>Ga0307435_1000156_pt1 | contig 29849 bp, 30 predicted proteins | sample SalMarWE160470MG_FD_202164 | JGI IMG/M metagenome (GOLD analysis project Ga0307435, IMG submission 202164) | Salt marsh sediment microbial communities from the Plum Island Ecosystem LTER, Massachusetts, United States - WE1604-70 | ecosystem: Environmental > Aquatic > Marine > Intertidal zone >... | reverse complement strand
CGCCGCCTACCCTGGCAAAAAGAGCTACCAGTGAAGCACCGGTGCCATAAGCGGGAATGATAAACAGGAAATTGGGAGCGTCATGCCATACAAGGTAGAGAACAGATAGCCCTATGATGCCAATGCTGACTACAGTCAGCCCCATAACCGCTCCACCCCTGAAAGAAACCCTTAGCCCCTGATTCAGCCCCTTCTGTGCCGCGGCACAGGTCCTGCCATTAGACCTCAGTGCCATATTCATGCCGGCATATCCAGCGCCCATAGAACATATAGCGCCAAAGACAAAAGCTACACTCAATCTCCAACCCAAACTGGGGATGACCGCTAGGACAATGGCTATTATCACTACCACAATGGCTAATGTGCGATATTCCCTGTGAATAAACGCCAGTCCCCCCTCTTTAATAGCGGCGGAAATTTCCCTGAGCTTATCCGAGCCCTGGTCTTGCCTTAGAACATAGCGCACGAAGTATGCAACTACGCCAGCCGCCACCAGCCCCGCTATTATACAAATCCAGACTAAATCCATAGCTCTCCCTCCTGTACAGGCATAAAACTAGGGCACTCAAGCCAGGTCCAGGTGCCCTTAATTACGTTTGCTAAAATATGCATACTAAAGATGTAAGTCTAATATAAGAAGCTCTATCCGTCAATGATTGGAGTCGTCTGTGCTGGGATACAGGGAAAAAATTGACCTTGGTTGGGGCTGAAGTGTAAAATCGGCCCTGAAAGCAAAAAAAATTAGTCGAAAGTGGTCGATAGCCTTCAAAAAACAAAGGATCAAAGATGCTGGGGTTAATCAATGGTCGTTGATTACCCTGCAACAAAGAGAGGTCTTTAGACGGCCTGTAAAGGAGCTAGAAATGGATTTTGAACTTACCGAAGAGCAAAAGATGTTCCAGGCAATGGTGCGGGATTTCTGCGCCGGGGAAATCGAACCGTACGCTGCTGAGTGGGATGAAACAGAGAAGTTCCCCTATGATGTTGTCAAAAAGATGGCTGCTGCCGGGTTGAATGGTGTGCACTTTCCCGAAGAGTATGGAGGAAGCGGTGATGAAGTAACCTTCGCCATAGCCACTGAGGAGATTTCTCGTGCCTGTGCCGGTATAGGTGTCGTGTATCTGGTCAGCCTTGGCCTGGGTATGTATCCCGTCGTCATGCACGGCAGTGAACAGCTGAAAAGGCACTACATTCCCCGTGTGATCGATGGGGCGATAGTGGCTTTTGCCTTAACCGAGGCCATGGCCGGCAGTGATGTCGCGGCTATGGAAACAAAATACGCCCGGGAGGGCGATTATTATGTTTTGAACGGTCAGAAGATTTTCATAAGTAATGGTGCTGAAGCTGATATTGTGACCACCTTTGCTACGAAAGACAAATCGCTGGGCTATCGTGGCATCAGCGCCTTTGTAGTGGATAAAGGTACTAAGGGTTTCTCTGTCGGCAAATTAGAAAGAAAAATGGGACTGCACCCTGCTTCGGTAACGGAGCTTATCTTCGATGATTGTAAAATACCTGTGGCTAATATGCTGGGAGAGGAGGGGAGAGGCTTCAGGATAGCTCTGGAAGGCATAGACGCCAGCAGGGTCAGCATAGCTGCTCAAGCACTGGGTATTGCTCAATCCGCTTATGATGCCGCCGTGGCTTATGCTAAGGAGAGGAAACAATTCGGTGCCGAAATCGGTCGACTTCAGGCAATCCAATGGATGATTGCCGATATGGCTACGGACATAGACGCAGCCAGGTTGCTGGTCTACAGGGCTGCCTGGTTAACCAAGAAAGAGGGGCATGCTCCTCCTAAGGAAGCGGCAATGGCCAAGGTTTTCGCCTCCGAGGCAGCTCACAGGGTTTGCCACAAAGCTGTTCAGATATTCGGTGGCTATGGCTATACCAGAGACTTTGCCGTGGAACGCTATTATCGTGACCAGAGAATAACCGAGATTTATGAAGGAACATCTGAGATGCAGAGGTGGACAATTGCCCGCCAGGTACTGGGTATGAAGTAAAGGGGCCGATTATGTTTACAGAGAAAACCTTGCAGGAAGTAGGGGAGGGTAAGAAGAGATGGGAAAAAGAAGCAGGAAAGGCCGGAAGACAAAAGGCTGAGAAGGGGAAAAGATTTTCCACCGTTTCCGACCTTGAGATAAAGGAGATTTATACCCCGGAAGATATCAAGGACCTGGATTATTCCAAGGATATCGGCTATCCCGGCGTTTTCCCCTTTACCAGAGGTTGCCAACCCACAATGTATCGAGGGAGGGAATGGACGTTTCGCATGTTCTCCGGGATGGGCAGTGCCGAGGATACTAATAAAAGATGGCATCACCTGCTTAAAGAAGGCGAGACGGGGCTGAGCACTGCCTTCGACTTCCCCACCTTGATGGGATATGATACCGATTCGCCTCGAGCTACGGGAGAGTGTGGGAAATGTGGCGTGGCAATTGACACCCTGAGAGATCTCGAGATCCTGACCCATGGAATTCCTCTGGATAGTGTCACTACTTCTATGACTATCAATCCCCCTGCCTCCGTACTCTGGGCAATGTATCTGGTTGTCGCCGATAAATCGGGGATAAGCTGGGACAAAATCGGGGGCACGATTCAAAACGATATGCTCAAGGAATTTATTGCCCAGAAGACGTTCATGCTTCCACCCGAGCCATCGATCAGGCTGATAAGCGATACCATCGAGTTCGGCACCCGGCATGTTCCCCTGTGGAATCCTATAAGCATTAGCGGTTATCACATTCGGGAAGCAGGCTCCACCGCTATCCAGGAATTGGCTTTTACCCTGGCTGACGGGATAGCCTATGTCCAGGATATTATGGAAAGAAAGAAGCTGGATGTTGATTCCTTTGCCCCTCGTCTTTCCTTCTTCTTTAATTCTCATCTCGATTTCTTTGAAGAGATTGCCAAGTTCAGGGCAGCCAGAAGGATGTGGGCTAGAATTATGAGAGATAGATTCAAAGCTAAGAATCCGCGCTCCTGGTGGATGCGGTTCCATACTCAAACGGCAGGTTGCTCTCTGACCGCTCAACAGCCCTACAACAATATTATCAGGACTACCACTCAAGCTTTGGCCGCGGTCATGGGTGGGACACAGTCTCTACATACCAATGCCCTCGATGAGACCCTGGCTTTGCCCTCTGAATTTGCTGCTACCATTGCTCTGCGCACCCAGCAAATCCTCGCCGGTGAAATAGGCGTCACTAACACCATAGACCCCCTGGCCGGCTCTTATTTTATAGAGTCTTTGACCAGCCAGATGGAAGAAAAGGCCTGGGAATACATTAATAAGATAGACAATATGGGGGGTATGCTTGTTGCTATTAATAAAGGTTTTCCACAAATGGAGATTGCCGATGCTGCCTATCATTACCAGCGGCAGATAGATAACGGGGAGAAGGTTATGGTGGGGGTGAATAAATATGTTATTGAAGAAAAGGCTCCTCCCGATATACTAAGAATAGATGAAGCGGTCGAAGAAAAGCAGATTGCCAGGTTGCAGAAAGTAAAAAAGGAGAGGGATAACCGCCGGGTGGTTCAAATTTTGAGCGACCTTCGCGCTGCTTCCAGGACGGACAAAAACTTAATGCCCTATGTGATAGAGGCAGTAAAAGAATACACTACTGAACAGGAAATCTGCGATGTCTGGAGAGATGTTTTCGGGGAGTATCGAGACCCCGGATTTTATTAAACTCGAATATCTAAATTCCTAGCGCTGGAAGGCGAGATTGAGTGAAGGTAAAGACAACATGGTGAACTCAGGAAGAAGGATACGGATTCTAGTTGCCAAGCCTGGCCTGGACGGACATGACCGGGGGGCAAGGGTTATAGCCAGGGCCTACCGGGATGCCGGATTCGAGGTGGTATATACCGGCTTGCATCAGACGCCGGAGCAAATTGTCGCTGCGGCTTTACAGGAGGATGTCGACCTCATCGGGCTGAGCGTTCTCTCCGGGGCTCATATGTCCTTATTTAAGCGGGTACTCGAGTTGCTAAAAGCCAACAAAGCAGGTGATGTGGCGGTCATCGGTGGAGGTATCATTCCTGAAGAAGACATTCCCAAACTTAAGAAGCTCGGAATCAAAGAAATATTTTTACCGGGCACCTCTCTTGATAATATAGTAGGCTGGGTAAAAGATAACGTCAAGCCGCGCTGCTGAAGCTCATGGGCTCCCCCTCCGTAACCTTCTCCCCAAAGTGATTATAGTGTCAAAATTTAGATTGCACAGGATGGCATGGAAGGCTAGTTTGGGATGTTTACTTAAGGACTGATTTTAGCCATCTGAAACAAGGAGAGGAGTTGAAAAAGGATGGGCTGGTGATGAGCTAGTCCTGTTTTATTTCACATTATTACCGATTTAGCAAACTACAGACTAGATACTTCCTCTTGTTCGAATCTATCGAGTTTTGCTTCTTTAAGTCTTCTGGTATATAAGCTATTCAACCACCTTTCCCGTATGCCATCCCAAAGTTTTGGGATGAAGAATTGTACAATACCTAATACGAACGCTAAAATCCAGATTATATTCCAGACTTTATTCCAATCTCCTAACACGATACATACTACAAGTGGGACACACAATCCTGCTAGAATGACGGACTTTACTCCTATTAGGCGCTTACGTATTGACCCCTCTGTGTGTGTTCGTATAGATGCCTTGCTATCTTGTATCTTCTTGAGCCATTCATGTTCCTTCTGAATTCCTTTCTTGGAAACAGCCTCGGTAAGCTGCTTAACAAATTGCTGCTCTTGTTTTTTCATTATTTTTGTAGTCTCTTCTTCTCGAAACTTGGCAGCTTTTTCGACAGTCTCTAAAGTAAACTCTTCAGTGATCTTGTCCGCCTCTGAATCTTCAAACTGATTCAATACGTCCTCTATATAACCGTGGTAGAAAAGCGTTGAAATGTTCTCATCCTGTACTTTATTTTGTTGCCGCAAGGTCTTCAAAATGTCATAGAATCGCTCCCATACTCTTCTCTGAACAAACAAGTTGCGTGAATGAGCTGCCAATATGGATTTGATAGGTAGCTTGGAACTGGGGTCTCTTAGCCATAGGATATTGGTTAACAGTCTATCTAGAATGACCTCACTAACCGTTCTGTTATTTTTGTGCCCCATTCCTATGTAATTGAATCGGCTCAAACCATTATCTGAAGTTAGGAAAAGAGCCTTACAGCTCTGGATCTGTCGCACGGGATGTCCCCTATAATGTTTTACCTTTTCTATAGCAGCAAGGTCGTGATTCTGTGTTAATGTACTGTATTGGAGTTTGTATTGCGGGAAAAGGGACCTTAGTTTACCGTCTTCCTCTGGTTCAAAAGTATTAAGGTCGATACCTGTCTCCCATTCGATGGCTATTCCCTCTTTGGTTAAAACCTTTTCAAGATTCGCTATTAGTTCAGCAACTTGTGTTTTAGTAAATCCACGCCTTTTAAGATAGCTACACATGTTGTCAACATTAACTGATTGTGGGTAGCGATATTCCTCTTCAAAATAAGAAGCTAGAACACGTGACATTTCGTCGAGCGTGAAGTCAAATGCTTTGATGGTGAATCCTGCCTGTTTAAGAAGACTGAACAGTTCCTTAGCAGGTTCACTAAATTCGTCAGGGTGCAAACCTAATACAGAGAATATATAGTTTGCATCTAAAAACGCTTGACAATTCTTGAATCTATTAGTTAATCGGTTAATTTCGGTAGCCTGTTGGGTGTACAATATTACCGAGATTATAGATCCAAATACTATATCTTGTATGGTTTGGAATTCATCTGGTTTTTGTTTCTCGGCATTCTTTATGTATAGTACTAGTAGATTGTTGTTTCTGCTCGATGCTTTGACATTTAAATCAATTCTAGCATCAGGGTTTATATACTCGACCAAGGGCTGTATATTTTCTGAAATGAAATTATATAATAGGTCGGTAACGGCATTTTGTTCGATGGGTGTATTATTTTCACGGAAGAAAATAACAATATCATTGATTAAAGCACTTAATCGTCTCTCAACTTCAGCCTCAGTTTCCAATTTTCCTAGATAATCAGTGCCTTGACTCGTTAACTGGAAACTTTTCTCATCGTATACCACATAGCCTTTTCTTTTCGCTCTCTCTAAAACGTTAGTAGCTACGTGAGAGGGCATCTCTATAGCGTAATTCTGCTTGAGATTACTTTGAATACCCTTTATGTCTGCTGAATCCTTGATAGCGCCTAAGACAAAGGGCAAGAATGAATCTATATAATCCTCGCCTTGATCATAGAATGACATTATTAACGCATAAGAGTAGATAATGTTCTTCATATGTTAAGATTCTATCCCCTGCAGTAGTGGGTGTCAATCTGAAGGAGGCATATTGACTGTTCTTCTTAGTTCCAATATGATGTATCAGTAAGAGTTGATACGAACGAAAGGCACAAACCATGTTGTGGATTGCTATCATAATAGCTAGTGGCATAGCATTCTATGAGCTAACTTGGATTGGTAAAAATAACTTATGGTTGGTTCTCTTTGGGCTTGCAGTGGCAATAGCCTTGATAGCCGTGCATCTTTTGATTAAAGAAAGGAAAAAGTAGACGGTCAGGTTGTGAGATAAGACAGTAGGACAGAGTTCAGTTATGTTTAAGTAGGATGAAGTGAAATATGTTTGTGATACCAGTACCACGGCTTGTTTACCTAGTGTTCCTCGCTGCCCTGAGTGCAGTATGGGGGATTTGGGTTGTCCATGACCTTGTAAAGAGAGGATTGAGCAAATATAGCGTCAAGCGTGTTCTTACCTATATCGGAAGCGGAGCCGTACTAGCTTTGCTTTGGGGATTATTTGTTGGCTAAGGATGTGAGAGAAGGATGAAATGAGAATAGCAGCAGGTATCTTGACGCTACTTGGTGGACTTATCGGTGGTAGTCTATTTATTGCAATTCTTCACGGATTGGGTGTTTATGGGATGTTACTCTCCCTACCACTAATCATAGCCACGATAGGTGGTATCATGACATTGAAGAGGGTGCATTATGGGTGGGCATTGGCTGGAGCAATTTGCTCTATACTGTTTCCTTTCTTTGGTATACCAGCAGTTATATTACTAGTAAAGAGGAAGGGTGAATTTGAGGTAAAGGAACAGGAAGAAGAGAAAGAGGAAGAACAGGAGGAAGAACAAGTCTGAATAGAGACCTTAAGGCTAACTGGATTTTCTCTACGAGCCAATACATTCGTATGGATAGGGAAAAGATTTCTAAAGCAATCCAACGCCAGCAATTAGCAGATAGTCTAGAGCAGGATATTCTTGCTACGGTAGATGAACGAATATCACGTTACCAGGAACTTGATTTCATAAAGATAACTCCAAATGCTCATTTCGCTTCGGTTTCGGCTGAGTGTATTCTTTTATATCGTGATGGGTATTTTTTAGCTTGTATAGCACTATGCCAAGCAGTTGCAGAAGTTATAGTTCGTTTAATGTGCAAAAGAAGCGGATTTACTTCTATTTCAGACGACTATAAGGAGAATGCTAGAAAGCTCCATAAAAGAAAAATAGAGCCCGATTGTAACCAACTGTTTGAGGAAATATGGGTAGGCAGGAATGACTATCATCATCTAAACCCTGGAATTCCAACTGAAAGGAACAAGTTACAGGAGATATCAAGGAGCAAGATAGTTGCGCTCCACAAGATTGAATCAATAGTGTTCGAGTTCGTTGTTAAAGAGGGTGCTATTTTACCTAAGTATCCGAAGTATTGGGACATCGACAAAGATGGACGTATAAACGTGTTTCTTCGGTTTGAACCTTAACTGTGGTTTTCAATTGGTGTGGTGCTTCCTTTTCACTTGTTCCCCTTTACGCCCCAAGGGTGTTGTTTCTGTCATAGTTCGGCATTGCAGTAGGGACATATCCTTCTATGCGTTTCCCAAACATACAAGCGCCGTCCACAACTTTCGCAGTATAATTCCAGTAGACCTGACCATTCTCCTGTTTTATTGAAGTGTGCGACTACCTGCTTGACTAAGGTGTTCATACTTCGATTTAGTTCCCGAAGAGTGGAATCATCAAGCTCACTCAATCTAGCTAAGTTACCACTAGGTAGTGTGATTTGTGTATTCCATAAGGCAGGTCCGCCCACGTAAAGAGCAAGGTCATATGTCGGCCAGACCAAGTGTGCAAAGCGCTTACGCCAAGTTTTAAGGTCATAACTCCGCACCTCCCATTCTGTTAGTGCTTGCCCCTCTTTGCCCCAAGCATCAAAGTAGCTTCTGTGCGTGCCCCCAGCTTGTAAACGTCCTTGACCTCCTGCGTAATGTAATTGAACATACAAACCAAGTTCATTTAGCCAAGGGCGTGTGACTAGTGGGAGGTTCAGTTTAATAGTCCCGACCCATCCTAGTTTGTCCAGCAACAATTCAGGGTCATCTACTTTAGGTACTTGAGCCATAGTCCTTGAGAGAAAAGTGTAAGTCTTACCATGTGTGCTGTCAATGTTGTTAATAACCATCAGGATTTGATTATTTTGAGGACACAATAGCTGATTTGTAGCAAGCCTAGTAACGCTGCCAACCTCTTAGCATCTCTCAATGTGAATGAACAGACCGGTGGCACGCTGTTCTGTCCAGACTTTGAAACTAATTGGGTCTTTTCTATTAGCCAACATGTTCGTGGCTAGTCGTAGCTAGTACCCGCAGTAGTGGCTGTCAATTGTGGTGCAGTGCTTCCCTTTGCTCCATTTGTTCATGTCTTCCATTAGCGGTTCACTAAGGATATAATAGAATTAGAAGGAGCTAGAGATATGCGTTATACGAGAAAGCGGAAGAAGGAAATTGCTGAGTATCAAGGTCAACGACGCAACTATCGTGATGACTGGTCGGGTAGGATCACTAAGGTTGTGTATCTGTGTAAGATGTGTCACAGCAGCAAAGAATATGACCTAGATGACCTTGAAGTAGACCATATCATTCCAGTCTCTATTGGCGGGCCTGAGACACTTGATAACCTACAGTTGCTTTGCCCGAAACATAACAAGAAGAAAGGTACTGCAATCAGGATAAAGGGCAAGCTCATTAGGATAAAGCCTCGCACAGTTGAGAAAATGAGCAACACAACTAAAAAGAAGAGTAGCACGACTAAAAGAAAGCCTAGCATAGTTAAAAAGGAAGCTAGCACCGTTGAGAGAAAGACTAAAACAGTCAAGAGAAAGCCTAGCACCGCTAAGACAAAGCGGAGTATAACTAGGGCAACAAGCAAAACTGCCAAAAAAGTAGCAACGAAAACTTCTAGAAAGCCAGCAAGCAAAACTACCAAGAAGCCAACAAAGAAAACGACTCGAACAAAGCGCTAGTTCAGCCAACTGATTTGTAAAATAGGGTTTTGCGTAAGGAGACATAAATGTTAGGGCGAATAAAGAAAGGCGAATATGTAGTAGGCTTGAGAGCGATAGGTGTAGGCGAATGGAGGTTTCGTAGGGGGCCAGCCATTGTAAGAGGAGTTTACATAGGTAAAATGCGAGACTCCTATATGGTGCAAACGAGAAGAGGGAAAATCTGGCTCTGTTCTGAGATTAAGAAGCTACATTGACTCTCGATTTCAAGACGTAGATAGTAGTCATAATCTGTACTGAAACATTGGTTGAAATATGATAGGATCACTAACGCTTCAAGTTGGCAAGGCTATTGACAAACTCAACGATATATTGGGTTCAAAGATAGCTGGGGAGCTACAGGCAGGAAAACGGGATATTGAGCTTGAGATACCCCAAGTTCCTGTATTCACGGCGGCTCACGCTGTCTACAAAGGAGATACGGCTCACCCCAGCATTCTATGGGGCAATTTCTGGTTCTTGTATTACCAAGCTTGGCTCTGGAGATGCTCCAAAGGATGGAGAGAGAATGTCACGGAAGCATGGCTTAGAAGACTCCGTGATAAAGGCAAACTTGAGCAGCTCTTAGGCGAACTTGAACAGCTCATGACTTCCTATAACAAGTAGAGGCTTCCCTCTGCTTGCTGACATTTTTACCTGACTGGATTTTTTCTACGAGCCAACATATTCGTAGCTAGGCTTAGGTAGCACCAATGTCCTTGGATTCTGGCGTGGCGCTTCCTTCTCACTTGTCCCCATTTACCCTCCGATGGTGTTGCTCCTATGCTTATTCAAGGCTATAATTGAATCAAGTGGGGGTTGAAATGACGAGGCTGGTCATTGTCGTTACTCTTGCAATCCTCTTAGCAGGGTTAGTCCTACTTGGCAATTGAAGGGAGAGAGAAGCATGAGCATTTGGCCATTCAAAACAAATTTCTCACTTATCGCAGAAAATACAACTAAATTCTACATGGAATTGACAACTCGTTATAAAGAGAGGTTTCCAGATGATGCCGCTTTACTAGCTACTGCAGGCATATTGGATGCTCGGAATTATGTATTTTCATCATCCCCACAGATTGACATTTCAGATATTATAGAACTAGCAAGAAAGTGCACTGCTAAGGGCGAAGATTATATGCCAATACGGAAATTCATACAGTATTCTGACAATATTAAAAGATACAGTGACCATAAATCGTCAGTCGCCGACCTCTTAAGCTTTGAGTATTCAAATGGACTGCCTGAATGCAAAGACGAGGTGTTTGACTTCGTGTTCGGTCTTGAGTTGTTGATATTCAAAGCCGATAATAATAGATTCTCGCCATTCGCGATAGAGGAAGCTTGTAGCAGAAAATATAAGACTATTGAGAAAGCTATTACTGTAACCATGAAGAAATATGGCGTTGGGAAGGGAATATTCGCACGAGCAACAACAAAATTTATGGATGATGTTTCTCAGGAGCCATTAAGGAATCGCCTTGGAATGCTGCCATAATTCGTAAAGAAATCTTCATATTGATTGCAGCGAACACGACAGGATAGAGGAACTAAAACAAATTGTAGATAAGCTAACTTTGAAGAATGGAGCCTGATAAAGAGGGGGAATAGTTTATGGCTTTCATGGCAAGGCAGAGGGCACAAATACATTACAACGCTGGCACACGGCTTTTGTATAACCCGTCTTCCTCAAAAGCACTTCGGAAAGCGATTGAGCACTTGCAGCGAGCCACTGAACTAGACCCTTCCTTTGCCTACGCCTTTCACAACTTGGCTCACGCTTGGTATATGGTGTCCGAGGGTTTCATTACTGTATCTCGTGGTGCAGATTTTTGGACAACAGTATATGAAGGGAAGGGAATTCTGAAAGACAATACAGATGTGGAGGGCTTCACGACAACTGTCCTTCAATCCGCCTTGGATGCGGTTGACCGAGCATTAACAATTCGCTATGAATTTCCTCAAGCCCATAATACTAGGGCTATGATTCTAGCCAAACTGTTCCGTTTAGATGAAGCATTGAAAACCACAGAAGTCGCCCTGGCGCAAGCTCCAGACTACAAGAATGCGAGTGAAAATCAGGAAAAGATTAAGGAAGGGATAAGAAGGCGAGCATCACTTGGCTACAAGGATGACAGCACCTTTCTGGAATATTTCAAGGAACAGATAAGAACTCAATCCCAAATCTTAAAAGACCTAATGAAATGAGAAGCGAAATGGATGAAGAAGCCGTGGAGTTGGGCAAGAAGCAACTGCGAGAGGGGCTTACTTACGACCAGGTAGTATATTTATTTGTTGAGCAAACAGGTGGAGCTGTCAGGGATGCCTTGGAAGTTCTTAAACATGAATTTAAGACTATTGAAGAGTCAGTATTGCCAAAAACGGAGGAGGAATTACACTACTTTTTCTTGTTCGCACTTGTCTACTGGTGGCAGAAAAACCATTACTATACACAGGAGCAAAAAAGGAACCTGGAAAATGTATTAATATATCACTTGGAAATGGGGTTTGGCGATGATGCACTAGGACAGGCAGCGTGGGATACTCTCCAGAATCGATTCATTGCCTATGGTCAAATAGCAAATGAGTTGGAGCAAAAGGATTACTCTGCTATGCTACATAGCTTTGCCAGCAAACTCTCAGAATACTGTGAGATAGGATATCTCTCTCTCGCTATTTTAGCCCCAAATCTTTTTAAGACGGCAATGGATACAGTATCAGTATTGAAGGGCGATAAGAGGGAGTCTAAGTGAAGAAGCTATCCCTTCTAATCACCCTGGCAATCCTTCTAGTAGGGTTAATCATACTTGGCTTAAATGATACGGACATTTCCGTTGCTGATACGAGCATTCCCGATAATAAGATAGCTAGTAGTGTAAGCAGCGGTGACTATCACTCTCGGATTTGCTAGACTAACCTTACTTCTGATACCCTTACAATAAAATATTCTAGGATTCGATAGGTAATGGCAAGACAGAGACACCTAAAAAATGCTCCCATAGTTGAAGCAATTGTTGATTTTCGAGTAAAACTGCCAACTGAATTCGAAGTGACAACATTTGCCTCAATAAAGGAAAAACTGGGCAATAGTTATCCACAGATGGAAGAGAGGCGAGAGATTGAGGCTGACATTAAGGTGGAGGGCAAACAGGTTGAGCACATTGTTAAAGAAAAGGGGCTTCAAGGTTACTTCTTCAAGTCGCCTGATGGTAGGAATGTCGCACAATTCAGAAACGACGGGTTTACCTTCAGCCGTCTGGAGCCCTATACGGAGTGGCAGGGTGTCCTAGCAGAAGCTAAGAAACTTTGGGAACTCTATAAGAATAGAGCCTCTCCAGTCCTAATTACAAGAATAGCTGTACGCTACATAAACCAGTTAGGTATTCCATTGCCAATTGAAGACTTAGCGAAGTATCTGAATGCACCTCCTACTATTCCTCAAAATTTTCCACAAGAATTGTGTCATTTCTTAACTAGAGTTACTGTACGTGACCCGAAGTTTGACATAAGGGCCCATGTTATTCAGGCACTTGAGAAGGGTTCGAAGCGGGGTTCTGTTACCATTATCCTGGATATTGACGTGTTCAAGCAGAAAGAGTCGGGTTTTGGAGAGCGTGAAATATGGCAGACCTTTACGCAACTTCGACGTTTGAAAAATCGAATATTCTTTGATAGCATAACCGAAAAGACTGCGAGGTTATTTGAATGACAACATGTGTTGCGACATTGAATAGCAGCTTTCTTGCGTTTCCTAGGAATTTGGGTATAAGCCCTGGTGCAAAGGCAGTTAGAAGGCAAACTAGGGAGTTGCAAGATATATCTGACCAGAGCGTGACAATAGGGTGGCATTATAGGCAAATAGCCGAGAAGCTTTTCATGACAGCCGCCGAGTCCCGTGTGGATGATTGGGACAGCTATGGAGCTAGGCCTGTTGATGCGAAGTCTCTTCTTAATGCTATGTGGTTCGCACATTTGCTACCTATGACCGTTCCTATACCCGAAATTTATGTTGACCCAGACGGTGAAATAGCGTTTGAATGGTGGCTCAGTCCTCGTAGAATCTTCTCTGTAACCGTAAGAAGAAATAATGAATTAGCGTATGCAGGACTCTTTGGGGTCAACAAGGTTTATGGAGTAGAGCACATTGATGACGAATTGCCTGAGACTATCCTAGATGAAATATACAGAGTTTTTTCAGAGCAGACTACTTATGCAACTAGCAAGCACGGTTAGTCCCAGCGAATCTTTAGCACGCTATCTTACTAGCAGCAAGCATTATGGCACTAAAATGCAGGTGGTTAAGCCAGCAGCCTTCCTACCACAACCACCCAACTATTGTCTCTCTGTCTTTCGAGTTGATGGACTTACTACGGAGCATGTCTGTCAGATTGGTCAACAAAAAGTGATAAGCAAAAGACCTGGACGTACGCTTCATGGGTTCGCTAATATAGTGGCTCAGGCATTTCTGGATGCGAATTTGATTATAGACCCTGATAATAACCCACCTCGACACGCATCCGTTGTAGGATGGCCTAAAGAGAAGCCACAGCAAATGTCGATTGCCCAAGAGCTTGCAGCAAGTGCTGAGTTAGTACCTTGCTCTCATTAATCACACTGTGATGCTATCTAATTGCCCTTGTCATTCCCGAATTCTTTTTGCACGCAGACTAACATGTTAGTAGCCGCCTTTAGACGGGTAGTTAGAAAAGACTGCAATAAGAGAGCGAACTGAAAGCCACTACAAGAAAGCTCCCATATCGCAATATCTACGCTCCAGACGATTTTTATATGAGTCAATCGTATCCCCGCTAGTCGTAAGTAGCACCAATGTCCCTAGGGGACACCCCCTCGCCCTGTGGCTGATCCAGCTTTGAATATCTGCTACCTAGCACTATGTCGCTAGATTGCCAAAAGTGAACAATCCTGACTGCGGTTACATATCGCCCCGTTGCGAGCTACACGTAATTATCAAGTACTGTCATTATGGACATATATGCAATTTGTGTTGTTTTCTAGCTTCAATTTGAGCATAAGTCATATATTATGAACAGAAAAACTCTGCGCTCGACGTTCCCAAAAACTCAAGGGAAGCCAGTGTGACGCTAAAGGGAAACAACGGTGGTCTTGGCGGTCTCGTGGAGAATCTCGTTACTCCAATCTCTAGTCTTTCGTCTCTAATCTCTAATCTCTAGTCTCCAATCTCCAGTCCCCAGTCCCTAGCCCCTAGTGACATTTTCCCCTTGCTCAAAAGAAGAATTCATGCTAATTTCTGATTGGAACTCATGTGCTACCCTGACGAATTAAGTCCCGCGGGTGAGGTTTCTCAAAACGTGACTGCAAACCAAACACAGATTAAAAGTAAGCGCGGTGGCCAGAAAGGCAACCTGAATGCCCGGAAGCATGGCTTCTATTCCAGTACCCTTAGCCCTGCCGAAACATCCCAACTGTGGAACATTACGAATCTGGAAGGAGTTGACCCTGAAATAGCGTTCATTCGCGTCAAGTTACAGTCTTCCCTTCAGCACGACCCTGGTAACCGCCGCGTAATCAGAGAAGCCTCCAGATTACTCGTGAAATGGTATTCGGCAAATTACCGGCTGGACCCAACCGACCGCAACTACCTGAAAACTATTGTCGAGAATCTTTTGGAAATTGCCTCCATGCGTCAGTTCGCCAGCCCCCACGGCTCAGGACAAACCGACGAAACGAATCGTGTGTATTTTAAGGGCTAAATGTGCCGGAGGTAATCGCCTTGCGTACGAGAAAGAGCTATTGAACTCCAGAAAAAAAGTGATTTTTACAAAACGAATCATCCCGGAAAGGGAAACAACGGTGGTCTTGGCGGTCTCATGGAGGACCCTATTAGCATCCAAATAACAACATTTTTCGCATGTATGCCCAGAATGGCACTATTGAGTGTTTCCCGTTCCTTTTATTTGCCAGTCACAAAGTCTGAGGTAAGATACTCCAGCCTCGCAGAGGTAACTGGGTGGTAGAGTTGCTACCTTCCGGGCAGGGTGTCAATTACGGCGCTCTCCTTTGTTCTATTTGTTCATGTCTTCCATTGGCGGTTCGCTAAGGATATAATGGAATTGAGAGGAGGATGGTATAAGTAAGAAAAAACTGGCAGGAATCATAATAGGTTGTATTACAGTCATCATCGTAATAGTAGTCATAGCTACATATACACCTACATATACACTTAGCGTAAGTGTCAGCCCCTCAGGAGCAGGTTCTGTGTCCCCTGCAGGTGGCCAATATAAATCTGATGAGCAGGTAGTACTGACAGCCAGCCCAGCTAATGATTGCACATTTGACTATTGGTGGGGTGATGCTTCAGGTAGCTCACCCACTATCACTATCACCATGGACTCAGACAAAAGCATTTTCGCTATCTTTATGACTCACCACTACCTGACGATAGCAAGCACTGCCGGTGGCAATGTATCTACTCCTGGTGAGGGGTTGTTCCCGCACTATGGCGCTGGGACAGTGGTTGAACTGGTGGCAAGGGCTGATGAAGGCTACCACTTCGTTCAGTGGACCGGCGATATATTTGCCATTGCTGATGTTTATGATGCCGAGTCCACCATCACCATGAACACAGACTACTCCATAACGGCTGAATTCGCACCGGTATATGACCTCACCATCTCCAGCAGTGCTGGCGGTTCGGTAACCACCCCCGGCGAAGGAACTTTCACATACGGAGCTGGGACGGTGGTTGACTTGAGGGCTAGTGCTGACGAAGGTTATGATTTTGTCGACTGGACTGGCGATGTGGGAACCATTGACTGGGTCACTTACCGCTCAACCACTATTACCATGGACTCGGACAAAAGCATCGCCGCTAACTTCGAGCCAGAACCACCACCTACGCCGGAAGTTGAGTATAAGATAACTGGGACTGCTTCACAAGTTGACGTGACACTTAATAATGCAACAGGTGGCACAGAGCAATATGATAATGTTTCTATACCGCATACCTATACATTCGATACCTTTTCTGATTGGTTTCTATATATCTCTGCTCAAAATCAAGGGGAATACGGTAGCGTAACGGTTACGATTTACCTTAATGGGGAAATCGTTGCAACATCGACAAGCAGTGGCGCTTACGTAATTGCTACCGCTTCATATTCTAGGTTATAACCGAAGCTAGATTTTTCTACGAGCCGACATCTTCATGGCTAGGCGTAGCTAGTACCCGCAGTAGTGGATATAAACCAGAGCAAGACAAAGCTCTCGAAGACATTGACTGTGCTTGAGTGATACAGTATGCTTGAGTTGTATGAGTAGGAGGTACAATTAAATGAGCAAGTGGCAGTATCATGTAGAAAAATACAGCTTCAAAGAGTTAGTAAAACCAGGGTATTTAAATTCTCTTGGGGAAGAGGGCTGGGAACTGGTTTGTTTGAAGAGACTATCAGGAACTGAAAAAGCAACTCAAATGCAATGGTTAGCAGTTTTCAAGAAGCAGATTGTAGAAAAAGAAAAGTAACCATGATTTAAGTGTTACTGCCTTTCGTATAGTCCAAGGCGTAGGTAGCACCAATGTCCCCAGGTTACACCCCCTTGCCTTGTAAACAATCCAGCTTTGCCTTGTGAACAATTTAGCTTTGAATACCTGTTGCCTAAACAGGGATTTTGGAGTTTTACTATCCTGATGGATGGGAGATGGGAAAGGATGGATTTATGTAGGCATTGCCCACTGCCTCCATGAGGGAGGCTCAAGGTGCGTGATAGACAGACAGGATGGTATAATGAAGCTATACTAAGCTTATTGCAGGAGGTGAGAAATGTTAAAGCATATTGTCATGGTCAATTTCAAGGCTGAGGTAAGCCAACAAGAGCGAGATGAGTTTGCAAAGAAGGTTCCGGAAACACTGGCACAGATTCCAGGAACGAAAAATGTTTTCATAGGTCAGGCATCGGAAGTAGAAGGCAAACCACGCTATGACGCAGCTCTATTCATTGACTTTGATAGTGAGGCTGCTTTGAAAAGCTATCTTGAGAATCCCATACATAAAGCCGCAGAGGCACAGATGCCCTCCATGTTTAGTGAGTTTCTTATTTCGGATTATCTGTACTAGGGTCAGATAGAAGCGAGCTGTGAGTGCGCTATTACTCTGTCGCAGCTTAAAGAGTATTTGCCCCTTGTGGACAAATTAGCTTATGACCTGCTGCTGCCTCAGCATCGCTGTTGGGGCTGACCTGACTGTGCACAATCCTCCTCTTGTTTACCAACTATAATATTTGAGGTAAAATAGGTTCAGTCTCGCGGGAGTAACTCAGTGGTAGAGTTCCTGCCTTCCAAGCAGGGTGTCGCGGGTTCGAGTCCCGTCTCCCGCTCCACCTAGCTTCGAAATCCGCCTGGTGTGGCGGGTTTCCCGTTTTTGAGACAACCTCTCAAAAAAGCAGGTTGTCGCTAATATCACACAAGTCTCGCACAAAATGTCACAGTTTTGTAAGCTTTTTACTCCAGATTTTATGACAATTTCACCGACGGTTCTTTATACTGGTACAAGAGGAGGCATCTGAACTTGGGTAAAATTAGGGGGTCTTCTATACGTCAACTACGTAAAAATATGAATACCTGGTGCGCTAAAAACTTTTATTATTTTGCTATCGGGGAGCTAAGAATATTGACTATAAAGAGAATCATATCATTGCTAACGTTCGGATTAGTGTCGTTTATATCTTCAACTTGAGGTAAGAAGTGTCAGAGCTAAGGCAAGATCCTACTACTGAAGAATGGGTTATCATCGCCAGGGAAAGAGTGAAAAGGCCCAATGACTTTGTGCGTCAGCAGCCCAAGCGCGAGCTTCCTGATTTCTCTTCATCCTGTCCGTTCTGCCCCGGCAACGAGTCCATGACTCCTCCCCAGACTCTTTTATATCAGAAGCAAGACGGCAATGGCTGGCAGGTGAGAGCCTTTGCCAACAAGTTTGCCGCCCTGAGTCCTGGCGGTAGGACTACGAGGAATATGAAGGAAGGCTTCTTCACTGAGATGAAGGGGGTGGGAGTTCATGAGGTAATTGTGGAAACACCACTTCACAATAGGTCGTTAGCCTTAATGGGAGAAGGCGAGATTCTGAAGGTACTAAATGCTTATCAGGAGAGATATAACAAGCTATCCCGGCAACAGTTTGCCAAATTGGTCATCATTTTTAAGAACCACGGGATTTTGGCAGGTACGTCGCTGGAACATCCCCACTCGCAAATGGTAGTCACTCCTGTAGTACCAAAACATATCAGGCTGCGGCATGAAGTGGCCATCCGCTATTACGACAAGAACGGTCGGTGCCTTTACTCCGATTTGGTGAGGCACGAACTAAAAAGTGGAAAGCGAATCGTAATGGATACCGAAAATTTTGTTGCTTTCCATCCCTTTGCCTCCCAGCGACCGTTTGAGACTTGGATTCTGCCCAAAAAACGCCAGGCCAGCTTCGGCAGTGTCTCTGATGAAGATCTTGGAAATCTGGCACATATTTTGCGAATAAACTTGGTCAAATTATACCGAGGGTTGAATGACCCTGATTTCAACTATGTTATAGATACTGCCCCTGTTGGGGATGAAAATGAACCATATTACATGTGGCATATGAGAATCATCCCTCGTCTTACTGAGGTTGCGGGGTTTGAGATCGGCTCTGGTATGTATATTAATACGGCTGTACCCGAGGAAAGAGCACAGTTCATGCGGAATCTGGATATTGAGTAGGTATCAAAATCTTTCGTAAGGGAGAATGTATTATGCAGCATTACAGGATCAAGCGTGTAGAAGATTATAAGCCATTCATTGATGAAGAAACCGTTAAGCGTATACGGGAAAAGGCTAAAAAGGTTCAAGGCCTTCATATAGCTAATGTAAATTCAACTTACTACGGTGGAGGTGTTTCCCAGTTGCTATCATCGCTGACACTTCTAATGAACAGCCTGGGCATTAGAACCGGCTGGAGAGTTATTCATGGCCCTCCAGATTTCTTCACCATAACCAAAAAGATTCACAATGCCTTACAGGGGGGACATATCAACCTCACAGATCGTAAGAAGCGCCTTTATGAAACAGTGGTATACGAGAATGCAATACGAAACCACCTGGACCATGACCTGGTTATTATCCATGACCCTCAACCGCTTCCAATGATCAATCACTATCGTAAGAAAAGCCCCTGGGTCTGGCGGTGTCACATTGACCTTTCTGCTCCCAATCCAGAGGTATGGGATTATATAGCTCCATTTATAGAAAAATACGATGCAGTGATCCTCAGTAGCCGAGACTACGCACAGAAAATTAAGACGCCGCAGCTATTTTTCTTGCCGGCTATAGACCCTTTCACTATCACCAACCGTGAGCTACCGCAGCACGAAATAGATGAAAGGCTTAAGCATTACCATATTCCCACGGATCTCCCAATAGTGACACAAATATCGCGATTTGATCGCTGGAAAGACCCTGAGGGTGTGATTAAGGCTTTCAAGCTGGCAAGAAAAGAGGTGGACTGCACTCTGGTGCTATTAGGCAACATAGCCACTGATGACCCTGAAGGAGAAGAGGTGTACAGGTCATTATCTGCTAGCCGGGAAGAGCGTATTATCATTCTTACGGTTCAGGATGGAGCCTTAGTGAATGCCCTTCAGAGGAGGGCTGCAGTTGTCCTGCAGAAGTCGATTCGTGAGGGCTTTGGACTGACTGTTACCGAAGCTATGTGGAAAGGTGCTGCTGTAATTGGAGGTAACACAGGAGGCATTCGTCATCAGATAGAAGATGGGATTAACGGTTTTCTGGTTTCCTCCATCGAAGAGGCTGCTAATAGAATTGTACAGCTCGTAAAAGATGGAGACCTGAGAGGGCATCTGGGCCAAAAAGCGAGAGAGACGGTTAGGCAGCGATTTCTGTTAACGCGGTTGCTTGAGCAGTATCTTGATCTATTCAATTCCTTTGAAATCACTTTCCGATTGGCTGGAAAAGTGAATGATAACGATTGGGAACATTATTAGCATACCTCACGCATATCTAAACCGGGCACCATTTGAGGAAGTATTAAATGGATAAGTCTAAAGGTAGAGAGGAAACTGAATCTAAGACTAAGGTGTCCAGGGCAACGGAAGAATCGTTAAAAGACCTGCCCATCGCAGAACTAATGAAGCGCCTTAGCACATCCACTGATGGCTTAAGTCAGCGAGAGTGGCATGATCGCCTAGAAAAGTATGGTTACAATGAGATTGAGGAGAAGCGGGTTAGTCCTATCCTAAAATTCCTGTCTTACTTCTGGGGTCCAATCCCTATCATGATCATCATAGCGGCTATCCTGTCAGCGGTACTGCGTCACTGGCCGGACTTGGGTGTCATTCTGGCACTACTGATAGTAAATGCCGTGGTGGGCTTTCGTGAGGAATATCAGGCAGACAGCGCTATCGCTGCGCTCAAGAAGAACTTAGCCCTCAAAGCAAAGGCTAAGCGAGACGGAGAATGGGCAAGTATTGCAGCACGCGAACTGGTGCCCGGTGATATCATACGCCTTCGCATAGGCGATATCATACCGGCTGATGCCAAACTTCTCGAGGGAGACCCCGTGCAGGTAGACCAGTCAGCCCTAACTGGTGAGTCTCTCCCGGTTGAACACAAATCAGGAGACGCCGTCTTCTCTGGCTCCGTTATCAAGCAGGGTGAAATCGACGCCATAGTATATGCCACAGGCAAAGATAGTTACTATGGAAAGACTGCCGAACTGGTCAAATCAGCACAGACGCGAAGTCATCTTCAGCGCGCCATCCTCAAGATTGCTGATTATTTGCTCATCATTGCGGGAGCATTAGCTGTCCTAATAATAATTGTGGCAATTTCCCGGCATGACCCGCTACTGCAGGTGCTGCAATTTGTGCTCGTACTGACCATAGCTGCGGTTCCCGTGGCGATGCCTGCGGTTCTATCCGTGACCATGGCTCTGGGGGCCAAGATACTGGCAGCTAAGCAGGCGATTGTCACCAAGCTGGCAGCAGTCGAAGAGGTAGCTGGTATTGATGTTCTGTGTTCAGATAAGACCGGCACGCTGACCAAGGCTGAACTGACGCCAGGAGAGCCTTTCACCGTAAACAATGTAAAACCGGAAGAGGTGATTTTCGCCGCTGCACTGGCTTCACGTGTTGAAGACGAGGATCCAATTGACCTTGCCGTACTGAGTGGTGTCAAGGATACCAAATTGCTGAAATCATATCAGATTGTTCATTTTCAGCCCTTTGACCCTGTCCACAAACGCACTGAGGCTGAAGTGAAGGGACCTGATGGGAAGACTTTTAAGGTTACCAAGGGTGCACTTCAGGTGATTCTGGCGCTGGACCCTGGCTCACAAAAAATACAAGCAGAGGTTGACAAGGCGGTCGACGAGTTTGCTTCCCGGGGCTTCCGCTCCCTGGGAGTAGCACGCACTGATGACAAAGATAAGTGGCAACTTATCGGCGTAATTCCGCTCTCTGACCCGCTGCGCGAAGATTCAAAAGCCACTATCGAGACCACTCGTGAGATGGGACTAAAATTCAAAATGGTCACCGGAGACCAACTGGCTATCGCCAAGGAAATCGGCCGGCAGCTGGGGCTGGGCACCAATATCATAGATGCCGGCGTCTTTGATGAAACAAAACACTATGAAGCAGGGCAGCTAGCCGATGCTATTGAAAAGGCTGATGGCTTTGCCCAGGTATTTCCCGAGCATAAGTATCACATCGTCGAATCGCTGCAGCAGCGAGGGCACATCGTCGGTATGACGGGTGATGGCGTGAATGACGCACCCGCTCTGAAGAAGGCTGATGCCGGCATCGCCGTGGCTGGAGCTACCGATGCTGCCCGAGCTGCCGCGAGCATCGTGCTTTTGACTCCAGGTCTTTCCGTGATTATCGATGCCATCAAGGAAAGTCGCAAGATATTCCAACGTATGCTCAACTACGCCATCTATCGGATTGCTGAGACGGTTGCTCTTCTGGGATTCCTGACCTTAGCCATAATTATCTTCAGAATGTATCCAGTGACAGCGATAATGGTGGTACTGCTGGCAATACTAAACGATGGCGCCATCTTGTCCATTGCTTATGACAATGTGCGCTATTCCAAGCAACCCGAGGTTTGGAATATGCGTGTGGTGCTTGGCATAGCTACCGCATTGGGAGCTTTTGCCATGCTTCGCTCATTCGGCATCTTCTACCTGGGCGACAGCGTATTTCATCTCAACCATGATGTGATTCGAACACTCGTATATCTGAACCTGTCTATAGGAGGCCACCTGACTCTCTTCGCTGCTCGTACCAAAGGTCCTTTCTGGTCAATTAAGCCCGCACCAATACTGTTGGCAGCCGTGGTCGGCACCCAAGCAGTAGCCACTCTTATCGCCGTCTACGGTCTATTGATGACACCGTTGGGTTGGACTTATGCTGGCATAGTCTGGGGTTACTGTCTCGCAGTGTTCTTCTTGCAGGATTTGGTGAAGCTTGCCGCGCACAGAATCTTTGACAAGGAACACTCGGGATATTTCGGGAGGCATGTCAAGAGAGGAAATTTAGCATAGTGTGAGAGACTAAAGCAGTGATGAAATCACTCGGGAATCGCTATATAAGAATATTCGGTGCCTATGACATTCGAGGGGTAGTTGGCGAAGACCTTGATAGTCCAATGGTCAGAGCTATCGCCAGCGCTTACGGCGATTATCTGTGCCCCGACCAGCCTGGACACTTTGTCATAGGACATGACGGTCGGTGGAGTTCGCCAGCACTCGCGGAAGCAGCGAGCGTTGGTCTGCGGGAGTCCGGCCACAGCGTAACGCACATGGGATTAGCCAGCACGCCTATGGTTTACTGGTACGGAGCCGAAGGTGACTTTGATGGCTCCATCGCTGTTACTGCCAGCCACCTCCCACAGCAATACAATGGATTAAAGCTGTGTCAGCGAGATGCCCTTCCTCTGAGCAGTGAGCACGGCCTCTCTGAAATATCAGCTATGTTACGGAGACGACCTCGGCGCAGGGAATGTAACGAATTACTACAGCAGGCTTCGCCGCTTCCCCTCTATGTGGCCAGGATGCAAGACTTCTTGAAACTGGAGAAACTCATAAGGGTAGCGGTGGATGCCGGCAACGGAGTGGGCAGCATTGCTGCCGAGGCTCTCTTATCGGCGGTTGACCAGGTACAGCTATGGCGGCTTGGATTCCATCCCGACGGCTACTTCCGTGAGCGGTCTCCAAATCCTCTGACCGAAGGAGCCCTCGACGGCCTTTCAGAGATGGTTAAGAAGAAAGGGCTGGACTTCGGTGTTGCGTTCGATGGTGACGCCGATAGGATGGTTGCGGTAGATGAAACCGGGGTAATGGTACCACCGGATGCAGTGGGTGGATTGATCGGATTGCAGATACTCAGGCAAAACTCAGGAGCAACGATACTCCATGATTTGAGGACATCACGAGCGTTTCCCGAGGAAATCAAAACAGCGGGAGGTTATCCCGTACGTACCAGAGTCGGGCATGCTTTCATAAAGCGCGCTATGCGCCAACAGAAAGCCCTGTTCGCTATGGAGCTCTCAGGGCACTACTATTATGCAGACCTGCACTATATTGACAGTGGTCTCCGTACTCTGGTTGAGCTGATGAATATCGTCTCAACCACGGACAAGCCACTTTCCCGGTTGATCAAGCCGTTCCTGCGTTATCCCACGAGCGGCGAGATTAACCTTGAAGTTGCTGATAGAGATAAAGCACTTCTAGCTTTAGAGAGCAAATATCGGAGCGGTCAAATTGACCATCTGGATGGATTGTCTGTGGATTATGACGATTGGTGGTTCAATGCTCGCCCTTCAAATACGGAGCCCGTATTGCGTCTCAATATCGGAGCGGCCAGTAAGACACTGCTTAAGGAGAAACGTAGGGAATTGCTTGAGCAAATTAAATATATCGGGCATGGAGAAGCTAGCCAATAATGAGAAGGAGATGGACATCATGAGCGAGAAATTCAAATATATCAGATTTTTTAAAGACCTGGGGATTAATGACGTTTCGTTGGTTGGGGGCAAGACAGCCTCTCTTGGTGAAATGTACCGGGAACTTACTCCGCAAGGCGTCAAAGTACCCAATGGTTTTGGCATCACGGCTGAGGCCTACCGTTATGTCTTGGACAAGGCGAATGCCTGGAAAGACCTGCACCTGGCCTTGGATGGAGTCGATTCTGGCAACATCGCTGACCTGGCTGAGCGAGGTAGGCAGGCACGGCGCATCGTGTACAGCGCTCCTCTGCCGGAAGACTTGAGGCAGGAAATCCTTGAGGCCTACCAGGCTCTCCAGGCCGAGTATGGCTCTGATCTCAGCGTCGCGGTGCGCAGTTCAGCAACCGCCGAGGATATGCCTACAGCTAGCTTTGCCGGGCAGCATGAGAGTTTTCTAAATGTGTATGGCGACGAAATGCTCCTCGACTCCTGCCAACGGTGCTTTGCCAGCCTTTTCACCAATCGTGCTATCCATTATCGCATAGACCGGGGATTTGACCATTTCAAAGTCTATCTTTCAATAGCGGTCATGAAGATGGTACGCTCAGATCTTGCTGCCAGCGGGGTTATATTCTCTCTGGATACGGAGTCCGGCTTTCGGGATGTGGTGTTCATCACCGGGGCTTACGGACTGGGCGAGAATGTTGTCCAGGGGGCAGTGGATCCCGATGAATTTTACGTGTTCAAACCTACTCTGGAAAAGGGCTACCGCACAGTACTGAGACGCCGACTCGGCAGCAAGGAAATCAAAATGGTGTATTACGCGGATGGAACCAAGCAGACTACCAACAACATACCCACGCCGAAGACTGACCAACAATATTTCTGTATCTCTGACGATGAGGTACTGGTTTTAGCGGATTATGCTGTCAAAGTAGAGAAGCATTACAGCCAGAAGGCCGGCCATCCCCTGCCTATGGATATGGAGTGGGCTAAGGATGGCATTGATGGTCAGCTTTATATGGTTCAGGCGCGCCCCGAAACAGTGGTATCCCAGAGACAGGTAAACACTCTGGAAGAGTATGTCTTAAAGGGAACTGGTAAGATACTGGCAACTGGTCGGGCTGTGGGCGAGAAGATAGCCACGGGCAAAGCCCACATTATTCCTGGTGCTGCTCATCTCTCCGAATTCAAAAAGGGAGAGGTTCTGGTAGCCGATAACACTACCCCCGATTGGGAGCCGGTGATGAAGATCGCAGCGGCTATCGTAACCAATCGCGGCGGCCGCACCTGCCATGCCGCCATCGTCAGCCGGGAGTTGGGCATTCCCGCTGTGGTCGGTACTGAAAACGCTACCAAGCTGATACCAGGTGGCAAAGAAGTGACCGTATCCTGTGCCGGAGGGGATGTGGGGAAGATTTATCGTGGCGAGATACCTTTTGAAATCCAAAAAACAGACCTGAGCACCCTTCCACGGCCTGCTACTGAGGTGATGATCAACCTGGGCAACCCCGACATTGCATTAAAGACAAGCTTCCTGCCCAATGATGGCATCGGTTTGGCTCGTATGGAGTTCATCATCAACGAGTACATCAAAGTACATCCGATAGCTCTCTTGCACCGGGAGCGCGTCAAAGACGAGAAGGAGAAAGCGGAAATCGAACGTCTGATGCAGGGATACAAAGGACCCGCCGACTTCTTCATTGAACGCCTGTCGGAAGGAGTGGGAACGATTGCTGCTGCCTTTTATCCCAAGCCAGTAGTGGTGCGGCTCTCTGATTTCAAAAGTAACGAGTATGCCTCTCTCATCGGGGGTAGTTCCTTCGAACCGGTGGAAAACAATCCCATGATTGGCTTTCGTGGTGCTTCACGCTATGCTCATCCCAACTACGTGGAAGGATTTGCTCTGGAATGTGCCGCCATGAAGAGAACTAGAGATGAAATGGGCTTGACCAATGTCAAGCTGATGGTGCCCTTCTGTCGCCGGGTTGAGGAGGCCAAGAAGGTCATAGACAAAATGGCTGAGCTTGGCCTTGTGCGCAGCAAAAACGGGCTTGAAATCTATGTCATGTGCGAAATTCCCAACAACGTTATTCTGATTGACGACTTTGCCAAATACTTCGACGGCTTTTCTATTGGCTCTAACGACCTGACGCAACTGGTTCTGGGAGTGGACCGCGACTCGGAAATTGTGGCTTTTGACTATGACGAGCGTGACCCGGGTGTCAAGGAGATGATACGTCTGGCGGTAGAGGGTTGTAAGCGGAATAAACGACACTCGGGGCTCTGTGGACAGGCACCTTCGGACTACCCGGAGATGGCTGAATACTTGGTGCAGATCGGCATAGATTCAATGAGCATCAATCCTGATACGGTGCTCAAGACTACACTGCACGTGCTCGAAGTTGAAAAGAAGCTTGGCCGCAAGCCAAGAACAACTGCTAACGAAAGACAAAAGGCAAAAGCAGGGAGGTGAATTATGAAGAGAGTAGCTATTAACGGACTGGGCCGCATCGGCCGCATGGTATTGCGCCATTATATGGAAATGCGACCCAAAGACATCGAACTGGTCGCTGCCAACGACCTGGTCCCACCAGATGACCTAGCTTATCTGCTCAAATATGACTCGGTGCATGGCCGGGCCGCGTTTCCAATCAGCCCTGGTGGAGACGGTATCAGCATAGGTGACGTAAGCCTGAAGATATATGCCGAAAGAGATCCAGCGCAATTGCCGTGGAAGAAGCTGGGAGTCGATGTGGTAATAGAATCCACAGGGCTTTTTACCAGGCGAGAGCTAGCCGCGAAACACCTGGAGGCTGGCGCAAGGAGAGTGATAATCAGTGCACCCTCTCCTGATGCAGACGTAACCATCATCATCGGAGTTAACGAAAGCGAGTTTCGCCCCGAGCAGCATAAGGTCATATCAAATGCTTCCTGTACTACCAATTCCCTGGTACCGCCACTTAAGGTGATGCTGGATAGTTTTGGTATCGAACGGGCACTCGTTACGACTGTTCATGCCTACACTGGAACCCAGGGCTTGGTGGACAAGCCCGCCAAGAAGAAAATTCGTGGTCGGGCGGCGGCTGTTTCACTTATTCCCACTACAACTGGCTCTGATATTGCCACCACCATGGTCTTGCCTGAACTGAAGGGACGGCTTCGGGCCCTGGCCATCCGAGCCCCAATTCCTGATGGAGCCATCACCGACATCGTTGCTGACCTCAAAAAGGCGGTGACGGTCAAGGACCTGAACGGGGCCCTCGAGGCAGCTTCAGAAGGGCCGATGAAGGGAATCCTGGGTTACACCGAAGAAGAGCTGGTATCAGCCGATATTATCGATGACCCGCATTCAGGCATCGTCCATGCCCTCTCCACTATCGTGGTACAGGAGAGCATGGTCAAGATACAGGTTTGGTATGACAATGAATTTGGCTATTCCAGACGCTTGCTCGATACAATTGCGCTTCTGCCAGTATAGCTAAGCCTGGCAGAGCTTGATGTTCCGTCTCGTTTAATAAGAGCAGCGGAGGGAAAGGAGGAACATTTGAGAGTTCTGGTTTATAGCACACGGCCATACGACGAAGAGTCGCTTGATTCAGCTAACCAGGGCAAGCATCAACTACATTTCACTGAAGCACGCCTGGATAAGCGTACGGCTAGTTTAGCAAGAGATTGTCCAGCAGTGTGCTGTTTCGTCGATGATGCCCTTAATGCTGCCGTGCTTGTGCAGCTTAATCAGGGAGGGACAAAGCTGATTGCTTTAAGGTCGACAGGATTTAACAACGTGGACCTTGCGGCTGCGGAGAAACATGGTATGACTGTCATGCGAGTGAGCCGCTACTCTCCTTATGCTGTAGCTGAATTTGCAGTATGCATTATGCTAGCACTGAATCGTAAGATTCATCGTGCCTATGACAGGGTCCGTGAGGGTAACTTTCTTCTGCATGGCCTTCTTGGCTTCGATTTACATGATAAAGTAGTGGGCATTATCGGTACCGGCAGTATTGGAAGCGTACTTGCCCGAATTTTACATGGTTTCGACTGTAAGCTCCTTGGACATGATGTCATGGAGAATCCTGATTGTTTGTCTCTTGGGATGCGATACGTTACCTTAGAGGAATTGCTAAGCCAGTCTGACATCGTGAGCCTGCATGCTCCTCTAACTGGGCAAACGCGCCATATGATCAACGCCAAGACTTTAGCGCTTATGAAACCGGGAGCCATGCTTATTAACACCAGCCGCGGCGCACTGGTGGATAGCCGGGCTCTAATAACTGCTCTCAAGAAACGGCATTTAGGTGCCGCAGGCCTGGATGTCTACGAGGAAGAGTCCCACATATATTTCAAAGACCTTTCAGATGAAATCATAACCGATGACGTCATTAGCCGCCTAACCACGTTTCCCAACGTAATCATAACCGGTCACCAGGCTTTCTTTACCAGGGAAGCCCTAGCTATCATTGCGGAGACGACGATTAAGAATATTAGCGATTTTGAGGCCGGCCGGAGCAATGAAAATATCCTTAAGTCTGAAAAAGTGGTTAGGCCGACTAGCAAGGAAAAGAGGCCCTGAAGGAGGACTGAAATGCCGATACCAGCTAACTATTTTCTACCATCCGTGCCAAAGGGACTAGGCGGGCTCAGTGAGCTTGCGATGGATCTACGCTGGTCGTGGAATCATGAAGCCGATCGCCTTTGGGAACGGATTGCGCCTGAGCTATGGGCAAGAACCGGTAATCCCTGGCTCATTTTGCAGAACGTCTCTACAGCACGTCTGAATGTACTTGGTGCCGACCCTATCTTTCGAAAGATACTGGGTGACTATGTAGCGTCATACCAGAATGTAATGAAGAAGCCTTCTTGGTTTCAGCAGACCCATCCTGAATCGTCGCTCACCGTGGCCTATTTCAGCATGGAGTTCGGCCTTAGTGAGGCATTACCTCTCTACTCAGGTGGACTCGGTATACTGGCTGGTGACTACATGAAGACAGCCAGCGACCTGGGCATCCCGGCGATCGGGATAGGGCTCCTCTATCAGCAGGGCTATTTTCGGCAAGTTCTAGATATTACTGGTTCCCAGGCGGAATTCTATCCCTACAATGATCCTAGTCAGCTTCCTATCATGCCAGTCCGTGACAAAGATGGTGAATGGCTGGCTGTAGAAGTGGATTTCCCGGGACGGCATGTGAAACTGCGAGCCTGGCAAGCCGATATCGGCCGGGCGAGGCTGTATCTCCTGGATAGTAACTACCCTGGTAATAGTCCGGCAGATAGAGGGATTACCAGCGAGCTTTATGGCGGTGGCCCAGACATGCGTTTGCAGCAGGAAATTGCCTTAGGCATAGGGGGCTGGCGTCTCCTGCAAGCCCTGGGTATCAACGCGGATATCTGCCATCTGAACGAAGGCCATGCGGCACTGGTCGTGCTTGAACGTGCACGTGCCTTTATGGCAACCAGTGGACATGCTTTCGAAGTTGCCTTAGTGGCAACCCGAGTCGGAAATATTTTTACCACCCACACACCTGTTGAGGCAGG
>Ga0307435_1000155_pt1 | contig 30056 bp, 36 predicted proteins | sample SalMarWE160470MG_FD_202164 | JGI IMG/M metagenome (GOLD analysis project Ga0307435, IMG submission 202164) | Salt marsh sediment microbial communities from the Plum Island Ecosystem LTER, Massachusetts, United States - WE1604-70 | ecosystem: Environmental > Aquatic > Marine > Intertidal zone >... | reverse complement strand
TTTACAAAGATATTGCTGAATGCAAGTGTTCAAATCAGTATGGATGGCAAAGGCCGAGTATTTGATAATATATTTTCAGAGCGTTTATGGCGAACGGTGAAAGTAGAAGAGGTTTATCTGCGGGACTATATTCGACAAGCAATACGGGCGCGCAATTTTGCATCTCTAACAACATTGCCTTGACTATCCAAAACCGAATTGTTATTAACCTTTACGTTATATCTGAAACAAGATACGTGCCCAACTCATCAAATTGCTTTCTATTCTTATGGTAAAAAGGAAGTAACTTTTGGTATTTTCTGACCTTAGTAACATCTTTTATTTCTTTGATTTGGACGCTCTTGGAAAGTCTTTTTTTCATGTTATGAAAAGCACCGATGAATAAAATTGCTTTCTCGCCGGTTTTAAGGGTTTGGTCTATTCTCTCGGCGATAAAAGTATCTCTTTTATTCAGTAGTATAGTTTTGATTAGCTTGTATTTTATGAATGCTATTATTTTATGTGTGATTGATTTGGCCTCTGTTATAGCACGTAGCCTGTCGTATTCTTTTTTCACCAGTTTGAAATCCTCCGTCTTCATCAGAATAGCCCCTCTTTCGAGAAGCCTTAAGATCAACTGGTAATTTTTACTTCCTGCTTTAGCTGTGTCCTCTGCTATTTTCTTGCCGACTTCATCATCAGCAACCATTCCATCCTGGTATATTTTCATTCCTTTTACATCCATAGATTCAAAGTAGTCCGACACGACATCCCAAAAGCCTTCGACCGTTCTTCTGTGCTTTTCCCAGAGCTCTTGTCCTAAATCAGCAACGCCTCTTTTGGCGACCTCTTTCGCAATAGAGCCAAGATCGGCACTGGAATGTATAACAGGGACATAAATCAACGTTCTCATAGGAATTTCCCTTATGCGGTTACCTCGGTACGATCTAATCTTTTTTTGAGTTCTTCGTTGCGTTCCAGCTTTCTCTTAAGCTCCCTGTTTTCCTGTTCGATGTCTGCTTTCTTTGCTTTTGTCGAAAGGTATGAGTCCTGCTGCCACCAGTTTATCCCCATCTCTAATGCTTTATCCACAGAGGCGACCAAAAGCCTTATTTTAATATTGAGAAGCTCAATATCAGCAAGTTGGATTCTGATATCTCCAGCAATCACAATACCTTTATCCAATACCCTCTCAAGGATATCAGCAAGGTTGGTCGCCTCGGTGGCATGCATCATTTTTTGTTCAGCCATTGGCCTGCTCCCTTTATAGTCATGCCAATTTTTTAGCCTTTATAATTAAATCTGCCGTCTTTTTACGGACATTTGCAATAAAGCGACAATTACCACAATCTCTGCTTTTGTCATTGTAATCAGGGCAAGAGAGAAGAACGTTTACTTCCTGCTGAAGTTCTTCGGCAAAGTCGGCTTTCTCTAATACCCCTTTGGCACCATTGATTTTAGCTGTAATCTCCTCAATTACCGGTTCCTGCTTTTGAAACGTTGGACAATTTATTTTGGCACTTTCTTTAGACATCGTTTCTCCTACATCAAATCTCCTAAGGGCCCAAGATTCAGGTTCAGCTCCTCATCTTTAAGGCCGAATATTCCTTTCAACTCATCCATCTTATTTTCCAGTTTCATCAGGGTCTCACCCACCTTCTCTATTTCCTCATCGGAAAGTGAGCCTGCCTCTACTCTTCTCATAGCCTGCTTTTCCAACAGCTTTCTTATCAACTCTATGAGTGTGAGCACCAGCTTGGCCAACCCTTTTTCTACCGTTTTGGGATTAGCATCAATTTTTTTAGGCAGACAATCCTGTGCTTTTTCTATTTCTTCGATAAATTCTTCAGGCGATTCAGTTTCGACTATTCCATTTGCTATCATATACTATCAGCTCCTACTAACATTTGGTCCTGTGTTACTTTGTCAAGGAGGTCAGTTTTTTGGGAATCTGTAAGAAGGCCGGATTGCTTCGACAAGATAACAAAATTATACGCAGGCCACGGGCCGCTGAACAAATACTTAAGAGACGGCTGTCCACTTTTTATGTGCTCAAAAGCCTCCCTGAAATTGCTTTCCTGGGATTTTTCAACTAAATAAACCGCATCCAAAAGAAGATTTTCGGTCTTGAGTTTCCTGAGTTTCTTTTCAGCGGCGAACTTGCTGAAAAATATTTCCATAACCTTAATAAACTTGTCAGCTTTTGTTTGGAATTCTTTGTCTATCTTGTATTTTTCAAATTTTTCTGTCATAAACTTCTTGCTCTGCGAGTTATTTGATTCTGGGTTTTTCTGTTTGCCCTTCTTAAGAGTCTTGATAATGTTTTCTTTTATCTTGTCTGCAGGCCAGATGACCTTAATCCCAAACTCGAGTTTATTATGGAGCCTTTCCAGATTATCTTTAAAATCCTTATAGTAGCTTTGCATCATTGAAAGCAGATTATCCCTGCCATCAATAATAGTCTGAAACCTCACAGGCAAAATGGTAAAATCGGTCGCAAGCTTTTCTACTACCGCCTCGTGTTCTAAGACAGTACCTTCAGTTACCTCTTGAATCGGCTGGTTAATCTCACTTACGACCGCCCCTATATCACAGAAGGGAATGTTATAAACGCCGGTCCCTTCCAACCCATAAATTGATTCCTCTATCTGATTACTGGAATCTATTATGCCATATAGATATAATTTCATAGTTATCTTGCTTCCTGCATCGGTCCGACAAAAGGTGAGCCTCTTAACTTTTCGATGGTTTCCACTGAGCTGAGCAAAACTTTCAGCCCCAAATATATAAGGTCAACATCGGCCACGGAAATAACCATATCACCTGATATAACTACCCCCTTATCCAGGACTCTGTCCAGAACCTCCAAAAGAGTTATCTCTTTCGACTTTACGACGACACTATTCATTTTGCCCTTTCCCGCTCGAAAGCCCGCAGAAGTTATATGGCGGCCATGGGCCGGTACAATCAATAAGAAACCCCTTGACTTCGTAGTGCATTTTCAGCGCGTCAACCATATTTTGGAAATCACCTACTTCATCTTTATCAATCAGAAAGGCTGAATTTAAGACCATCTCATCTTCCCTTTCAGTTACTTGCCTCGGTAAAAGTCTGTTTATGCGGGCCTCGAAGCTCAACTCTTTCAATAACTCAAAACTTTCCCGGCCACATTCGTTAATTTTTTCGTTCAGTGTTTTTTCTATCATCTCATCCTTTTTCTTCTTAAGAAAATAGCTCTTGCCCGCCGAAGATGATTTAATTTCGTCCTCAATTTTCAGGATTTCTGAGTCATCGTTGCCAAGATTGGCTTTTAGCCTTTCCGGGTGGCAGTAAATCTTGACCCCCCATTCCTGTTTGTTTGCCAATTTTCTTAAAATTGTCTTAAACTCCTGGCCGTATGGTTCAAGCATCGCCTTCAGGCTGGCATCTGTGTTAAAGAGTGTTCCAAACTTAAAGGGGATCACATCGATATCAGCCATGACTAACTCTATTATTCTTTCATGCATGCTTGCCTTTGCCTTAACCCACTCGAAATCAGCCATATTTCGTTTTAGCCCTTCTTGGCCAAATTCTTCTTCTTCAACTTTGCTGGCTACCGCATAAAGGCCATTATTGCAAACAAAATAGAGGTTGTCCGCCAAGCCTTCTGTTTCCTTTAGTTCTGGCGCTCTATCCACAACACAATATAAGTAAACAGGCTGCTGCCTTGTCATCTATATAGCCCTTGATAAGTTAGCTTGTCGCTAATGTGTGGCCTTGACGTTCGTATGATTCAACTTCCAAACTATCACTTAACTTCACTACATAGATATTTCTATCCTGTACCCTGGTGGGAAGTCCGAGGGACTTCATAAATGAACTCTCCTCATAAACTTCGCCTTCTGCCTCCCATTTGCCATCGATTTTTGCCACTCCAATCACACGTACCTCGTTTACGCCAAGGGTCTTTTTCAGAAATTCTACAGCCACATTTTTGGCTTCTTCGATTCCGACCATTTCTATATCTCCTGTAATAGCCATATTTTAAGTCTCCAATTCTTCTGTTTTCGCGATAGCGTCCAACCTGTCCAAAAGTTCAGTTTCTCTTTTGTCGTATTCTTCTTCGTTTATTTCTTCCAGTTCAAAACGCAATTGCAATGCCATAAGCTCTTCTTTGATTCGCCCTTTATCAGACAACTCTTTTTGAGCCATATCGCCAAGTTTCTGGCCCATCCATATCACACCCTTTAACGGTGCAAGTAATATACTGTCGATTAAAAACATCCTCAGTAATCCTCGGTATTAATGCTGATATTTACAAAATTAAACGGTGGCAGTGGTCCTACATATTTGAATGTCACTTTTTCACTGTATTTTTCATCGAGCGACTGAACCTGCTGGTCAAAATCAGTCTCCTTTTCTTTTTCCACGAAAAAGGCAGCGTTAATAATCATCAGCTCTCCATAAGTATCATTGGTTTTGACCTCAACAGCCAAAGGTTCCAAGGTGCTTAGAATATCGGTTTTAACAGTTTCCCTTTCAGCTTGCAGAGCCTCCTCCACCATTCTACCTATCTCCATCCGTTGATAATGAGACTTTTCAGGAGCAATCGCTGCGATTTTCTCTTTAAGCCGCTTTATATCCTCATATTTTTCCAGGATGTTCTTGTAGATAACCTCTTCCTTAAACATTGCCTTAAGGCCAAGCTCGGTTTTGTCCTTAATGCTATCTAACAAGTCTTTGAATCTGTCATGTTCTTTTTCCAGGATTCTCTTTACTTTTTCCTCGTCCTCAGCAACCGTGGCAAATCTTACCGGCAAAGCTGTATATTCGGCCATTGCTTTTTCAATAGCTTTCTCGTGAGCAAGAGAATTATCCCGCGAGACTCGGTATTTCCCGAGGGGAGCGTTACTGACCAACGCAGCAATATCATTAAAACAGACTGTATGCAGTTCGTCGCCGCGCCCCCCGAGTCCCAGCGGGCCGAAAGACTGTGGTTGGCCTGAATCTATAACGCAATATATGTACTTACCTTCTTTTGCAGCTACATCCATCTCTGCTTTTCCCATTCTTCCGGATATATGACAATATTGACGAAATTAAACACCGGCAATGGCCCTGCATACATAAACTTTATTCTGTCTTTATACTCGTCGCCTAAATCACCCATAATGTTATCGAATTCTTTTTCTCTTCCCTTATCCACTAAAAAAGCAGCATTCATAAACATCTCATCGCCGATAGTATCATTGAGCTTGTGTTCGTAAGATGTCCTTCTGAGTTTATCTATGATTTCTTCAGCTTGTTTTTCCTTCTTTTTGTCCAATGCCTGCTTGACCATTCGTCCAATGCCCATTTTTGCCTGCATATCATTGCTGTTTTTTTCTGCCAAGGCCTCTTTTAGATTTTTTATTGTCTTATTTTCCTTTACAATTTCATCAAAAACAGCATCCATGTTCTTCCATATGCCTTTGACGCCTAACTCTATTTTGTGATCCATATCCGTAAGGGCACTCTTAAACTCCCTGTACCTTCTATCCAGCAAATTTCTTACCTCTTCGGCACTGGAAGCAATTGTGCCGAATCGAACGGGAAGTACGCGGTCGAATTCCTTCATTATTTCCTCGATTACCCTCTGGTGAGCTAACATGTTTTCTCGACTTGTAGCAATTTTAGTTGCCGGATAATTGCTTACTATCATGCTTAGATCATCATAGCCAATTGTCAAAACTTCGTCACTTCTTTGGCCAATACCGATAGGGCCGAAATTCCGCTCCTGCTTAGTCTCAATAATACAGTAAATATATTTTCCTTCTTTTTCCATATTAGGCCATTGTTGTAACCAGTAATGCGTTCTTTTCAAAGGCATCTTCGTTGAGACAGCAGCCTTCATCGCGCCGGTCCCGGTTGGAGGCTCGGTAGTAATCGAGGAGTATCTTGTATGCCCTGGTCATCTCGTCAAATTTCTGCTCTATATTCGGCGTATCCGGGTTTTTATCCGGGTGACAGGTCAGAGCAGCTCTGCGGTGGGCTTTTTTGATTTCAATAGCGGTTATAAGATCATTTTCAAGACCCAATTTTTTCTTTGCCCAATCTACTTCTTCAAATTGTGCTTTTTTAATCTCCAGGGTATAGAAGCTATATGGTGGAAGGGGACCTACACATCTGAAGTTTAGTTTCTCCTCAAATCTATTATTTATCTGGTCCAGCTTCTGCTCAAAATCTTTCTGCTTATTCTTGTCCATAAGGAAGGCAGTGTTAAGAACCATTGTGTCATCCATAAGGTCGTGGGCTTTAAAATTCTGAGCAATCTCACTTAGGGCGTTTTGTATCTGGTCAGCATATTCGGCCTTTTTCTTGTCTAAATACCTCTTGACCAAAACGCCAACCCTCATCTGATCATCTATGGTAACGCCACCTTTTTTGCCTATGAGCGACTGTTTGAATTGCTTTATTTCGTCAGCCTCTGAAACTTCTTCTCGCAGAAATGAATTAAAATCATCCAATGTAGCCACGATGTCCATTTCTATACAGTTTTCCGACCTTGCAAGTATATCTTTGATTGTTTTGTATCCTTTGGCTAAAATCTTTCTGGCTTCTTCGTCACTGCCGGCGAATGTCCCAAGTCTCATAGGAATAATGGTATGTTTGGCCATTACCTTTTCGATTAATTGCTGATGGCTGACAAGCAGTCTGGCTAACGTGTCTTTGGGCATATGGCTGTAGTCGACTACTTCTAAATCACTTACTACTGCGGATATATCCTGAAAAACAACAGTATAGGCTTTGTTATGACTTTCGCTGCTCTCTACAACCTCTGCGGGAGTTCTGGAGGGGTAGATGTCGTCAAGGGACACAATCTTGTCCAAATCAAAGATTTCTTTTGCGTCGGAGTTTATAATCCCGTAAATGTACTTACCTGTTTCGTTCATAACAAACCCTTTCATTTGCTGGGAAGGGCCTGCCGGTCCCTTCCCTAAGACCTATACTTATCCAGCAAAGAGCGAAGAAGATTAATTTGTTGATTGCCCGGAGGAACCGGCCTGTTCTCCAGAGCTTTCTTCGGCTTTTGACTCTTGTTGTTGTGGTGCAGTTTCTTCTTTTTCACATTTGCACTTAAACAACTCTTCAACTTTTTCAATAATAGCCAACATTTTTAGTCCCCTTTATTTTTATTTGCCGTTTTGCTCTTTTAGCATTTTAAGTGCCTGCTCAAAGTTATCCTTTGAAACTTTGAGTTCCCCCTCCATAGCTTCGTTCTTTTTTGTTGAGTTTTGCTCGATGTATTCTCTTACCGCAAACATAGAGGCCTTTCGGCAGACAAACTCGATATCAGAACCTGTTCTGCCATCGCTTTCTTTGGCCAATTTTTTCAAATCAACATTCTTAGCTATAGGTTTATTCTTTGTGTGTATTGCAAAGATCTGTTCTCTGGTTTTTTCGTCCGGCATAGGCAGTTCGAATATAAGGTCGAATCTGCCGCTTCGAAGTATGGCGGGGTCGACCAAGTCTAACCTGTTGGTAGCAGCTAAAACCACAACTCCTTTGAGTTCTTCGATCCCATCCATTTCTGTCAAAAATTGGCTTATTACTCTCTCGGTTACATGAGCGTCCGTAGAGCTTGACCCTCTTTTGGGTACTATGCTGTCTATCTCATCGAAAAAGAGGATTGTCGGTGCAGCATGTTTTGCCGTCCTGAACGTTTCTCTTACTCCCCGTTCTGATTCACCCACGTACCGGCTGATAAGCTGTGGGCCTTTGATAGATATAAAATTGACACCACTTTCATTAGCCACTGCTTTGGCTAAAAGGGTTTTGCCTGTTCCCGGTTTGCCATAGAGCAAAATTCCTTTAGGCGGATTCGTATTTGCCTTTTTAAAGATATCCGTGTATTTGAGGGGCCATTCAATCGTCTCTTTGAGTTCCTGCTTGATATTTTCAAGGCCGCCCACATCGGACCACTTTACATCCGGCACCTCAACGAATACTTCCCTGATGGCGGATGGCTCGATCTCCTTCATAGCCTCAAGGAAATTGTCCATTGTTATTTCCAATTTGAGCAGGGCTTCGTAAGGAATCTCTGACAATTCAAAATCAATCGTTGGAAGAATCTTTCGCAGGGCCGACATTGCGGCTTCTCTGGCCAATGCCTCCAAATCCGCACCGACAAAACCATGGGTAATTCCGGCCAATTTTTCCACGTCAACATCCTTAGCCAGAGGCATGCCTCTTGTATGAATCTCTAAAATCTCTAACCGCCCATTTTTATCCGGTATAGGAATAGAAATCTCTCTGTCAAATCGGCCTGGTCGTCTTAAGGCAGGATCTATAGTATTGGGAATGTTCGTCGCACCTATTACTACGACATGACCTCTGGATTCCAAGCCGTCCAACAAAGACAGAAGCTGGGCGACAACACGTCTTTCAACCTGTTTTTCGCCGCCCATATCCTCTCTTTTTGGTGCTATTGCATCAATTTCGTCAATAAAAATTATGGCGGGGGCATGTTTCTGGGCATCTTCGAATACGCTGCGCAAGCGACCCTCGGATTCGCCGTAGAATTTGCCCATAACTTCCGGGCCGCTTATGCTGACAAAATATGCATCGGTTTCATTAGCTACTGCCCGAGCGGTTAATGTTTTACCCGTTCCCGGCGGGCCGTACATAAAGACTCCTTTGGGTGCTTCGATACCAAGCCTGTTAAAAACTTCCGGGTATTTGAGTGGCAGCTCAATCATTTCTCTTATTCGCTGGACCTGAGTACCGAGCCCGCCAATATCTTCATAGGATATTTTGGCTCTCTCAATTTTGCCTTCTTTTGACTTTACCCTTATCAGGGTTGTAGAGCTGACCGATACCACACCATCCGGTATTGTATCTTCCACCAAAAAATCACAGGTCTTGGTACCAAACAATCTCGCCCTTATTTTATCACCGCTGATTAAGGGCAAACCTTCTATGAGAGAGCCGATGTATTTAGCATCTTTGTCCTTTTGAGGCACTCCTCCATTCGTCAAGGGGGCGAGCATGACTTTCTTGGCAGGTTTACTTTCGCCTCTCTCAACCGTTATCTTTTCATCAAGACCAACTTTGGCATTTTCTCTTGTAATGCCGTCTATCTGAACTATTTTTTCCCCTCTATCGTCGGCATAGCAGGGCATCACCTTGGCAGCAGTTTTCCTTTTGCCTTCTATTTCTACTATCTGGCCCACCTCCAGGCCTAAATTCTTTATATCTTCTGGGTCAATTCTGGCAATAGCCCTTCCCACATCCTTAGGCAGAGCCTCCTTTACTTTGAATTGCTTCATAGCGACTGTCTCTTTCGTTTCTAATTAAATAATTGCTTTTTGAAATCCGCAAGGGCCGTTAGCCCCTTGATTTCGTGGGCACATAATGGAACAACTGTCGTTTTCAGCCCATTAAATTTTCCTTTTATGAGGTTTATATACCTATCCTGTTCTTTTCTTTTTTCCCTACAAAACTTACAGCCATCTGATTGGACAACGTTGTTTATTACTAACTGTTTGACCTCAATGCCAAATTCACCCAAATTGGTTATTAGCCTGGCAGTTTCCAAAACAGCCATATCTTCCGGAATAGTAACTGCTATAAACTCACATCTGTTTTGATCACGCAGCAAATCCTCTATTCTTTTCACAGTTTTTTTCATAGATAAGAGAAAGTCATCGCCTTTATCTGGTTCATACTTGCCGGCAAATCTCTCAACCATATATCTGTACTTCCATCTCATCTTTGCCATCACCTTGACCCAGTCATCCAACAGCTTTGGTGATGTTAAAAGCCTTAAAGCATGGCCTGTAGGTGCGGTATCTACTATGTATTTATCGAATTCTGTCTGGTCTATCAGGTCAATCATCGTCTTAAAACCCATCACCTCATCCATGCCCGGGATAGGCAGGGCAAAGACTGAATCGATGTCTTCTGCATCCAGGTTGGTACCAGTTTCGACAATCTTCTTAATCTCGTCCTGGTGTTCGGTTTTGAATTTTGAAAGAGCATTTTCTGCGTTTACTTCAAGAGCACTTAAATTTTTAACTCCCTTCACCTCTCTTGGCTTGTCATCAAGCTTCTGTTCCAGGCTATCAGCAAGCGAATGGGCAGGGTCGGTTGAAAAAATCAACGTCTTAAGATCCTCTGCCAAAAACAGGGCTGCAGCAGATGCACAGGTAGTCTTTCCCACACCGCCTTTTCCACCAAACATGATTAATTTCAGCGAAGTCTCTTTTAGCCCTTTTAATCCCATTCACTTTTTCACCTTAATCTCTAAGATGCCGTTTGCATAAGAAGAGACAAGCGTGTCTGTTTGCACCTTGGAAGGCAGTAAAATTTCCTTATGATATTTCCTGTCTCTCGTTTGAGCTGAGATATCAAGAATATCTTCTTCTAGTTCTAACTTTATATCAGCTTCGTTAACGCCTGGCATCTCGGCATAGATACGAATTTCTTCGTCCTCATCAAAGATGTCAGTGATAGGTTCTCTTTCTTCCTCGACTTTAGGCCCTTCAGGAGTCTTCTTAACGTTTCCGAACGATTCAACTACAGGCTTGCCGCCTACCGCTGTCTTTATGGAAACACCAAATACGCCTTTCATGCCTTCTTTGAGGTTACTCAGGTCGATATCTCCTTCTTTATTGATTTCACCGCCTGCTTCTTTCAATTTAGCAGCCAAGTCAACCAGGTTGCCTATACCATCTAACAGGCCTCCAAAACTTAATTTGCCTATACCGAAATCAATATCCAGACCTTTATCTTTTTTCTTTTTATCCTTAGCCATTGACGAATCTCCTTTTTTTGTTATCTTATCTTTGCTTCTACTCGCTCTAATCTGCTCTTCAAGGTTTTATTTTCTTTCTCTAACCTTCCCTCTTTTGCATTCGAGGAAAGATAAGGGTCCTGCTGCCACCAGTTTATTCCCATCTCCATCGCTTTATCCACAGAGGCAACCAAAAGTCTTATTTTAATATTGAGAAGGTCGATATCGAGGAGTTGTATCTTGATATCTCCGGCAATAACAATACCTTTATCCAATACCCTCTCTAAGATATCAGCAAGGTTGGCAGCCTCGGTGGCATGCATCATTTTTTGTTCAGCCATTCTTTAATACCTTTTGTTTTTATTCTGCTGTTGCGACTTCCTCTTTTCGTGCATAAGAAGTCACTTCCAGGGTATCGGTCAGTTTAATCTCATAAGTGTTTCTATCCTGGACCCTGCCGGGTAAGCCTAAAGATTTAATAAATGAACTCTCCTCATAAATCTCGGCTTCGCCTATCCAGCCATCCTCGGATTTTGTTATTTTTATTACTTTTGCGTCTCTGCCAAAAGTCTTTTCAAAAAAGCTCCTGATTGCTTCACGTACCTGGTCTATTTTCATAACACAAATCCTGAATACCTATTTCGTAACCACTCCTTTTCCTTTACACGTTAAACAGGGAAGGCCGCTGTTGCATTCTTTGCCCGTTCCTTTGCATGCCGTGCAGTTCTGAATTTCTTTACTCTCTATTGTCACAGCGCCCTTGCCATTACAAACACTACAGCTAAGATCCCTGTTCAAATTGGCTCTGCCCTCTCCATTACAATAAGCACAGATAACAGCCGGTGCTGCAACCCTTACGGTTCCGTCACCTGAACAAATAGGACATCTTGCGTTTCCCTTAGAAGATATGAGTCCGGTACCTTTGCAAAACCCGCACTTGTAGACCGTCTTATTAAGGACATCGCCTTTTTGGCCTACTTTTTTGCTTTTCCAGTCAAAAGCTTTCCATTCCATCCTGATATACCTTGTGCATCCATTAATAATTTACAGCCATTGTCTTAAGCGGCTTTGTAGGTACACTTCTATAAGTTTTAATCTCCTGCTCCTCATGTATTTCTTCTTGTAGTTTTTTTATTCGCAGGTAAGTGCTGTCTAATTGCCTTTTGGCCCTGCTTGTTCTCTTATTTAACGCAAAGATTTCTTTTTCCAATCTATCCTTTTCTCTTTCAAGCACATACAATTCCACATGGCTTGATCTTTGTACCTTCGGGATAGACCTCGCACCTATAGAATGGATGCTTTTTATGTCCCCAATACCTTGAGTTTGCATTATTCCCTTCATTTGATAGGTCTCCTTGTCTTTTTATTTTGCCCCAACCAGGCTTTCAACTTCTTCCTGACTTAGAATGCCATCCGCTTTACCTGCTCTTAGGGGGATATTTATGTTCTTTCGTGTTCCAAGCTCTTTTGCCACCAGCTCACTCACTATATCCTTGACCCTATCCTGATTTGTTTTCGAACCAACCCGGCTTGTCTCCGATGCCAGAATATCCTGGCACATCTGCATAAACATATTACTGGCCCTAACAGGAGTTAAATTTTGTACCTTCAGTGTCTTTGCAATCATGATGCATCCTCGAACTGTGGGTGCAAACTCACACTTTCCGGATTCCCTCAGGCCCCTTACGATGTTTACTATTATCCGAGAGTCTTGCCTGGACAGCTTTGATTTGGCCCGGGTTACAGCCAGTTCGGTATCATAGTCAAAGTAATCCAAATCCATAGTTATCATCCTGTCTCTCAGGGCATCCTGACTTCTGTGAACGCCGGCGTATTCTTCGGGATTTGATGTGAAAATGGCAGTAAAATCGGGGTCAACCCTTAAATACGGGTCCTCACCACCACGTCCAACCGGCAGATCCATCATTTTTTCCTGCAGGATAGAAAGAAGAATATTATTAGCCTCAGGCCGGGAACGCGTGAACTCATCATATATCAGGGTAAATCCGTATTTACAGGCTACGGTCAGGCGGTTATCCACCCAACGCTTTACCATATCTTCTTCTGTTTTCAGAACCCTTGAAATAAAGCGATCCACTACCTTCCTGACCCTGTATCCGTGTTCGCCACCAACCAGGTCCGACGTAGTGAACTCTTCATCTCCGTGAATCATCACCACCGGCCGTTTGATCTTACTTGCTATATGCATCGCAAGGGTTGTCTTTCCGGTACCCGAAGGGCCCCTGAAGTGAACTGGAAAGCCAGCCTTAATATAACAAAGGGCTCTGTTGGTGACATCCTTAATGTACTTTGTTTCCACAAAGTCCGTCATTGGAGCCGGTTCCAACACTGTTGTCATCTCATCAATCATTTCTATTTCACTCCTTTTCTAAAAATTTTGCTTTTTATGGCAGCGAGCCCCACCACCTGAATCTTTGACCTAATTCTTTCCAGATTTTATGTGCCTTTTCCAAATCCGCCGTTATCTTCTTTTCTCTGCTTCTAAAGTTTTGCCTGAGGGACTCAAATTTAGCCATGGCTTCAGTCCTCTTTTTGGTAAAGCCTTCTCTGAATAAATTTAGTCTGGCTGCGTCTTTCACTTTGAAACAAGTCCTTTGCCTTTACACTCAAGACAGGGCATTGCACTATTTATTGTCGTACCCGTACCTTCACACTTAGGGCATAATTCAGTTGGGCTTTTGGGAGCTGTAACCACACCTTTGCCGTTACATACGGTGCAGGTAACCCGCGTATTATGATAGACGCCGCTGCCTTTGCAAAAAGCACATCTAATCACCGGCTCCATGACCTTAACCTTGCCTGTGCCGCCGCAGACCTGGCAGGCAGCATGTTCACTCAACAGGTCGAACGGGTCTTTGCCCGTACCCTTACAAAATCCACATGTTATCTCGGCCGCGGTATATGTTGTCTGGCTCATAATCTAATACCTCCCTGAACAAACATACTTCTGCTCTTCCCTGGCCTTTCCAGCCGGCAACAGTTTGGCATCAGGCGCTTTTCTTAGACACCGACTGCGACTTTTCGGCTGCTGCTTCTGCTCTTAGGGGTACTTCTTTTTTTACTTTGGGCCTTGCGAGTTGCCTGCTTAACTGTCCTTACCTTTTCTCCGGCATCAATCTGCGGCATCATAAAACCGGCTTTTCTTGCCCTGGCCAGAGCCGCTGACATACTTTGCCAGGCCTTCCTGGCCCCAGCCATATCAGCGTTAAACTCGCCCATAAGCTTGTCGGCATCACCCAGAATTCTTTCAACCTCCGCATGGATATCCTTTATTTCCCTGGTAAGTTTAGCCTTCATTTCCTTTGACATGTGGGCGTGGTCTTTTTGAAAACTATCCAACATCGAACCGACACTGCCGGTTAGACCATTGACAAAATCTGCCAAGTTCTTTGCTTGCTCCTTGCTCATCTGCATGTTCTCCTTATGGAATTGCTGTACCATGCTTCTGGCATTTTTTAGCATACCTTGCACATTCTTTGATAAACCATTCATAAAATCAGCCAGGTCCTTGGCCTGTTGTGCAGCCATTTTCTTCCTGTTCATAGAAAACCCTTTTAGGGTTTCATGGGTGTCTGCTGCCAGTTGTCCCACAGCTTTCACCCGAACATCATTGGAAATAATGATGTTCTCCGTCAGCTTTTTCATGTCTTCAGCTATCGTCATTACCATTTTACTTCTCCTTTCAAAACATCTCTTAAACTTTTTGTAAATGAATTGAGTTTACATTGTTCGGATTTGACAATTCCCTAATTTCCAAAAGCGGTATATCTGCAGGTCCTCCACTTTCCCCAAGAGGCGTGATTAAACCTTCAATATGATTTACTTCACCTTTTTCATCGAAGATAGGTTCACCCTTATCGCTAACATACCGCAATGAACCATCCCTGTGGACAATTCTGTACTCTATGTTGAAGGGTGTGCCTTCATTTTTACATCCGGTAAAAGCTGCAAAAACTGTCTCTCGGTCATCGAGATGAATCATATTTGCCCAGTGTTCTCGGTCAGCAAGTATTTCATTGGCATCATAGCCGCTTAGTTCCTTGATTTTTTCGGAAAAACAGATAATCTCCGGTTTCTCCGAGGGCAAAGCAATATAAGGAATATCACCAATAGTATCAATAAATCGGTGAAGCTCTTTACTTAGCCGTTCTAAAACATATTGGACTTTTGCTTCTTGCATTTTCTTACACTTTTAAGTGCATCAAACATTTTGACTTTTTCTCGTCACTCCTGAGTGATTTTATATTTGAGCAGTTAACTGGATTTTCCACTTCGCCGTGATAAACATCCTGAGGCTGTTTCGGGGAATTTTCTTTCATATTTGGGGGCGGTTTTACTGGTAGTTTATCCGACTTTCTTCGATTTGCTACTGCGGGAATAATGCTTCGACCTTTAAAAAGTTTGGCAAGCCCCCTATGAATATTCTGGACAAACCTAATCAGGTGAGTGGTCAAAATGCCGCTGGTTTCATCTAAAGCCTCATCAAACTCTTTTAGTCTCCGGCCAACACCGGCTTCAACTTCCCTTATTTCCCTGTCAATCCTTTCTTCAAAGCTCTCGCCTGCCTGAAAACGTTGGAGAAGTGAACATACATTCTTAGTTAAAGTCTTAACGAAAGCTACAAACTCAGTTATGGCTTTCATCTGACTATCGGTCATCTGTTCCTGCTTTCTGTTTTTACGCTCTTTGAGCCAGTAAAACTTCGTCAGCATATTATTCAAATTCATGGTCAAATCCTTTACGAAGTTCTCTATTCTTTCTGCCTGCTCATTAGCTTTTCTTTCTTTTTCCGATTGCTCCAAAGCCTTCTGGGTATTAGCCACTAACACACCCAAGGCTTTCGCCTGCATCTGGTAAAAACTCATAATGTTATTTATGATGCCTATCATAATTACTTGTTGCCTGCATTTTATGCCTCCTGCAGCTCAGCGAGACGCTCTCGTTCTACTTCCGTGCGTTTGGCCCTGAATTCACCAAGCATATCCTTAACCTCTTCCCGTCTCCTCTCCTGACGTGCTATGCGTTCGGTTCGCTGCTTCTTGAACTCTGCAAGCATTGCCTTAAAATCCCTTATTCTCAGTTCCTCTCCCTTGACTATAAGCTCTCTGAGCATTTTTGATGTTTGCTGCTGGCCTTGTTGGAATTCTTTGAGCTTCGAGGTAACCTCATTTCTGCTTTCATCCTGCTTAGAGAGGTTTTCTTTAATTAACGTTTGCAGTTCTTTGACCTTTTCAGCCTGGCCTTCGGTAAGGGCATCTTTGAAGTTTCTCAAACCTTCCCGTAATTGCTGTACCAGCTTTGTTTGTTCGTTAAGATATTTTTGAGATAATTGCCTGACTTCCTGTTCGCTTTCGTCCAAATGTGAAGAGATAACACCCATCATCCGGTCAAAATCTTTCTTTCGCAGAGATCCGTTTTGGGCAAGGTTTTCCCTCAGTTGGCCGTTGATTTTTTCCCGTTCGGCTCGTGTGTTAAGAAGAGATTCCTGAAAATCCTGGAAGATATGACCGGTCGTATCAAAAAATGCTTCAATACTTTGTATTCTGGCTTCATAAGAAGATATGATACTATCAAGAACATTTTCTTTTTCAGTGGCCAAAGTCATTGTTTTCCTTTTTGAGAAGAGGTTTTTCTTGGCGGGACATACTTTTTGCTCCCTCGCAGCGGTGCAGCATAAGGATGACTCGGCAAGAATCCTCTTTAGTTACCTATCCTTATGCAGCTGTTGCTGTCAAACCGATAGCCTCGGCATACTTCAGATAGGTCTCGACTGAGGCAGCTACGACTCTGGCTTCGATGGCAAGTATTTCAATACCCACCAAAGAGACTCTCACCCAGGCATCAACTACGATACCCTTGTCCAGAATCCTGTCCACGACTTCAACCAGACTGCTTGAACCAATTGTTTTTTCCACTGCCATGTTAGCTCTCCTTTCGTTCCCCTTAGGGGAAACTATAAAAAATAGAAATTAAAAAACGCACGTTACACACGTGCGTTTAAGGGTAATCTTCCAATGTCTGTGCCATAGATTGCCACTCGATTGTTATATCTGTTATCACCGTCAAACGTCATCATTGTTCTTGCCAAGCATAGGTAATCATAAGTGGATTTCTCTATTCCGGATTAAAAACATATAGCACAGTTATCGACCGCACAGCGCAATAGCAGAACTGGCATAACCACAGTTTTGGACAAGGTTTTTCTTGGTCTTAAACCAACCATAGGATAGCAAAAAGACAAAACAAATCGGATCGTTGAAAGCGACTTGCTGGGTTTAGTTACCAAAATGGATTGACTTGAACGACCAACTTGGGCAATGAAGACTTTTTCAGGCTTTCTAGTATTGATATTAGCCGTAAGCATTGAAAAGGGCGTTAAATTCAATGGGTCCCTTATGTAATAGCGAATGGTTAGGACGACGCTCCATTGGAGCGGAGGAGTGTAGCTGGCAGTCAGGCCGCCAGATGCAGATTTTTCGTCAAATTGTAGTCAAGCCTTGACGGATAGCATATTTGGTAAGATCTGCAAGGTTATTAACTTCGGTTTTTTCCATAATCTGCCTGCGGGTTGCTTCAACAGTCTTGACACTCAGTCCCAGTTGTGAGGCGATTTGCTTTGCAGAGTTGCCCTCTGTCAGAAGTTGCAGGCTCTGTTTTTCTCTCGGAGTAAGGGCTTTAATATCACTATCAACAATACCCAAAACACTGTCTTTTGTAATACCTTCCAGGACTATGGTTGCAATCTGAGGGCTCAAATATGACTGGCCGGCAACAATAACTTTAATAGCATGGACTAAATCATCAAATACACACTCTTTGAGCATATACCCTGATACGCCTGCCCTGACCATATCCAGCACAAACTCTCTTTTGGCATGGACTGATAAAGCCAGAACTTTTGTTTCCGGCAGTTCCTCCTTGATTTGGCGTGTAGCTTTGATACCATTTAGCACCGGCATAGTTACATCCATGAGAACTACATCTGGTTGTAGTTCCCGAGCTAATTCCACCGCGGTCAGACCATTGTCGGCCTGTCCTACCACTTCCATATCACTATGTTTTTCAATCAAAGAAGCAATACCCTGCCGCAGTATTCCATGATTATCCGCCACTAAAATCCTTATGTTCATGATAACTCCCTATCGAATAGGTTTTTCCACATTTTTTCCACGTTTTATTGATGCTATAAGCCTAACATGTGTGCCTTGGCCGGGTTTAGACTCTATATCAATACTGCCGCCAAGATAGTTCAGTCTTTCACGAATGCTGAAAAGCCCGAAACCTCCTGTTTTGTTCGACTGCGGCGATGGTACAAAGCCAACTCCATCATCTACGACTTCAATTCGTACATTATCGTTATCCCTGCCAATCGAAACCTTAACATTTTGAGCCTGTGCGTGCTTGACTACGTTGACCAGCAGTTCCAGCCCTGCTCTGTATAACAGGGCACGAACATCCTCATCCAAAGGTTTTGGCTGCCCATCGTCTTCAAATTCGGTGTGAATTCCGTGTTTTTCCTGAACTTCCTCATGGAGCCACTCTCTTATCGCGGCTTCAAGCCCCAATTCGTATAGAGTAGGCGAACTCAAATCAAATGTCAATGTCCGGGTATCGCCAATTATACGATCAAGATGCTGGTAAATTTCATCTAAGGATTTGGTAATCTCTGATGGCAATTGTTCCTTTGGCAATGAACCTAAATTGATCTTGAAAAGAATTAACTGCTGTGTAATATGATCATGCAGCTCGGCAGCTATACGCCTGCGTTCACGCTCTTCTGTCAATGACATCTCTGATGCAAGATCGCGAAGCCGTTTTTGATAGCCTAATAACCTTTTCTGGGCCTGTCTCTGTGCTGTGATATCCCAGAAGATACCTAATATTCCTGTTACACTGCTTTCCTCGTCCCTTACAGGAGTTTTGACCGTATGGACAAATATTTCCTTTCCTTGCTGGATGTATTTCTCATTGACCTCTTCTGTTTGACCCAATTCCATGATTCTTTTGTCGTCGGCTCTATATTTTTCAGCCATATCCTTTGCGAAAAAATTGTAATCCGTTTTTCCGGTAATCTCCGCATCCTTGATCCCTAAATCCCTGGCGTAGTTATCGTTACAGGATATATAGACCGAATTGGTATCTTTGAGGAATATCTTCTGAGGCAGGTTCTCAAGGAGCGTTTTATATTTGTTCTCACTAACTTGCAAGGCTTTTTCAGCCTTTTTACGCTCACTGCTTTCGATTAGCTCCCACTTGCCTTCGCGTCTGATAAGGGCCGATCCATGACTGCTGATTACATCTACAATTTCAGTTGAACCGCATTTACTTAGAGAATAGGAACAAATCGCCAGCATCTGATATTCATCAATCGAACTATTTACCTGCTTTTCATAGTCAGCAAAACACCACCACTGTTTTGCTTCAAGCCAGCCCGTATTACTTGTTACCCTTATGCCATCAAATCCAGCAGAAATAGCCTGGGCAATCTTATCAATCCAGCCTCTGAGAACTCTTTGGAGTTCAAAAACACCGTCTTTGAGATACCATCGGTTATGTGAGATGATTTCTATCTGGCCTGCTTCTAAGTATCGGTCGAAATCAGGTATGGCTTCTCTCAGAGCCTCTTTGACTTTTTCTTCGTTAAGAGGCTCTGAAGTTACCCACATGCAGAATTCGTTGCTTTTCAGGCCGGCCTTAAAGTAAGGAACAAGGATATCAGTCAAATCTTTTTCGGTTTCGTAGAACAGACAAAGGTGCGTCCCCCAGGGAACATCGCCTAAAATATCGATTCCGGTTTTTCTGCCAGATTGTTGCCCTCTGCTCAGCATCTGTGTAAAGATCCCCCATAACAATAATTGAATGAATTATTTTCCAAAAAGAAAGACTTCGCTGATTCATAACAGATCAAGCAGAACATTCGAGGGAAACTGCAAAAAATCTGGCGATGGATTCCCCTATCTATGTGCCCCCAAGTCCGCCCCATTTTCGACACATAGATATCTGGTACATCAGCACTATACCTATTCCCCACCATATTTATCCTTAGTTATAATTATATATTGGATTATAGGGAGTAAAAACAATAGTGCAACTTAATTTTTGGACTGACAAAACCTGCTTTATCACCAATTTGGAAGGTTAAACCTCAGGAAGGCTGATGTAACAAAAAAGGCGAGGTGATGGAACCGGCTGGGGGGAGACCGGTGGGACCATGCTGCCTCGCCGAGGTTTTAAGTTGTTGAAAACGATATTCTTTTCTGACTGAAACTGTTTTTGTTATAGAAAAACCAATATCGGTCAATTAAAGACCGTTCCTTTGATCAGCGACAATCATTCTTACCTTCCGGCGACAGTTAAAAGTTCCGGATATTAGTCGGAAACAATAAGCTATCTGGATTTCCATAAATCAGGAGATTTCAGATGGTTACCGACTTACAGGTAAGGAGATTGTTCGCTATGAAAAACAAAGTCAAATACCTCTATCAGCTCGCAGACAAGGCTGGTATGAGTGCTAGCCCGCATTTCTCACAGCCTCTGATTTGAGCTGTTTTTTTGCGGTAAGTGGAGGCGGAATCGCTACCATCCTTTTTTATGTGAGGGTTTTTCAGTAGGACAGCCTCGGTGCTGTAAATAATCGGCCACGATCACGCTGTATCAAGGCATTTTGCCTCTTGCAACTCTCGATAAGTGCGTACCGCCTCTGGTGTTCTCAGGTTTTTGTTAAAAGAATCGATTGGGCACTAACGACAAACTCTCAACATCGCAACGGTATTAGGCAAAGCCGCCTGAGATTTTCATACACCTGCTTAAAAAGTTGTTGATACGGATAGCTTTCAGACAGCGATACCCATACTTTGCGAACAGTTACCTTAATCTGAGCACCAATCTTCAGTAGTTTCAGTCGAATAGTATCGCATTGGGCTTTGGCCAGTTTGGTCCCCTTAAGACCCAGGCGTCTCAATGCATTCATTAAGGTATACGCTGCCGATGAAAACCATAAACGCAATTGATGGGCTCTCATTGTCGCTGCACTGGTACGGTCGGCAAACAGGCAGAGCTGCTGTTGCTTAATACGGTTTTCCATGTCACCTCGAGCACAATACTGTTCTTCATATAATGTCTTGGCATCAAATTCGTCGGCTGAAAGTGATGTAACCACAAAACGTGGATTCTCACCCTTTTCCATATACTCAGCTTTGCCTATCACACGCCGAGGCTTACTCCAGCTTTTCAGCGTCTGATACTCGAAATCTTTATAGACACGGGATGCTTGAGTAGTTTGCTTATAAAGTTTTTTGGCCTGCCACATCTGCTTGACAATTTCCTTTTTAAGACGTTCGTTTTTCGCCAGTCCAAAGATATAATCAACGTTGTTTGTCTCACACCAGAACATAATCAACTCACGGCAAAATCCTGAATCAGCTCGGATAATAATACGCACATCAGGCCACCTGCTGCGAATTTGAGATACAATACGCTCCAACTCTTTTACCGAGCCGGCTGACGCATCAATTTCCGATGGCCGAAGTCTGGCACATAACAAATGTTCACCACAAAAAATGTATAAAGGCAGGAAATAATAGTTCTTGTAATAGCCGTGAAAGAATCGGCCCAACTGATGACCGTGTATTGGATCGTCCGTTGCATCCAGGTCAAGCACTATTATTGAAGGCGGCTTGTCATAGGATTGCAGAAACACATTTGTAAAGAAAGCATCAACCATATGTTTATCGATAGTAATCTTTTTATATCGACTATGCTTGCCGGCACGAACCGGCGTAAGTTCCAGCCGATTGAGCGTACTTTTGCCTGCCAGAGCTTTGCCCTTGTCTCGTTTGCGAATACGATCCTTGCCGGTGGGATCTTTTTTGCCTACCATAACAGCAAGAAGCGGATCGTTACGTAATTCGTCATGGTCGTTAAGGTCTTCATAGCCCAATGCCAGAGCATATATGCGTTGTGCAATCAGTTCCTTTACAGCGTGTTCGCTCAAATCGGGATCACGGTGATCGGTAAAACAACCGGCAAATTGCGAAATTATACCGGTTATTCGTTCGGTTTGCTGTAACAACAGCCCTCCGGAATCTGAGGAAATGTTGCCACCATTGAAATGAGCCATGATTTTGCGGGAATTTTCTGTTTGAAATTCGAGGGTTTTTTGATTACAGTGTGTTTTCATAAGACAGCTCCTTGTCTTTTGGCTAACTTCCTTGTTTTCAATAAGTTATACCAAAACAAGGAGCCTTTTTCAATGACGTTGTGAGAAATGCGGGTTAAGTACGTTTTGCGTGCATCCGGCGTAGAAGTGACCTTCCTTCTGTGAGAACAGAACATCCACATAGTGGTACCTGACCATATTATACCAATTGTAATTAAAAGTTGCGCTCTGCATAACCGGCAGTAAGCCATCCCCAAACAAAGTTTGAGGCTGCCACCCATTTGTTCCAAATACATGAAGCGCAGTAATTTAATGCAATTGATATAAGATATCAACAAATGGTGTTGTTTTGAGGTCTTAGTCTCTTGATATTGTTCTTTTATCTCTTCTTCGCTGAACTTTCAGACTCTATAAAGCTTAGGAAATTCTGCTAAAATCCCAATTAGTATTTATGTCTTTAAATTTGTTCTTCTGAAGAATCTCCAAGACGCTGGACAGCCGCTGGAAATAGAAACTGAGAAAAACTCCGAAGAAATCAGGGCCGGAACAAACAAGAATCCTCACTATTTGGCTAATAATGAGGACTTCAAAATCGGGGTGATAGGATTCGAACCTACGGCCTCCTGCTCCCAAAGCAGGCGCTCTAGCCAAGCTGAGCTACACCCCGAACATTCCGCCGCTGTTACCGGACGTCAATTATCCGGAGCTGTTTCCAGAAAAAAGATAACGTATATAAAAAACATTCTACACAAAGCGGCTTAATATTGCAATAAACTGGTATTTTGTCTATGGAATTTACCATATATATTCGAAAAATCGACCAATATAACTTTCGCTTAAAAAACAGCTTGCATATTTACAACAGTCAATATATAATAATAGCGGCTATATTATAGGGCGAAAGGAGGCGGTCCCAATTGACGGCATTTTGAAAAGATGATGGAAACCGGCCCTGCAAAACGATGGTTACCGCCGACATTTATTTTTATATGTATATTATGCCTGTTTTTTGCAGGCAGTAGGTTAAACTCTTCGGCGAGGGCCGAAGCAGAACTACAAACCGGCCTAAACAGTGGAATTTTAGTGGCTCCGATTCAACTCGACCGCGACAGCTACGGACTTGCGATGGTCGATACTTCTGGAAAATTTAGGCCAACTGCAGAAAACGCCGAAGAAAGAAAAGCAAAAGGATTCAAATACAGGCGTTCTGGAAATGACTGAGCCCGATAATAGAGATTCCGGCGGTTAGCAGATTTTTGCTGCGCCTGCCGGGACTGAATCCATCGATTTGCGAGAGATTGCAAAACGGGGGCTCAGTGAAAAAGTAAAGATTCTTAGGTTTTTTGTTAATTTATTGAATGATAAAAAGGTGTTTGATGCCACGTTGTTGGCATGTGGGAGAATAGTTGATTATGGATGTTATGTTCTATTCGTTAAAAGAAGCTGCTGAGAAGCTCAATAAAACAGAGGAAGAGATAAAAGAGATAGTAAAGCAGGGTAAGTTACGTGAGTTCCGTGAGGGCCCGAACTCTCTGTTTAAGGTCGATGAAATCGAAGCACTGATGCCCGACACAAGCATAATTCCATCCAAAGAAACAACCGTCCCATCGGCGCAGAAACCAGAGGAGGAAGCTATTCCATCGGTCCCGGAGCCAGCGATGACACAAGAACCTGCTGTCCCGCCGGAGCCAACTGAGATACCAGAGCCAATCGAGACTCCCGAGCCAATCGAGATACCGGAACTAATGGACACTTTCGAATCTGCTATGATGCAAGAACCATCTGCTGCACCAGAGCCAACTCCAACGCCTGAGCCAATCGAGACTCCCGAGCCAGCCGAGATACCGGAACTAATGGACACTTTCGAATCTGCTATGATGCAAGAACCATCTGCTGCGCCGGAGCCAACCGAGATACCGGAGCCTGCTATGACACAAGAGCCATCTGTCCCGCCTGAGCCAACGCCTGAGCCAATCGAGACTCCTGAACCAGCCGAGATACCGGAACTAATGGACACTTTCGAATCTGCTATGATGCAAGAACCATCTGCTGCGCCGGAGCCAAGCGAGACGCCAGCTTTGGAAAGTGACCTGACCGGCGCAGATACCGCTATGGCCGGCGAAGGATTCGATGTCCTCGAGGAGACGGACGCCGGTGCGCAGGCAAAAGAGGATACGGTGATAGAGGCCAAGGACACAACGGCTGAAACCCCCCTGCAAGAGATTGAAGAAGATGTTAATCTTGATAGTTTCGGCAGTGGTTCAGGTCTGCTTGACCTATCACTGCAGGCAGATGATACTTCATTAGGCGGCATTCTCGATGAGATTTATGCGCCCGAGGCCAGCGAAGGTGAGCACGCTGAGGAAACCGGTTCAGCAGTAGAAATGTCCGCTGAGGCGGAGCAAATTCTGCCGGGAGGGGCGTTTGCCGGTCCCAGAGCAGCCTCAGGTGTACCGGTGACAGCTCGTACGTATGCCGAGCCGGAACCTGACACCATAAGTAATGCGCTCGGGATTATGCTCTTCTTGCCCTTATTAGCCATTATCTACACAGCGGTAGTGGCAGTGACAGGCTTCAGCAATATTATGCCTTCAATCCGGGAAAAGATTCAGGGTATGATATGGTACATCGCAGGCGGAGCTGTTGTGTTAGCAATCTTGATAGTCGGGTTGGCATATATGCTCGGAGGTAAAGCTCCTACAGCGGACAAAAAGAAAAAGGCCAAGAAAGAAAAAAAGACCAAACAAGCCCCGCCACCGGCTGAAGAGGAAGCAACCGCTTAGAAGCTATCTCAAAACTATCATACTAAATCCTATGCTTTGCTGAGCATAGACTTAGTGAAGAGTCTGGCGTTATTTGACTGGATTGTCTTCGAGCAACTGCCTTGCCCGGCTGAGTGGTAATTTGCCTTATTTCCCACCGACATATAATTCAGGTGTATAGTGCCCCTCCACCCCAATTTGTCTTCAGAGCAAATGTCCCGTTTTTCCAGTCCAATTTAGGATTTTAATTAAAATGCCTTATAGGCCGCCTTAAATCACTAAAACAAGCTCAAATCCATATTAAAGCTGTATATATACGCTGACTTTCTTGAAAACTATTGACAAAACGAAATCTTAAAAGTATCATAGTACTAAAGAGTTTGGGTGTAAAAAAGCCGTTTTTTTTGAAAAGGTGCGGCTATGAACTCCTCAACAGATAGGCCGTCCTGGGAATTCAAGTGGCGTATTATCGTCATATACGTCATATTAATGGTTTCAATCCTGGGGCTTGTCGTGGTCACATTTTTGACAGACCTTTTCCATACACCAAAAGAAGGTCAAGTACCTCCGATTGTATGGCTGCTCCTGGCGGGGGCATTTCTACTTGCGATTATAGCAACACTCTCAAATATCATCAAAATATTTGACGCACTTCAAGACAATAACGTAAAACTGGAAGTAATGACCGAAACTTTGAAAAATATCCAATCGGCACTGATGGAAATCAATCAAAGTACCCACCTTAGTGAAGCAGCAAAAGCAATTATAATGCGCGATTCAGACAAACAGTTTCTCAGAGAAGCCGTTCTTGACAAGATTAAACAACAAGAGTTTGAAACGGCCGATGAAATAATTGATGCAATTGCTCATCGTACCGGATACAAAGAGCTGGCTGAGCAGTTGCGAGCCGAGATGGACAAGCACAGCGGCGGTACCGACCAGGAACGTGTGAAGCAAACTGTAACGGCTATCGAAAAGCTCTTCGAAAACTATGAGTGGGTCAAGGCAAGTTCTCAAATTGAAAAATTAATCAAGGCTAATCCCAACTCCGAAGAAGCAAAAACAATGCAAGTAAAGCTGTTTGATAAAAAGGAAGAACGGAAAAAAATATTGCTCAACGCCTGGGATGATGCCGTAAAGCGCCGAGCCACCGACCGCAGCCTGGAGATTCTAAAGGAGCTTGACCTCTACCTTACTCCTCAAGAAGCTGTGACCTTGCAGGAAGCGGCAAGTGATGTTTTCAAAGACAAACTGCACAACCTCGGTATCCAATTCTCTCTCGCCGTTTCCGGAGAGCAGTGGGACAAAGCGATTCAGGTCGGCCAGCAAATCATTCGTGATTTCCCAAACAGCAGAATGTCTGAGGAAATCCGCGAAAAGATGAATGTCTTAAAGCAGAAAGTCGAATTACAGAACCGCTAAAAGCCGGCTCCTTCACTTCTATTCGAGAATTGTTTGGATAAGTTCCTGAACAATAAGGCTTTAGGTCCACCCCCAAAAACACGCAAAAGCGATAATAAATCGGAAGTAATTTTTTGAATTTTTTCCGAATTTTTACATTTTTTTCTTTACGGCTTGGCAAAGCTTGTATAGTTTGTGATTATTATAGGTTTTATGAGAGAGATTGCTAATGGGGCAATAATAGCAGACGAAAATTAGTTAGACACACATCGATACTCGCAACTCAAGATGGCAGGAAAAAACTGAACCTGTGCGCTTAATTATGCGCTGATTAGGAGGTTAAATCAATGAGTACGAAAACATTTCTCATATCAACCGTTCTGTTCGGAGTTTTATTGCTTGTGGCGGCAGGCCTGTATTTTGCAGGCACATCAGAGCTTCTTGAGCAGGCTCAAATCCATAAACAGGAAGGAAACTACGAGCAGGCTGAGGCGATTTATCAGCAAATCGTATCAGATTTCCCGGATTCTAATGATGCCTTAGAAGCTCAAAAACAGCTCACCCTTATCTATATCGCCACCGATAGACAACCGCAGGCGGACGCAGCTTTTGCAGAGTTGACGGCCGTGTTTGCGGGACATAAGGACATAGCACAAGCGGTTTGGAAGATAGCAAAGGAATATGAGGAATCGAAGAAATACGATAAGGCCCTTGAGCTTCATCAATATAATATTGAAAGCTCCTCTAAGGACGATATGTACATGATGTGGTCGAAGATAGAGATCATTAAATCTCACATTCGCGATGCTAATGATGCCGCGGCCGATGAGGCCTTTAATAAACTTCTTACCGAATTTTCCGGTCAGCCGACCCTGCCGAAGGAGATTTACCAGATAGTAGATGAGTACGCCATGGCAGGAAGATACGATAAGGCCGACCAGATTTATCAGCACGTGTTGGTCAATTGGCCTGAGGCCGAACAGGCCGGACTGGAACATATAGGCGTTGCAGAGATAAATCTATTGTCCCTTATCGAGTCAGGAAACGATACGGCGGCCAGTGAAGCCCTTGACAGCTTAATTGCCGATTTTAACGAGCATCCCGATTTGGCGTGGACCCTCGACGGCATCGCGGGAAGATATGAAAAAATTCAAAAATACGACGAAGCAAGGAGCATCTACCGGAAAATCGCAACAGATTATAATGAGACTGATTATGCCTTCACGGCTCAAAAGAAGCTTGCTGTCCTGGAGATTAAGGCGGGAGATGACGTCGCGGCCCAGGCGGCATTGGAGCTCTTAATCACCGATTTCAATGACCACCCCGATTTGCCCGAGGCCGTATTTGTCGTTGGCGAACAATATTATAGCGAGGCTTATCGATTAGAAAATGAAGGATATTACGAGCAAGCGAAAGAATATTTCCGAAAAGCCATAGTTATATTTGAACGAATAATACAAGAATTTCCGGGTTCTACCAATGCTGGATATGCCCGCCATTTAATAGTTGATTGCCTTAATCGGTTTGGTGACAAATATTGCGGTGCTTATGTTGTCTGGCACACGTTGCATTATTATGGATTAACTAGGCCAATAGAGGTCATTGCCAAAGAAATGCGAATCGAGAACAAAGGTTCTGTTAGTATTTATGAGATAGTCCAGACGCTTAAAACTAATGGAATTTCTGCACATGCAGTGAAATTGGATTTTGATAAGATGAGCGCAATCAATAAGCCTTTCATTCAATACATAGCTTCAGCAAAAGACGGGCAGCTTGGTCATTTTCGTCTATGTATTCCAACCGGCTCAGGTAAGGCAGTTATATTGGATGAAGCTGAAGAACCAAAGGTTTTTGATTTAGCTTTTTCTCAAGAGTATGATTATCAGGGGACAAGATGGAACGGAACTTCTATTTTGATAGATGAAATTAGAAAAGATACTTCTAATGAGTCGGTATCGCAACTTTTAGACTTCAATGATATGTTATTAGTGGCTGCAAGCTGGTTAGAGCCTCATTTGGATAATAGCGATTCATTAGCACTGGATAAACAGCTATCTTTACGAGGCGGTTGTTATACTGATTGTAAAAACATAGGCAAGAACTGCTGGAGTGTCCCCTCATGTACAACAAACGCTAAATGTAGCACTGTATATTGGATTTGCATCGACGAGCACCAAGAGGAAAATTGTCTTACACCCGGTTACTGGCCCCACTGTCGTTATGACCCAGCACGTACATGTCGGCCAAAGAAACAGGCAACCGGTTTCTGTAACACTAAGGAGGGCTACTGTGGGTGGACAACTGGTGATTGGGGAAATTGTGATGCCGAGACGGGCCTAGAGCGTACTTGGATTAGACAGTGTCATTTGATGGACAACAAAAGAGAATACAAGGCAGCTCAACGCATCCGTAAAGCTCGCAGCAGATTTGCTCGGATACCAGGAAGGTTGGTATGTTTGTATTGATAAATCATTAAAATCAGCCGCCTAAAAAGTGCGAAAGTTTACTATTCCAAACAGGAGATTAAGAAATGAATAGTATATCATCACTCCGATTTTTGGTCATTGTAACCATAGCCACTGTTATTCCTATGATTGCGTCTGCAGATGCCAATCTCACACCTGAACAAGTTGTTTTGTTAATGAAGGCTTCACGGGAACAATACAACAGTAACAGTATCGATGCAAAAATGGAAGCTACCTCTTACCAATACGATGCTAACGATGAGACGGAGACAAATCTCAGGATGACCAGAGAAATTGTATCGCGTTGGACCAGGAAGAAAAGCTACAGTAGGATTGTTCGAACTACATATCCGGATGTAATTCCACATGAAGGGTACACACCAACCATTATAGAGACTTCTGGATTTACACCGAAGCGGTTTAAGCGCTTGATTGAGGTACCAGATAATCGAACCCCACGAGGGGTGATTCGCGCTGTCAGCTCTTTAGAGGAACATCGACACTTTTACAACTTCTACACTATTTATGGTGCTATGTGGGACTTTTTTGGATGGCCCTGGGAAAAAATGAATCTTGATAAAGCCACGGTTACTCGTGATGAAAAAAACGACCTTTATATTATGAAGGTCCAAATGGGTAGTAGCCCAAAGGGGCGCTTAATTATACTATATATTGACCCCTCAAAAAACTTTATTCCGGTTAAGAAGGAATTTTTAACCTACGATGGCACTTTACTAACAACATTTGGATGCAGTGATTTCCGTCAACCGGAAATTGGACTCTGGATTCCTTACCAATATTCTGTCTTTGCCCCACGAGTACATATCAGGATAATTTATGAAGTTTTGAATGTAAAAGTAAATGAACCTATTGCCGATGATTTATTTGATTTTGAATTTCCTATTGGGACTATTGTGTATGATGAAATATTGAATTTGCGATATAAAATCGAGGATGTAAATCGGCCTCAAAGTCCTGTAGTTGACCCATGTTCAGAAGTTACAGGTACTGCTGTAGGAACATTGCCAGTTAAAGAGGAAGCTCTCGTGGCAGCAGCATCAAGGGCGAAAGAGCTTCTTGCCGCTCATGCATCTGCAGATACTGTATCATCGCAAATTGAAGTATCACCTTTAACAGTGTTAGTAACTCCAGACAAATACGAATATAAAATATCAATTAAAGGATACAGTGATACGAAACCTGTATTGCTTAGTTATAAGTTTGAAGGTGATGGGCTGGAGCTTTCAGCATTGAATAATCTGATAGATAATGAGAACCGATTGCTCGTTAACGTAAATAGACTACGATCCCATACCGGCTTTGCCAGTGGCATACTCTTTTTATATTTTGAAGGAGAAAACAAACCTGTTGAAATAAGATTTGTTTCCGCTCCATTGGCAAACGCTCAGAGTAATTAGGGACAGCCACGAATGGCGGTTCCTTAAGCAGATTGAGAAAAAACCAAGTAGCCGCAGCAAATAGCGTTTTTGAAGAATCCACAGTTTTTCCGTGCTGCT
>Ga0307435_1000153_pt1 | contig 30314 bp, 30 predicted proteins | sample SalMarWE160470MG_FD_202164 | JGI IMG/M metagenome (GOLD analysis project Ga0307435, IMG submission 202164) | Salt marsh sediment microbial communities from the Plum Island Ecosystem LTER, Massachusetts, United States - WE1604-70 | ecosystem: Environmental > Aquatic > Marine > Intertidal zone >... | reverse complement strand
AATCATAGGTGACATTCTTGCCTTCGGCTATGACCTCAGCTATAGCGCCTTCCATCTTATCGGCGCTATCCTTTTCTCCGAGATAACGCAGCATCATCACCCCGGAGAGCATCGTAGCCACGGGATTAGCCTTATTTTGCCCGGCATATTTGGGGGCGCTTCCATGGGTAGGTTCGAAGATAGCTGCCTCGTCCCCGATGTTGGCTCCGGGCGCTACGCCCATGCTGCCGACCAGCCCGGCACAAAGGTCCGAAATTATGTCGCCGTATAAATTGGGCAGCACGAGGACGTCAAATATGTGGGGTTTCCTGACCAGCTCCATGCAGGTCGCGTCCACCAGCATATCGCCGAATTCTATGTCGTTATACTCTTTGGCTACTTCACGGGCAGTATCCAGAAAAAGTCCGTCGGAGAATTTGAGTATGTTGGCCTTGTGAATCGCGGTAACCTTTTTTCTGCCGTTCTGCCGGGCATATTCAAAGGCAAATTTGACAATTCGCCGGCTGGCGGTTTGAGATATAACCTTCAGGCTTACAGCGGAATCTTGCCTTATCTCCTTTCCCGTGGCATTGAGGACTAAATCCAGCAACTGCTTTGTTCCTGAATCACCCTTGGCAAATTCGATGCCGGCATAGAGGTCTTCGGTATTCTCCCTGACCACTACTATATCCACGCCTTTGAACGGCGTTTTTATACCGGGGTAAACCTTATAAGGACGAAGACAGGCATAAAGGTCTAAGGTCTGCCTCAAGGCGACATTGACGCTCCTGAAGCCAGTGCCTATGGGTGTGGTCACCGGTCCCTTAATGGCGACTTTATTTTTCCTTATGGACTGGAGGGCCTGGTCAGGAAGAGGTGTGCCAAACTTATCTTGAGCCTGACTGCCTATGATAACAGTGTCCCACTGGAACTCGACCCCAGTAGCCTCCAGCACCCGCCGTGTTGCTTCAGCCACTTCAGGCCCTATGCCATCGCCAGGAATAAAAGTCACTCTGTGCATTTTGAGCTTTTTAAATGTACGTCTCCTTCCATTCTGATTTTGTCATGTTTCCCAGCCCGTGTAAGCACTGCCCACACAGCTTGAGTGCGGGAATTAGCATTAAGCTTACGCAGTATAGAATTAATATGATTTTTGATAGCTTGTTCGCTGACACCTAGCAATTCGGCAATTTCCTTGTTGAGATAGCCTTGAGCCACGTAATTGAGGATCTCTGATTCTCTGGGGGTGAGAGGTGAAATAAAAGTCGCCCTTCCGCTTTCCTTGGACAGTTCCTCAACTCGCTGTAATATTTGTTCGGGAGTCTGCAGTTGAGGAATAGACTGAACCTGAGAGGGAATAGTATCCCATTGAACTCCCGCCGCCAATAAGCTGGCGATATATTGGTTAAGGCTTACCCCCTCGCGTTTAGCAGCACGAACCAAATTGCGATGAAGACTTCGTGGAATCCGCACCATGAACTTCCCACTATATTCTTCCATATCCCGGGGCAGGGGAATATCCTGACCCATTTCGTAAGTTCCTTGAATCCATACCTGCCGGGCATCCTCAATAGCCTTGAAAGCCTCGTCAAGGGTCTCGGCTTGCGTCATGCATCCAGGCAATTCCTCAATTTCGGCTACATAACCACCATCAGGGTCAGGATGTATAGTGATGGGGTAACGCAGGTTTAAGTAGAATTTTAAGTCTTTACGCTCCGTGTCGTTTCTCATACCATTCCTCCAATTCTAAATTATCGATAATCATGCTCACATAGCGTCTTTTCACATACCGCCCTTTTATTGTCGGAATAGTTTTGCCTCGATGACCCGGCTTTGCGAAGAATCGATGACTGCCTCCTCCAGTAGGACGCGGTTCATAACCAAATGCCTCCAACACTTTAGCCACATCATCAAATAAAACCTCCGGTGGTCTTCTTAGGAATCTCTCTACTAGCTTATCGAGTTGATTCATTCATTTCACGGTTATGATACCACATATAGTATCAATTGTCAAGAGACAATTAAGCGGAACTAGTGATGACAAAGTCTTTGTGCTTTTGTATATAAGGGATAAGCCCGCCCTCTTTAAGGATGGCGGACATTATCGGCGGCATCTTGCTACAGCTTAACGTAATACCGGAAGTCAAATCGCTAATCTCACCACCTGTCAAATTTATCTCCAGCTCATCGCCGTCGCTGATTTTATCGGTGTCACAAAGCAGGACAGGCAATCCCTGATTTATAGCGTTCCGGAAAAAGATGCGTGCTGCCGATTTGGCTAAAATAGTGCCTACCCCCGACATCTTGATTACTACCGGAGCATGTTCCCGACTGGAACCCAGACCGAAGTTTTTACCCGCCACGAGAAAATCACCCGACTTCACCTTTGAGGCAAATCCAGGCACGGCATCCTCCAAGATATGCTTGGCGAGTTCAGGCAAGTTGCTCCTCAGATGGGCAAATCTGCCGGGGATAATATCATCTGTGGAGATATTATCCCCCAGTTTAATGGCTTTACCCTTCAGCACTAAATCAGTCATCATCACCCTTCCTAGAAATTAAAAGTCAAAGATAAAAAATCAAAGTGACAAATCAAAGTGAAAAAATGTTTCATTTTTAATTTTTACTCTGTATTTTTGCCTTTTGCTTTTTACTTTTTTATATAATGTCCCTGGGGTCAGCAATCTCGCCCTTTATGGCTGAGGCGGCGGCAGTTGCCGGGCTAGCCAGGTATATCATAGCCTCGGGGTTGCCCATCCTTCCCTTAAAATTACGATTGGCGGTGGAAACGCAAACCTCACCATCTCCCAATACCCCCTGGTGGAGACCGAGGCAAGCGGCACAACCCGGCGGTAGAACGGTTGCCCCGGCTTCAAGTAGGCCCTGGATATAGCCTTCCTCTATAGCTCGAATGAGCACCTGCCTCGAAGCTGGCGCTATGAGCAATCTGGTACCGGGGTGCCTCTTCTTGCCCTTAAGAATCTCAGCAGCCACAGCTAAATCTTCCAGACGGCCGTTAGTACAAGTACCGATAAATGCCTGCTGGATTTTGACCCCTTTTACTCGAGTCACTGGACGGACGTTGTCCACAGCGTGGGGGAGAGAGAGCATTGGCTCAAGCTGGTCGAGATTCACGGGTATGACCTGCTCGTAATTTGCCTCAGCATCATCGGGATATAGCGGCTTGTAATTTTCGCCCCGTCCATATTCCATGAGGAATTTCTGGGTGATTTTATCAGCGGGAAACAGGCCAACCTTAGCCCCGGCTTCCACAGCCATATTGGCGATAGTGAGACGCTGCGGCATAGTTATCTGAGCCAAGGCCCCACCACCAAATTCCAAAGCCTTGTAATTAGCACCATCAGCGCCAATCTGGCCAATGAGATACAGAATTAAGTCCTTGGCATAAACCCCACGAGGGAAGACGCCATTGAGTTCGATAAGAAAACTTTCCGGCACCCGAAACCATGTCTTACCCAAGGCTAAGGCTGCGGCAACATCGCTGGAACCCATGCCAGTGGCAAAAGCTCCTAAAGCACCAGCAGTAACAGTATGAGAGTCTGAGCCGATGATAACGTCTCCCGGCTTAGCAAATTGCTCCGCTATCAACTGGTGGCATATGCCTTCGCCTACCTCGTAGATGCGACAGCCCGTTTCCTCAGCGAAGCGGCGCAGAAGAATATGGTCATTAGAAAGCTGCTGAGCGGGACTGGGAGCAGCATGGTCCAGAAATATTACTGTTTGCTGCGGCTTGGCCAGAGCTTTAAAACCGCTTTCCTTAAACTGTCTTATGGTCAGGGGGCCAGTGGTATCCTGGACAAAAGCCAAATCCACATCGGCAATCACGACGTCCCCAGCTTCGGCCTCGCCATGCGATTTAAGGCTTAGAATCTTCTCGGCTAATGTCTTGCCCATCCTTATTATCCCCCTATTTTAATCGTTTCCTTCTGCTATAATCAATAACATGCCTGATTACAAACCAAGTAAGCTGGGTTCCACTCGATGCGGCAGGAGCATCTTTCACTGGGGCAAGCGAACTTATGTCATGGGCGTGATAAATGTTTCCCCGGATTCTTTCTCTGGTGATGGACTGGCAGATGTGGAAGAAGCCGTAGCCCGGGCAAAACGATTAGTCTCCGAGGGGGCAGACATAATCGACATCGGCGGTGAATCCACTCGTCCCGCCTCAACGCCACTTTCACCAGACGAAGAACTACGACGGGTGATTCCTGTTGTGGAAAAGCTGGCCCGCACTATATCGGTGCCCCTGAGTGTGGATACCTATAAACTGGAGGTAGCTCGTCAGGCTTTAGATGCCGGAGCCGACATGATAAACGACATCTGGGGGCTGAAGAAGGAGCCCAGGCTGGCCGAGTTAGCAGCTCAAAAGGGTGTGCCGATTGTTTTGATGAGTAATCAGCGTGGCTCTTCGTGCCACGACATCATGTCTGCGGTTATTTCCAATTTGAAAAGAGCCATCGAGCAAGCATTAGACGCAGGAGTGCCCCGGGAGAATATCATCATCGACCCGGGCATAGGTTTCGGTAAGACACAGGAGCAAAATCTGGAGATTCTGCAACGCCTGGAGGAACTTCAGGCGCTGGGCAGGCCCATCCTTCTGGGTAGCTCACGCAAGTCTTTTATAGGCTGGGTGCTCGATTTAACTCCTGAACAAAGGTCGAATAAAGTGACATTCATTCCACCCGACGACCAGCGGCTGGAAGGAACAGCGGCCACCATAGCCATCGGCATCGCCAAGGGCGCTGATATCGTTCGGGTACACGATGTCAAGGAGATGGCACGCGTGTGCAAGATGAGCGATGCCATTGTGAGAGGCGTGTAAGCGAATTGACCATTGTCTATCTTGGTCTGGGTTCAAACCTGGGAGAACGGGAAGAAAACCTCTGCCAGGCTTTGAGACTGCTTTCTTTAAAAGTAAATCTTGAGGAGGTGTCATCCATCTATGAAACCGAGCCAGTAGGCTATAAAGAGCAGCCCTTGTTCCTTAACCTGGTCTGCCGAATTATCACCGATTTGCCCCCCGAGGAGCTTTTCCATCTCGCTAAAGACGTCGAAACCGGCATGGGCAGAGTTCCCAGTTTTCCCAATGCACCCCGCATTATAGATATAGATATCCTTTTCTATGACACCAAGATTATGGAAACCCGGAACCTAACTATCCCGCACCCCCGCCTGCACGACCGGGCTTTCGTCCTTATACCGTTAGCGGAAATCGCCCCGGACTTGGTTCATCCCAAGCTGGGCAAGAGCATCGCACAATTAGCTAAGGATGTCGAAGGACAAAAGGGGGTGCGAAAATATAAAGGAGGATCCGATGTATCAGCTATTTGTGGAAGAGCATTTTGATGCTGCCCATTATCTCCCGAACTATCATGGTAAATGTGAAAATCTACATGGCCACCGCTTCAAGGTAGTAGCCCGTTTAGAAGCAGCCAGGCTCGATGAGACTGGCTTGGCCTACGATTTCGCCCAGCTAAAGCAGCACCTGAGGGAAATCATAGCTCGATTCGACCACACCTGCCTGAATGATGTGCCCCCCCTTGATAAGATTGGCCCCTCCAGCGAGAATATTGCTGCCACTATATACGATGCGCTCCAGCCCCGTCTTTCCAGCTCTCCGGTAAAGTTGGTGAACGTAGAAGTTTGGGAATCACCCACGACAGGCGTGTCGTACAGCCCTTGAGCTAAGTTTGCTGTTCCGGCGGTAACAAATTGGGAATTGTATCTATAATGGGGTAGGAATGGTTGCACTTAGAGCAATAAAGGGCACCCTTGACTATTTCTTCCCCTTCCTCTTCATCTACCCTGAGTTCCAAATCCCCTTTACATACGGGACAGGCTAAGATTTGCATTAATTCCTTTTTCATTTCAGATTCTAAATTATATCATATTAGCAGCGAAACCGAGACAAGAAAGTGGTATAATATTCGGCAGGAGAATAATCGGCAGGAGAATAAAATGACAATCCAGATTAAAAAGACTTACAGGGGCTTAAATCCAGGAATGCTCTGCGATGAGGTACAAGGCTTGTTGCAGAAACGAGGGATTATAGCTGTTGAGACTGAGTCGCAAACATATGGTCTGCCCAGCGGCGACACTCAATCGCGTACCACGTTGGCATTAAAAACACAGGCCGAACAAGAGAAAGACCAGAAAGAATGCGGCAGGGCCCGTATTCTGGGCTCACCACAGGGCGAAACAAAAATGCTCCTTGACATAGATGAAACCCTCTTCCCCCAGGAAAAGCTCTCCGCTTTTCAAAACGACCTCGATTTTATCCTCGGCTCATACGAAATTAAGTGGTAAACGAGCAGCTTCCAGACCAGAACCAGCTTGCCGAGGAAACCAAACAAGCACGAAGGGAAAAGCGGCGAGCAAAAGAAACGGCCAAGGTGCCCCAGCACGGCAAAAGCCTGGCAAGAGTATATAAGGACGCTGTATCCAAGAGAGCCAAGACCAAGAAAACCCGCAAGCAGTCGAGCTAAGGCCCGGTGGTCGTTATGATAAAGAAATTCCTTCTCAGAGGCCCCATCATAGTCCTGATTTGCCTGGCAATTGGCTTCGCCATAGTTTACGGCGGCGGCTGGCTGCTCCAGCAATTGGGGTGCTCAGGGCCCTGACTCCTGAATTCCACCTGGATTTGAAATGGCCAAAACGTCATTCAATTTGTTTGGTCCGGCGTTTTGAGCAGATTGCAGAGCACTGCTCACATTTATTGTCGCATGGCTCAGGATGAATTGTTACGCTAGCCTCACGAAGCACGCTTTGTATTTCGCCCTCAATCTGGTCGCATATTTGATGAGCCTGCTCCAAACTAATGTCACTGGCCATTACCAGATGAAGATCTATATAGATCTGGCTTCCAGCCCGACGTGTCCGTAGTGTGTGGAACCCGGCCACCTCTCGGCTATATTTCTTTAAAATGTCCTCGATAACTGCCTCTTGTGAAGGGGGTAGCTTTTCATCAAGCAGTCCGGATATCGGCTTACGCATAGTATCAATAGCTACTTTAAGAATGTAAATAGCAACCCCGATAGCAATCACAGAGTCAATAATATTGAGCCCGGTGAATCGCACTATTGCCAGTCCCACCAACACGGCTGAGGCGGAGTAGATATCAGTGGCAATATGGCGGGCATTAGCCTCCAAGGCTACAGAGCCAGTGGCTCGGGATACACTTAGTAGATGCCGAGATAGGAAGATACTGACCACTATGGAAACTGCCATCACAGCTATTCCAGCTCCGGCTAGTTCAATGGTAGAACCTTCTATTATCCGTACTATTGCCGAGTAGATTAGCAGTCCGCTAGCGATAAAGATGAGAATTCCCTGCGCAACGCCAGCAATGTCCTCCACCTTACCATGACCATACTGATGTTCGGCATCAGCTGGCTTGGCCGCAATGCGAATAGCAAAGAAGGTGATTATTCCGCCAAACAAATCGAATAAACTGTCGACTGCCTGAGCCAGTATGCTGATACTGCCGGTCAGCCAGCTAACGACCACCTTGAAGATTATTAAACCGACTACTACACCAATCAGTAGCTTGGTAGCCCCGGCCTTTGTTGAAAACATTTTTTCCACTCTCCTGCATTCCCTGATATCAAACTACAGAGAACCAGAAGTTTACAGCGATATTCCGACTAAGGCAACCGTTATCTAGTATCTTCGGACTTCGTCACCATGTAATGCAATAGGGCTGTGAAGCAAAAACAATTGCCTCAAGAGTGCTAACCAGAACTAGAAGAATTCTCACTAAATAGGTTAAACTGGCTGATTATGGATGACCCTGTGGGCAATGGTACCAGCAAACGAGCGGTACTTCTTGTCGCCACGATAGCCTCGTTTCTTTATCCCTTTATACTCTCCGCTGTGAATATCGCCCTCCCTACAATCGGGGAAGAGCTATCATTGGACGCGGTCATGTTAGGCTGGATTGCTACCGCCTACCTCCTGTCCTCGGCAACCTTGCTCGTTCCCTTCGGCAGAATAGCAGACATATACGGCAGGAAGAAGATTTTCACCTGTGGCATAGTCGTCCTCGCACTCTCATCCCTCCTTTCGGGAATGGCAAACTCCGCCACCATGCTTATTTCTTGCCGGGTTTTCCAGGGAGTCGGCGGCGCTATGCTGGCCGGAACAGCAATAGCATTGCTTACTACGGTATTTCCCGCCAACGAGAGGGGGAAAGCCCTGGGTATAAATGTCGCAGCAACCTATCTTGGCCTTTCCATGGGTCCGGTTTTGGGTGGGATCCTCACTCACCATCTTGGCTGGAGGAGTATCTTTTTCCTAAGTGCGCTCCTGGGACTGGCAATTATCGGCGTCGTTTTCTGGAAGCTAAAAGGTGAGTGGACCGGGGCAAAGGGCGAGAAATTTGATCTTGTCGGCTCCGTAATCTACATCCTTGGGCTTGTAGCACTGATATACGGTTTTACTCTCCTGCCAGAGATGTTAGGGGTATGGTTGATTGTCGGAGGCGCCATCGGGCTTTCAGCATTCGTCAGATGGGAGACGAGAACAAGGAGCCCGGTCCTGGACATAAGCCTCTTCAAAAATAGCAAAGCTTTTACCCTTTCCAACGTGGCGGCGTTGATTAATTATAGTGCCACATTCGCTGTAACTTTCCTCATGAGTCTTTATTTGCAGTATGTGAAGGGATTCAACCCTGAAAGCGCCGGCTTGATTCTGGTCGCCATGCCCGCTATGCAGGCTATTTTTTCACCGCTGGCAGGCAGGCTCTCGGACAGGATTGAACCGAGGCTCATTGCCTCCGCAGGAATGGCATTGACCACAATAGGACTCGTCATCTTCATCTTCGTAAATGCGCAAACTCCCCTGAACTTAATCATAGGTAATTTGATCCTGATGGGTTTTGGTTTTGCTCTTTTCTCATCCCCAAATACCAACGCCGTTATGAGTTCAGCGCCAAATACGGCTTACGGGGTAGCTTCGGCAACTCTGGCAACAATGCGGCAGGTTGGCATGGTACTAAGCATGGGAATCGCCATGTTGATGTTTACCCTATACATCGGGAGAGTTCAAATTACGCCTGAATACTACTCTCTTTTCCAGCAAAGCATGAAAACAGCGTTCATCATTTTCGCCATCCTCTGCTTCGGTGGCATCTTCGCCTCGCTCGCTAGAGGGAAGGTGCGGTAGTCCCTCATGCCATCGGCTATATTCTAAATCCTAATTATTAAACTCTAAACAAATCCAAATATCAGAATTCAAAATCCTAAACTTTTTGAACATTCGTATTTTGTGTTTTGAAATTATTTAGAATTTCGTGCTTGGGATTTAGGATTTGAAGCGGAGCGTCTTCGTTTCAGGGCAGGTGGGTTATCTCGGTGGGTGGTTTTTTGTGTAGCTCGAATTCTATTCCTGCTTCTCGGAACAGTTCTACGAAGGAGTCGTCAGCGTAGCTGCCAAAGGTTACAAAACGCTTTATTCTGGCATTGATCAGCATCTTGGCGCAGAGTACGCAAGGGGTGTGGGTGCAGTAGATGGTAGAGCCTTCAAGGCTGATGCCGTGGAGTGATGCCTGTATAATTACATTCTGCTCGGCATGAATACCCCGGCATATTTCTTGTCTGGTTCCAGATGCTATGCCCAGTTCATCCCTGAGGCAACCGAGTTCAAGGCAATCTTTAAGTCCGGCGGCAGCCCCATTGTATCCGGTGGCTAATATATGCTTGTCCTTTACTGCCACAGCGCCTACATGGTGGCGCCGGCAAGTGGAGCGTTCCGCCACTACGGAAGCTATCTTTAGAAAATATTCATCGATATCCGGTCTAGTTCCCCTTTTCATTTCAACCCAGATAAAACTCGTCCCGTCACCTTTTTCAGCTCCTCCAAGGAAGCCTCATTTACTACGGTAAAATCGGCCATGGCAATTGGCCCACCCTTGTTGCTATTCTCTATCTCGGATTTATCTCGGCTGGCTGCTTCCTCAAGCGTTAAGGGCCGTTCTGCTCTATGAGCAAGCCTTCCATGCCTGGTTGCAGGCGAGGCCCAGACGGCAACCGTGGTGAACTGCCCGCCATAGTATTCCTTCAATAAAATATACTCTTCCCAAGAGTAAAGCCCATCTATCACGACATTCGATGATTTCACTGAGCTATCGATCCTGGGCAAGTTCAATTTGGCGTAAGCAGCCATCCCGTGTTCTTTCCTCAGTTGTTGTCTGGTATAGCGCTCATTCTCCTCATTTGGCTCCAGCTCTCTGTTCTTGAGTTCCTCGTCTGTAATATCTCCGAACCGTACTTTCTTAAAGCCATGTTCCTCAAATACCCTGGCTACTTCCGACTTGCCCGCACCGGCCATGCCAACAATTGCTACCACTTTCACGGCTTACAAGTAATCAACCCCGATAAGAGTCGGGAAATTGCGACAGCACTTATATTAACAAGATTTATGCAACTATCATAGTGTCTTGCCTGGCAGTTCAGCACGGATTATACTAAGTGCCAGTAACTTGGGTTACATCGGCCCAATCTGTTGGTGAGTAAGTGTTTGGTACCCTTTCCAGAGAAGATATTCTGAAGATGCTGGAGGCAAGCCCTCCACTGGTGGAGAACTTATGTGATGCCCAGCAGCAGGTCCAACCCAATGGCATAGACTTGACCCTGAAGGAAGTAGCTTTGTTTTCTTCGCCGGGCAACCTGGGCCCCGGCAATGAAAGCAGGGCACTTTCCAGTACTTCCCCGCTCGTCTTCGATGGCCTGGGCCGTGTAGACCTGTTGCCCGGTTGTTACCTGGTTACATACAACGAGGTGGTTAATCTCCCCAAGGACATAATGGCTCTGGCAATGCCCCGGTCAAGTCTTCTGCGCTGCGGGGTCAGCATTCATAATGCAGTTTGGGACGCTGGCTATTCGGGCAGGTCGCAATCCCTCATGGTGGTCTACAATCCCCAGGGATTTCGGCTGCACAGGAACGCTCGAATTGTTCAGATGGTCTTCTTCTTTTTGAGCCGCGAGGTAGCCCAAGGCTATCAAGGTGTTTTTCAAGGCGAGAACATCTGATGAGGATTTTAAGTTGGGGCTAATTATGTTTGCCTGCTTGCTCCAACCTGCGTGTATCACTAGTTAGTGATACACGTACTTTCTCGGCGACCTTGCGGAAATGGAATCCCTGAACAGCAAGCGTCATGGATAAACGGAAGGTTTTTGGTTTTTTCAGCAAGGTCCAGACAACTAACTTCCAGTAATGTATTCTTCCTTTTTCCTGGACCCCCAAAACCCATATGGACCTTAGCCATGCTATGAACTGGAGAAGAGAAACCTTAAATTTTCCTTTATCGCTAGGTTTATACTCCCTTAGAAAGGTTCTAATACGCTCATAGTATTGCTTGGGGGCGTAGATTGTATCTACAACATGCTTATAGCCACCGGCAAGCGTTTCGTGACCCATTTTGGGGATGAAGTTGGTTGAACCATCCGTGTTATCACCAGAGCCCTTTGGCAGTATGCGGTTCTCCTTTTTTAAACGTTTGTATAATCTTGTCTCTGGAGGAGCCATCAGTACACCAACCATAGCCATAACAATTCCACTCTTTTGAATGAAATCGATTTGGCTTTTGAAGATGGAAAGTGGGTCACTATCAAACCCAACAATAAATCCTCCCTGCACCTGTAAGCCGTGGTTCTGTATCTTCTTAACCTCGGCCAACAAATCACGACCCTTATTTGGCAACTTATTACACTCGACTAAGCTTTCCTCATTGGGGCTTTCGATGCCCACAAATACCATGTCAAATCCCGCTTCACTCATTAGACGCATTAGCTCTTCATCATCGGCAAGATTTATAGACGCTTCCGTAAAAAATGTAAAGGGATGTTTCTTCTCTTCCATCCATTTAATTATTGCCGGCAGAATTTCTGACTTTAGTTTCCGTTTGTTGCCAATGAAATTATCATCAACAAAGAATACACTGGCTCGCCACCCCATATCGTATAATGCGTCCAGCTCGGCTACTATCTGACTTTTGTCCTTGGTTCGTGGTCTATGCCCGTTCAGTATAATGATATCGCAGAAGTCACAATTGAAAGGACAGCCTCGAGAATACTGGATAGTCATTGATTGGTATTGTCTCTTGCTGATAAGTGACCACAAAGGCACAGGACTTTCCCTTATATCCGGCCGTTCTTCAGACGTGTAGATATGTTTGGCACAGCCTTTCTCTAAATCTTCTAAAAAGAGCGGCATTATATTTTCAGCCTCGTTAAATACAAGATGGTCTATATCATCAAACCCAAAATCTTCATACCCACGGCTAAAAAAGGGGCCACCGGTAACAATCTTGGTCCCTAACTTTCTGCACCTATCGATGACCTCCCTTGTCGAATTTTGCTGCGCTACCATAGCGCTGATAAACACATAATCAGCCCACTTAAGGTCTTTATCTGTCAGGGTTGTGGTATTCATATCCACAAGCTTTTTCTCCCATTCTTCGGGAAGCATTGCAGCTACAGTTAATAAGCCCAGAGGGGGAAAAGTTGCCTTTTTAAAAATAAATTTTAAAGCATACTTAAAACTCCAGAAGGTGTCCGGATACTGGGGATAAACTAAGAGTACTTTCAACTTACTCTCCTTTCAACATAGTCTGATTTATAATACCATAACATAATACAACAATATTTTGCTAGTGTCATGCACAAGCCCCAAAAATTCGGGAGGTACAAATAAAAACATGTTATTTTACCCGGGTGGGTCAGTTTTCAGCGATAAACTGGGTCAATTTTAAGCGGTAATCTACATTTTTAAAGAATTTCGTCAACATTGGTAAAAAGTCAGCAAATCGGATGATAGGGCCTCAGCCCCAGCCTCACAGCACCCCTTAATAGCAGGCTTATAAGCTAGAAAACCCTTCAGGCGGTTTTTGGGAAAACTTAGCTGTTACCAAGCGTACTATACAGGCGAGATTTTTAACAACTGGATAGAGGATTATAAGTTGGGACTAGTTCTGTGCGCCCGCTGGCTTTCTTACCCGCTCCAACTCCTGGATATCACTAGTCAGGGATACACGTACTTTCTGGGCGACCTTGCGGTAATGGAATCCTTGCATAGCAAGCTGCATGGATAAAGGGAAAAACTTTGGTTCTTTCAGCAAGGTCCAGACAAACAACCTCCAATAGTGTATTCTCCCCTTTTCCTCGACCCCCAAAACCCATATGGACCTTATCAATGCTATGAGATGGATAAGAGAAATCTTACGTTTTCCTTTATCGCTAGGTTTATACTCCCTTAGAAAGGTTCTAATACGCTCATAGTATTGCTTGGGTGCATAGATTATATCTACAACATGCTTATAGCCTCTGGCAAGCGTTTCGTAACCCATTTTGGGGATGAAGTTGGTTGAACCATCTGTATTGTCCCCGGTACCACCTACTAGTAGACGGTTCTCCTTTTTTAAACGTTTGTATAATCTTGTCTCTGGAAGAGCCACCAGCACACCAACCATAGCGGTAACGATTCCACTCTTTTGAATGAAATCGATTTGGCTTTTGAAGATGGAAACTGGGTCACTATCAAACCCAACAATAAATCCTCCCTGCACCTGCAAGCCGTAGTTCTGCATCTTCTTAACCGAAGCCAACAAATCACGATTTTTATTCGGCAACTTATTACATTCGACTAAACTTTCTTCGTTGGGGCTTTCAATGCCCACAAATACCATCTCAAATCCCGCCTCATTCATTAGACGCATTAGCTCTTCATCATCGGCAAGATTCATAGATGCTTCCGTTAAAAATGTAAAGGGACGTTCCTTCTCTTCCATCCATTTAATTATTGCCGGCAGAATTTCTGACTTTAGTTTCCGTTTGTTGCCAATGAAATTATCATCAACAAAGAAGACTCTAGCTCGCCATCCCATATCGTATAATGCGTCCAGTTCGGCTACTATCTGGCTTTTGTCCTTGGTTCGTGGTCTATGCCCATTCAGTATAATGATATCGCAGAAGTCACAATTGAAAGGGCAGCCTCGAGAATACTGGATACTCATCACGTGGTAATTCCTCTTGTTAATAAGTGACCACAACGGCATAGGACTTTCCCTTATATCCGGCCGTTCTTCAGACATGTAAATACGTTTGGCACAGCCTTTCTCTAAATCTTCTAAAAAGAGCGGCATTATATTTTCAGCCTCGTTAAATACCAGATAGTCTATATCATCAAACCCAAAATCCTCGTTCCCAGGGGTGAAGAGGGGACCACCGGCAACAATCTTAGTCCCTAACTTTCTGCACCTATCGACGACCTCCCTCGCCGAATTTTGCTGCACTACCATAGCACTGATAAACACATAATCAGCCCACTTAAGGTCTTTATCTGTCAGGGTTGTGGTATTCATATCCACAAGCTTTTTCTCCCATTCCTCGGGAAGCATTGCAGCTACAGTTAATAAGCCCAGAGGGGGAAAAAATGCCTTTTTAAACATAAATTTTAAAGCATGCTTAAAACTCCAGAAGGTATCAGGATACCGGGGATAAACTAAGAGTACTTTCAACCTACGCTCCCTTCAACATAGTCTGACTCATAATACCATAACATAATACAACAATATTTTACTAGCGTCATGCACAAGCCCCAAAAATTCGGAAGGCACAGATAAAAATGACGTTTACACAAGAAGACATCTTGCAATGATACGGAGGAGGAAGGAGGGCAAAAACTTGCCATGTCATACCTGCCAGCGGGCCGAGCTACCACATTAAAGATAAACCGGAGAGGGTAAAAGAAGGGAAAAGACTTTTAACAACTGAATAGTGGAAGGAAGGCAAACTTCAAACACTCAACGACAGACTTTCAAGTCTATCGACCGACCTAGGAATTCCTAAGCTTTTGACTTATGACTCCTTAGAAAGGAGGTGATTCAGCCACACGTTCCCGTACGGCTGCCTTGTTACGACTTCGTCACAGTCACCAACCCCACCTTAGGCGACTGCCTCCCCGACAAGTCGGGGTTAGCCCATCGACTTCAGGTGTTGCCAACTCCCATGGCGTGACGGGCGGTGTGTACAAGGCCCGAGAACGTATTCACCGCAGTGTAGCTGACCTGCGGTTACTAGCAACTCCGCCTTCATGCAGGCGATTGCAGCCTGCAATCTGAACTGGGGATGATTTTTAGGGATTAGCTCCGGATCGCTCCTTGGCAACCCTCTGTATCACCCATTGTAGCGTGTGTGTAGCCCAGGACATAAAGGCCATGCTGACTTGACGTCATCCTTTCCTTCCTCCTTGCTGTACAAGGCAGTCTCCTATGAGAATTTAACATAGGACAAGGGTTGCGCTCGTTGCGGGACTTAACCCAACACCTCACGGCACGAGCTGACGACAGCCATGCAGCACCTGTGGCAGCTCCTGACTGGATACAGGTCGTCGTCCTTTCGGATTCCTACTTCTGTCATGTCAAGCCCTGGTAAGGTTCTTCGTGTAGCATCGAATTAAACCACACGCTCCGCTGCTTGTGCGGGCCCCCGTCAATTCCTTTGAGTTTCAGCCTTGCGGCCGTACTACCCAGGCGGGACACTTAAGGCGTTAGCTTCGACACAGAAGGGGTCGATACCTCCTATATCTAGTGTCCACCGTTTAGGGCGTGGACTACGCGGGTATCTAATCCGCTTCGCTCCCCACGCTTTCGAGCCTCAGCGTCAGAAACAGCCTGGGAAATCGCCTTCGCCACTGGTGTTCTCCCCGATATCTACGCATTTCACCGCTACACCGGGGATTCCATTTCCCTCTGCTGCTCTCAAGTCCCTCAGTATCAAATGACGCCTTCTGATTGAATCAGAAGATTTCACATCTGACTTAAGGAACCGCCTACGCTCCCTTTACGCCCAGTAAATCCGAATAACGTTCGCCTCCTACGTATTACCGCGGCTGCTGGCACGTAGTTGGCCGAGGCTTATTCCTTGGGTACCGTCAAAATTCTTCCCCAAGAAAAGAGGTTTACGACCCGAAGGCCTTCTTCCCTCACGCGGTGTCGCTGGGTCAAGCTTTCGCTCATTGCCCAAAATTCCTTGCTGCTGCCTCCCGTAGGAGTTGGGGCCGTGTCCCAGTCCCCATCTGGCTGACCATCCTCTCAGACCAGCTACTGATCATCGCCTTGGTAGGCTATTACCCTGCCAACTAGCTAATCAGACGCAAGCCCCTCTTGGAGCACCCTAAGGCTTTAATAACCAAGCATTTGCTTCGTTACCACATAGGACATTAGCCCGCCTTTCGGCAAGTTATTTCCTACTCCAAGGCAGGTTACTTACGCGTTACTCAGCCGTTCGCCACTACCAAGCACATAACAAGTTATATGCTCGGCCGTTCGACTTGCATGCATAAGGCGCACCGCCAACGTTTATTCTGAGCCAGGATCAAGCTCTCTACTCAAAACCTTCCTTCCACTATTCAATTGTTAAAGTACCAACACACGAATATTCTACAGGAATCCCCCTTTCTCTGTCAACTTTTTTCCCCTTGGCCCAAAGATGAAATAATACCTCAATCTACGGTGTTAGGGCAAGTTTGACATTAAGTAGATTTTCCATTATAGTTTTTAATAGATTCAATACGAGGCCCCGTGGTGTAGCGGTTTAACATGCCACCCTGTCACGGTGGAGATCAGGGGTTCAAATCCCCTCGGGGTCGCCAAATCACCCTGAAAGCATCCTACTTCGCTAATCAAGAAGTTGGTTTCCGGAAATCCTTCCTGACTTTTAAACTTTCTCTTTTAATCTTGAGCCGGGTGAAATTTCTACCCGGTTTCGCCCATTCTCTTTAGCCTTGTAAAGAGCCTCGTCAGTGCGAGAAATAAGAGAGTGGGCATCTTCAGCTGGTTCCCAACTGGATAGCCCCAGGCTCACAGTTATAGCAAATACATTCCCGCCAGAGTCTTTCATCTCAGTGCTCTCGATCACACTTCGAATTCGCTCAGCCACAACCATAGCGGAGGACAAATCGGCTAGGGGCAAAAGAATGATAAACTCCTCCCCTCCATACCGTCCCGCTACGTCAGTATTGCGGATATTCCGACGAATTAAAGTTGCAATCTTCTCTAAGACCTCATCTCCAGTGAGGTGCCCGTAGCGGTCATTGACCCTCCTAAAAAGGTCGACGTCCAGCATGCTCAGGCTGAAATCCTCTTTGTATCGCTTGGCACGATTGATTAACTCGCGCAGCTTGCCTAGAATTGCTTGTCGATTGTACAATCCGGTCTGCGAATCCAAATTTGCCAGTCTTTCCAGTTCTTCCTTGTCGGCCCTGGCTTGCTGTAGCTCGGTCCATTTATCCAGCGCAGCATCAATGGTGTTCACCAGCTTCTCCTGGGATAGGTTGTTCTTTGACAGGTACCCAACCGCTCCCTCCTGAAGAGCCTCCACTGCGACTTCCTCAGTTCCAGACCCGGTCAACATGACTACGGGAGCAAGCTGTCTTTTTGCGATTTCTGAAAGCCAATCCATCCCCGATTTCCCTGGCATTTGGTTATCCATCAAAACCAGGTCAATTCTACCTTTATCCAGAGCATTCTGGATTTCCTCTGTCTGGCCGGCCTCCAGCAGCACCACTTCCCTGCCAGTTACTTGCTGTAAGTAAGTTCGAACTAGCTTGCGGTCTGCCGGGTCATCGTCGCAGATGAGTATTTTAAGCAGTGATTGCCCTGTTTCCGGCATCATCAGTCCTCCTTGGGTATCCGTTTGCAGAGCACAAACCAGTATTCCTTAAGTTTCTTCATACCATCCTTAAATTCCTCCAGGGTCACCGGTTTATGCACATATCCGCTAGCTTGCAGTTTATAACTGTCTATAATGTCCCGCTCTGCATCCGAAGTTGTCAGGATAACTACGGGAATCTGTTTCACCTCTTCGTCTTGCTTGACCTGCCTCAGAAATTCCTTCCCTCCCATCCCGGGCATGTTCAAATCCAACAGAATCAAGTCAGGCAGAGGAGTTCCATTGCTGTAATTCCCGCGGCGGTGCAAAAAATCCAGCCCTTCCTCACCATTCTGTACGATGTAAAGGTCATTAGCCAGTTTTTCGCTTAGCAGAGAGGTCTTAACTAACTTCTGGTCTGCTAGGTCATCCTCCACCAGTAATATGACAAGCGGCGTTAATCCATCCATCATTCACCTCATTTCTTTAGTTTTCTTTTAAGTAGCTTCCTCTTGGCAGCGTGAACCAGAATGTTGATCCTTTGCCAGGAGTTGACTTTATTCCAATGTTGCCCCCGTGACGCTCTACAATTTTCTTGCAAATGGCCAGCCCAATCCCAGTTCCCTCATACTGTGCTCGGGAATGAAGGCGTTTGAACATGACAAATAACTGTTCATGGTATTTCTCATCAATTCCTATTCCGTTATCCTCCACCTCTATTCGAATCATCTTGTTCTCTACCCCATGGGCACGGATAGTTATCTCCGGGGGTATTCCTTCTTTATGGAACTTTAGCCCGTTCCCAATCAGGTTCTGGAAGAGTTGGTTCATCTGAAACGGGTCGGCCTGAACTGGCGGCAATGGCTCTGGAATACGAATAGTCCCCCGAGTTTCATCCAGCAAAGTTGCCAGTTCGAACTTCTTCAAGTTCTCTATCACCTCATTTAAAAACACCTGTTGGGGAGGCTTGGCTCTACTGGTGAGCCGAGAATAGCTAAGCAGAGCCTCTATCATATCCTGCATCCGCTGAGCACCGTCTATCATAAACTCAAAGTTTTCCTGCTGATCCTCATCCAGTTTTCCCTTCAGCGAATCCTGAAGGAGTGTGCCGAAGGAAGAAATCTTTCGAAGCGGTTCCCGCAGGTCATGGGAGGCAACATAGACAAAATCCTGGAGTCCTTTGTTAGCCTCCTCCAGCTTTCGGTTGATCTTCGTTATGTCTTGGAGCAGGACTTCTCGTTCTTCTTCTGCTCGCTTGCGCTCGGTAATGTCTCTGACAATGGTGATGTGACCAACCACATTATCCGAAGCATCCTTCAGCGCACTGGTACTTAACTCACCGGGAAACTCAGAACCATCTGTCCTGAGCAGGGTGTATTCGACGCCTCTAATCGCCTCCTGTTTTACAGCTTTCTTCATGTCGGCTGCTATTCCCTTGTGGTCGCGGGGAGCAACCAGTTCAAAGGCGCTTTTCCCTCGAAGCTCATCCTTGGACCTGAAGCCATGCATCTCCACCGCCCTTTGGTTTACCTCGGTGATGCTGCCCTTCAAATCAATAACCGATATCCCATCGGTGACTGACTCAAACATTTTCCGTAACTTTTCTTCCGAATCCCGCAGCGCTTCCTCCATCCGCTTGCGCTCGGTGATATTCCGGCCAATCTCAAGACAGCTAACAACCTTTCCCTTGGCGTCCTTGATGGGATTAGCCGTATTCTCCCAGAAGGTAACCTCCCCCGAAGGTATTACCACCCTCCTCTCCGAGGTGTGTGATTTACCATCCTTAAATGCCTTTTCTACCGGGCACCCGTCACACATTGTCTCTCTGCCTTCATAAGCTCGGTAGCACTTCTCCCCCAGGTGGTCACCGTCAAAACTTATCTTTGACGGCTCATTCTGAAAAATAATGTTATATTCTGTATCTTGTATGGTGACGGTGTCTTCCATGGCATCTACTAGTGATTGCAGCTTATTCTTCTCGGCTTGGAGCACCTCCTCCATCCGCTTGCGCTCGGTGATGTCCCTGCCGATGCAGAAGATCAGCTTCTGCCCCCCATATATGATCCCACTGATACTGATATCAACGTCAAAGACCGAACCATCTTTGTGGGTGTGCTTCGTCTCCAGGTGGAGACCCGCCTCGTCAACATTCCGCCCCATCTCCAGTATTTTCTCGGGGGGGAAATTTTTATCCCAGTCCCAGGTGTGGAGATTATAGACTTCCTCGAGGGTATAGCCCAGCATCTCGGCAAAGCGCTGGTTAGCCTCCACTACCTTAGCGTCGACATCAAGTATGACTATCCCGTCCAGGGACTTGTCAATGAGGAGACGGCGCTGAGTCAATTCATCAGCCAGCGCCTGCTCCTGCTTCCTGCGCTCGGTGACGTCTCTGGTAAGCTCGAGACAGGAAACAATCCTTCCCTCGGCGTCCCTGATGGGATTAGCCGTATTTTCCCAGAAGGTAACCTCCCCCGAAGGCATTACCACCCGCCTCTCCGAGGTGTGTGACTTGCCGTCCTCAAACGCCTTTTTTACCGGGCACCTAGCACACAGCTTGTCGCTACCTTCGTAGACTCGGTAGCACTTCTCCCCCAGATGGTCACCGAAAATTCCCCTCAGCAACGTATTTTGATAAATAATGTTATAGTCTTTATCTTGTATGGTGAGACCATATTCCAAGGCATCTACTAGTGACTGTAGCTTATTCTTCTCGGCTTGAAGCGCCTCCTCTGCCTGCTTGTGCCCGGTGACGTCTACGAAGGTCCCCATAGATGCCCGCCTCCCACGGTACTGGACGGAGGAAACTGACTTCACTACCCAGTGAATGCTGCCGTCCTTGTGAATCACCCTGAATTGGTCTGGTGAGGTAAGCTCACCCTTCAGCATCTTTATGGCATTTTCTCTGACCATCTTCCTGTCTTCGGGAACGATAAGCTCTAGAGAATCCCTGCCCAGCAATTCATCTTCCCTGTAGCCGGTGTTATGCTGGAAGGTGGGGTTGGTATAGCAAAACTTTCCATCTTGTATGATGCAAAGTCCAACTGGCGATTTGTTGGCCAGAGTCTCGAATAAGTCTTCTGTCTCCGTTTCTTTAACCGCTAATCTCATGTGTCCACCCTTTTATCTTCTCCGATTTATCACAGTAACGGGGCTGGTCCTCGTTTTTATGGTCTCAATCTGAGCTGCGATGAATAGCCTCCAGCCCCGCCAGTCCCGGTACTCGACGTCGGAAATTATCCCTTCCTTTAACCACCTGAAGAGGGTATTTCTACTGATGCCGATCATCCGGCAAACCTCGGCTGTCCGGTAATAGGTCTGATCATTAATAACAACTGGCATATCTTCCTCTCCTAAAACTACTCAACTATACCAAACTATATTATTAATATAGACTCGTATGTCAGAAAGTGTCAATCACCCATTTGTACCGTTTATTCCGTTACTTTAGTCCTGGACTGTTCGGCGTCTCTTGTCCATTGAATACCTGATACGAGGCACCGACACTGTGCCTACAGTCCTCTATTCCGACTGGCCATCAGTGGAGTGAGGTCGCGACATTCTGAAACAGCAACTGGCATGAATGGGATGTCGCTCACGAAATTGTTGAGTTTCATCTTCGATTTTCCTCAGTGTTGCTGCGGGGCGTTGGAGTGAGTGAATTGCACAATCCCGAGTTTTGTACAAAGGGAATATAGACCTCTACCAGTGCACTAAGAGATGCCAGACAAATAGGTCAAGGGATTGCTTGCCAGCACAATTAGTTGACGCCAACCCAATAAAAGGTTATTATTAATGCGAAATGTTTTGTGTTTACTATAACAACGAAATAAAGAGGAAAGATGGACTATACATTCATGATAGGTGGCCTTGCTCTTGTCTTGGGCATCCTTATTGGGTACTTTATCAGGCAGCTAGTAGCCAGGCGGGAGATTCAAAAAACAAGAAAAGAGGCACAGAACTTATTAGATGAGGCAACAACCAAGTATAATGAGCTACTCCATGCAGCTAGAGAAGAAGCTATCAAGGTTGGCAAGGCTGCCGAGGCGGAAAGCAAGGAACGCCGCATTGAAATACAACGCATAGAAAAGCGTGCTAACCAGAAAGAAGAGGCGCTGGAGCGGAAGGTAGAGGCTGTAGAGCGGCGTGAGCGTGATTTAGATAACAAGAAAAAGGATATCGAGAAGACAACAGCTGAACTTCAGACAATAAGAGAAAAACAGCTGTCAAAGTTAGAATCCATCTCCGGCACATCTAGTGAAGAAGCAAAAACTCTCTTGCTTCAAGAGCTAAAACAAGAGGTTGAAGAAGAGGCCTCGCAACAAGTTAGGGTGTGGGAGGCGCAAATAAAGGAAGAGGCGGATGAAAGGGTTCGGGATATTCTGGCCACAGCTATTCAAAGGTGTGCTACTGATGTTGTTTCGGAAACTACAATATCCGCTGTTCCCCTGCCTAGTGACGAGATGAAGGGGCGGCTCATTGGGCGTGAAGGACGCAATATCCGAGCTCTGGAGCAAGCTACTGGTGTTGATCTTATCATTGACGATACCCCGGAGACAGTTACTATCTCCAGCTTCGACCCTATGAGGCGTGAAGTAGCTCGCCTTGCCTTAAGCAAACTTATCCTTGATGGGCGTATTCATCCAGCCCGGATTAAGGAAATAGTAGACAAAACCAAAACAGAGGTTGAAGCTACTGTCCGTAGTGAGGGTGAACGAGCCGCTTACGAAGCTGAAGTAACAGGCTTACATCCTGAACTGATTAAGCTACTTGGCCAGCTTAAATTTCGTACCAGTTATGGCCAGAATGTTTTACTTCACAGTCTCGAAGTTTCTCATCTGGCGGGAATGTTGGCCAGCGAGATTGGGGCTAATGCCAATGTCGCTAAGAAAGCCGGCCTGCTTCATGATATTGGAAAGGCGGTAGATTATCAAACGGAGGGGCCGCATGCTCTGATAGGTGCTGACCTGGTTAAGCAGTGGGACAGAAATCCAGAGGTGGTTCAAGCCATTGCCGAACATCATGGCGAGGCAGAGACTAGTACTGTTATAGGCTTTATTGTTGCTGCTGCCGATGCCATAAGTGGTTCGCGGCCTGGGGCAAGACGTGAGTCCTTGGAACAATATTTGAAGCGCGTTAAGGACTTAGAAGATATAGCAGCCGATTTCCCTGGCGTGGAAAAGTCTTTTGCTATTCAAGCTGGACGTGAAGTGCGTGTCATGGTAAAACCAGATAAAGTTGATGATTTAGCAGCGGTGAGATTGGCTCGGGATATTTCTAAGAAGATAGAGGAGAGCCTGACCTATCCTGGCCAGATAAAAGTAATAGTGATAAGGGAAACTACGGCGATAGATTACGCTAAGTAGAATTGAGAATACTGGCAATAGGCGACATCATTGGCAAGCCTGGTAGGAAGGCGGTGAAGGAAATCCTACCAGGCTTGTGTCATGAATATAAGATTGACCTCGTTGTAGGCAACGGCGAGAATGCTGCCGGTGGGTTGGGGATTACCCCAGGTACGGCAGAGGAGCTCTTTGATTCTGGAATTGATGTTATAACCACAGGCAATCATATCTGGGCTTACAAGGAGATTATTCCTTACATGGATAGCGAACCCCCTCTTCTCCGTCCATTGAACTATCCACCGACAAATCCCGGCCGTGGCTATTTGCTCAAAAAAAAGGCCCTGATAGTTAACCTTGTCGGGCGTGTTTTCATAGGCCATTCTGATTGTCCCTTTCGAGCCATGGACCAGCTACTGGCTGAGTTCGAAAATAAATCAATCCCCATTATTGTTGACTTCCATGCTGAGGCAACCTCGGAGAAAGTGGCCATGGGCAGATATCTCGATGGACGAGTCAGCGCTGTGTTGGGCACCCATACCCATGTGGGCACTATTGACGCTCACATATTGCCCGGAGGCACAGCTTATGTCACCGACATAGGCATGGTTGGCCCTGCAGATTCGGTTATCGGGGATGACCCAGATTCTGTAATCGACCGTTTCCTTACCCAGATACCTAGTCGGCTATCAGTTGGAAAGGGGAATGTCAGCTTCGATGCAATTCTGGTCGAAGTGGATAAAAAAACTGGCAATGCAGTGGATATCAAACGCATCCAAAAAATAGTGGACTAGGTAGGCAGAAGAGGTATTCAGCAGCTGGTTTAGCTAAAACCTGATAACTAGGAAATCCTCACCCTTTCTATCACCCTGGACATTATTTCGCCAGCCCTACCCTGGATAACCACTGTGGCGTAGTGGTCGAGGGGGGTTGGAGTTAAATTAACGATAGCTAACCTGGCCCCTGCGTCCCTGGCGTATGTCGGCATATAGGCAGCGGGGTAAATGATAAGAGTGGAACCAACGACAATAAAAAGGTCGCAGTTCTGTGAGCGGCGACTAGCTTCCAGTAATGTCTCCTGGGGTAATGCCTCTCCGAAGAGCACTGCATCTGGCTTCAGTATACCCTGACAGTCAGGGCAATCGGGAACTTCTACCCCCTCTTTTATTTTTTGTAATACTTCAGGCATCGGAAAACGTCTACGGCAGCTTAAGCACACCGCCCACTCGGTATTACCATGAAGCTCAAACACCTTATCTGCAGGGACTCCGGCTTTTTGATGCAGGTTGTCGATATTCTGAGTGATGACGCAATCTAATTTGCCCAACTGGTAGAGCTCGGCGATGGCATAGTGGGCGGGATTTGGTTCAGCTTCAGCAAGAAGTCCACTTTCGGCGGACATCTTCCAAACAGTTTTGCGAGCGGCCGGGCTGCTGAGGAACTTTTGAATGGTGAAGTCCTCAGGGTCGTATCTGCTCCAGATTCCTCCCGGACCACGGAAATCGGGTATACCCGACTCCGTGCTTATCCCCGCCCCGGTGAACACGACGACCTTCTTAGACTCTATGATAAGCTGAGCTAATCGTTCTATCTCTTCCGTCATCTCCCTCCCATAACATGACCTTTACCACCCTTTCGATACCGCCCAGGTCGGAAATTAGCTCGACACTGGCCTGTGGGAAATAGCTCTTTATCAACGAAGTTACCATTTCACCCTGCCCCTGGCCTATTTCCAAAAGAAAACAGCCTCCGTAATTAAGTTTTCCCGGCATCTGTTCTAGCACTTGTTGTATTTTATCCAAGCCATCCTCACCACCGGCCAAGGCTATCGTTGGTTCAAATTTTGTTATTTCTGGGCTCAAATCTCTGAATTCAAAATCTTTGATATAAGGTAAATTGGCTACTATCATATCTACCGGGTGAGGCAATGGCGCAAGCAAATTCCCTTGCAAAAGTTCCACCTGGCTGTTAACTACGTGACGCTGGCAATTCATCCCGGCTACCTGTAGAGCTGAAGTTGAAATATCCGTGGCATAAATTTTAGCTTGGGGTAATGCTAAGGCAAGGCTGATAGCAATAGCTCCGCAGCCTGTGCCGATGTCGGCTATGGTAATTTGCTTTCCCGGCCGGGAAATGTGATGGGCAAGTTCCACAGCTTTTTCCACGAGAAGTTCTGTTTCTGGCCTGGGGAGAAAGGTATGATAATCAACATAGAAGTCAATTCCGTAAAATTCGCAGTGCTCTAGAATATAAGCAGTAGGCTCGTGGTCAAGGCGACGCTGGACAAGACGCCGTAGATGCCTTGCTTCTGCTGAAGTTAAGACCTTCTCTGGTTCTGTGTAAAGCTGTGTTTTAGACATTCCCAAGACATGGCCTAGCAATAATTCAGCCTCAACAGAGGCATCAGCAATTCCTGCCCTGAGTAATATTTGGGTAGCTGATTGTAAAGCTTCACTTAGAATCATGTAAGAGCTGCTTCCAGTTGTTCAACCTGCTCTTTGCTGGACAGGGCTTCAATGATTTCGTCCAGTTCTCCATCTAAAATCTGTTGAAGATTGTGAAAACTGGAGCCGATTCGGTGGTCGGTGACCCGGTTCTGAGGGAAATTGTAGGTGCGGATCTTTTCCGCTCGCTGGCCGCTGCCTACTTGCATCCGCCGCTCTTTGTCCATGCTTTCGGATTGCTTCCGTTGCTCCAGGTCAAGCAGCCTGGCCCGAAGTACCGCCATGGCCTTCATCCTGTTTCTTACTTGAGACCTTTCATCCTGGCAGGAGGCCATTACGCCTGTAGGCAAGTGCGTGATGCGAACTGCTGTAGTCACTTTATTTACATTTTGTCCTCCGGCCCCCCGGCTATGGAAAAACTCCATTTTTAAGTCATCAGGATTGATGTTGATCTCAATCTCTTCCGCCTCGGGGAGGACCGCTACCGTAGCCGTCGAGGTATGAATTCGTCCTGAGGCCTCGGTGATCGGTACCCTTTGCACCCGATGAACACCTCGCTCATGCTTAAGGCGGCTGAAAGCACCTTTGCCCTTGATTTCAAAAATTAGCTCCTTGAAACCTCCACGTTCACTTTGATTGCTGTCGATGATCCCCACGTGCCAGCCCTTGGCCTGGGCATATCGACTGTACATACGGAATAAGTCTGCGGCAAAGATGCTTGCCTCCTCACCACCAGCCCCAGCTCTTATCTCAATAATGACATCTCTATCACTGGCTGGATCTTTGGGAATCAGAGAGAGCTTGAGTCGGCGAAGAAGATCACTTCGCTGCTGTTTGAGTTTGCCTACTTCTTCCTTGATTAAAGCTGTCATTTCCGCTTCTGCATGGGAACCAATCAGAGCTTCCAGTTCCGCCAGTTCCTTATCCTTGTTTTTATATTGTTGATATATGCCAACAATATCTTCAAGGTCAGCCTTCTCCTTGCTTAGCTCTTGAAGCCGCCTGGGATCAGTGGCTACATCTGCTCGAGCTAAGAGTTGGCTCACCTCGTCATAGCGCTTTTGTATTAATTCCAGCTTCTCAAACATACTCGATACTATTATAATACAGCGATACAAGCCGCTCAAATTTGAGTCAAGGGAGCTAAAATGAAACTGGCGCCAGGTTGCTATGAATGCTTACGCGGATTAATCTACCAAGCTGCAGAGCTAGCCACGGATGACGCTGCACTGAAGCGGAGGGCAACGGAAAAAGCTATGAAGATATTGGATAATGAGTTTTCCTATAGCCAATTATCAATTGCGATTGCCACCAAGATTCACAAGGTGGTAAGAGAAGTGACCCACAATCCTGACCCTTATAGGGCAATGAAAGAAAGGGAGATGACGCTCGGCAGGGAATTATACCCTGAGTTGTCATTGCGAGCACAACGAAGCAACCTCTACAAGAATGACCTTCGGGGTTGTCTAAAGCTGGCCGCGGCAGCGAACGTCATTGATTTCTTCAGAGAGCCTGGTTCTATTAAGGAAGATATCAGGGGACCTGTGAGCTTTGCTATAGATGACTCGGAGCAATTGGAAGCAAAGCTGAAAGATGCCGGCAAAGTTTTATATCTGGCAGATAATGCCGGGGAGCTCTACTTCGACTTACCTCTAGTCAAGTGGATGAAGCAATTTGCCCATGTTATCTATGTTGTTAAACCATCGCCCGTCCAAGACGATTTGACCTTGGAGGATGTGAGGAGGTCTGGCTTAGAAGATGAATTTGGGGAAGTTATAAGCACAGGCATAGCTTCACCAGGAATAGCTTTTTCTTTAGCTTCAGCCCAGTTCAAACGAAAATTTGAGTCAGCAGACCTTATATTCACCAAAGGAATGGGACACTATGAGTCTTTGTCCGAACTCCCCCCGGAAGGAAGGTTTTTCTACTGCCTTATGGCGAAGTGCAAACCTGTAGCAGATTCGCTGGGTGTGTCTATAAGCAGATATGTGGCCATGCTACAATGATTTAAGTCTGTCCCCAGCCATGGAAAATCGCCTCAGAGGGCACTAAGAGACTCTAGAAAGGGCATGAAATCAGAAATAAGGAGAGAGAGAGGGGGGGGATATCCACTTAGAACAGCAGAGGTATGATTTTTTTGATATCGCCCGAGACTCTCACCGACCAAGGTCGACAGTTACAAAGCCTCTAGGTCGTTGGCTTTGCGCTCAGCCTTGGTTATGTTTTCTTTGTTGAAATAGCGATAATCCCGGCACAGCGAACAAACCAAACTCAAAAAGTTTGGCTTTACTTGTATACTTTTACTGTATAATAGGCAAAATCGATGAGGAAACCGACTAAGCGTGAAGCCATAATAGGTAGCATATCTCTAGCAGTTACCATAGCTTTATCTCTTTTTATCCTTCAGCATAGAAGCTACATCGAAGAGATAGCAGGGTGGGGCTATTTTGGTTGCTTTTTCATCAACGTTCTCACTAACGGGACCTTCATTTTGCCCGGCTTCGGCATTGTTATTACATTCACACTGGGCGGAGTATTAAATCCTGCCATAGTTGGCGCCGTAGCTGGAATTGGTGAAGCTATAGGTGCTACTGGTGCTTATTTCACTGGATACGCTGGCAGGGGATTATTCCGAGATAGTAACAACAGCCTTTACCTTCGCTTCAGCAATATTATTGCCCGCCACGGTTCTAAAGCCATTTTCTTCGTGTCAGCTGTATTGAGTCCTTTTTTTTACCCCTTCGCCGTATTTCTGGGCATGGCTCGCTTTGGTTGGGCAAGATTTTTCCTCGCTACCTGGGCAGGCAGGACAGCCAAAAGTATGGTACTAGCTTACCTAGGATACTTCGGTTTGGGCTCCATACTACAATGGCTGGGCTTGGGCTCTTAACCCAAGCAAATTCTATGATTCTCCTGAGAACCAGTTAGTGTTTAAAACAAATTTTGGGTTGTTTTAACTTGAGTTTCCCAAGCTGTTTTGTTATATTCTTGAACCAAGCGGGGCTGTAGCTCAATCGGGAGAGCGTCTGACTGGCAGTCAGAAGGTAGTGGGTTCGAATCCCATCAGCTCCACCAAGTCTATAGCTAAAAAGTTCACAAGCAAAGGGGGTATACCCCAGGGACATTGGTGCTACCTACGGCTAGCCACGAAGATATTGGCTCGTAGAAAAATCTAGTCAGGTTATAAGTTCTGTGTTGCCCAGAATCATTACTAGCATCACTAGGGCAATTAAGAGGGTCCGTCTCTTCCTTCATACCGCATGGCCAAAACACCACAGATTGCCGTTAAGATAATTAGTAGGATGATTCCGAAATTGGTGGGACCCAGCGGAGTGTTTACAACTATCGCTGCGATAGCCAGAAGTGTAACCGCCACCCACCCAATTTCTTCAGTAGCCTGCATCTATACTCCCTACGCTAGCTATACCCATACCATAGTAATCGATTTAACGTGAACTGTCAATAAACCTCTTCACTTCAAACCCCTCTTGATTGAATTATACCACCAGCCAACCTTAAATAGAACACTCTGCGGAGCAAGTACGTCGGTCAGTGAAGTTTAAGGACACTTTGAAGTATTACCGAATAGTAAAATAGTTGGGGTTAAGATAAATATTTACTTAATAGATAAAAACTGTTATACAGAACATTTTCAATATCATTAACCTTATTCTGGCAAAAGTTAAATATCTCTCGGTCTCTTCTGGTCTTTGCACTAATAGCAATATCCGGTGGTATAACAAATAATTCATCTATCCAATTTGGGATAAGGCTTGGACTTGCATGGTCCAGAAATTCTCTTGATTTATGATGGTACATCTCAATTCGGAATCTATGTAATTCCTTGTACCAATCTTTGTGTAATTCATTTCCTAGGAACGAAGATAACTTAGATAGATACGGGTCTTTTTTTAACTTTGGACTACTATTGATGGCATCAACTACATTCTGGGGACTTACAATGCCCTTGCCATAGCCCACTGGCTTCAGCCCCAACTTCACTACAGAATTAATTAGCTGTGCAAGATGTTCTATAGAGCTCCGTAGGCTTGCTATACAATGGTCTAAGTCCATCTCAATAGGTGATGTATCGGGAAACATTATCAAGCTCCCGCCATACCTGACTTCCACTCTTTTTTTATAACTGGTAATCTTCCTTTTAAGACTGATTAGCCTTTTCTCCGCATACATGTACTTTAAATCGGCACTAGTTAAGTAGTCATAATCATCAGAGCGAGGAGTAAGTTGGGACAAAAGGTCATATTCAGCGTCGTCTAATCTCTTACTCATTGTGGCTACAGTATATCAAATGTATGGCTCTTGTACTTGACAATACTGCATTGCATGAGACTGGAAGATGAGCCAACAGAGCAAAGGATAGCACTGCACTACGATTGACACTCACTACTACTGGAGCTAGAATCTCGCCACAGAGTAAAGAAGGGGGTGCGATATGGAAGACCAAGAGAGAGAATTAACAAAGCATCTTGAAGACAAGGAATATATAAGACAATTTTTGGACGACCATAAGAGGAAGGAACAACGCTGGCGAAGCATTCGAAATTGGCTTATACTTGTTTGTCTAGTCCTAGCTATCGTTTGCGGTATCGTGTTCAATGAATGGCTAAAAGAAAAAGAGCTCAGATACTATTATCAGATAGAGAAGCGCAACTACTCCAATCAAGCCAGCCATTATAAGATGCTATATTATGATTGCCTGAACCAAGAAGAATAGTAATTATCTTCGTTAATCACCTTGGGGGGGAAGGTTATAAGGAAGGGGGGGCGTTAGCCCCCCGCTTTAGTTAGTAACCTTTGTTCTAATTCTATCAACCTTACTCTGGCTCGATAAGGCCGTAGTTGCCATTCTCGCGGCGGTATAGTAG
>Ga0307435_1000149_pt1 | contig 30714 bp, 23 predicted proteins | sample SalMarWE160470MG_FD_202164 | JGI IMG/M metagenome (GOLD analysis project Ga0307435, IMG submission 202164) | Salt marsh sediment microbial communities from the Plum Island Ecosystem LTER, Massachusetts, United States - WE1604-70 | ecosystem: Environmental > Aquatic > Marine > Intertidal zone >... | reverse complement strand
TGCGAATTCATTGATCAGGGGATCGCTTTGCAACAGTTTCAGCCGTTCCAGTTTGTCGATTCCAACGAAGTTGCCGCAGAGCATGGTTTTGATGTGGTTCATTTTGATTTTGTTGGTGGATGAATTCTCAAAAATTAGATCGTTATCGATCATGTCAAAAACTCCATTTTTATTGGCATGTTCCAGCAATAGAAACAAACCGGCATTAGAGGTGAGATTTTTGGCTGAGAATTCGATTTTATTAATCACGGAAGCATCCTCACGGTATATTTTCTTTTCCTCAAAATTTTAACATGGTATCCCAATCAGAAGTTTTTCGATTCACCCATTGGGTGAAATCATAAGTCTGAAGAGAAATTCCAAAATTCATCCTAAGTGGGTGAAATGTTGCTATTTCAGCTTGAAATTGATGAAATATTGGCTCAAACAACCTATTCTTACACCGAAAGTGGGGCGTTTTTAAGAACGCCTTCCTTTGACTGATCCGGCGACGTGGAATCCGGGTACATTGAACTATGTAAAATCGAGAAGCGCTCCCTCACCTTGTAGAATTCTTGACACTATTGATTCTAGGGGTAAATGTCGTATAATGTGAGAGAAAGAACATACTGACTTATCCAGGAAATACGTTGGCGGGGACCTGACAAATTTAGAGCCTGGAAAGTAGGTTAACAGGAAAACCAACCGCTAACGGGAACAGGCCACTTTCACAATCAAACCAGAGACATAACCAGCCAATAATATATTATCCTTCTGAACCATTAATATAAAACCGCTAACCAGGTTGCTGATTGGAGGGAAATAAGGATGAAAAAACAAAAGGGTTTTTACATTCTCATTTTGATCGCGATTCTACTGGTTTTCCTGCTGGTCACAGCCATGGACGGGCTCCTGACATCCACCTGGTCCGAGGCCTATGCTCAAAGCGTTATAACCACCATCCCGGTCGGGGATTCGCCACGGGGTGTCGCCATAAATCCAATAACCAACCGCATCTATGTGGTCAATAACACCAGCCAGGATGTCTCTGTCATCTCTGGGGATACCAACACCGTTCTAACCACGGTCGATGTTGCCTATTCCGCGGTGAATGTAGCCGTGGACCCTCAAACCAATCGCATATATGTGGCTAATTGCCAAGTTCCTCAATGGGGTGCTTGCGTGATAAATGGGGTTAACAATTCCGCCATCGATTCCTTGGGGGTAACGGTATATCGTGACATAGCAGTTAATCCACAAACCAACCGAATCTACGCTCACACCCTTTCGGGCAATGATGACCGCGTTACGGTTATCGACGGTACCGACTTTTCCGTTATAGATAACGTACTGCTAGGCTCAAGCCTGTATTATGAGGATGTGGCTATCGGTGTCAATCCCCAGATGAACCGGATCTACGCAACTTATTCTGGAGACAACTCTCTAACAGTGATCAACGGTTCTACAAATGCCATCGTTACCACCATCCCCCTGGGTGAGGAGACCGAAGATGTGGTGGTGAACCCCGATACCAACCGCATCTATGCCATCTACGGGAACAAAATTGCCGTCATAAACGGGGCAAACAACACGATTGTAGATACGGTATTAAATCTCGGCAACATCAATGACCTGGCGGTCAATCCAACGATTAACCACGTCTACGTCAGCGAATATTATAAAGTGCATATTTTGGATGGGGCGACGAATGATCTTTTGACTACTTTATCAGGTCTGGTTATGATCGATGACCTGGCTGCAAACCCTCAGACTAACCGGGTATATGTCACCCATTCTAACGATGACTATGTCTCGGTTATCCAGGACGGGGAGGCGCCACCAAGCGACACGCAAACGCCCCAGACAACTACAGAACCATCCTCCGGGCCAGGTTATATCCCGGTTGTCTTGAATGAGTTCCCGCCCAGGCCTACACCGACCCCCACGCCTCCTCTGGCTCAGGTATATGTGCAGAACGACACGGGCGGGCAGTTGTGCTACGAAGTACTCAACACCGGCATCGGTGAAAAATGTTTTCCCGGAGGGAAGAGTTTTTATGGCAGCTTCCCGGCCGGCACCTACTCTTGGAAAGCCTCGGCTAAATGCGGCTCCGATAGCGGCTCACGGTCCTTTTCCGCTGGTGAATTCACCCACCGCTTCTGGTGCAGCATAACTGCCCTTCAGCAAGACCAACGCTGATGTTCATGCTGTAGAGGGGCCTGCTCAAAGGTTCAAGCGCCCAGTGTAACCATTCCTGGGCGTTTTTATTTTCTTTCGACCTCCACCCACATCCTCTCCCCATCCGTGCTCAGATGGATCCAGCCTTGTTGGTCTATACGCAGAAAATTGCACCTTTGCACAGTTTCAAGGGTTTCGAGAGTAGACCATTGTAATCCCCCAAAGCTATAATCAGCAACAGCCCAGAATGACTTTCATAGGATACAAGAGAAAAAGTGTTCCCAAGTGTTGTGTAGGCGACCTAAATCGGCAATGCAAATAGCCCACTCCCTGCCTCCGCTCCAGCAAATGCTTACATCCCCCACCCCATAACACCGAAAATATTCCCCGATTCCCTTGAACCCAAGAACAGGCGTTATAATGGTAAACAGCAATATTAATACCAATAAGACAAGTTAAGTTCCTTTACGCCTTTATGGGCGGTTATCTCATTGGTTTACCCTTGTCCGCCGTAAAATAACAGGGTCTGCCTCTGTAAGGGCAGATTGTGGAATAGGAACTATTACCTTGGGGTGAAAAACCGTGACAATTACCTCTGAGCAGCTCTCAAAAACCTTTACCTTCCTTTTCACAGATCTTGAAAGCAGCACCCGGTTGTGGGAGCAGTTCCCCCAGACGATGAAGACTGCTCTGGAGCGACACGACGCCCTCCTGCGGTCAGCAGTGGAAAATTCAAACGGCCGGGTGGTTAAGACCACTGGCGATGGGTTGACGGCGGTCTTCGATTCCGCCCTTGACGGCGTGATCGCCTGCCTGAAAGCCCAGCAGGGCTTGAGCAACGAGCAATGGGGAGAAACGGGACCCTTGCGGGTGCGCGTAGGGTTACACGTAGGAGAAGCCCAGCCGCGCGGCGGAGATTATTACGGCCCGGCGGTCAACCGGGCCGCCCGGCTGATGTCGGTTGCACACGGAGGCCAGGTGCTTCTCTCGACCGCGGCTGCCAACCTGGTGGTAGACCAGCTGCCGGATGGATCATCACTGCGCGACCTGGGCGAGCACCGCTTGAAAGACCTGGAACGCCCTGAGCACATCTTCCAGTTACTCATTCCTGGCCTGGTCGCTGACTTCCCGCCGCTGATGTCGCTTGACCGGCAACCTAATAACCTCCCGGCGCAACCTACGGCACTTATCGGACGGGAAGCGGAATTAGGCCAGATTGTGGAACGCTTAAGCTCCGAGGGTGTGCGTTTGCTGACCCTCACCGGACCCGGCGGAATGGGTAAGACTCGGACGGCGTTACAAGCGGCTGCTGAGCTGATCGAGAGATTCAAGGATGGGGTCTATTTCGTTGATCTGGCCCCCATCAGAGATCCCGAATCCGTCCCTACCGCAATCGCTCAAACTCTTGGCCTTAGGGATACAAGCGATCGACCGCTGCTCGACGAGCTCAAGGGGATGTTACGAGGAAAAACGATCTTACTGCTCCTCGATAACTTTGAACAGGTGACCACGGCAGCAGCCAGGGTGGTGGAATTGCTCCAAGACAGTCCCGGACTGAAGATATTGGTGACCAGCCGGGAAGCGCTACATGTGCGCGGTGAATATGTCTTTCCGCTCTCCCCGCTAGGGTTGCCGGATACCTCTCTCAAACAACTGTCGGTCGAACAGCTCTCCCAATACGAGGCGGTGCAGTTGTTTATAGAGCGCGCTCAAGCGGTGAAACCCGACTTTAATGTGACGGATGAGAATGCCCTAGTGGTGGCTGAGATCTGCACACGGGTGGACGGTCTGCCGTTGGCTATCGAACTCGCCGCAGCACGGATCAGGCTGTTTTCACCCCAGGCTCTGCTTGAACGGCTGGGAAGCCGGTTGAAAATGCTCCGGGGTGGGGCTCGCGATCTGCCTGCCCGGCAACAGGCGCTGCGCGACACCATTGATTGGAGCTTTGAGATGCTCACCGCTGATGAACAGCGTTTGTTTGAGCTGCTATCGGTTTTTTCTAGTGGCTGTAGGTTCGAGGCGGTCGAAGCGATGGCCAGTGGGATCAAGTATCTGGAAAAGACTGAGGTGGACATTTTCGATGGATTATCTTCCCTGGTGGATAAAAGTCTGATCCGGCAGGTGGATCAGGTATCCGGAGAGTCACGGCTGGTAATGCTGGAAACCATCCGCGAATACGCTGCGGAACGGTTAGGGGAGAATCCTGAGTTCCACACTGCCGCTCAAAGGGTGCACGCTGGTTACTTTGCTGAGTTTACCCAACTGCAATGGGAGCGTCTGACCGGCCACGACCGGGAAGCTGCCTTAGAGGAGCTGGGCTCCGATATCGAGAACGTGCGAAGCGCCTGGCGCTACTGGGTAAGTGAAAAGGACTTGGAGCAGCTGGGTAAGTTTGTCGACAGCTTGTGGCTGCTCTTTGATGTACGCGGGTGGTATCACGCTACGGTTGATATGACCACCGATTTGTTGAACGTGCTTTCAACTACCTCATCCACCTCCGAGCTCGCCCAACAGGAGATCGTGTTACGGACCAGCCTTGCCCGGGCATTATTGGCTATCAAAGGTTACACGCCGGAGGTCGAGGAAGCCTACACCCGTGCCTTGGAGCTCTCCCAGGCGGCGGGAGAGCTCACTCAGTTGTTCCCCGTTTTGAGAGGGCTTTACTCTTTTTATACCTTCCGAGGAGAATTCGAAAAGGGGATCCCCCTAGGAGAACAAATCCTAGACCTGGCCGAGCGCTACGACGACGCCAACATGCAGGTCGATGGGCATTTTGTTCTGGGATCCAGCCTGGCGTTCACCGGGAATACCAATCTTGGCCTGGAGCATCTGGAGAAAGCGATTTCATATATCGACCCTGAACGGCACCGTTCGAGCCGCTTCAGGCTCGGCAATTACCCTGGTGTATCCCCTTACACCGCCTCCGCTCTGATCCTGTGGGGGCTGGGATACCCAGATCGTGCCCTTAAACGGGCCAATGAAGCCATCGACCTGGCAAAAAAGATAAACCACCCCTATAGTTTGGCTTACGCTTTGTTTCATACCGGCTATCTGCGGTTTTGGAGGCGGGAGGTAGAACTCAGTCTGGAGTCCGCGCAGGCCGTGTTAGACCTTGCCGAGGAGCACGATTTCCAGATCTGGTATGCCGTGGGTACCTGCCTGCATGGTGCTGGGATAGCCAGCCTGGGTAGGACGGAAGAAGGTCTGGATCAAATCCAACTGGGGATGGACCTATACCAGGGGTTGAAAAGCCCACCTATATTTTGGCCGCTACTCCGTAGCCTCCAGGCTGGAGTGTGTGGTCTGGTGGGAAAACCCGAGCAGGGGTTAGCCCTCCTCGAGGAAGCGATAGCAATGCCTAACGTTGGCTATGGAGGCGTGATGCTGGCGGATATTTATCGGCTCAAAGGAGATCTTCTGCTGGCGCTTCACCCCGATAAACCGTCCGAGGCCGAACTCTGGTACCAGCGGGCTTTGGAAACCGCCCAGGAGCAGGGAGCCTCTATGCTGGAGCTGCGCGCTGCAATCGGCCTGGCCCGGTTGTGGCGGAATCAAGGCAAAGCTGAAAGGGGGGAGCAATTGCTGAGCGAGGCTTATGCGAAATTTACCGAGGGTTTCACGACCCCGGATTTGATAGAAGCCAGAGACCTTCTAAACAAGTTATAGTAACGAGTAGTTGGGGGAAATCCACCTGACCGAACTGATCCAATACCACCAACTCTGGTTGGGCAGGTAATAGCAGCACTGTTCACGCTTATATTAACAGCTGGTATCAGGGGTATCTCTTAAAGCATTGCGAATGATAAAGCGAAGATTCCAGCTCCCAACGAAAAACGCTCGAGATGATGATATTGAATCCACAGATATCAAGCTAATATGGTTATAATTCTTCAATTGACGTGTTTGTTCAAAAACACCTAAGGTAGGCTCATTGGGACTCACAATAATAAGCCCAGATTCCACCAGGGAAATTCCAAAAGAGCCCTAAGTAAGAAACCGAAGGAACTATTGGCAATACATTAAATATCCTTAATTTGACATTAATAGTAGTTTCGGGATAATTAAACTATTATTTCCACCCTTCAGGTGCTCCATGCAAGATATCCAATACACCCAGGCGTTCAGCATTTCCGAATTAGTCTCTAAGCTCTCATCTGATGGAGATGGGGTCAGGATTTTAGCCGGAGGGACCGATCTTTTGGCGCAATTACGCGAAGGCAGAAGGAAAGCCAGCGTTTTGGTCGACATTAAAAACCTCCCGGAAGCCAACCAGCTTTCCTATGATCCACAATCAGGGTTGACCATAGGCGCGGCAGTGCCCTGTTTTCGCATCCGGCAGGAAGCGGCTATCGTCCATCTCTACCCGGGGCTGATCGATGCGGTTGAATTGATCGGGGGAGTACAGATCCAGGGGCGGGCCACCCTGGGCGGGAACCTGTGCAACGCCTCTCCGGCTGCCGATTCCATCCCTGCCTTGATCGTGTACGGAGCGTTATGCACAATCGCCGGTCCGGACGGGATGAGGCAGGTAGTTGTTGAAGATTTCTGCACCGCCCCCGGCCAGACCGTGCTGCGACGGGGCGAATTCCTGCTCTCGCTTCACCTTCCACCCTCCCAACCAAGATCTGGCGCTCACTATCTGCGCTTCATCCCCCGGAACGAGATGGATATCGCTGTGGTGGGAGCCGGGGCGTTCGTTCTTCTGGACGAGAGCCACACGATCATCTCATCAGCTCGTATCGCATTGGGGGCAGTAGCACCTACCCCACTTTTCATACCTGAGGCGAGAGATTACCTCTCAAATCAGGGAATTACCCCAGAAGTCATCTTAGAAGCTGCTCGTATAGCTCAGGCAGCCTCCCGGCCCATCACCGACCTGCGCGGCACGGCCGCTCAACGCCGCCATCTGGTGGGTGTTCTCACCCGCCGAGCTTTGGACAAAGCCATTCAAAGGGCTCAACATAACACTTGATCATCACGTCGTAACCAAGCCCATCTTTTATTAAAGGGATGTCGGGCATGGCAATAAAAACCCTTGTAGAAACCCGCCTCAATGGAGAGGCAATCGAATTTCTCTGCGAGCCCCGACAGAGTTTGTTGGAGGTCCTGCGCGAAGTGCTGGGTTTAACCGGTGCCAAAGAAGGGTGCAACAATGGTAACTGCGGGGCCTGCAATGTCATTTTAGATGGGGTGCTGGTAAATTCCTGCCTTGTATTGGCGGTCGAAGTACAGGGGAAGAACCTCCTCACCATCGAGGGCATCGGCGGGACCGGTGGGCTCCACCCGCTGCAAGAAGAGTTCCTCAAGCATGCTGCTTTGCAGTGCGGGATTTGTACGCCGGGTTTTATCGTATCCTCCTACGCTTTATTGCAGCAAAATCCGCATCCGACCGAGATAGAAGTGCGCCGATGGCTGGCTGGCAACTTGTGTCGCTGCACTGGCTACGATAAGATCGTGCGCGCGGTACTTGCAGCTGCATCCAGGATTGGAAACGTAAATGACATGAAACAACTCATAAGTATGGGGGGATAGGATGGCAACCGGAATGCATGCCGATGAGGTGCAAGATCAAGCAGTAAAACCCGAAATGGAATACCAGGTGCTGGGTACTCGTCCTATCCGCCCGGATGGGACCGATAAGGTCACCGGCAGGGCACTTTACGGTGCGGATATCCGTCTGCCAGGCATGCTCTACGGTGCCGTGCTGCGTAGCCCGCACGCCCATGCCCGCATCATAGCGATGGATACACGGCGGGCACAAGTTTTCCCCGGTGTCCGGGCGGTGCTGACTTGTGATGACTTACCCGAACCAGAGCGCAAGATCGAGGGCCATGGAGAGGGATCGGTGGACGTTCAATATCAAAGCGCTAACGTGCTGGCGCGCGATAAAGCCCTCTACCAGGGGCACGCCATAGCGGCAGTGGCTGCCACCAACCCCCACATAGCTAAGGAAGCACTGGCATTGATCAAAGTAACCTATGAAATCATCCCACCTGTCCTGGATGTGCGTCAAGCTATGCAAGCTGAGGCTCCCCTCCTGTTGGAAAATCTGCACACCGACGAAATGGGCCGCATCGACGACCACCCAAGCAACATCGTCAGCCACGTTCGACACCAGCGGGGTGACTTACAAAAAGGTTTTCAAGAAGCGGCAGTGATTGTAGAGCGAGAGTTTACCACCAGTACGGTCCATCAGGGCTATATTGAACCTCAAAACGCCACCGCGTTATATAACCCTGACGGCCAGTTGACCATATGGTGCAGCACCCAAGGGGCGTTCGGGGTCCGCGACCAAGTTGCGGACATCTTACAGATCCCGGTCTCCAAAATTAAGGTCATCCCAATGGAAATTGGAGGGGGCTTCGGCGGCAAGATCGGCGTGTATCTTGAACCATTGGCAGCCTTGCTGTCTTTGAAAAGTGGCCACCAACCGGTAAAAATGACCATGAGCTACGACGAGGTGCTGGCTTCTACTGGACCTACCTCGGCTTCTTACATTCGGGTGAAGATCGGCGCGAATTCGGAAGGCAGGATCACAGCGGCCGAAGCATACCTAGCTTATGCGGCCGGGGCTTTCCCAGGAGCGCCGATTTGGGGTGGAACCAATGTGATCTTTGGCCCCTACGGCATCGACAACCTGCTCATCGACGGGTATGACGTGGTGGTCAACAAGCCCAAAACGGCGGCATACCGGGCTCCGGGCGGCACGAACGCTGCCTTTGCCTGCGAGACCGTCCTAGATGAGATCAGCGAAGCGTTGGGTATGGATCCGCTGGAGTTCCGCCTGCGCAACGTTGCCAAAGAAGGCGACCGCCGGGCCGATGGGGTTCCATACGGCCGGATCGGTTTCGCCGAAACCTTGGAAGCAGCCCGGAGCCACCCTCATTACGCCGCCCCACTACCAGGGTCCCATCGAGGCCGTGGGGTGGCCGCCGGTTTTTGGACCAACTACGGGGGTAAATCCAGCGCCACTGCCAGTGTAAATCCAGATGGCACCATCAGCCTAGTCGAAGGTTCGGTCGACATCGGCGGGACACGCGCCTCTATCGCCATGCAATTGGCGGAAACGTTGGGGCTTTCCTTCACGGATATCCGACCCCAGGTCGGTGATACGGATACTGTGGGTTACACCGAGGGAACCTACGGTAGCCGCACCACCTTCGCCACTGGTTGGGCCGCCTACGAATTAGGGATAAGCTTGCGACAAAAGCTGATCGAGCGCGCCGCGGACCTGTGGGGGCTAGATCCAGACCAGGTACACTATGAGAAGGGTGTCTTTACTGCCAATGAACAACGGCTGACCTTCAAGCAACTGGCAACCAAGCTGCACGATTCGGGCAGCCCAATCATGGCCAGCGCCACTGTCCAACCTGGCAGAGAAGGTCCAGCCATCGGCGTGCATATCGTGGATGTAGAAGTCGATCCTGAAACAGGAAAAGTGCAGATCCTGCGCTATACCGCTATCCAGGACGCCGGCAAAGCGGTCCACCCCAGCTACGTCGAAGGCCAGATCCAGGGTGGGGTTGCCCAAGGGGTTGGCTGGGCGCTAAACGAGGAATACATTTACGACGACCAGGGACATTTGCTCAACGCCAGCCTGCTGGATTATCGCCTACCCACCTGCCTGGATTTGCCAATGATCGATACCCTCATCGTCGAAGTTCCTAATCCCGGCCACCCGTATGGCGTGCGCGGGGTTGGCGAGGTCCCAATCGTACCGCCGCCGGCTGCGATCGCCAATGCCATTCATCAGGCGCTTGGTGTGCGCATGAGCACCTTGCCGATGTCTCCAGCGCGCATCCTCGAAGCTATATGGGCTCAAAACCCAAGCACACCCTAGCCCGAATAGATTCAGGCAACGACCAGGGTTGACGTTATGCCCACTGTCTGGATCCCGGCATTGATGCGCGACCTGACCGGAGGCGAGGAAGTAGTCCAGGTCCCCGGCCAAACCGTCCGGCAGATGATTGAGAGTCTGGAAGAACGTTTCCCGGGTATTCAGGATCGCCTGTGCGACCAAGACGGCTTACGGCCTAATATCAACGTCATTGTAGATGGGGAAGTGAGTCACCACCGGTTGCGCCAAGCACTTTCCGAGAACAGCGAAATCCATTTCTTGCCAGCTATCAGTGGTGGCAATTAACCATCAGAAGTTTAGATGCATGGATCCAATACCTATCGACCAGAACACAACTCCTGAAAAGCCCACTGATCGGAAGCATTTTGAACTCAATAAGATAACATGAGCCAAATATGTCTGGCAAATTCATTCCGCTATCCTTGCTTGAATGATTCCGTCATTGGAATCGTAACCGCCAAACGAAAACCCGCCTTAGCGCCTCTCCACCTCTACCCACAACTCCTCGCCATCCGTGCTCAAGTGGATCCAGCCTTGTTGATCAGTGCGCAGTAGATTGTACCCTTGCACGGTTTCGAGGGTTTCCGGAGAGGGCAGACCATCTTTATCCCCCGAAGCTACACTGAGCAACAACACCTGAGGGCTCAGGTTTTCGATCCAATCAGGTGGGTTAATCGGAGCGTAGCCACCCTCGGCCAGCATCAAGGCGCTAACCGGACCGATCTGGCGCCCTGTCCCCAAAGCTTCTAGGTCCTCGAAGTTTATCCCAATCGGTAGTAAGGCACGGAAGCGTTGCCATTCTAGCAGGAGCAACCCACCTCGTTTTCCGGTGGTGAGTACTTGTAGATTAGCACCACCTCCCAACTGCAAAGACTGACCAGCCTGAGCTGGGATGACCCCAATTTGGGCTGCGTCCAGCGTTTGCCGTAGGTAACGCGCGCTGTTCGTAGCGCTAGAAGGTGCAACCCACAAAACTTCATTAGGGGGATAACGCTCAAGGGCATACGGCAAAGCATCCAGACTTTCTTTACGCGAACCCGCTACCACCAGGTAATCCAGCTGGCGGTGAAAGAGAGGCAAACGGCGTCCCAAGGCCTCCGAAAGGCGGCTTGGGCTGGGGCCTCCATTGATCAACAGGTACCTCCCGCCAGGGGTTTGGATGAAAAGAGCCTCACCCGTCGACGAATTCTGGCTGACATCCAAGAGGTACAGGTGCAACAAGCCATCTGGCCGGGTGAGAGCGGCACGCCACACCAGCATTGTAACGATTCCAAGGCCTAAGAGCGCTATCAAAGGAGAGGCCACTGGTCCGGCGCTTTTCCCATCGCCATACTTTGCCATCAACTTGCCCATTATCGTTCGAAGGCGGGTCCCTTCCAAGGTCCAGCCCAGTAAAATCCCGTAATAAAGCAACACGCTGCCTAACCCCACCCTGCCTAATATCAACACATCCCCGGGAACGCTCCCGAAGAATTCGACCGCCCGGATGGTGAATACCACAAAGGGCCATGCTAGCGGTGCAGCCAACCTGCCAAGCGGCTGGTAAATCAACCCAAGCATGACCGCCAGTCCGCCTAAAACCATTAAGGGCGGTTGGGCAGGCAAGATGATCGGATTAGCGACCAGCGCTACCAACGACAAGCGACCGAAATGGTAAGCCATCAAAGGCAAGGTGGTTACCTGGGCTGCCAGGGTGAATAGCAAGAACTCACCCGCTGGCCCTGCCAGCCTTTCAGCACCCCCTGGTGTTAGAAAGCGGGATGCCAAGCGGATAAAAGCCGTTGTCAAAGGCTCAGCATACAATACCAGACCCAAAGTGGCGGCAAAGGAAAGCTGGAATCCGGCATCCCATAGCACATTGGGGTTAAAGCCGGCCATTACCCCCGCGGTAAATCCCAGGCTGTTGAGACCATCTTGGCGGCGGCCTACCTGGCTAGCCAGCAATGAGAGCCCACCCATAATCGCGGCCCGCACCACTGCCGGATCAGCACCCACCAGGATGGTATAGATCCCAATGCCCAATCCGGCCACCAGCGCACCACGGCGCTGTCCAAATAAGCGACCAAAGATGCTAATGAACAGGCCTGCGAGGATGGTGATATTAAATCCACTGATGGCAATGATATGGGAGGTTCCGGTTTCCTCGAAGTCCTGTTGAACTCCTTCTGGTATGCCGCTCTCGATCCCCAACAAGATGCCAGCCATGAGGGAAGCTTCAGGATCGGGCCACAATCTTTTAACTGTATCGTGAGCACGCTCTCGGAGAACATAAATGGCTCCCAGAAGGGCATTACCTTGCCCAGACTCCAGCAGGCTCACCTGGGCGTCTGGCATATAGGTATAGACCCCCTGGCGGGCGAGATAATTGCGATATGAAAAGAGTTCATTTTCAGGAGGTCTCTCTAGGTCACCGCGCAACACCAGCCGGTCTCCATAATGCCATTGGCCTTTGATGGAGCTGCGAACCAGGATCAAACCGTTCACCGCGCGGTTGTGCAGTTCGCTCTGAAGGCGGATTGTCTCGGTTCTAATCCGCAGGTTGACATAGGCATCCCTTACATCGGGCGGTTCGGTCAAAACGCCTCGGATGACCACCTGCTCGCCGAGATCGCTATAAGCAGCGATGAAATCCGGAGAAGTCAAATCGGGTTGGGCTAATTGATAGCGAGCCGCCCCCAGACAAAGGAAAACCATGATCAAAGCCATCATCCCGCCAGATAAGTTGTGCAGCTGGTTCTCCCCCTCCTTGGATAAGGCCTGGGTGATCTTATGAAAATGCCGCTTAATGAATGAGCCCAGCGGGCCAGCGACGTGAAGAAAAAGCCGTCCAATAAGCGGACGGCTAAGATATAAACACACCAAGATTACACCAAGTAAAAACCATACCCGTGCAGACCAGCCAAGCAGTTCTCCCAGTACAACTCCGTTTATGTATGCCAATGAAAGCCACAACAAAGGCATGGCAGCTCCCTGGTTTGCAGAGGTAAGGTAAAGTTCATACCGCTGGGATTAGCCCCCTGGGAGGCTTCCCCCTTGACAGCTCCATTTTACCAAAGTCTATCCGGCTGCACGTCTGAAATATCGGTGATTTGTTATTCCGGTGATAATATTGCCATCCAACCAGAAATGTTGTAAAGTATATCTGGGCGAGGTGTGCGCGCTCTGTCGATTTACTCTTGACTCAGCCATCCGGCAATCGCTGCTTTTCCAAACCGTTACAAAGGGAGTGTGGTGTTATGGCAGAACTAACCCGTCTGGATGTGATCAGGATCATAGCCACCAGCAAGGATGGAAGCCCAGTCCTAAGGGGTGTTGATCTAAGCAAACTCGATCTAAGCAAACTCGATCTCCGGGAGGCAAATCTTACGCTTGCAGACCTGAGCGCCTCTAATCTGCGCCAGGCAGATCTAAGCAAAGCAAACCTGACCGGTGCCAACCTGAGCTATGCAGATCTAAGCGAAGCGATCTTGCAGAACGCAACTTTGTATGAAACCAATCTCGTGGCAGCCAATCTCAGAGTCGCTGATTTACGGGATGCGGACTTGCGCCTTGCTGATTTGCGGGAAGCGAATTTACGTTCAGCCAACCTGAATGGGGCGAATTTGTGGAAGACTAATTTACAAGGCGCTCATCTTACTTATGCTGATATTGAGGGCGCTAAAGGCTTGCCTATCGATATCGAGCACCTGCTGTCGGGGGATGAAGATTAGTGACGGCGCCGGAGACCAGGGAGAAGCATCGGCGTTCTTTCGCGGTAGCTATCGTAGGCCTGCCCAAATTCACGTTCCAGTTTACGCTCTTCGAATAGAGCTCCAATGATGATATAGACACTGAGACCCAGGTTGAGCGCCAGGATATTTACTGTCATAAGGGGTGTCAGCCAGATAAAGACCAGTCCGGCCGTGTAAAGAGGGTGGCGTACATAACGATAAAGCCCACCCACCACAAATTTGGAGGGTTCACCCATTCCTGGGGTAACCAGCTGGCGAAAACCCAAAAACTGCCACACTCCAGTTTGCAGCAAGCCGAGGATCAGCGCGCAGACCGCCGCCAACTGCCCCAACGAGGTGATCAGCACCCAGGGAAAATGGATGGCATAAAGATGGTCATCCGGCAAGAGAGCGGGTAATGCCACCACTGGCAGAAAACTAATAATGGCCAACAGGTTATACCCCAGCCGGAACCAGCGTTCTCCCAACGAGCCCAGCCAGTGACGCGCCCGGGCTTTAAGCCACAGTGAAGCCAGCATGGAATGTAACAATCCATATACAAGCACAACCAGCAGCACGATCAAAGGATAAAGAAACATAAGGTTTTTATAAGTGCAGCTTATTCGGGCTATTCGTGCTAGGGTCTAAATGCCTGTTTACCAACTAGGCTGCCCCTCGGAGAGCGCCTGCAATTCACCATGACGAAAACAACCAACCACGTGGTCGTTAACCATACCCACCGCCTGCATAAAAGCGTAACAAATGGTCGGGCCCACGAATCTGAACCCTCGCTTCTTGAGGTCCTTGCTCATCGCTTGGGATTCGAGGGTTTGAGCCGGGATTTCACGCAGCTCTTTCCAGTGATTGACGATCGGGCTACCGCTCACAAATTGCCAGATATACCTGTCGAAAGAGCCATACTCGCGCTGCACCGTTAATAAGGCTCTGGCATTTTGGATAGCAGCCTCGATTTTCAATCGGTTGCGGACAATACCCGCATCGTTTAGCAGGTCGGCCACTTTACCTGCTTCGTAATTTGCCACTTTACCTGGCTCAAAATTATCGAAAGCCTGGCGATAACCTGCCCGCTTTTTGAGGATTGTTGACCAGCTCAACCCGGCTTGAGCCCCCTCCAATACCAGCATCTCGAATAGCAGGCGGTCATCATGTTGGGGAACGCCCCACTCTTCATCGTGGTACGCCAGATAAAGTAGCTCCGATCCAGCCCATTCACAACGGTTCATCGCCAAGCTCCTATCCCTACCACCCCGATCACCTGGCGATGCCATATCCGGGCAATTCTTCGATTTTTTCACCCACCTGCACTACGTGATAAGGCATCCAGGCTACCCCGAAAAGCTCGACTGAGACGTCCTTTTTGAAAGGCATGATGGGGATTTCGGTCATATCGTCGCTTATTTCGCTCCATTTTTGGTTGACCTGCTCAATTGTCTCGCTTTTTTCCTTCTCCAGATCGGAGATCTGCTTCTTGTAAACCTCCAGGGCGTCAATCGACTCATCCACGTTAGCCTTGGCCTTCTCGGTCATGCGGCGCTTCGAGAGTGAGGTGGATAGGCTGCGCCTCCGGCCTCCGAACAAACTGAGGATGTTCTCGGCGTGGGTGCCCAGCTCCTCCATTTTTCTTTGCGATAATTCGGTTTCATCCTCCCGGAGCTCTCGTTGTTCCTGCGCCATCCTTTCCTCTATGCGCTTGATTTTTTTATCAAAAGAATCCGAGGCCTTCTCCATTTCAGCATCGCGCTCCTTGCGGGCTGTTTCAGAACACATCTGGCGAAATTCAGCCTGGGATACTTCAGGGCCTACATATATCTTAAGGCTCTCATTTGCCCTCACCGTCACGCTGGATGCCCTGTAAACCCAATCCTTGAAATCTTTACCTAAAGCACCCATGGTTTTTACGTCGGATAAGGGCGCCTCCAAAGGGGTGAAACGGGCGCGTGGGTCCGCTCCCTCATCCAGCTGCTGCTCAACAACGCCCTCCGCAGGGAAATCCTCCCAGCGTACCACCCCTCGCCGGTCTACTTCTTCTACCAGAGCAGTATGTCGCATCTCATAATCCAGGTTGTACTTGCGTTGTAAGAAGCGCACCTGTGCTTGAGCCAGCAGCACTGGACGGTAGATCAGCCCCTGGCCGACTGCCTCATCAGGATAATCATGTCCTACGGCCTTCATGGCCTGGGTAAAGGTCAGATTATTGGGCAGGAAATATTCCGCCACCCCGCTAGGGACCGCTGGGCGTGTGCTGGAGCCGATCATTGTGATGGTATCGCCGGCTTGGGAGGCAATTGGCTTACCAGTGGTAGCAGCAGCTCCCGCTTCTACTGGTTGAGTCACGGCGGTAGCCCCAACGCCAACACCCCCTCCTCCCTGATCTAGCGAGGCGCCCACCAGCTTGTTTAGCGCCGGCACCTGTGCGCGCGTCAAGGGACCCGCCAGGTAATTCATCGCCCAGCGTGTCTGGAACAACTGCGGGCCTTTCTCGTGCACATTGTGGGATAGAAAAACGCGTTTCCCCAACCCCGATATCAACCGGTCGTACTCACTCCGATTCATGCCTGCATTCCCCGCGCTTTCCAGCCCATCCAACAGGCGCTGTTTATCCTGGTCAGTTTGCAGCTTGCCAATAAACCAGGTGCCGGCATTTGAGAGCGCTTTATAATCTACGTCCACCGGGTTCTGGGTGACGAGCACCTGGCCCACCCCAAAGGCGCGCGCCTGTTTCAGCATACGCAACATGGGCTCCTTGGAGGGCGGGTTGGCAGTCGGCGGCAGATAGCCAAATATCTCATCAAAATAAACAACCGCTCTTAATGTTGAAGTACCGCTCTGAGTGCGCATCCAGGTCTCTACCTCTGAGTACAGCAACGTGATGAAGAACATCCGCTCTGCGTCATTTAAATGGGCGATATAGAATACGCTGTGTCGCACCCGGCCATCTGGCGCGTAGAGCAGCTGCTTGATATCCAGCGGCTGGCCTTCGATCCAGGTCTGGAATGCTGGCGCTGCCAGGATATTGTTCAGCAACATCGCCAGTTCAAAACGTTCTTTCTCCGGGAAGAAGGTATTCACATCGAAAACTCCCAACTTGGAGAAAGGTGGGTTTTGACTCTGCAGGATCAATTCACTCAGGTCCAGGTCGCGGCCTTGGCTCCAGGCGTTTTCAAAGATATTCGCCAGCAGGATGTGTTCGCGCGAACGAACCGGATCCACATTCTGCATACCGACCAAGCCTAGAATGGCTGTAACTGTGCCTGTGATCTTCCCGCGCAGTATCTCACGGTTTTTTTTCCAAGGGATGGGAGGCGCCTTTAAAGAAGCCAGGATGCTGACCGGTATTCCCGCATCCGACCCGGGTGTGTACACGGCGAAATGAGCGGCATTGCTTAAAGCTTCCAGCCGCTGCGGGTCAATACCCCATTTTTTCAGGCCATTGCGCCAGAGGGAAGCGGTATCGGCGGCTGCCTGCTCGACCGTTTTGCCTTCTCGACGGGCCTGGTCGGCATTCATCCAAGGTTGAAAATCCTGCGGCTCCAGGTTAGGGAAGTGCAAAAGCGTGTTGGTGATGTCCCCCTTAGGGTCAATCATCAATGCCGGGATGTTATTGAGGGCCGCCTCCTCCAGCAAATCGATACATAATCCTGTTTTGCCGGAGCCTGTCATACCCACCACAACCGCATGGGTGTTCAGGTCATCGGGATCGTAAAGCAGCATCTGGTCGGTAGTCTCGCCCTTGGTAGGATCGAAAACATTTCCGAGGTAAAACTTGCCTGCTAGTTCCATAATCTACACCCTTCTCGATAAAGATAAAGGAATCTGGTAAAGGAATCTGGTTATCTCTTTTCAGGAACGCGCTCGCTCGCCTATTAAAAATAGTCTGCTAGATTTTATCACCAGCATCATCGCCTACCATCAAATTGCCATCCGGATCGCCATGCAGGTCCTCAGGACGTTTTAAAGAAATCCGATTCCTGATAGCCAACCACCAGCCAGACCTTTAAACACTCCTGGCTCCCTGGCTCGCAGGCACATTCAAACCACATTGTAACCTATCGGCAGGCAAAGAACCTACGCCGCACCATACCAGGCTACAAACAGGACCCTGCCACATCACATTGAATATTTCATGCCGGTATAAACCGTCAAGCCCAATGGCGCCAAGTGAAGCTGCCTATCAACAAGGTTCGTCACCCAGTGGCAGGCCCACGACCCAACCGGCCTCTTGCGCTACCTAGAGAGCTGACCATCAGGGCGTCTCGTCATTATGCCAGCCTCTTTCAGATCATCCGTCGTAATCGTTCCGGATGGCCTACCTCATCTTACCTATGGCTCGGCTTGATCAAAGATCTTCCTAAACTCTGCCAGGTATTGCGCGGCTATATCCGCATTATTAAGGATGAGGGTATTCTCATCATTACGCCCCTCGGCGCTGGTGGAAAAATTATACGAACCCGTGACGATGACCTGGTGATCGATGATGATCACCTTGTGATGCATATCATCCTGATTGCCATCCAGCCGTACCCTCAGGCCGTTTGATTTCAAGCGATCGTACTCACAGCCGCGGTTTGCATAGCATTGGCTCTTCTCAAAGACCCCCGAAACTATCACACCGTCCTGAGACCGCTCAAGCATAGCTGTGGCCAGGTCATCAGAAGTGAAAGCGTAAGCCAAAAAATCGATGCTCTCTTGCGCCTTTCCGATCAACTTGATCAAACTCGCAGCCGTGCCGTCTTCCGGCGAAAAATATACCCCCAGGGAGGTTCCATCAAGGGACAATTCGGGATAGGGCGTATTAGCAGGAGAACCCAAGCCAAAAAGGTTATCTCGGAACATTTCCTCAAATTCGCTCAGGTAGTCTTCAGCCAGCTGCGATGAACGGATTCTGATCAGGTTGTTATTATTCCGGTAAGCACCGTTAATCGTGAAGTTCATAGAACCGGTCCATACTTCCAGGTGGTCAATTACGACAAATTTATTATGCATCAAACCTTCTCGCAGGTCTCCCCGTACCGCGATGCCGCCCTGCACCAGCGCCTGGATTTCCGGCCTATCCTGGTTATCGCTGTCTATAACCAGCCTCACTATCACACCCCCCCGATGGGCAGCCAGCAGGGCCTCCCGCAAACTCCACAGGTCGAGATCATAGGCGGCCATGTCTACGCTCAAGCGGGCTGCTCTAATGGCCTCCACTAAAGGGGCGTCTGGCCCGCCGCGCAACGTCCTGGCTTCCGCTCCCTCGGGATTGCTGAAATAAATGCTGTACCAGCTAACCGAGCTATCTGGCCAGGAAGCTCCTTGGGCCACCTGCCTGGCCTCTCTATTTGCACCCCAAAAACCTCTACCTGTGACTGCGCTATAAGTCAGAGCAATCAAAGTCAGCACCAGCACGACCATGGCCGCCAGGGATGTTTTGCCAATGGGATTGGATTTGGCATCAGGCATAGATCAAGGAATTTATAAAGCACCCATGTCCTGGGTTATTCAAAAGGGATAACCCACCACGCTTAGGTACTATTGAGGCTTGATCAATCAGGCAGCACCCACAGAACTGGCGTTTCCAATTTCAGAGAGACCTGGATAGTTTTCAGTTTATCTTTTCGTTCAGCTTCTATCGCCAGAACGATAAACTCAACTATGGCGGGTAAATCTCCCGGTGCCAGGGTGACGGACTCGAAAGGAACGCTGGTATCCTCTTTCAAATCCGGGGGATGTATTAACAAATTGGTGCCTAATTCTAAAAGCGTGTCCAAGGGGCTGCTAAAAGCCGGGACGAAAAATCGCTTGGGTTCACCCCAAAATCGGTCCGCTTCCCGGTTTTTCTTACCCCAGGTTCCGTAAGTGTCCCTTTCCAGGCTGACTTGCCCGTCAACTACCCAATAAGGCCTTCCCTTGGTGTCAGGGGCAACACCAGCCACATATCTCACTTCCAACGCCGCAAGACCCTGCGCTTCATCAAGCAGTAGACCCTGGCCACATTGTTTGCAGACCCAGGCGACTTCATCCACCTGGGCGGGTACCGGTGTTTCACAGCGCAGGCAGCGCAAAGGGACCAGTTCAATCGGCTCTGTCACGAAATCACCTCTCGCGCCCGGTAAGTGCCTTTTTCTTTACGGCGCGTCCGGTGCCGCCTCTTATCGATACGGCGCCGGAATTCGTATTGCTCACCATATCGAAATTTTCGGTAAGCGGCTCGCATGATCCCGATTCCCACTCCAATTACCACCAATCCCCCTACGATAAACCCAAAAACGTCATCACCGCTGGATGAAGAACCGAGGTAAAAAGCCAGAGCCGAGCCATCCACCGCCACTAGGGCACCTAGAGCCATCCCCCCCACCAGAATCGCCGCCCGGTAGACGGTACTGCCCGGAGCCTTACCGTAAAGTACCTGGCCCGAGTAACCATCCACCACCACCTGGAAGGAGCGTCCCCGATAGAGATACTTGGTCACCCAAAGGGGATAATAAACCAACCCCATTCGCTGGCGGGTGAAACGAACCACTGCTTGAGAAATCCGGTCTAGGTTAGCCGTTTTATGCAGGCGTTCTTGGAAATCTGCTTCGGCTGAGGCTTTGGCATCGCTGAGAGAACCAATTGGCTCAAAAACCAACCCCTCTAAATGCAATTTATCAGCGTCGAAGGCTTCCAGCGGTTGCTCCTTCAGCAGCACCCTATCAACCCCAAACTCGCCCACGTCACAGGCAGCCCCATTCCAGACCATCTCCTCAACGATCTTGATTTCACGCGGCTCATAGTGCCGGTCATCTCCACTGCCCACCTCTTCTTCTCCAAAGAACCATCCCAGCACCCTTGCCCAGGTGGTCCAAAAAGGCAGATAGACCGCCAGAGTTTCCTCCAAATGAACCTGTTTCGAAATCCCACCGGCAATTGCGCGGCTGCTCTTCAGAAACTGCTCCCAGGCGAACTGGGCGCCACCCCGGTCTACCCGTTGCGGGACTTGATAACGACTCAAGCCTCGTTCACCTCGCACCATTGAACGCATTTCGCAATAAGGGCATCGGACGATCAACTGGCCTTCAGTGATAGGTACCACCCCACCGCAGTTTGGGCATGCCAGTCCGTGGACAGAATCGCGCTCGTTCATACCTTTGCCGCCACCCAGGCTCCCAGTGCGAACAACCCCACGGACACCAATGCTCCCACTCCAAAACAGGCTAACAAACCGATGGCTAATCCCTGCCCTCTGGCAGTCAAAGCGCCTATCACCGGAAAGGTTGCCAGGCACAAAAACACGCCGCCCGTTATGATCGCAGTCATTTTGTAAGGGGCCTCTTCCTTTGCCGGGAAGATGTTGGCAAACACCCCGCCGGTCCCGCCTTCGATAATGGCTGTGTAAAGCTCTCCTTGATAAGAATACTTTATGGTGTAGAGGGGCACATGCACCAGGGCGCGCTCGCTCACCTCTTCCTGGGGGATCTGGCGGTCCGCGAGCCAGCTCAGTGCAGTCTGCAAAGGCACATTCGGTTGGCGCGCCTTTTCGTTCAAGCTCTCTTCGTATTTACGCAGATCCCCGGCTGGCAGTTTCAGGTGTTTGATCTCACTTACCGAGGTACCCGCCGCCGGTTCCAGTAAGATTTGCTCCTCTCCATTTGAGCGGCGGCGTTTGAAATACCACAATGGGAAATACTCAAATGACTGGCTCACGATTTGGGCTTTCTTATCCAGATCCTTAACCGTTTGGTTGCCTGCCATCCAGCGCGCCAGTGAGGTACCCGCCTCCTCATCGTTGATGGTGGGCGCTAGATACCAGTGGAAGACGACCTGAGACTTATCAAGATAAACCGTGGAACTACAATAAGGGCATGTTAGAAAAACCTCACCCTCATCAGGGTGCAACTCACCGCCGCATTGGGTGCAATGAATCGATACATCCGGGGACTGGTCACTCATATTCCAATTATAGCAACCTCACCGGAAAAACGCTATAAAAAGACGGTATTTCTCCGAATCACTCGTCACGTTTTCATATCCACCAGATCATTACCGCCATCCATAAGGAGTCATCCCCATCCCATCAATTCACTTCTCATCCCACCTCTGCTGGAAGACAGATCACCACAATCGGCTTACCGCGTAAATGGGTCAGGAAAACGACCCTTTCCCCATCCCCTTCTAACCGTAAATCTCGAATTAGCGCTTCGGGCTGCAGCGGCGAGCCCCTTTTCTTCACAACAACCCGGCCGATGCTTCTTTCGCGCAGGTAAGTTCGCAGCCTTTTCAAGCCAAAGGGGAACCAGTCTTCGATCACCCAACCTCTGGCGAACGGCGTGGCTGTCTCTTTAACCGCGGTCAGGTAAGCGATGTCGGCATCCAATTGAGCAGCTTGTAATCGAACTCCCAAAGGTCCGACCAGCCCTGCCCGGATAATGGCCGGGTCGGGCTCGTATAAGAACGCCTGCGGTTCGCTGAGAGGTACTAGCCTTTTTCTCCCAGGGCCTGTTCTCGTGGCACTTCCCGGAAACTCTCGAGAGTCGAGCGTATGAGCGCCGGGCAGCACGGTCGCTCGACGCTGGCAGGTCTTCAACGGGCCAAACCACAGCAGGGCTTCTTTCAGTCCGCCACCTAAAGAGATGAATTCCACTTCAGCGTCGTATGCAACGATCTGCTCGAAACGCACGCCTGGGGAGATCTTTACACCTATTGCGGGAAAGCGTGGCAACCACCTCTGCACCACCTGTAGAGGTGGCATATAGCTCCCTACTGAGCTAATTCGCTTGCCGTCCCTGCGCCGAGAGGGGTCAAAGAACAAGGCCAGATCTGGGGATGGGTAGAGCGGTAATGAGGCAGTCAGGTCCGCTTGCAGCAAGGTTACCCGCTCCATCAGATTGAGCGCCTCCAGGTTTGCCCGCGCCATGGCCAGCCGTAATGGGTCCAGATCGATGCCCACCGTCAGCGCAACCTTTGCCAGAGATATTGTATCCCCTCCGAGGGAACATGCCAGGTCCGCCAGGCGTTTAAAAGGGCGGTAGCGCCTGACCCGGTAAGAGGATACTTCATGAGAGCTGGCCTGTTCGAGCGCCTGGCGCGTGAAATACATGCGATCTGCCCAGGGGAACTTCTCGGAGGCCTCAGACCGCAAGATAGCGATCTCCAGTGCTAGGCGGGCCAATTCGCGCGGGTATTGCCGAGCAACCCTCTGAAAGTGACCCAAGAAATCGGTCTCCCGGGGAGCCAGCTTCTCCGCGAATTCAAGGGCTTCTTGACCCGTAGTGGTCTGCAGCAGGCGGAATGTACTGAGATCCATTTCCCCCAATTTTAGCAGGAGAGGGGGTGATGCCCAAGCTAAATTGCCTCAAAGTGGACACTTTGAGGCAAGAACTCCTACTGCTCCAGATGAATCCCCTAGATCTTCTCGGGTAGAGGGGGTTGTGACCCAGCTAAATGATCTCTTACCCCCATAACCACATCACTGCCGATCATACTCAAGAGTGCTGTCTAGCTGGTTGTTCAGGTACAGTTCGACCTTGTATTTCCCGGCTGGTCATTTGCTGTCGCTTATCCAGGGCTCCCTGATTGCGATCTCCTTTCCAGGACATCCACGCTTGGAATGTAAGATAAACCCGGAATCCTTAGGAATCATAAGCGCCTCCATCTCTCGTTGTCCTGACGACTCATCAGAACGACATTCTGGCAGAGGCAGAAAAAAACATTCCATAATTATTTGACAAATGCATTTGGTGACTCCACCAAAGTTTGCCCACCGTTATGTTCCTTGGCTGGATATAGCAGCCCAATAGGGGTGCTGCTGAGCTTAAGCAACCACTTGACCAGATCCTTGTACGCTTCGCCGCGTTGAGAATCGCTACCGCAGATTGAATCCCCTCATCGATCCAAATTAGGAGTTTTGATACCCTTTTGGTTGTGGCCCCCCAGCATTATATTAACCGCTTTCCGGCCGATTTCCACCGCAAAGTTAGTGCCCCGGTCCCAGGGGTACACCTGGCTCATGCTGGCAAAGTACAGATCCGCTATGGGCGTCTGGATGGCAGGGATATTGCTCGAGTGGTTCAATTCCGGCACTGGCTGGGCGTACTTGGTTCGGAACAGCCAGCTTTTATTTACCCAATCAGGCGTGAATTCGGGATTGAAGCGCGTCAGAACGGATAGGAAACGTTCCCGTAGCTGCTTATGGCTTAATTGGAAATATTCGTGCTGCGGGTCCAGGTAATCACCGCAATAAACAATGTGTTCCCCTCCGAAATGTTCTGGAGAGACGAAGTTGGTATGCTCAACCAAAGCCAGGAACGGGAAACCGGCAGCTTTGGGCAGGTTAAACCAGTAGTAACCTTCTTCGGAAAGACGCTGTTTCAAGGAAAACACCATCACCACTGCGCCCATATTCTTTAATTTCAGAAGGCCCGCCAGGTAGTCCTCGGGAAGATCCGGGGCTAGGCGCGCCAGCAAAGCTGGCGAAGTCGTCACCAAACCTTGATCGAAGTAAGCCTCCCCAGCTTCGGTCTTAAAAATCAACCCATTGGATCGATCAGGCGATATGAGCGAGACTGGTGTAGACAAGCATATGCTTACCCCCATCTCGCCTAAGCACTCGGCGAACATATCGGCGAACGCCTGGAAACCGCCCTCGAAGGTGCCGAGCCGGGTGGTACGGGCTTTAAGCCGCGCCCACATCCAGGCCATATTGACATCCTTATAGTGAGGACCAAACTTGCCGATCATCAAGGGTTCCCACATCATCTCATATACCCGCTCGCCAGCCCATTTTCGCATCCAATCGTCCACAGTGATTTTTTCTAACGATCGCCAGTTGTTGGTCAGGCGCAGGTACAACCCCACTAATCCAAAGCGCATCTTATCGATTCCCCAACCCAAGCCCGGAAAAAGCAGCGCCTTCATGATCGAATCAAATGGGAAGAATTTGCCCTCGTGATACATCACTGTGAATGGCCGGGGGAAGATGACTTTATCCTGCCAGCCCAATTCCGTTATCAAACCCAGAATATGACGGTCGCTGGCAAACCAGTGGTGGTAGTATTTCTCCACCCACCAGTCCCATTGGGGTTCTTTAAACCCGCTGGCCAATCCGCCCACGTAATCGGCCGCTTCGTAAATCGTCACTTCCTTTCCGGCGCGTACCAGGTCATAAGCAGCTGCCATTCCGCCAAAACCAGCCCCCACTATGGCAACCCTTTTGGAGTTATTCTTCATGCTAATCTTCACTCAAATCTTGCCGGGTTGGGATCGTTGATTTCAACAAGTCGAGCTTCTTGTTCCACCCGGCGCCACCCAATTCCCTCCCTGGTCAGGTAATATGCCCCCAAGGCGGTGATCGGCAACCACAAAGCCACGTGCAGCACCAGGGTGTAACCAGCTGCCAGGGCTTTTTCGATGCCGTAAGCCGTCAGCACGGCGATGCCTGGAGCGTCAAAAGTGCCCACATAGCCGGGTGCCGATGGAATGGTGGTCGCCAGATTGACAATGCCGTTCATCAGCATCAGCGTGAAGAAACTGACCTCAAACGGAAAAGCGTGCATCACAAACCAGTATTTGCCCGTTTCCAGCAGCCATATCACCACCGAGGTCAGGAAAACCATCAAGGCTTCCCGGGCTGAATGCAACGATTCCAGCCCTGTCAAGAAACGTCCCGTCAGATCCAGGACTCTTTCCCGGAACCGGGCTGGCACGATCTTCCCCACGAACCACCCAACCACTTTTTCGGCCCGCTCCGGAAACATGGCAGCCAGCAAGAAGACCGCCAGCGCCCCCAGGAAAGCCCCCGCCCCCCAGATCGCCAGGGTTTGGATGTCCCCCACAAAGCCCGAATCGGCTGTCAGGCGAGCCAGTTCAGGCAGGTTTAGAAACACGAAAACCAGCATCACCACCCCATCGAAGACCCGTTCCACGATGATGGTCGCCAGAGAAGCCGAGATCGGGATGGCTTCGCGCCGCTTGAGCACGATCGCCCGTAGGACTTCACCTGCGCGGGCCGGATAAATATTGTTACCCATATAACCAATCGCCACGATCGGAAACATTGTGCGCGTGGGAATCGACTTCAAGGGGTGCAACAGGTAATGCCAGCGCCAGGCCCGAGCCCACACCGCCAGGAAATAAATAGTGATGCTGGGCAGCAGCCACCAGTAATGGGCCCCTTCCAGGACACCCCACAGATCCGCCAAATGAAGGCCTCGCAGGGCAAAGTACAAAAAAACCGCGCTGATCACCAAACCGATCCAAAATTGCCACCGTTTCATGGCGATCATTCTACCACCATCGCATTGGTTTCCAACACCAGCCTGCTCCTGCCTACTCCAGCCAAAAAATCCCAAGATCTGAGGCGAACAGGACTCGCAATCGAAGCTAACTTGACTGCACCACAATCTGGTTGGCCTATGGGACAATTTGCTAAAAATGGCTGGATTATAATAGCCTTCATGAGGGTTCCTCGCCCGCTGGTATTTATCCTCTGCTTGGGCATATTGGTAGGGGGCGGTCTCCTCTTCCTGGCTTTCACTCCCCGCCTGGTTGAGGTTTCTCCAACCCCACAGGCCAAATCCGTGCCGGTGGGTGCCCCCTTGCGCCTGACTTTTTCACGCGCCATGCAACCAGACTCGGTGCAGATGCGTCTCAGCAGCGACCCGGCCCGCCGGGGATCGTTCAACTGGGATGGTGTGACCCTGGTCTTCACCCCAGACATCCCTTGGCCCAGCGGCGAGACCGTCACCGTACGGCTAGCTGGTGGAGCGCGCTCGGCGGATTTCATCCCCTCACTGCTCTTTAAAGAACAGGTCTGGTCCTTCACGGTAGAGCAACCCCTGCTGCTCTACCTGTACCCTGCAGATGGCCCTGCTGATATTTACACCATAGAGCCAAATTCTAAGGAAGTTAAGCGACTGACCCAGACCCCCTTTGGGGTGCTAGATTTCGGCGCGAGCCTTGACGGTACCGCTATCTATTTCAGTCAGCGCAACGCTATGGGCGGAAGCGATATCATGCGTTTGGAGCGCCTTTCAGGATCTGATGCTCCTGACCTGGTAAAGCTGTTGCTGGCCTGCCCCCAGGCTTATTGCCGTTCACCGCAAATCTCTCCTAACGGGACCTTGCTGGCCTTTGAGCGCAATCCCTTGGCCGGCACCAGCCAGGAGCTCTTCCCGCAAGTCTGGTTAATGCCCATCCCTGCAGACCAACTTGAGGGCGCCTCCTTGTCTGCCGGATATCCCGCTGGGGTTGCTGCTCATCCTACCAGCCTGCCAACTTGGTCTTCCACCGGTATGCTGGCCTTTTATGATAGCAACCAACACGCTTTCGTCATCATGGACCCCAAAACCGGTGAAACCACCGCATTTCCCAATGAAACCGGTGAGGCCGGTGCCTGGACGCCGGATGGGACTGCCTTTATCGCTCCAGAAATCAGCCTCATTTCTGCGGATGGTACCGGCCTGCAAGGCAGCGCCGATAACCTGGCAAACAGTAAATTGGTGCGCTACGATCTGCAGGCCAATTCCAGCCAGGTATTAAGCCAGGGTATTTACCTGGAAGACACCTGGCCCGCTTACTCGCCCGATGGAGATTCCCTGGCATTTGCTCGCCGATACCTAGATGCTGCCCATTGGACTCCTGGCCGGCAAATCTGGGTGATGGATACCGACGGCAACAACGCGCGCCCATTGACCCAGGCTCCTTTCTTTAACCATGCCACCCTCACCTGGAGCCCCGACGGGGGACAGTTAGCTTATCTTCGCTTCAATCAGGAGACTCTCACCGATCCGCCCGAACTTTGGCTCATCAACGCCGATGGCAGCCACCCGATAGAATTAGTGACCGGAGGTTACGCCCCCTTATGGATGCCATGATCCCCAACGATATCGCTGCGCCCGATTTCACCCTGAGGGATTTGGATGGCCGGCCTCATTCTTTGCCAGACTACCGTGGGCGTCTGGCGGTTGTTAACTTCTGGTCAGCCAGGTGTCCATGGACCGAGCGCACTGATCACCAGTTGCTGGTTGACTTAAAAACCTGGGGGGATTCGGTGACCTTGCTGCCGATTGCCTCCAATGCAGACGAGCATCCTGCTTTGCTGAGGCGCGTGGCGGCAGAAAGGGGCATATCTTTGGTCTTGCGCGATGAGGATCTGCAGGTGGCTGACCTATACCACGCCCAGGCTCCCCCCCACCTTTTCCTGGTAGATGTAGACGGCATTTTACGCTATCAAGGCTCCCTGGATGACCTGACATTTCGCCGGCATAAAGCCTCCCGTCATTATTTTCACGAAGCGGTGGAAGCCTTGTTGGTTGGCTGCTTCCCCTAAACCGCTCGAACGCCTGCCTGTGGATGCGCCCTGGTCCGTTATACGCCCTAACCTCCAGGCCTCCGGCAGACTTACCAGGAAAGGGGAGCACCTGACAGGCTTCCAAGGGGTGCATACTCCTGTCTTTTACAATAAAATATAATGCATTTATGCAGTTCAGGGAAAAATCGGGAGTGTTTGGGCGGATGTTGCCCGCCCAAACACTCCCATCCTCCCACCAACTGCGTAAGTCCTAATGCATTAAAAATCTTTCTTCCCGCGCGCCCGCATTTCCTGCGGCAGCAAGCTGCTGTAGAGGAAAGCGTGCAGTGGCGTGAGTATGCCTTTTTCTAACCCTAACCGGACCACCGCGCCGTTTTGAGACTCTAACTCGGAAGGACGCCCCTCGATGATATCCCTTTGCATCGAGGCCGTCGCTCCCTGCGGTAAGTTATCGATAAACCTAAGCGTTTTTTCAACGATATCCTCGCCAAGTCTGACATTGTGCGCTCGCGCCACATCGGCGGCTTCCTCCATGGCCTGCCGCAAAATTTGGCGAGTCTCGGGCAGCTCACGCATGATCCCAGCTGGTGCCCGCGTCACCGCTCCCACGCCGCTGATAGCTGCGATGAACAGGAATTTTTCCCACATAGCGACTTGAACGTCATCTGGGACTTCGGCCCACACGCCGGCACGCGTAAAGACCGCCCGCAGCTGCTCAGCACGCTCACTTTTACGCCCGTCCAGTTCGCCAAAAGCCACGTGCGGTTCCATACCAGCATGGCAGATGTAGCCGGGCGCCGCGATGAAGCTGACAATATGGCATAAACCGCCTAGCACATGCTCTTTTCCGAGAATTTCTGCCAGCTGCGAGGGAGCATCCACCCCGTTTTGTAAAGGCACCACAAAAGTCCCCGGGCCGACCAGTGGTCGCATGGATTTCCCTGCCTCGGGCACCTGCCAGGCTTTGACGCCTACTATTACGGCATCTACCCTGCCTACGCTAGCTGGATTATCAGTAGCCTGCACTTGCTTGACCCAAAAATCACCCTTCAGGCTGTCTACCCTCAGACCGTTATCACGCATGGCATCCAAATGCTGGCCTCGGGCTATAAAAACCACCTTGAGATTTTCATCTTCTTCTGCCGCTAATTTAGCCAACCTGCCCCCAAAGTACCCCCCCACTCCGCCAACGCCAAATACGGCAATATGCATGCTATCCTCCCAAATGAAAGATGTCCTCAGGCTTGATCCTGGCGAAAAAAATCGGGCGTTTTGCCCATTTTTAAACTGCGAATCGAGTCTTTAAAGGAATATTTTTATTACCTATCTCCAATCGAAAGACCCTGGCATGCGCCTTATCGCCGCTTTGCAAGCATAAAATTTAGCCATGAACAGCTTGACAACTTAGCCAAGTGGGATTATATCCTAATTATGTAATATACTTACAATCGGCTGCTCGAGCTGCTTCCCCGCTTTGATGGATCTCACACCTGGACCGGGCCGGTTCAATGGTCACTCGCAGACCACTCACCAAAATCTAAGGAGTTAAATGACGCTACCCAATTGCCGTTTAGCCAGGGGAAGGGGGGAATCGCCAAAATCTCAACGTTCCAGCATACTTTCTAAAAATCGAGTAGAATCAGGCGGACTATCCCGTTGGCAAGACAAGGGAAAAGGATAAACTCATGAGTGAAAAAGATTCAGCTCAAAATGTGATCGAATCCTATCGCAAGAAGCGGCAAAAATCGGTGCCCTTCCTGATCGGTGGCCTTGCCATTATACTGGTCGCAGTGGGCATAGTGGCGTTGATTGTTTGGTTTACCGGGTCGAACAAACCCGCTATTTCTTTTTTTGCCACGGATACACCAACGCCGACAACTACCAGCCCCCCGACAGCTACCCCCACGCAGACTTCCACGCCCACCATCACCCCTACGGAAACCATCACTCCTACCCTGACAGCTACTGCAACAGCCGCGGGCCCGTTCGTCTACACGGTGGAGGAGGATGATAATCTCTTCACCATCGCTGACAAGTTTGATGTGGACGTGCTGGTTTTGATGGCGCTCAACAAATTGGCCTACGACAGTGTCATCCACCCGGGCGATGAGCTATTAATCCCATCTCCTGATTTGGTATTGGACACCGCCACTCCCCTTCCCGAAGGCATGCGCGGCGTGATTGAATACACAGTTCTCCAGGGCGATAACTTGGAAGGCATTGCGACCAAATTTTTCAGTACGGTCGAAGCCATCCTCAAGGAAAACACCGATTTGGATAATGCCAACGAAATCTACGTTGGACAGAAACTGAAAATCCCCGTCAACATCGCCACCCCCGTGCCAACCAAAACCCCTGGCCCGGCTGCCACATTAACTCAGGCTGCTTCATCCGCCCAAGCGCCCACAGCTACAGCCACTCCTTAATTCCGAACCCGCTTTAAGACGCCGGTGGGCGGGTCTATAACCCGCCCACTTTTTTCTTGGCGAAGAGCTGTTTCGTTGTATAATGAAAATGATTTTCATTTTCATTAAGAGCTATGGATAATTCTTCTCCCGTTCCTGCTGAGCAATGGTTACATATCTTGCATGACAATGGCTATCGCCTGACCGCGACGCGGCGAGCCGTCGTCGAAACCCTGGCCAGCAGTCAGCATATGCTCAATCCTACCCAGGTTTACGAAGAGGCCCGGGAGCATT
>Ga0307435_1000146_pt1 | contig 31020 bp, 32 predicted proteins | sample SalMarWE160470MG_FD_202164 | JGI IMG/M metagenome (GOLD analysis project Ga0307435, IMG submission 202164) | Salt marsh sediment microbial communities from the Plum Island Ecosystem LTER, Massachusetts, United States - WE1604-70 | ecosystem: Environmental > Aquatic > Marine > Intertidal zone >... | reverse complement strand
CCCTTTGCTCGTGCTTCGTTCGCCAGCAGAGCGACTATGGTGCTTTTACCACTTCCTCCTTTACCGCAGACTGATATCTTCATTGTTTGTCAACCTTCTTGCTTACATTCTTACTATCTCGATCGCCTTCAAGGGGCAAGCACGGACGCAGTCGCCACAACCCTTGCAAAGGAACGGGTCGGTCATCGGTATATCGTAGGGTGCCTCCTGCTTGAGCAGCTTCTGAGAACACGCTAAAACTGCCGCACAAACGCCGCTGTCACATTTTTCTGGATGGCATTTCTTATAATCTACTAATGCCATCTTGCTTGGCATCAGTATCTCTTTTCGGCCTCCTTTGCCTTCTCTAGCTTCTCCTCTAACTCCTCCAGCTCCTGTACCATCGACGGGTGTACTGAGTGAGCTGGCCAGCGAGCCTTGAGGTCAGCTATTTTCTCTTCAATCTCTCTTACTGTTTCTTTACTCACTTTATGCCTCTATGGCACGTACGCGGGTGTTTTGCCCGGATGTAACGTGCGCCATTTCTCTAGCAATTGCTCCTTGCTTTCCTCGTGATCTGGGTCAGGCACGCAGGCATCCACCGGGCAGACCTCGGCACACTTTGGTGACTAATGGTTACCAACACACTCGGTGCACTTGTCAGGGTCGATTGCGTAGATGTCCTCTCCTTCTGAGATAGCATTGTTCTTGCACTCAGCTTCACACGCTCCGCAGCTTATACAGTCTTCCGTAATTTTATACGACATTTATCAGTCTCCTTTTATCATCAGCAGAGTTTATCGTCCGCTGCTTCGCCTATTCAATATCGTTGTCTTTTACCCAGATACGGTACATCTTCTCACTACTCTCTTCAGCCATTTGCTGGTGAATCAGACTCTCATGATCCACCTGTTCTCTGTTCACTATTAAGCCTCATTTCAATTGTTACTATAAGACTCTGTTACCTTGAGGTATCGGTGCTTCTGTCGTATCATTTTCGGCTATCGCACTATTCAGCAGACCTTTCAGGGAACTGGACTCCTGAAAACCCACGAGCTTCCTCACTGGTTGGGAATCTTGAAAAAGCAGGATAGTAGGTATGGGAATAATGTGATACCGCTTGGCTATCTGGGAACTTTGTTCTATATCCACCCTAACGAACTTCACGCTGCCTTCATACTCTTTTGCCAATTCATCGGCAAAAAGACACGTAGGATAACAGGTGTGGCACCATCGTGCAGTGAAGCAGGCAAATACCGGTAGTTCACATTCCAGCACTTCTTTGTCAAAATCTCGTTCGGTAACCTCAATCATAGCTCCACCCTCCTCTCGCCGACATGCCTTAGTTTCTCGCAAAGGCTTTAACGAACACTCCTGGCACTGGAGTCCTCTCGTCGGGTAACCCCAGCTTTTCTCTGGCTTCGTAGTAATCAGTGGCTCCCAATGACTGTTCGGGGCCGAAGGAGAGGCATAGTTCTAGCTTAAGGTCTTCGAGCGCATGGTTAAGGTCGGCAGGGTTCCACGTCGGAATCGCCAGCGAGTATGTCGTGTATTCTGACACAATTGCCTCGCCGTAGTTTTCTCGCAGCCAGTCCCGGCAAAGTACATCAATCTGACTGCCGCTCATAATGCCCCTCCTTTCCACGGTCATGCAGGTCACTGTGCTTTCTCATTCTCCTCGCACTCTAGGCAGTAACCCTCGAGATATAACTCGGCTTTGGTCACCTTGAAGCCGTGTTCCCGCCTTACTGCTTTGACCAGCTTCTGGAAGTAAGGGTTTTGAAATTCGATGACTTTGCCGCATCCCTGGCAGACTAGGTGCTGGTGCCCCGGCGATTGCTTAATCTCATAATAGCAACGAACTTTGCCTAGCCTAATCTCATCAACCAGCCCTAGTTTCTTGAAGAGGTTAAGTGTGCGGTATACCGTCGCCGGACTGATAGACTCATCCCTAGCACTGGCGCGATGGTAAATCTCCTTGGCATCGATATGCCCTTCAGCATCGCGCAATAGCTCTAGAAGTAGGCGCCGCTGGGCTGTCAGGGGATGGCCTCGCATTTGGCTGGGCTGTCTGTTGTTGAGTTCTATTTCCATATAACCCTCCTTACACCACCTTTTGTGTTGCAAACCTGCAACTGTTTATTCAGTAGTGTAGCGAAGAAAATAAGCTACTATCTGTGTGGGGCAGGAAGAGAACCGCCACAAATTCGTTCATGAGTTGAGGGATTCCCACCCAGCAGTATTGCTGATTGTATTGATTGATATTGCGACTCATTCTCAACTACATATTATGACTAATTCCATTTCTTGTCAAGGAGTAGTGAAGGAGTCAGCGGCACGCGATGTCGGGGGTTAAAAATCGTCATTTTGTTGCTTGGGTCACAATCCATCTTTTTGTGACCTTTGACATAGCCCGCTGATAACCTTTGCTCTAAGCGTAGAGGCCCGATGCCCACGGATAAAACTGCCACTGGTTATTCCTGAGCTACCCTAGGGGACACCCTAATAGGGTAGTAAATTGGCTACACTTTTACTACCCTTCCCCAGTGGCATTATCCACGACATTGGGGATCGACTAAGAGGGGGGTATAAGAGTGAATTCACCTATGCCGGTTATTTCCAAATGACCGTTTTTACGCGATTTTTCATGGCTACCCTTACTACCTTTTGGTCTGCCGTACCTGAGTTAGCTTTGGATGGGGTACTACCCTGAGGGATACCATTTATCTTGTCGTGCCTGAGTTAGCTTTGGAGGTACTACCCTAGGGGATACCCCCTAAAGACTACCCCGAAAGGTAGTAAAATGGCTACCCCTTTACTACCCTACCCGGTGGTGTTGTTTATGGTATTGAGGTTCGACGGATGGGTGGGCAAGAGTGAATTCACCTATGCCGGTTATTTCCGAAGGCCCGTTTCTACGCGGCGCTTCGAGCAGGCTTGTTCCCTTCTCAAAGTCGTTCTTCACAGGAAGACACTTATCAGCTACCCAGGCAACCGTTTCGTCGTGATAATAGTAGTGACGGTCAAGGGTAGTAGAGTAGTAAGGTAGCAGAGTAGTAAGTGGTATCTAATTTACTACCCCTTAACTATCCTACTACCCTGCTACCCTAAGGGTTATCAAAGCGGGTGAAAATGTTACACTAAGTAGTTTTACTCTTAAAAGAATGTCACACAACTCGGGTTGAATGGTTAATACGTTGCACAAAAAGATGAATTGTTACACCTATTGATAATAGATCGTAATGGTTTTATAGGCGTCTGACGTATTAACTACACGTCCAAGAATTTGCCATCTTCTTCTGTGGTTTCTACGATGTCCACCCAGATCAGATCCTGCCTAGACTTAAAAGCGACTTTAATTTCTTCCCCAGTGAGGTCACGCTGAAGGTTACCCTCGGGGCTCAAATAATACGCTTTACATGACATATTGAACCTCCTTAGAGCCAGTTAGCAATTCGGAACTCCTCAGGGATAAGGTCGGCAACTTCGGCTGTAGCCACAGCCACCGCTGAGTCGGCGGCACCGTAGTAAACTAGCACTTCGTCCTCAGCATCAAGCATCTCTTTGTTACCTTCACGTGGCACTGCCCCACAGGTAAAAACCACATTGGGTACGCAATGCGTGCCGGGTTCTCCTATTTCGCACTTCTCCGTGGGTTCGAGAATAGAATTGGGTGAACGATAAAGGAGGATTCGTGGATCACTTAAGTCAAGCAGCATCACCCCTAGCCGATAGACATGAGTATGGTTACTTCCGTGAGTGATGAGCAGCCAGCCATACTTGGTCTTAATCGGTTGAGCGCCGGCACCAATCTTCCTCCCATCCCATGTCATCCCAGTCGCTGGGCCGGCCACTATTTTGTGCTCTTTCCGGGGCCAGGGACAGCGCAGATGGGAAGAAAAGGTTATCCATATATGGGGGTCAACGCGGTGAAGCATGGCAAACCGACCATCGAAGCGTTCGGGGAATAAAGCACCGTCTTTGTCAGTGAAGCCGGGGAAAACCAGACCGTGTCTATGCCAGGCTCCCCAGCGATGGTTCAGGAAATCATTAACTCCGATAGAAGCCAGGGCAATTTGAGCCACTAAGCCGTCATAAGCGGTATACACCATGTAAAGGCGCTCGCCGATGAGGGTCAACCGAGGGTCTTCACACCCTTTGGCTTCACTCTTTCTCTCTGGCTCAAATATCGGCTCTTCTAGTCTTTCGGTAAACTTAAATCCATCTTCACTTACCGCCAGCCCAAGGCGAGAGATGTTATCCTCTCCCCAAGCCCGATAAATGAGATAAACCCTGCCCTCTAGATTTATGACACCTGGATTGAAGACGCTTTTTGATTCCCATGGGTGCTCCTTAATGGGCTCAACTATGGGATTGGCAGCAAAACGGCTCAGGGCTCCTGCCGGCGGCTGCTCAGAAGTGACAATTTGTTCTGGCACTACCCCCTCGGCTTCTTCCACTTCCCCAAGTAGAATCGGAGCTAAATCCTCCCATTCCCTGCCCTCTTCCATAAGGTCTATAATCTTTTCCTCTATTGCTTCCTCCTTGCCTCCCCCCGCTTTGAAATACTCGGTGAGGAATTCCCGTGAAGACCAATCCCGCTCCACATGTTGAGAAAGAGGAGGAGGCAATCCTTTTCCTCCCTTAAAGCTATAACTCGCCCAGGTCCAGGCGGAGCAGGGAATGAAAGTGCCATCGGGAAGGACAAAAGCCAGGTGATAAGAATCAATCATATTATTGAGAAGGACGATTAATCTAGCTTTGTCCTCTCCGGCTTCTTGATGAAACCTACGCGCCATTTCCCTCAATCGTTCTACCAGCACCCGCTGGTGCCCGTTTTCAAAAATATTATGGGCTGATAGTGGGTCTCTCCCCCAATGACCCTCTAGTGAATTTATCACCTTTTCCCCGAAGTCTTTCTTTTCCTCGGCGAATCTTCGCCATATCTTACCGAACCTCTCGATCTCGATAACAGCCTTGGCAATATGGGTAAAGTAGCGCAATTTGGGGAACTCGCCGCCCATGCCCTTGTGCAGATTACTTATTACTACCCTCCCCGTAATCTTGCTAAGAGCACCGATTTCTCTCATCTCTACCAGCGAGGGGAATTCTTCATGGCGGACCACCAGCAGTTTCACGGGGCGGGTCCCAAAATGCTCTGGGCGGACACTTTTCTTGGTTAGCCCCCATATCTGCTCCACATATTCTTGCTCTTCTGACCAACCAGCCAGGGCTAAAGCATCATTTGGTTCATATTGGCTGAGCAGCGCATCAAGGTTGCTATAGCCTAGCTTGGTCAGAAGATTGTAGGGGGGGTACTGCCGCAAAAACCTGGAAGCCATTTCCGGAACCAGAGCGAAGCTATCCTGATGGGGGAAATGGTGGAATATAGCCTCGGTTACCTCCTGCGTTCCTTCTACAGTGGAAAGCTTTCCCGGCAGGAGTGTCTGGTCTATCTCCACCTCCAACTGGTGCATGAAATGCCTTATTCCTTCCGCTATTTCCAGAGAACTGGCATCTCGGGGGGCTTTCAGCTTCTCATAAACAAATTGTTCAAATTCTCTCTTGTATCTATCAAAGATGGAATCATAGATACCATTGGCAGTAGCCACTACCTTCCCCCTCGGGGTAGTAAGTTCTGAGGGCACTACTAAGGGGACCCCGGGAATGAACTCGCGGTAGGTCACTTTAGGCACCGGAGGCTTAAAGGCTTCCTCCCTCATTTCCCACGTTGCTAGGAAGTCTGATTTCTGGCGGAGAAATTCATTCGACAGCGCCTCTATTTGCCCCTGAGCCTCCAAAGATGCCAGACGTTCTGCTTCCTGAGGGAGGGAGCGTTTCATCCTATTTTTCAGGGCTTTTATTCCCAGAGCAAAGCTGCCCACGCACCCCTCATAAAGAGGAATAAAAGAATTCAGCAGGTCGTCCTTGGCAAATTCCCGGCGAAAAGCAAAATCCAGCAAAAGGTGATAGACAATTTGTGCCCACAACCGGGCAGGGAAGACAAACCGCCTAATCTCGGTTCCAGCCAGCTCCTCCAGTTGTCGGTAGACTTCCTGCGGGAGAATCCTCTGGTAAAGGGAATGGAATTCGTTGAACCCCCGTTTATATCTAGTTATCATTTGCTGAGGAACTATCTGCATCTCATCGGGTTGATGTGCCTTCCTGACCCCGAAGGTAGCCAAAGGCTTTAGTGAAGGTAGCTCGTCAATCTTCCCTGTTTCTCGCCACCATTCTTTATCAGTCACGATTCGCTCAAACAGCACTCTGGCTAGCTTTCGCAGTACCAGCTCTGCCTTTCCCGCCGTTGGCCAGTGAACCTTTATTCCCAGGTTGGCTTCACAAACTCGGGCTTCATTGGTAATGGCTATGGTAGCCAGCCAGCTATCTATACCATAGCCTCCAATATCGGTACTCCACGGGGTTTTCAGATAGGTTCGAAGCAAGCGGTGAGAAATCCCCCATTGTCCCCCTACCAGGTCATGAATGGGACAACCATAGATCGCGGTGAGCAGTGGATAAAGCACATGAGTGGAAATAGGGGACTCAAAGTAATGGCGGTTAAATCGAGAGATAACCAAATCCGCCTTCTCCCTCTTAATAGGTTCAAGGAGAAGGTTAATCCAATCTGGGGCGAGCCCTTCAGTCTCTCCATTCCTCTCCCGGCTTCTCAAATCAGCTTCCACGATGGCCAGGTCAGCACCGAGGATTCGGGCTACTTCCATAATTGCCCGCAAAGCCCAGCCCTTCCCATTTATCCTTTCATCATTAAGCAAGAAAGCAATCTGGCTTATCTCGCTGCTTTGAGGGAGGTCATTCACTACCTTGAGGGCTTTTCCCCCTGCCGGGGAGCCAACGGCTACGATAGCGCATTTCTGTTCGGGATAAAATTCCTCTAGCCCCTCCCTTACCGTTTTCAACACTGTCCCAATAGTGTCGGCTTCGTCATAGAAGGGAATCCCCACCACTATTCCAGCCTCGCCTATTTTCTCCGCTTGGCTTAATGGCTCTTCTATAGCCGCTATGAAGCATTCTTCGCTTTTCTGGAGAGGAGCTACTTCTACCTCTTCCCAGGGGGTGCTGGTTTTAGAATTTGAGGCGGAAGAGGTATGATTGATGCCCTTCACACTATTCTCCTTCAAATAGACACCGGAAAAAGGACACTAGGAATTTTCGCATAACTGCAATAATTTTTGCAATCCGCTAATCCTTTCCCCTAGTTTAGCATCACCTTGCCCCGGCGTGAAGTCCCCAGCCAGTTCTTCGGCGTTACGCCATAGAACGGGTTCATGTATTATGGCTTTGAACAGGGATTTATAGTATGAGCATGAAGAGAAGTGGCGTCGTGATGCACACCCGAGTTGGAATGCTTAAATGGACTTCCTGGCTGCTGGAGTAGCCATCTTGCCAGTAGGCTGAACCGCTGGAGGTGAGTATGGCGTTGGGGATAAAATACGCTCAGCCAGCTCGCAATGTCTCCGAGCTTGATTTTTCCAAGAGAACTCTCTGGCATAGCCTAACGCTCTTTGCTCTATTCTTTCCCCAAGAGCCGGGTTGAGTATAAGGCTTGTTATCTTAAACAGCAAATGCCTTAGGTCTGTGCCCACAATCCCGCCTGCCTCTTTAATGTCCTCACCAACACCCTCCAAATCGCGGCAAGCTACTATGGCACCGGCACCCAGGGCATGTGATAGAAGACCACTTTGAGTGCACTCGTGAGGCCAGTAGAAGTTGACATCGAAAGCCCGTTGCGCCAGAGGAAGTATATTCTGAGGCAGCCGAACCTCGAGAAGAAATTTATCTCTGCCATTCTGCCTTCTTCGTAGATTTGCGGCGTAAACTCTCTGCAATTCGTCTCTCGGGCTTCCAATGCGTACCGCTGCGATTCTCCTGTGAGGGATAGCTTTCTGCAGACTACCTCTGACAGCATAAAGCAACTCAGAGTTCTTCGAAGGGCTCAGGAATCCGGTCTGGCCTACCACCACAGTATCTGAGTCAAGGAATACGCGCTGCTTATATAAGGTTTCCTTTGTTTCCCGGTCAAGTCCTGATTCATAGAGCAGGAAGTCGTTGAGTTTCTCTTTAGCCTCTTGACGACTCAGGCGACTTATCCCTGGATACGAACGTATGCCATGCTTTATGATATACACCTTGTCGCGGTGTTCAGGGAATGTCGAAGTGACGGCATGGTAAACGCCGCGGCTGAAAACGGTGATGGCGTCAACGTAAGGTAGCAAGATTTGCAGTAAGTCACGTTGGTTCCTACGTAGGCCGGTCGGAGTTTCGGGGCTTTGGAAGTGAAGGGTGTGAAAAGTCACCACCTTCGGTGTATTCAGGTTCTTAAGCATAGCGATGAACTGTATGTTACCCGGCCAGATGCCATTCTCATGCTGAAACCACAAGACGGCGCCTTCATTTTTTGCGCCGAGTCTTTTGAGCCCCTGCATAATCACCGGGGCAGAGAACTCGTGGCGACTGGGTATGCCGTACCAAACCCGGCTCGCCACTGCCTCGTCATCGGTTATTAGTGGCTCGCCATACCTTTTGAGGTCAAAAGATATCACGCCCCACCTGCCAGCAGGAATCTCACGAGCAACAAAGCTCGTGTAGTCAGCTATCCCGCACATTATAGGTTTGTATGTTCCCACAAAGTAGATAGATGCTATTTTAGTATTTTTATTCCTCTGCTTCCGTCCACCCTGTTGAGGTGAATCAAGTAGCCGAAAGAATTTACCGCTGGGATTGGTAACTGTACCTGTCATCGCCAGAATGCTCCGCTTTATTGTCTCACCAGGCTTAGGATAGCGCCTAAATTCAGCAAACCCCAGGATAAATAGAACGCTTGCTCGCCAGTGCTGAAAATGAAAGCAACCCTACGATCAAGAATTTGGGGCAACTTGTCCTAAAACTGAGTAGACAACCGTCCCCCCTCCCACACACCTAGCAAAAGTTAGGGGCATCCAACACTTGGATGAATCTGAGGTGGCTTAAACAGCTATCTAATGACTAAACTAAAGTAAGCTAAGTTTACAATAAAAGGGCTCTCACTGTCAAACCATCCAAACCTGCTCTTAAGAAAGATTGCCATAGCTAAATCCAATGGTCTTGGCTTGCCTAGCACTGACCACATGCCCCATTGTTTACCGCAGCACAAATTGGCTTTTTGTTAGTTGGCAATGTACTTGCAACATTCGGGTTGGATTCAAACTAACGACCTTTGGGTAGCGGGCATGAAGTTGCGTTATATATTCACCTATCTTCTTCCCACATGCTCGATTGCAGGAAAGTCGCCAGATTTACGTCGCTGTTGGTTATCTTGAGCTTTCGCCGTATATGTTCCCGGTGGCGGTTAATCGTAGCTGCGGATACTCCTCTTATCTGAGCTATTTCCTTGGTTCTCAATCCATTCCGAATCATGTTGCAGATGGCAATTTCCGTCGGTGTCAGCGAATGGTATGAATTCGACAAATGGCTGATAAACGGTGACGTGATTTCCTCAAGGTTAGTCTGGAGCATCTCCACATATTTTAGCTGAGTCGGGGGTAGTTGCAGGGCTAGGGCTTGCAGTATCGGTATCAAGATTTTTTCGGCGTTGGTCTTAATATCCCGCTGGATTTCCTGTTTCTCTTGCTCAATCCGGGCCAGGACTATCCGCATAGCGGTGTTGGACTCCTGTAAGGCTTTGCGTTCCAGAGTCAACTGTCGGTTGGTCTCCTGCAACTCCAAATCCGCTGATATTCGGGTGGCAATGGTGCCGATCTGCTCGGCCACCGCGTCCAACAGGGCACGCTCCTCTTTCAGAAAGGGGCCCTCGTCAGCCGGCGGGCATTCCTCTAGGTAGAAAATGTCACACTCACCCACCACCTCATGATACATGTAAAGCCGCGACGACTGCCGCCAGTTAGTCACCTTGAACCTATCGCTGGTGTAGGTCTTTCCCTTAAAAAGCATCCGGGCGCAGGTGATCTCCGGATACTGCCAGGAATAGGGCAAAAAGTTCACCAGCTCCTGCAGAAGAGCGTCAAGAGAATACATATGGCGCTCGGCCAATTGAGAGACCCCGTAAAGGCAGTTCAATTCCTTGATGCGCTCGCCCAGCGCGGCTTCGACCTTGTCAGGCTCGATTTCGGTGGGAAACGGGATCCGCCACAAAAGGGCCAGGTCTTTAGAGGGAAAAGGCAGACGCGGACCGTCGGTTGGGGACGGAGAAGGCTTTTCATTTTCCATTGGATTTCTCCCCCTGACTGCCTATTTTTTGTAGGCAGTATAAGTGCATTTATTCAGTATTTACATCATTCATCCTATCAGGTACTTTAAGAATAATCAAGCGGACTCTCGACCAAAGGAGGTTAAAATGCCCCCCCAAACTCTCGATCAAATCCTGGAAGGACGCCGAAGCCAACCGAATCAACTGATTGAAGTGCTCCATGACGTTCAGAAAAATTACGGTTACATTCCCAAAGAGGCCATACAGTCCGTTTCCCAAAGTCTCGGAGTGCCGCTTATAGAAGTCTATCGGGTGGCTTCCTTTTATAAGGCCTTTCGCTTAAAGCCATCCGGCAAGAATGTTCTCACCATGTGCATGGGCACGGCATGTCACGTGCGGGGCTCCCATCTTCTCCTCGACCAGGCTACCGGCCAGCTCGGAGTTCAACCAGGCGAGGTGACCAGCGATGGTCTTTTCTCCATCGAGCACGTCAACTGCCTGGGTGCCTGCGCACTGGGACCAATCGTTGCCGAAAACGGGTCCTATCATCACCACATGACGCCCGGCAAGCTCCGTAAACTCATCAAGACACTCGGCCGCCAGGAAACGGAGGATAATCACGATGCCCAGGCTAAATAGTCACCGCGAACTGGAACACCTGCGCGAGCGGCTCCGGGAGCAACGGCAAAACATTACCACCACGGTGATGGTCTGCGGGGGCACCGGCTGCCGGACATCTAATTCCCAGGCGGTCATTGACGCGGTCAGGGACGAACTATCCAGCCAGGGGTTGGATGATAGCGTGCGCCTGTGCGTCACCGGCTGCCACGGCTTTTGCGAACAGGGCCCCGTCATCATCATCGAGCCGGGCAACATATTTTACTGCCACGTTTCGCCGGAGGACGCCTTCGAAATCGTTTACCAGACCGTGATGAAGGGCGAAGTTATTGAGCGCCTGCTCTATGAGGACACTGTATCGGGCGAAAGATTTAAGACCGAAGCGGAGATTCCCTTTTACAAGGCGCAGGACCGGCGGATACTATCCCAGAACCGCCTGGTTGACCCCTGTGCTATTGAGGATTACATCGTGGCTGGCGGTTATTCGGCTCTTCCCAGGGTGCTTAATGGTATAGCGCCGGAGGAGATTATAAATGAAATTAAGTCGGCGGGGCTACGAGGGCGCGGCGGCGGCGGCTTCCCCACGGGGAGGAAGTGGGGCGATTGTATGGAGGCGCCCAGCGACGAAAAATATGTAATCTGCAACGCTGACGAGGGCGACCCCGGGGCCTATATGGACCGGTGCGTGCTTGAAGGCAATCCGCACCTGGTTCTGGAAGGCATGATGGTTGGCGCCCGGGCGGTCGGTGCCCGTAAGGGCTATATCTACGTCCGCAACGAATACCCGCTGGCGGTCAAGAATTCCCGGATTGCTGTAGAACAGGCCCGTGAACTCGGCCTCCTCGGCGATAATATTTTAGGCTCGTCCTTCTCATTTGATGTCGACATCGCCCGGGGCGGGGGGGCCTTCGTCTGCGGAGAATCAACCGCCCTCATGGCCTCCATAGAAGGCAAGGTTGGCGAACCCAGAGCCAAGGATGTCCATACCGTGGTGGACGGTCTTTATCACAAGCCCACCACCCTCAACAATGTAGAGACCTGGGCCAACGTCCCAGCCATCATCCTTAACGGCTCTTCGTGGTTTGCCTCCAAGGGGACGAAGGCTAGTAAGGGGACCAAGATTCTGGCCCTGACCGGCCGTATCAAGAACACCGGCCTGGTTGAAGTGGCCATGGGCACGTCAATCCGTGAGGTGGTGTTTGACATCGGCGGCGGCGGCGCCAACGGCAATTCGATAAAGGCTGTTCAGACCGGCGGACCATCGGGCGGGTGTCTGCCGCTGGATAAGTTCGACCTTGCCATCGATTTTGACGTGCTTGCCGAAGCCGGCTCCATGATCGGTTCGGGCGGTATGGTGGTGATGGATGAGGAGACCTGCATGTTGGACGTGGCCAAGTATTTTCTGACCTTCCTGCAGGACGAGTCGTGCGGCAAGTGCGTGCCCTGCCGGCTTGGGATTGACCGCATGCTGGAGATAATCACCGATATCACCGAAGGCCGCGGTCGAATGGAGCAGCTTGACCTCCTGGAGGAGCTGGCCGATACGGTTTCCCAGACCGCTCTGTGCGGTCTGGGAAAGACCGCGCCCAATCCGGTGCTCTCCACCCTGCGCTATTTCCGCCCGGAATACGAAGCGCACATCAAGGAAAAGAAATGCCCGGCCGGGGTGTGCAAGGCTCTGATTACCTACTGGATTGACCCGGATAAATGCACTGGCTGCGGTGTCTGTATAAGCGGGTGCGTGCACGAGGCCATCACCGGCGAGAAAAAAGAGGTTCACGTTATTGATGCACAACTCTGTCAGAAATGCGGGATCTGCCGCAGCGAGTGCAAGTTCGATGCGATTCAGGTCGTTTAAGAAAACGAGGTGTTGAGATGCTGCAATATGTCAACGTTAACATAGACGGGGCCACCGTTCGCGCACCCAGGGGTACCAGCGTTCTCGACGCCGCCATCGAATACGGCATCTGCATTCCCCATCTGTGTCACGTCCCCTTTCTATCCGATATCGGCGCCTGCCGGCTGTGCATCGTAGAACATGTGGTCAACGGTTATTCCAAAGTTACCACCTCCTGTACCCTGAATGTGGAGGAGGGGATGGTAATCAGGACTAATACGGATAAGATCCGCAGACTGCGCCGCAACCTCGCAGAGCTGCTGGTGGCCCAGGCCCCCAACTCCCGCGCCATTCAGGACATCGCCCTGCGCTGCGGGGTCAAGGAGGTCCGTTATCCCTTCCGGAATGAGGACTGTGTTTTATGCGGACGCTGCGTGCGGGTTTGCACCGAGATCTGGCAGGCCCGGGCAATAGGCTTTGTCGGACGGGGCAAGGACCGCCACGTGGACTTCCCCTTTGGCATCCGACCCGACTTCTGTAAGCAATGCGGCAACTGCGTCCAGATTTGTCCCATGACCATTCCTCCCTGCGACGGCCCCATGAAGCCCGGGAAGGAATACCTCTGCCGAAAATGCGAATCACAGCTTATTGACGAGACGCCGGGCAGTTGCTCGTGGTGCAAACTGGGTGAAGGCTTCGGCTGCGGACGCTATGTTGGGGTCTAAAGTTAGAAATTGCCTCAACCTATACACATCTAATGACCGCACACTAGCTGGCCAGCCTTGCTGACCGGCATAGCGTAATAGAGGATGTAGTAAGTAGCTGTAGTAGTCAAGGGTGCTGTTCGACTTCCCTTCGGCTCGGAGCGAAAAGAGGAAACCATCTACCAGATCACGAAGTCTGATGTCTACATTATGTTTCACCTTTCATTGCGGTCGGCCCTAAATTCTTTATTTTCGACCTATGCAAGTCGTCGCCTCTAGACTTGTCCCAGCTTTGTCGCTATAATCTAGGCAAGTCGTCGGTCAGCTTTGTGGAGCGGGTGAAGGGATTCGAACCCTCGACGTCTTGCTTGGGAAGCAAGCACTCTGCCGCTGAGTTACACCCGCCCGAACAGACTATATTATGCCCCGCCGCTAATTCCGTGTCAAGATTGCTTAATCGCCCTGTTTAGCTTACTATATCTTCAAATGCCAGAGAGTAACCTGCTAGCGACGGATATCACCCGTAAGCTGAAGACGGACTTTATCGGGCGGAAGGTTATCGCCTACCCCAGCCTGACCTCGACCAACGATACAGCCAGGCGCGAAGCCAAAAAGGGAGCCCGTGAAGGCACCGTTATCCTGGCTGAGGAGCAAACGGCGGGGAGGGGGCGGATAAAGCGTGCCTGGCTCTCGCCCAAAGGGAGCATTGCCCTGTCTATCATTCTCCACCCCACCCCGGCCCAGCTACCCTTCCTTATTATGGTAGCCTCGCTGGCTGTCGCCCGCTGCATCGAAAAGGTCGGCGGATTAGAGACGCAGATTAAGTGGCCCAACGATGTCCTTATCAACGACAAGAAGGTGTGCGGTATCCTGATTGAAAGCGATGTCAAAGGCAAGGCTGTGGACTACGCCATCATCGGCATCGGCATAAATGTCAACCTCAAAACCGCCGATTTTCCCGAAATCGCCGCCACGGCGACCAGCCTCTCTCATGAGCTGGGGAGGGAGCTATCGCGGCGGGAGATGATACGCTGCCTGCTGGTGGAAGCGGAGAATTTATACCTGGCGCTGCCCGAAGGGGATATCGTTTTTCGGGAGTGGCGGGACAGACTGGTGACGCTGGGTAAAGAGGTCGAGGTAAGCTCGGGCAAGACCGGCTACAAAGGCATAGCCGAATCGGTAGCCAGCGACGGCAGCCTGCTCCTCCGTCAGCCCGACGGGAATTTAATGAAAATCGTGGCCGGTGACGTCAGCCTGCGCCGCTAAATAAAGTCCTCCCCCGAGCCCGCCGTGCGGGCTCGGGATTTCAGCTGGCCTTAAGATAAGCCAGTATTTATTTCTTCTGCAAGAACATGCTGATAAGGTCCATAGGCAGGGGGAAGATAATGGTGCTGTTGTGCTCGGTGGCTATCTCGGTCAACGTTTGCAGGTAACGAAGCTGCAGCGTCGTCGGCTCCCGGGCGATAATAGCCCCGGCCTCAGACAGCCTCTCGGCAGCCTGAAACTCGCCGTCGGCGTGGATAATCTTGGCCCGCCTCTCTCTCTCCGCCTCAGCCTGAGCCGCCATCATCCGCTTCATCTCTTCCGCCAGCTCGACCTCTTTAATCTCCACCGTGCTGACCTTGACCCCCCAGGGGTCGGTGTGCTCGTCGATTATCTTGGTCAGCGCCTGATTAAGTTTCTCCCGCTGGGTTAGCAGCTCATCCAGCTCCGATTGCCCCAGCACGTTTCGCACCGTGGTCTGGGATATCTGCGAGGTAGCGCGGATGTGGTCTAAGACCTTGACCACAGAAGCCTCGGGGTCAACCACCCGGAAGTAGGCGACGGCGTTTACCCTCACCGTAACGTTGTCCTTGGTGATAACCTCCTGCGAAGGGACATCCATAGTTACCACGCGGAGGTCAACCCTGACCATGCTGTCAACGAAGGGAATAATGAGAAATAAGCCCGGTCCCTTGGCTCCGACCAGCCGCCCCAGGCGGAAAACGACTCCCCGCTCGTACTCCTTGACAATCTTTATGGTCATGGGCAGAAGTATGAGTACAACTAAAGCAATGACACCGTAAATAATTGGGTTCATTTAGTTACCTCCTCTGTTTCTTTCTTGACTACCTGTAATTTTAAACCATCGACCTTGGTGACAATCACCTCATCTCCAACTTTCACCCTGCCCTGCTCCGATATTGCCGCCCAGCGTTCGCCCTCAATAAGGACGATTCCCTTGGGGTCGAGCACCGTCTCCACCTCAGCCGTCTTGCCCACCAGCTCTTCCCGGCCGGCCTCAGCCTGCTTGCGGTGAGCGATGACTACACGCTGGACGACAAAGGTCAATAAGGCGGCACCACAGATAATGACTACGACAATCAACCAAGCGTCCATTTTAGCGATTACGACTCCTCAACAAATAAGATTTTGGGGGCAGTCTATTTGCCCCTGGTTCTTTTCCTGGTTACATACAGCTTTAGACCGTCAACCTTGGTTATAGTCACCTCCTCCCCCGGTTTCACCTTACCCTTCTCCACCACCGCCGTCCAGCGTTCGCCCTTAAAGAGGACTATCCCCTCGGGTTCCAGGGCGGTCTTAGCCACGGCGGTCTTGCCCGCCAGCTCCTCCCGGCCCGTGTACGCCTGGCGGCGATGGGTACGGACTATCCGGGTGATTACGAAAGCGAAAACAGCCGCCACGATAATGGCGATGGCGGCAATCAGCCAGGGGTTTACCTGAAACAGCGCGCCCGACTCGGGGAATAGAATCAGCGAGCCGAGGACGAGGGCGGTTATGCCCCCGGCAGTAAATATGCCGAAGGTGGAAGTAAGCACCTCCCCGATAAACAGCCCGAAGGCGAGCAGGATAAGCAGTATCCCCCCCAGGTTGGCGTCGAGAACGCCCAAGGAGTAGAAGGCGAGCAAAAGGCTGATGGCGCCGATAATACCGGGGAAAAACGTGCCCGGGCTGTAAATCTCAGCGATGATGCCGATGCTGCCCAGGCTGAGCAGTATATAGGCGATGTTAGGGTCGCTGATGGCGTGCAAAAAGCCCTCAATAAGGCTCATGTCGTTGCGAGTGGTGGCGTAGCTCGAGGTATCGAGGGTGACCTCCAGGCCGTTGGCCAGGGTAAGCTCCCATCCATCAATCAGGGCGATAAGCTCGTCCAGGGTATTCGCCCTGAGGTCGATGAGGTTGGCTTCCAGGGCATCGACATCGGTAAAGGACTTGCTCTCGGTCACCGCCAGCTCGGCTTCTTCTATGTTGCGGCCTCGCTCCTGGGCGATGGTCCTCATCCACTTGGCCGAGAACTCGACTATCTTCTTCATCTGGTCTTCGGGAATTTCCTCCCCACTCCCCGACACCGGGTGGGCGGCGCCGATGGTGGTACCCGGCGTCATCGCGGCAATGTGCGCCGATAGAGTAATAAATGTCCCCGCCGAAGCCGCCCAGGCGCCCCGCGGGGAAACATAGACGATGACGGGCACATCGGCGTTCATAATCGTCTGCACTATTCTTTCCGTCGAGTCCAGCAGGCCTCCCGGCGTGTCCAGCTCAATGATGCAGGCCAGCGCGTTCTCGTCTTCGGCTTTTTCGATGCCCCGCTCGATGTAATCAGCCACCACGGGCACAATAGTGCCTTCGACATGGAGAATGTGGATTGACTGGTTGGCGGCTCTGGAAGTGAGCGGCAACAAAGCGCCCACCATTAAAGCCAGGAAGAATACGAGGCCGAGGGCTCTAAATATAACTCTGCTCATGCGCCCCTCAAAATAATAGAATAGACCCAGCCCGGTCAACAGGGAGTAAATGGAATTATATCTTGGTTGCCCTACTGTTGTAAACAGTGGCACACCCTCTTTGTTAGCGCAGGTTATTACCACCCACCCCGATTTTATCTATTCCCACCCCCCACTCCACCTTTGTTTGCGTGCGTTTTTCAGACCCACCCTACCCACCCTTAGAGGGGATTCACCCTCTAGAATTCCTTCTGGGGGTACGCCCCACACCACCATATGGGGGGTTTGAAAGGGGGCAAAGCCCCCTTTCTACCTTAAAAGGGCGGCGGGCGGGAAAAGATATAAAACGGGGTGGGGTTACGAAATCCCTCTCTATCTCCCTTTACTAAAGGGAGAGGTACTGTGACGGGGTGGAGAGAGAGAAATCTATAGAGGTGACACCTCTATAGGGTGGGTATGGTGTGGGAAATAAAACTTTGGGGGGGTGGGGGCTAAAAAACCCCCTACGGTTGAATAGCTAGAGTAGTAGTGCTAAAATTTACCAACTATGAAAATCCAGAGGTCTAAAGGCACCCGCGACCTGTCCCCGCAGGATATGGTCAGCTTCCGCCTCATCGAAAGCGCGTTCAGGCAGTGTTGCCTGAAGTGGGGCTACCAGGAGGTGAAGACGCCGACCCTCGAATATCTACACCTCTTCACCGCCACAGGCACGCTCACGCCCAGTATGCTGTCCAAGGTCTATTCCTTCCTCGACTGGGATGGGTGGAGTGGGGAGAGGGTGGTCTTAAGGCCCGACGGCACCATCCCCATCAGCCGACTCTATATAGATAGTATGGCCGAAGAAAAGCTGGCCAAGCTCTTCTATGTGGCCAATATCTTTATGTTCGAGGCGACGGGAAAGAAGAGCCGGGAGAGGTGGCAGTGCGGGGCGGAGCTTATCGGCGCCAGACCGCCGCTGGCTGATATCGAGCTGGTAACGCTGGCGCTGGAGGTCCTGCGAGAGCTAAAAATCGAGGGCATTGAGCTCAGGGTATCGCACGCCGGCCTGATAAAGGCGTTGCTGGCCCGTCTGGGTTTGAGCGCTGAGGAACAGACACGGATGTTCGACCAGATCCTGGACGGCGACATGAAAGCGCTGGACAAACTGAAGCTCAAGAGACCCGAGCTGGAGAAAACCCTGTCTTCCCTGCTAAAAATGAAGGGGAAGCCGTCGGGGTTCTCTAAAGAGCTTAAAGAGCTTTTCACCGAGGAGCTGCCCGAATGCAAGCCCTATATCGATAACTGCGCCAAGATTGCCGAGTTTCTGGAGGCTATGGGCTGTAAATACCAGATTGACATCGCCTCGGGGCGGGGCTTCGAATACTATACCGGGGTGATTTTCCAGATTTTCAAGGGCGAGGAGAAGATTGGGGGTGGGGGCAGATACGACGCTCTTATCCCCTCAATGGGAGGCAAGGATGTGCCCGCCTCTGGTTTTGCCCTCTACCTGGAACGCCTGATGGCCTTGATAAAGCCGAAGGCGCTGGCTGAGCCACAGCCACCGAGAATCTTAGTCCGAGCGGATGGGGAAAAAATCAGGGAGGGCTTTGATATCGCCAACCGCCTGCACAAAGCCGGCTACCGGGCGGAGTGCTATCTCGGCGCCCAAAAAGAGGCCGATTTCGACTGGACGGTGGATATCAAGGACAAGCCGAAACTCACGCTGACCGACCGGGCTAAAAAGCAAAAGGTAACGGCACAGACTGTCGATGAACTTTTATCCTTGTTAAAAAAATGAAGACAAACAATATAAAAATAGCCTTACCCAAGGGCCGCCTTCTGGGCGAGACCTCCACCCTGCTCCAGAGGGTGGGGTGGGGACTCGACGGCTACCACGAGCAGACGCGCCTCTACCACATCGAATCGAAAACCCTCCCCCGCCTCTCCGGACGGGTCTTCCACGAGAAGGACATACCCATCCAGGTCGCCATCGGCAACTACGACCTGGGCATCTGCGGCTCGGACTGGATTGAAGAGCTACTGGCCAAATACCCCAGCAGCGACCTGATGAAGGTGAAAAACCTGAAGTACGGCGAGGGCGCTCTCTACGCCGCCAGTGCGGCGGGCAAAGCCACCGTGGAATCGCTAAGAGCCAGACCGGGCACGATACGCATCGCCAGCGAATACCCCAACCTGGCTGAGTCCTTCGCCATCAACATGCAGTTAAGGCACTTCAGCGTCTTTCCCCTCTGGGGAGGCGCCGAGGTCTATCCGCCCGAGAGCGCCGACCTGGCGCTGGTCGGTGGCGCCGACGACGATTTCCCCTTCTCACTGGCGCCGATAAGCCGCGTCCTCGGCGTCAGCGCCTTCCTAATCGCCAACCGCCACAGCTGGAAAACCAAGGGGCTGGATAAAATGGTCGCCCCAATCGAGAAGGCGCTTATACCGGAAAAGGCGGCGCCAAAGGCAGAAAAACGTCAGCCGACGAAGGCAGTTCAGCATCCTAAAGTAGATAAAGACGTGGTACGCTTGGCCCTACCCGACGGGCACCAGCAGGCGCACACCCGAAAACTTCTGGACAAGGCGGGCATTCGCCTCGACGACTACCCTTCAGAGAAGGACAACCGCCGGCCCAACATTGACCGGGAAGGCGTCAGCGTTAAGGTAATCAGGCCCCAGGACATGCCGCTGCAGGTCGCCAACGATAACTTCGACCTGGCCATCACCGGCCGGGACTGGCTCACCGAGCACCTCTGCCAGTTCCCCTCCAGCCCGGTGAAAGAGTTAGCCAATCTAAAGCTGGGACGGGTCAAGGTGGTGGCGGTGGTCAGCCAGAATATGGATATAGCCGATATCCGTGACTTGAGTGAGTCCGAGCGGGCGCTGCCGCTACGGGTGGCTTCGGAGTATATCAACATCGCCGACAGATACGCCCGCGATAACCGCCTCAACCGCTATCGGCTGATTCCGACCTGGGGAGCCACCGAAGCCTTCCTACCCGAGGACGCCGACCTTCTCATTGAGAATACCGAGACCGGGCGCACCCTGGCCCAGCATAACCTGAAGATTATCGACACCCTCTTCGAATCGACGGCCTGCCTCATCGGCAGCGCCAGGCGGGTGGCCAGCCCGCTCAAGAAGGAGAGGATGGAGTCTATTATCCAAACCCTGCGTAGAGCCGCCGAGGAGATATGATGAGAATTATCGAAGGCTTTGAGAAAGCAAAGGCGCTGCTGGAACGGCAGCCGGGCACCGATTTCGCCCCCGACTCCCCCGCCCTGAGGCAGCGTATGAAACAAGTGTTCGGGTCAGAGATGAGCCCGGAACAGGCGGTGGCGCAGATAATCGAAGACGTGCGCGACATGGGCGACGCCGCCCTCTTCAGCTACACCCTTAAAATCGACCGGGCTAAGCTCAGCTCGCTTGAGGTCAGCCAGAAGCAGATAAAGAGCGCCTACATGGAGGTGGGCAAGGAGCTGCTGTCAGCTCTTAGATTCGCCGCCGAGCGCATCGCCTCTTTCCATCAGAAGCAGAAAGACTCTATCTGGAGCCTGGCCGCCAGGAAAGGCTTCGGGCAGCTGATACGCCCGCTGGAGCGCATCGGCGCCTATGCCCCCGGCGGCACCGCCAGCTACCCCTCGACGGTGCTGATGACGGCTATACCCGCCCGCATTGCTGGCGTAAAAGAGGTTATCCTGGCTACCCCACCCCACGCCGACGGCACGGTGCCCGCGCCGACACTGGTCGCCGCCGATATCGCTGGCGTTGACCGCGTCTTCTCGGTGGGCGGCGCCCAGGCGATTGCCGCCCTCGCCTTCGGCACGGAGTCTATTCCCCGCGTGGATAAAATCTGCGGGCCGGGCAATATCTTCGTCGTCCTGGCAAAGAAGCTGGTCTACGGCGCCGTGGGCATCGACAGCCTGCCGGGCCCCAGCGAGGTGCTGATTATAGCCGACAAGAGCGCCGACCCGGCTTACTGCGCCGCCGACATTCTAGCCCAAGCGGAGCACGACCCGCTGGCGGCGGCGATAATGGTGACCGACTCGATAGGGCTGGCCGCAGAGGTAGCTAAAGAGGTGGAACGGCAGATGAAGAGCCTGGAGCGCCGCGATATCGCCGCCGAATCGTTGCAAAACCAGGGGTTGATTGCCGTCGTCGACGACATCGGCGAGGCTATAGAGCTAGCCAATTTGTACGCACCGGAGCACCTTTCTCTGATGGTAAAAGGCGCCGAGGGCTATATCGAGCGCATAGCCAACGCCGGCTGTATCTTCATCGGTAACAGCTCGACGGTGGTGCTGGGCGACTATACGGCCGGGCCGAGCCACGTACTGCCTACCAGCGCTACCGCCCGCTTCAGCTCGCCGCTCAATATACTCGACTTCGTCAAGCTCATCAACGTGGTCGATGTGGACAAAGGCGCTCTTAAGAAGCTGGCTAAAGCCGCCGCCGTCATCGCCAGAGCCGAAGGACTGGAGGCTCACGCCCGGGCGGCGGAGAAGCGCTTAAAGTAAAATGTTGACAAATTATGTCAGCTTGTGCTAGAGTCCTAGCGAAATGCTAAATACTACCTTTCATAGCTATTATTATTACGCCTTCATATTTACCGGGCGCAGCCGAGCGCTTGGAGGGTAGTATACGAGAATAAAAACTAAAAAATAAAAAATCCCAAAACTCGAACAGAACCCTCCAGGCGGAGGGAATTTTGTTTATATGGGGATATAGAAAGGGAGAAAAAGGAATGTCTGGAGAAGGAATAACCAAGTTTATAAGGTCGGACCTGGCCGGCTTTGGCGGCTATGTCCCCAGCAAAGCGCTGGAGCTACTGTCCGAGAGGGTTAAGATGCCCATAAACGGCATCACCAAGCTGGACGCCAACGAGAACCTCTACGGCTGCTCGCCCAAGGTAAACGAAGTCCTGGGCGGCTACCCCTACCTAAACATCTACCCCGACGCCGGCCAGACCGAGATACGCCGACTGCTGGCGGGCTATACGGGCGTCGACGCCGAACATATCGTCCTCGGTAACGGCAGCGACGAGCTCATCGGCCTTATCTTGCGTCTCTTCCTCGAACCCAGCGACGAGGTAATCAACCTTGTGCCCACCTTCGATATGTTTCGCTTCGGCACTATACTCTGCAACGGCAAGCTGGTCGAGGTCCCGCGAGACGAGGAATACCGCGCCGATATCAAAGCGGTCAAGAAAGCCATCACCAAGAAGACTAAGCTGATATTGCTGGCTAACCCCAACAACCCCACCGGTACCCCCACCCCTCTGAAGGACGTGATTGAGCTAATAGAGACCGGTGTACCCATAGTGGCTGACGAAGCCTATGTCGAGTTCAGCGGCGAAACCGTTACCCCTTTCGTTACCAAGTATGATAACCTGATGGTCTTGCGGACCTTCTCCAAGTGGGCGGGGCTGGCCGGCTTAAGGGTCGGCTACGGCCTTATGCACCCCGAGATTGTAGGATACCTGCAGACAATCAAACAGCCCTATAACGTGAATATCGCCGCCCGCGTGGCGGTGCGCGAGTCGCTCAAAGACATCGACTACCTGATGAAAAACGTGAAAGCCATCATCGCCGAGAGAGACAGGCTGTTTAACGAGCTGAGCAAGCTGGACTGGTTGAAACCCTTCCCCTCCAAAGCCAACTTCGTCTTCTGCCACGTGCTCAACGGCAAAGCCGCCCAAATTCAGCAGGCACTGGAGGAGCGGGGGATATTAATTCGTTACTTCGACATACCCCTACTGCAGAACTCACTCCGCATCAGCGTGGGGCGGCCCGACCACACCGATATCGTAATTAAAGCTCTGAAAGAGGTCGGGGGGGATTAATAAACGACCCGAAATGTGTTAAACTGGGGGCGAAGACTCTTCAAGGTAGTGAAGTGATGAAAAAGCCGAGAGCAGCCACTATTAAAAGAGAGAGCAAAGAGACTAAGGTCAGCCTGGAGCTGAACCTCGACGGCAGCGGCCAGTGGCAGATTAGCACCGGCATCAAGATGTTCGACCACCTGCTGTCGCAGATGGCGCAACACGGCCGCTTCGACCTCAAGATTACCGCCAGCGGCGACGACCAGCACCACGTTGCCGAGGATGTCGCCATCTGCCTGGGCAAAGCCCTGGGCGAAGCGCTGGGAGAAAAGCGGAGCATTGTAAGGATGGGCGATGCCGCCGTGCCTATGGACGATGCTATGGCGGCGGCAGCGGTGGATATAAGCGGGCGGGGTTACACCGTGCTCGACTTGCCCTTTACCGATAATGACATGCTCGGCTTCGCCACCGACCTCATCCGTCACTTTCTTGAGTCACTGGCTATCGAAGCCAGGCTCAACCTGCACGCCCGCATTCTCTACGGCAAAAACGACCACCACAAAGCGGAAGCCCTATTCAAAGCACTGGGGCGAGCCCTAGACATCGCTACCAGGGTCGATAACAGGCTTTCGGGCGAATTGCCCACCACCAAGGGCCTGCTGGAGGATTAGCGCTGAATCTATATACCCTAGCCGCCATAGTCCTGATACTTATCCTGCTCATACTGGGACTATACGTCATTCCCCGCTGGCGTTTGAAAAGAGCCACCCGACAGGTGATAGCTATTTTCCGCCGGAACAGCGCCCTCGACAAGAAGACGGCCAAGACGATTGACGAACTGGGGCTCAAGCCGCACGGTTTTGCCGAAGGGATGTTCCACGGGCGCGATTTCAAACCCTACGCCCTGGACGCGCTGGCTAAGGCGGGAATCGTAAAGAGCACCGAGGACGGTCGGCTCTACCTCGTCGAAGACAAGCTCATGGCTTCGGGGGTTGAGGGGCGCATATACTCCCGTTAACCCCTGGACTTACATCGGAAAGTTGGAGCTTTCCCAGAAGCCGTCCCAGTCTTCCTTGGCTATGCTCATTCCGGAAAGGACCTTGGCCGGTATCGGGTAAGAAACCGCATTATCCCTCTCCAGCTTCTTAACATGGCGGGCCATAACGAAGGTCAGTGTCTTTACATGCTCGTAGCTCATCCGAATCCGGGCTACCGTCTCCGGCGTCTTGCCGGGACCGGGCTCAGGGGGGCTCTTGGCAAAGTTAATCACCACGCCGTAGGGACCGCCGGCCATCATGAAGTGGTCTGAATAGTACTCGGGAATTTCTTTCTCTTCAGGCATATTACTTCTCCTATTACAAAATTTAGGGCTTAATCGCTAAAGTTTGTTGCCGGTCAGCCTCTCGTAAGCCCGCTCGTATCTCCGGGCGGTAGCCTCGATAACGTCCGGGGGGAGCATGGGGGCGGGGGGCTTTTTACCCCACCCCGAGCGGGCGAGCCAGTCTCTAACCGGCTGCTTATCGAAGCTGGGCTGGGACTGGCCCACTTTATAGAGGTCGACCTCCCATATACGGGATGAGTCGGGGGTCAACAGCTCGTCGATGATGAGCAGTTTATCGCCGTCCAGGCCGAACTCGAACTTGGTGTCGGCGATGATAATGCCCCGGGCGATGGCGTAGCCACGGGCGTAGTTATATATCGCCAGGCTCTTTTCCTCCAGCTCGCCAGCCAGGGACTCACCGACCATCTTTTTCATCTCTTGGCGGGACATGGGCAGGTCGTGGCCCGTTTCCGCCTTGGTGGTGGGGGTGAATAACGGCTGGGGCAACTCCTGGCTCTCTTTTAAGCCACTGGCTACCTTTAAGCTTGAGATAGTGCCCTTTTCACGGTATTCCTCCCAGGCCGAGCCGGCCAGATAGCCCCGCACCACGCATTCGACCATGATGCGCTTGACCTTTTTGACCACCATAGACCGCCCCGCCAGGTAAGATGGAGGGCTAACGCCAGGGGGCAGATAAGCTTTGAGTGAGCTAACATCGTCGATGGGCTCTATCATATGGTTGGGCATAAACTCCCTGGTCTGGTTGAACCAGAAGGCGGAGAGCTTATTGAGCACCTTGCCCTTATTAGGAATGCCACAGGGCAGGACGACGTCGAAGGCGGAGATGCGGTCGGTGGCGACGATGAGCAGTCGCTCGCCCAGGTCATAGCTATCGCGCACTTTACCCTTGACGAACATGGGCAGGGGTAGCTCGGTCTTCAGCAGAACGGAAGGATTATCAGCCATCATATTGAGCGGGGGGCAAACTCGGAAGGCCCCGCCATATCCCCTTGCCATTGAGACTCGGTTAAACCCAGGCGCCCGAAGATAATGTCCATATAGCGCAGGTAGTACTGCTCGTCGAACAAAGCCTCCAGCTCATCGGCGGGCAGGACGGCGCTAACCTCGGCGTCAGCCTTGAGCAGGGTCAGGAATTTCTTGCTCCCCTTCCAGGCCTTCATGGCGTTGCGCTGCACCATCTTGTAAGCCTCCTGTCGGCTCAAGCCCTTATCGATAAGGGCCAGCATCACCCGCTGGGAGAAGATTAAGCCCTTGGTCAGCTCCATGTCCCGCTTCATCTTTTGCGGGTAGACCACCAGCCCCTTCATCACCGAGGTGAAAATGTCCAGCGCGTAGTCCAGCACCAGGCAGGAGTCGGGCAGAATAATGCGCTCGGTGGAGGAATGGCTGATATCGCGCTCGTGCCAGAGGGCGATATTCTCCATAGAGGTCAGGGCATAACCCCGCACCAGGCGGGCAATGCCGCAGACGCGCTCGCAAAGCTCGGGGTTGCGCTTATGGGGCATGGCTGAAGAGCCGGTCTGGCCGCTGGCGAAGGGCTCTTCCACCTCCCTGATCTCGGTTTTTTGCAGCCCCCGAACCTCGGTGGCGAATTTTTCCAGCGAGCTGGCGATTATGGCTAGAGTGGTCACGAACTGGGCATGGCGGTCGCGCTGTAAGACCTGGCTGGAAATAGGCGACGGCGACAGCCCCAGCTTAGCGCAAGCCTTCTCTTCGACATCGGGACTCAGGGTGGCATAGGTACCCACCGCCCCCGAAATCTTGCCCACCGAAATCACCTTTTTCGCCTCAGCCAGCCTGTGCAGGTTGCGCCTCATCTCGTCCGTCCACAGCGCCAGTTTAAAGCCGAAGGAAATGGGCTCGGCGTGAACGCCGTGGGTGCGCCCTATCATGACGGTATATTTATGCTTAATGGCCTGTTGCGCCAGCACCGTGATAAGCTCCTTTATGTCCTCGCTCAGTATTTCCGCCGCTTCGAGCAGTTGCAGGCTGAGGGCGGTGTCGATGACATCGGAGGAGGTAAGACCGAGGTGGACGAAGCGCGATTCCTCCCCCAGGCTCTCGGATACCGAGCCTAAAAAGGCGGTTACATCGTGGTGGGTCTCCTTTAAGATTTCCTCCATGCGCTTCAGGTTAACCCGCGCCAGCTTTATCTTGGCAAGCTCTTTTCGGGGAATAACGCCCATTTCCGCCCACGCTTCACAGACGGCAATCTCCACCCTGAGCCACTTGTCGAACTTATTCTCGTCCGACCAGACTCGTTTCATTCGGGGCCTGGAATAGCGCTCAATCATGGCTTTTCCCCCTTGAGTTGGCTACGATAGTTTTCGTAGGCTTTTCTTATTTTATCATGCTTTATGCCCAGTATTTCAGCGGCTAAATAGGCGGCGTTCTTGGCGCCGGCGCTGCCGATGGCTACCGCGGCTACCGGAATGCCCGCCGGCATCTGGACTATAGAGTAGAGGGCGTCAACGCCTTTAAGCTCACCGCTGGCGATGGGCACGCCGATAACGGGCAGGGTTGTCCAGCTGGCCAGGACTCCGGGCAGGTGCGCCGCCCCACCCGCCGCCGCAATTATGACCTCGACACCCCGCTCCCGCGCCAAGAGGGCGTATTCCCGCGCCCTCTCCGGGGTGCGGTGGGCGGATATAACGTTAACCTCATGTTCGATGCCCAGGGCTTCTAAAATATTCAGCGTGGGCTTGATGGCTTCGGCATCGGACTTGGAACCCATAACGACGGCGACCAGCGGCATTTTTATCTACCTCCCTTTAAGGAGTGTGGGAACGCTATTACCATAATTTACTTTTATATAATAATGTAGATTTTATCTAATGTATATACTGTAACACCTTTTTATTACCCCATCAGGATGTTTACAGCTTGTTTGTAGCTCATCTCTTCGGCAAGAACCTCAATAATGGGGTTCTCCCTCTCACCGAATTTCATAGAGGGAAATCCGCTTAGAACACGGACATCATCGCCCTTTCTTATTATTTCTAGTAATTGTGCACTTGGAAATCCAAATAGCCTTCTACAATACGTATGTCTGCTTATGTAGGAAACACAATCTTTCCTTGGGTGCATATCTTGCATAATTAGATATATGGGTAGGTCAATAGCAACTCCATCATCAGCGACTGGGACGTTAATTCCCGAAATTAACACGAAAACCTTACTGGCAGGGTCTGGATGGCTAAATACTCCAGTCACCGCTGCCCACGATGTACCAAGCTCAGTAAACAGATTATTAACTTTGTCAGACAAAATTGCGAGCAACCCAATGTCTATCAAGTCATTTTGTGCCTCTGTCCATCGGAATTTTGAATCTAGGCAAACGACATTCACGCCAACCAAAGATGGTTGAGATTCTTTATTTTTAAACCACACAAAAGACAACGAGTCAAAAAAGAGAGAAAAAATGTTTGACAATGGTTCGCCATATTTCGGCCATCTATCTTTTTGTTGAGGATAAGGTATACCGCTTCCAATTTCAATCCAAAATATCTTACGCCAATACTTAAAGCTATCTATTCCATTATTCATAGTTCAGCCCTATTTTAACAAAGCGATGTCTTTACGGTAGTGGCAGCCTTCGAAATGGATGCGGGAGACGTTGGCGTAAACCTTTTCTCTGGCTTCGGCGAGGCTCTTGCCCCGTGCCATCACGGTGAGCACCCGCCCCCCGCTGGTCAATACCTCCCTGTCGGCACCAACCTTAGTCCCGGCATGAAAGACGGTGATGTCTTTATCCAGGCTATCCAGCCCGCTGATAGGAAAGCCAGTCTTATAGCTTCCGGGATAGCCACCCGAAGCCATGACCACCCCCACGCAGGCGTCATCGCTCCATTCCACTTTAATCTGGCCGAGTCGGTTATCGCTAACCGCCAGCATAATATCCACCAGGTCGGTTTCAATAAGAGGCAGCGTAACCTGGGCCTCGGGGTCGCCGAAGCGGGCGTTGAATTCCAGCACTTTGGGCTCACCATCGCCAATCATCAAGCCGCCGTATAGGATGCCCCTATAGGGTCTGCCCTCTTCGTGCATCGCCTTTACCGCCGGCATCATGACCTTCTCCTGCACCGTTTTGGCCAGGGCGGGAGTCAAAAACGGCGGTGGGCTGTAGCTGCCCATACCCCCCGTATTGGGCCCCTTATTGCCGTCGAAGGCGGGCTTATAGTCGCAGGCCGCCATCATAGGGACTACGCTGTAGCCATCGCTGAAGGCGAAGACGCTCATCTCCCGGCCCGACAGATACTCCTCGATGATAACGCGGTCGCCGGCGGCGCCAAAGGCTTTATCTTGCATTATCTTGGAGAGGGCACCGAGGGCTTGAGGTACAGATTCGGCGACAATGACCCCCTTCCCCGCCGCCAGCCCGTCGGCTTTGACCACGATGGGCGCTTTTTGATTCTGAAGGTATTCCTTAGCCTTTTTATAGTCGGAGAAGCTGGCGCTCTGGGCGCAGGGGATATCGTATTTCTGCATCAGCTCCTTGGCGAAGACCTTGCTCGATTCTATCTCAGTGGCCTGTTTGGTGGCGCCGAAAATCTGCATCCCCCGGATTAAGAACCTGTCGGCGATGCCCTCCGCCAGAGGGGCTTCAGGCCCGACCACGGTGAGGTCGATTCTCTTTTCCTCGGCTGTTTTAACCAGCGCTTCGATATCGGTGGGCTTGATGTCGAGGTTTTGGGCGATTTGAGCCGTGCCCGCGTTGCCCGGGGCGACATAGATTTCATTGACCTTGGGGCTTTGAGCCAGCTTCCAGACCAGCGTGTGCTCCCTGGCTCCGCCGCCGACGACTAAGATTTTTATCTACCTCACCCCCCTAACTTAGGTTGCCAGTTCTCTGCATCAATAGCAGCCAACGCATTATTAAGTAGTTCTTGTGTTTCTTCATCACTCAGCTTAAGCCGTTTCAGCAGTTTGTGGTGCTCTTTCGCTGCTTCAACTTTACACTTTTCATATTCCTGGAAGAGTTGGACTGTTCTATCAATTTCGTTTTTTGATACAGTAGGTATCGATACCCTCGCATTTTTTGCTTCATGAGCTGTTTTTACTGCCGCCCAAGCTGAGTATGCCAAATACATCCTGTGCCATGCTGAAAACGTGGATAGAGCTATATTAGGTACACGGGTCATCTTGTCTCGCCGTCTAACCGTCTCTTTTGCCGCAACATCAAGGCGCGAAACAGCTTGGCTAATTTCTTTCTGAAATTCTTGTGAACTAATCTGGGACGCATTTAGCTTAGTAGCAGCTTCAACCATAGCGTTTTCAAACGCCTCTCTAGCCTTCTGGTCGAAAGCCGCAATTTTGAATTCTTCTTCCAGATACGCTAAGCATTGGCGACGTTCATCATCTTGCATTACTTAAACCTCCTCCTATCCCTATTCCCACTCAATGGTTGAGGGGGCTTCGCCCCTTCAGCCTGCCGTTACTATGACCAGAGACTGCGGGATATATTGAGCACACCCGCAACTGGGTGAACGAGGCCCTCCCTCACTATGGCTCTTAAAACATCATGTCTGGCGATAAAGTCAGCCATTGGCGGGCTGTTTTTATAGTAAAAAGATACGAACCTGACACCCAAGCTATTGGGTAGCAGAACCTCATCCCTGAACTCTCTCAAGACGTCTATCTCCCGTGCCGTATCCGTCCCGTAGGCCGCCGTAGCGATAAAGCAAGCTTTGGGAGGATAGGCGTCAAGACCTTTCCACCAACCTTTTTCAGGTTCCCGCTGGTTCGGCAAAGCAAACCTCCCTTTTATTCCCACTCAATGGTTGAGGGGGGCTTGGAGGTTATGTCATATACCACCCGATTGACTCCGGGCACCTCGTTGACAATGCGGCTGGAAATCCGCGCTAGGACTTCGTAAGGAAGGCGCGCCCAGTCGGCGGTCATAGCGTCCTCGCTGGTGACGGCGCGGATAGCCACCAGGTAGCCGTAGGTTCTATAGTCGCCCATCACCCCCACGCTCCTGACATCGGTGAGGATGGCAAAGCTCTGCCAGAGCTGGCGATAGAGGTTAGCTTTCTTAATCTCGTTCATCACCACCCAGTCGGCCGCCTGGAGTATCTCAATCTTTTCTTTGGTGACCTCGCCGATAATGCGGATGGCCAGCCCCGGTCCGGGGAAGGGCTGCCGCCAGACCATCTCTTCGGGAAGCTCTAAAGCCAGCCCCACCTTGCGCACCTCATCCTTGAAAAGGTAGCGCAGCGGTTCGAGCAGTTTCAGCGTCATCCGGGCCGGTAAGCCGCCGACATTATGATGGGTCTTTATCTTGGCGGCGGCGCTGGCGGTGGAGGCGCTCTCGATAACGTCGGGGTAGAGCGTACCCTGGGCTAAAAAGTCGACCTTGCCTATCTTCTTGGCCTCTTCCTCAAAGACATGGATAAACTCCTCGCCTATCATCTTGCGCTTGGTCTCGGGGTCGGTCACCCCTTTAAGCCGCTTGAGGAAGCGAGCGCTGGCATCGACATAGACGATATTCATCCCCAGATTGAGGCGGAAGACGTTGAATGTCCTCTCCACCTCCTCACGGCGCAGCATGCCGTGGTTGACGAAGATGCAGGTAAGCTGGTCGCCGATGGCGCGGTGGATAAGGGTAGCCACCACCGCCGAATCGACGCCCCCGGAGAGGGCATTGATGACCTTGCCCTTGCCGACCTGCTCCTGAATGCTGGTCAGGCTGTCCTGGATGAAGTTGCTCATCGTCCAGTTCCCCTTGCAGCCGCAGACCTTGTAAACGAAGTTCTTCAGTATCTTCTTGCCCTCGGGCGTATGGGCGACCTCGGGGTGAAACTGTAGCCCG
>Ga0307435_1000145_pt1 | contig 31021 bp, 30 predicted proteins | sample SalMarWE160470MG_FD_202164 | JGI IMG/M metagenome (GOLD analysis project Ga0307435, IMG submission 202164) | Salt marsh sediment microbial communities from the Plum Island Ecosystem LTER, Massachusetts, United States - WE1604-70 | ecosystem: Environmental > Aquatic > Marine > Intertidal zone >... | reverse complement strand
CTTTTATATATCGTTTTGTCAGTTCTTTTTTTATTGGTTTTGTTGGTGCTATTATTATTGCTTCCCCATATTTATCAAATTTTGGTCTTCCTGCCCTGCCCCACATTTGGTGGATTTCCAATACTGGTATGTAGTTTAAGCCTCTAGCGCCATATCTTCTTGGATCTTTAATAATAGACCTAAATGCTGGAGTGTCAACTCCATACGCCATCGTCGGCGTCGCGCAGATTATTTTTATTACTCCTCTTTTAAAATTATCCTCGATTAATTCTCTTTGTTTAGCTATTAATCCTGCGTGATGGAAAGCAATGCCTTTTTTAATGCATCTTGATAATCTTTCGCATTGTTTGGTTGGTCTTGTTAAGGAATGAATGATTTTTTCTGAAAGTTCTTCCAGTTTTTTGTTTTTTGTAGTTATTTTTTTACTTATTTCTTCGGCTGTTTTTTCTGCGCTTCTTTTTGTGTTTGCAAATATTAATGCTTGTTTTCCTATTTTTATTGTGTCTAAAGCTAGGTTTATTGTTGGATTGTCAGATATAGAATTGATTTTTAGTTTCATTAATTTATTGGTTATTTAAAGAAGTATATAAGTTTATCCTTCAATAACTTTTACATTCCATGTATATTCTGCTTCATCTTTTCCATCAGAAACAATGACTTTTACTTTTTTATCTTCAGGCGTTTTAAATGTTCTTATTATAGCTGGACCTGCTTTATATTGTTCTACTAAACTAAATCTCCATATATAGGTTAATTCATCTTTATCTTCATCCTCTGCCACTACCTCAAACTTTACCTTCTGATTTTTTTGGATTATTAAGTTATTTTTTGAGGCAGCTGTTATTTTTGGGGGCCTGTTTACATTATAGAGAGTTATGTTTACCTGTTTTATTGTTTGGCTTTTTCCATCAGAGGCTATGAAGTTTACTGTGAAAAGTGCTGAGTCTGTATTTATTGTATCATAATCTGGTGTCCATATGAATGTATTATCTTCAATTGAGGAATTTCTTGGTAATGATTCTGCAGAGATTTCTACAGAATCTCCTTCTGGGTCTGTTGCGTAAAGGGGTAATTCTAATTTTTCATTTTCATTAATCTCGATAGGCCCAATTTCATTAAATTCTGGTGGCCTGTTTACATCTTTGACTTCTATAGTAACATATTTTTCATCTGTTAAAAAACCATCAGATGCTGCTACCTTAACTTTATAGGTTCCGGCATCATCATAAGTCGTTGTGTATTTGTCCATGTCAATCCATCCTGAATAGTAATATGTTATATTGTCTCCATCTGGATCGGTTGCTTCTGGTTTTAGGTTTATTTCCTCTCCTTCGTTTACTGTTATTGGAGGAAGATCTTTTAATATGGGGGGCCTGTTTATGTCCTTTACTATTATTAAAACAGATTGCTTTGCTTCTAATTCTTTGCTTTTGGCTGTGAATTTTATTTTAAATGGTTTATATAGCAAGTGAAATTTATCTAATGTCTTGTCCAATTGGTTCTCTTTCTTTATTGTGTCATAATTTGTTGTCCATTCAAATTTGTTTTCTTTTAAAGAAGCACCTTCTGGCATAGATTCTGCAGAAAATGTTATTTTATCATTATCAGGGTCATAGGCTTCAAGTTCAATAGTAACTTTTTGGTTTTCTTTTAGCCATGCATTTGCTATTGGCTTTAATACAGGAGGGCGGTCTTTATCATTCACCGTGACTTTTATTGTTTTAGAAGCAATAAATTCTCTATCTTTTATTGTTATTTTTATATCATATGTTCCGCTATCATTATAACCTATTTCCCAGTGATTATCATTGCCTATTGGCTCTGATATTGTATATTCTAAATTATATTTTTTGAAGTCCGGTAAGGTTAGTTTTAGGGTTTCTCCTTCATTTACTGTTATATCATTTATACTATCCAATAACGCTTTTCTATCAATTTTGTTTACATTAACTGTCCATTCCTTTTTAGCTTCTTCTTCACCATCAGAGACGGTAATGGTTATTTTATGTATTCCTGCATCTCCATAATCTGGTTTATAGCTGTAAGTTGGTTCATTTGAGGTAATTTTATTATCTAATTTCCATGTGTATTTTAATACATCCTTATTTAAATCAGAGGCTTTTAAATTGAAATTTATGGCTTGTCCTTCATCTATTCTAAGTTCTGTTTCAGTTGGTGTGAATGAATCAATAGCCGGCGCTATATTTTTCTTTTTGACTACCAGCGTGACATCTTGTGATGTACTTGATTGGCCATCTGATACTGTGATGGTTATTTTATATTCACCAGCATCTCCATAGTTTGTCTGCCATTTTCCTTCCTGGTCCAGTGGTTCTGTAAAGGAGTATGATAATATATCAGCATCTTCGTCTGTTGCTTTTGGTTTTAAGGAAACAAGGTCTGTTTCGTTAACTGTTATTGTCTTAATTGCGTTTGACAGACTAACTGAAAGAATAAATATCAAAAAAAATATTAAAATTTTTTTTTTCACATTGATTCCCCTTTTAAAAAGAAAAAAATTATACCAGGATTATATCTTCAATTACTGGCGGCCTATTAACATTTTCTACTGTTATTTTTGCTGTTTGACTTACAGTATCTGTACCATCTGTTGCTGTTATTGTGATAGTGTATTCTCCTGCATCATCATACGTTGTTTTCCATTCAAATTTGTCATCAACTCTTTTGAATTTATTATTGTCTATGCTGAATGTGATTTTATCTTCCTTATCTTGGTCTGTTGCTTTTGGCTCTACAACAACTGTTTCTGTTTCCTTTACTTTTATGTCTGTTATTTTTTGCAGGGTTGGTTTTCTATTTACATTATCTACCTTTACTGCCCATATTCTGCTTACATCATTAACGCCATCAGAAACTGAGGCTTTAATGGTGTGCTGTCCGGCATCATCATATCCGATGTTGTATGTATATGTTCTTTCTTTGGATGTTTCTTCCCCGTCTAATTTCCATATATATGATAATGGATCTTTGTTAAGGTCTGATGCTTTTATGCTAAATTCCAATTTTGAGTTTTCTTTTGCTTCCAGTGTTTCTTCTTCCGGGAGTGCTTCTTCAATTACAGGTGGTTCTTCTTTTTTGTTTACAATGATTAAAACATCTTTTGTTGCGGTTAATTCGCCATCCGAGGCTGTTATTGTTATTGTGTATTCACCAGCATCGCCATAAGCAGTTTGCCATTTTCCTTCTGTATTAATGGGAGTTGTATAAGTAAAGACTAATTTATCTTCATCCGGATCAGCTGCTTTTGGTTCTAAAGAGACCAGCTCTGTTTCTTTTACAATAAGAACTTTGGCTGCTTCTTTTGGTTTTTCCTCAACTAATTCCTCTGGCATTTCCTCTTCTTCTATGATTTCTTCAGGCATTTCTTCTTCAATTTCACTTGGTATTTCTGATTCTCCTTCCACCTCTTCAGCATTTTCTTCTATTTCCAGTATCTCCTCTTCTGGAGGCATTGGGGGTAATTCAATTGGTTCTTCAGGCTCTCCCTCGATCTTTATTTCTTCTATAGGTATATATTCTTCTTCACCAGAAGGCTGTATGCCATAAAGTTCTTTCAATTGTTCGCAACCGCTTAATAGAAATATAGCAATTAAACTTAAAATCACCAATTTTTTCATCATAAAAATCCCCTCCTTTATTATTAATATAATGTCATTATTCTTTAATACACAACCAATATATAAACTTTACGGTAGTTAAAAGGGAAAATGTGTTATCACTAATTTCTACGAATTTTTTATAAAAATAGGAATAAAAATGGGCCCGCGAAGATTTGAACTCCGGACCTTTATCGGGATAAAATATCCTCACGATGTCTTAGCCTTGTTTGGCCTATCAGTTTCGCATCACTTAAGATCGTGCGCTCGACCAAGCTAAGCTACGGGCCCTTTAAAAGAAGCAAACCAAAAAACATTTGGCTTGCAAACGCCCCAGATCAGACTCGAACTGATGACCTCATGATTTCTTCAAAAACTTCGTTTTTATAGAACTTCAACGAAGTTGAAGTAACAGTCATGCGCTCTACCTACTAAGCTACTGGGGCATAAGCCTAAAGAACTTCAATTTTGTTTATAAGTTTTTCGTTGTTTAGGTTTGTAATACTTACATATAATATAAGAAGCTGTTAATATAAGGATAATTAAAATAAAGAGCCATAAAAATGACCTTTTCTGTATAAACTGCTCTTCTATTAATGGGATTGTTACTATTTCATAATCTCTTGGATTGTAGATTATTATTGATTTTGCCTTGTCATAATAAGGGAATATTAAGGCGAAATCTGTTGTATTTAATATTACCATGCCTCCTGAGATGGTTTTTACTATCGGGTCGCTTAGGTCAAAGTTGAGCTCCAGAGGAATTTCGAACTTAAAAGAGTGTAATGGTTTATTGTCTATTGATATTATTTCTGCTGTATAGCCTTCTTCTGGCTGGAGCTTTCTATCAGGGGCATAGCCGCATTTTATTACTTTATCTTTGTAGGTTATAAGGCCATTATCATAGTTGAATTTAACTACGAAAACTTTGCTGCACTCTATTTCTGCAATTGTTACGGGTATTGCCAGGATGAAGAGTAGGAGTAACAGTTTTGTTTTTCCCGGAAGGAAATTTGAAAAACGCAGTTTTTCAACATTCATTTATCTTTCACCATATAAATTTAGTTTATCAATCAGGATTTTTTCGTTCAATGGGCCGAATTTTTCTGTGCTTAGGGATCTCATTATTGAATTTTTAGTAGGCCTTGAATATTTGTTTAATGAGCAGCCTTCAAAACAACCTGTGCCGTTGGTTCCTTTCCATTCTATGCATTCAGGTGGGAAATCACAGTTTGGGTAATCGCCTGGGTCAAAACCTGTATTTGAGTAGTATTTCTCGTCTACATATTCATCTGCTAATCCTCCAAAGACGTGGCCAAATTCATGTAAAATAACTAGTTTGTTGTCGGCTGTATTTATCTTTTCCATATTTGAAATTGCGCTTGATCTGACTGGGTTTATTATATCTTTTATTTTGCTTCGGTCAACAAGGATTATTATGTAGTCATTTGGGCAATAGGATGCTAATTTTTTTACCTCATATTCATCACAGCTTACCCATTGATCTATTTCACAATTAAGCTGGTCTAATTTATCGATTCTGTAGAAGTTTATTTTTTCTCTGCTTGAATTGAATGGTTCTACCTCCAGAAAGGTATTTATGTTTTTGGTTACATCTTCCCTGAAATTATCAAATTCTTTGTAGCCAAAAGGCAGAAATACAATATCAATTGAATTATTCGGATGGGAATTATAAAGGACAGATACGCAATCGATTTCTTTTTCAGAAGGTCTAAATGTGCTTATTAAAGTATGATTTCCTTTGCTTGTCAGGCTTAGTTTTAATGTGCTGCTTAAAGATTTCAGACAGAGGGGATTTTCATCTTTGTTAAGTTCAAAATTATTTACTTGGATAGGGGTGAATTCATCAAAAGGTTCAAAGAATATATTTTTGTTTTTATATTTATTAATCTGGTCGTTTAGATTGCAATTTATTAATGGAGATATTTCTTTTGTCCTGTCTACTAAGCAGACCGTTTGTATTTCACCAGGCAATGCAATGGTTTTTTCATCTACAGAACCATAGCTTCGTATAGTGTGCGTTTTTATAACATTTGTCAGTGTGCTGTGAAGGTTAATTATTTCCAAACTTTTTGATGTTTTTATCCATCCAGTTAGTTGCATTGTACCAAAGATAAGAATGAGTATGGCAACTAATGCCAATAATGTATTGATAATTGGTCTTGTTGTTAGCTGGGCTTTTTTCAATTTATTTAATCATTAGGGAAGAAGATATATAAATTTAATCTTTTTAATGGTGCCTTTTTACTATAGAAGTTAAAGAATTAAACTTTATTGCCTATTTCCCAGATCCCTTCAAAATATTGCTTATATGTATCTACAATCCTTTTATTCTTAATCAAAATAACAAAGGGCCCTGTAGTGTAATTAAAAAGACCGATATAGTCTCTAAAAAGAATTATGGCTGTTGGTGCCAAGAGACCCCTTGGTACAGCCCTTAGATTAAGTTTTGCGAAATTAATTGCCCTTTTCATCTGCTTATCCATCAACATTCTCTTGCTTATAATCATCCTGCCCTTTATATTCTTCAAGGATGCAAGCTTTGTAACATTAAGAACATAATATTTCAAAATACCGGTTATTTTCTCTGTAGTTCCGATTATATAACATGAATCGCCGGATTTAGCTACATTAATAAGCTTTTCATAAAAAGATCTTAAGCCTTCCTTATCCTGGAATATCTGAATTTGAGCTTCTGAATGCTTATATTGTTTTATTGACTCTAGTTGGGATATTAATTTTTTCACCATTGCTTCCTGCTTCTCCAGCTCTTGTTTCCTGTCCTTGACATAAAGCAATAACCTATTTGGCTCAGTTGCATTAAATATCTTCATAACCCTCTCCATAGTATAAGAAACGAGCCCTTTTTTCGCTAATTTATCCAAAGCATCGTAAACATTAGTCCTATGCTTTTTTGCTTCTCTTGATATTTGTTTTGCTGAGCTAGGACCAATCTTTAACAGCGTAAAATATACATCTATTTCAAGGTCCGTCAATCCTATATTTTTCAGTAATTTAGTGTCCATAACAGAGAAAAGGAGGGCTTATTATTTAAATTTAACTATTGTTGTCCATAAAAAAGACAACAAATATTGTTATACGACAAATATGTGAATAAAAATAGATGGAATCCTTAGGTATTTGTTTAGGAGCTTCTACAGTAAGCACTGTTGAGATTTTGAAAGATGAAAAAGGTATAAGAGTGAGCAATGTTTTTCTAAAAGCCCATGAAGGAAACCCAAAGAAGATTCTATCTGACAGGTTAAATGAATTAAATACAAAAGAGTATGAGTCTATCGCTTTGACCGGAAGAAAATTCAGAAATTTAGTTAATATTAAATCTATATCAGAGCCAGAGGCTGTTGAAATTGCACTGGATTTTGTTAATAAAGATAAAAAAAGGTTTGATGCTGTAATATCAGCAGGCGGGGAAACATTTATGGTTTATGTTTTGGGTGAAAACGGGAAAATATCTACTGTCAAAACAGGAAATAAATGCGCTTCTGGAACAGGAGAATTTTTCCTGCAACAAATAAGAAGGATGAATCTTGGCGTTGATGATGCTGTCAGGTTAGCTGAAAAAGGAATTCCCCACAAAATTTCCGGAAGATGTTCTGTATTTTGCAAAAGCGACTGCACCCATGCATTAAACAGAGGAGAAACCAAAGCAAATGTTGTTTGTGGGTTATCCAAGATGATTGCAAACAAGGTTTTAGAGTTACTTGTTAATATTAACAAAAAAAACATGATTTTGATTGGAGGGGTATCTCAAAATTCAGTTGTTGTTAATTTTCTTAAAAAGGAATTGTCAAATGTGTTTATTCCAAAAGAAGCAACATATTTTGAGGCTTTAGGTACTGCTTTGTGGGCTTTAAATAATAAAAGCACCTTACCAGCAGATATTTTTAAAAGTGAGGTATCTAATTTTGATTTTCACCCTTCTTTGAATGATTACAGAGGGATGGTTGAATTTAAAAATATAGAGAGAGGTGTTGCAAAAGATAATGATGAATGCATTATTGGATTAGATGCCGGTTCGACAACAACTAAGGCTATATTGCTAAGGACAAAGGATAATGCTATTTTAGCAAGTATTTATTTGAGGACAAACGGGGATCCTGTTGGTGCAAGCAGAGAGTGCTATAGAGAACTAGCCAAACAGATAAAGATAAAGGTAAATATTATCGGTTTAGGTGTTTGCGGCTCTGGAAGACAAATTGCAGGGTTGCATGCTTTGACGGATAATATTATCAATGAGATAATAGCTCATGCTAATGCCTCTGTCTATTTTGATAAAGATGTGGATACTATATTTGAAATTGGCGGCCAAGATGCTAAATATACATATATTACAAATTCTGTAGCATCAGATTATGCAATGAATGAGGCTTGTTCAGCAGGAACCGGCTCATTTTTAGAAGAAAGTGCAAAAGAAACATTAGGTATTGATGTAGAGGAAATAGCGGATATTGCTTTTAAATCAAAAAATCCCCCTAATTTTAATGATCAATGCGCTGCATTTATTTCTTCTGATATAAAGAATGCATCCCATGAAGGAATTCCTAAGGAAGATATTGTAGCAGGCTTAGTATATAGTATTTGCATGAATTATGCAAACAGGGTTAAAGGAAACAGGCCTGTTGGCAAGAAGGTCTTTATGCAAGGCGGTGTGTGTTATAATAAGGCTGTTCCTGTAGCAATGTCTGCTTTAACAGGCAAGCAAATAATAGTTCCTCCTGATCCTGGTTTGATGGGGGCTTTTGGCGTTGCTCTGGAAGTAAAGAAAAGATTAGAGTTGGGGTTAACAAAGAAACAGCCATTTGATTTGAGGGAATTGGCAGATAGGGAAGTGGAGTATGGAAAAAGCTTTAAATGCAGCGGAGGAAAGGAAAAATGCGATATTGGCTGCGATATAAATATGATTAAGATTAACGGCAAGGCATATCCTTTTGGTGGTGCATGCAATAAGTATTATAATATAAGGCAGAATATTACAAAAGAGGGTAAAAACTATGTTGAATTAAGACAAAAACTTGTTTTTGAGAAATATGCCTCTTTAAAGGCTGATGTAAATGGCAAGAAGATTGGGATAAACAAATCCTTTCTGGTTAATACACTCTACCCCCTTTACTATAACTTTTTTACAAAACTTGGTTTTGAAGTTATTTTATCCAAGGATGTTAAAAAGGAAGGTGTTGACAAGAGGGGAGCTGCTTTTTGCTATCCTGTCGAGATAGCACATGGTTTATTCCAGGATTTGATAGAGAAAGATGTTGATTATATTTTCCTGCCACACATTAAACAAATACATGTTGATAAAGAGGATTTCTACAAAAAGATATGCCCTCTTTCACAAGGCGAGCCTTATTATTTAAAAACTGCTTTTAAGTCTGATAAATTGCCGAAAATATTAATTCCTGTTCTGGATTTTAGCAAAGGCTTTAGTAATCAATCTAACGAGTTCGTTAAAATAGCTAAAGAGCTTGGGGTTAACGCTAAAAATGCGAAGGAAGCTTACAGGTTTGCATGTGAACAGCAGCATAAAATGATGGCTGAATTTAAAGAAACAGGTAAAAGGGCTTTGGAAGAGATGGGGGATGAGGATTTTGCCATTGTTTTGTTTGGAAGGGCGTATAATGCTTTTGCAAAAGAAGCTAACTTAGGAATTCCCAAAAAGATAACGACAAGAGGGATAAGCGTCATACCATTTGATTTTCTTGCTTATGAAGATGAAGAGAATTTTGAAAATATGTATTGGGGTATGGGTTCTATGCTTATAAAAGCAGCGAGATTTGTTAAAAAGAATGAAAAACTTTTTGGAACATACATAACAAATTTCAGTTGTGGACCTGATTCATTTATTGTTGGATATTTTAGAGATGTGATGGGTATAAAGCCTTCTTTGACGCTGGAATTGGATTCTCACTCGGCTGATGCCGGTATAAATACAAGAATAGAGGCTGCTATTGACATTATCAGGAGCTATACTGAACTGATGAAGAGGGGTAGAATAAAAGAGGAAAAACCAAAATTCAGAGCTGCTGAGGTTGTTAAGAAAAGAAAAACTTATTTTGTTCTGGATTCTGATGGGGAAAAGCATAAGTTAACTGATTCGAAAGTAAAGTTAGCAATTCCATCTATGGGAGAGTTAGGAACAGAAGCTGTATCGGCTACTTTTGAAGGCATGGGTATTAACTCAATACCGCTAAAATCAGCGGATTATAACATCTTAAAGATAGGAAGGGGGAATACAACCTGTAAAGAATGTTTGCCTTTGATATTGACAACAGGAGCTATGCTTGATTTTGTGAAAAAGAACAATAAAGGTAATGATATAATTGTTTATTTTATGCCGACGACTCATGGCCCCTGCAGATTTGGCCAGTACTCTGTTTTTATGAAAAATCTTATTAAAAAGAATCAATTGAGGGATACCGCTATTATTTCTTTGAATGCGATGGATGCTTATGGCGGCTTTGGAATGAAATTTGTCAGGAATGCCTGGAGGTCTGTCGTAGTTTCAGATATTTTTGAGGATATAAAAAATACATTAAAGGTATTAGCTGTTGATAAAGATAAAGCCTTTATGGAATTTAACAGAGAATGGTCTAGAGTAATAAATCATTTTAAAAATGACGGGAGGAATTTTTATTCATTGCTAAAAGATATTACGAATAACTTAAGCAAGATAAAATTAAAAAAACCAATAAGAGAAGCCAAGTATATAAACATAATCGGTGAGATTTATGTCAGGAGAGATTATTTTTCAAAGGTTAATTTAATTGATAAACTTAGCAAGGAGGGTTTTATTGTCAGGATATCCCCGATTGTTGAGTGGATATACTATGTTAACCAATCATTTAAAGCAGGGGTGGGGGGGAATGTAGTTTTAATAAAGGACAGGATTAATGTAGGATTAAAGGATCTCTATATGGTAAATACTGAAAAAAGGATTAAAAAGATATTAGCTAAGTCAGGGTTAATTTTTTATGATCCTGTTGATATTGAAAAGATAGTCGGGTATGGAGAAAATTTTTTGTCCCAACACTTAACTGGTGAGGCTATTCTAACAATTGGTTCTGGTTTAAGAGAGATTTTATCTCATAATTGCTGTGGGGTTATTAGCATAGGGCCGTTTGGGTGCATGCCATCAAGGGTTGCTGAAGCAATCTTATCAAGAACTATGAATTTGGATGATAAGATTAAGGTTACAGGAGCTGAAGGTTTGATGGATAGGTATGCTGGTTTAAGTGAGTTGCCTTTTCTGGCAATAGAGACAGATGGTAACTTATTTCCCCAGGTAATTGAGGCCAGATTAGAGACTTTTATGTTACAGGCTGATAGAATTCATGAAAAAATGATGGAAGGCAATAGCGGATAAGATTTATATTAAATATTCTTTTCAACAACAGCTGTTACACTTCTTAACATATGGTCTGTTATCCTTATATTGTAGAATTTGTTTAAGGGTATTCTTTGTTTTATGCCGATTATTAATGGGTATGTTCCAATCTGTCTGCAAAAGGTTGTGTTGCCGTCATAGATTTCTGCTCTTACATCTTTTAATATCGTTTCTTTTGGGACTAGTTTTCTCAGCATTGGCAGATCAATATTTTGTCTTATTTGGTTTCTCCATTTCCAATAGTATTTTTTGTTTTTCTTTATGAATTTGTTTCCGCATTGGCTGTATAAAGGAGTTCCCCGGAAGATTGTTACCTGTCTTATGTTAATTCTCCTCAATAGCAGATTGTTTTTTAATATTTTATTCAACCAGAACATATTTCTTTCATGAGTTTGCTTTGTTTCTCCTTTTAGACCGAATAAAAGGTTAATGCCCGGAAGGAATTGTGGCATTCCGTTTTTTCCTTTCTTTGCTCCGTATTTGTTTAACACCATTATAGCATCATAAGCTTCTTCCGGTATTGTGTTTAGATTATTTTGTGTGCAGACTTCTTTATCAAAGCTCTCTACACCAAAAGCAGCAATATTGCCTTCTGTGCAGTATTTTACTATGGCTTTAGTTGTTTCTATGCCTTTTTTACAGATAACGCTTAACGGATTGACATTGTCTATATGTAAGACTTCTATTTTTGGGAAGAATTTTCTTATGCTTCTTAGTAATTCTGTTGCTTGGGGATAGAGATAGAAATCAGACTGTTTGCCTAGTCTGAAGTATTTACAGCCCAAATTGTAAAATGCCTTTATTTCATTTAGTATGTCTTTTTTTTCTCTGAATTCCAGCTTGTGTTTTAATGGTTCTGTGCAGAAGCTACATCCTGCTGTTCTTGAGCACCCATGGCCTGTTTCAATTTCTATTATTCTTTTCTGAGGGATTTGATTTATTATTTCTGCTCCTTTTATTGCATATTCTTTTATTTCAGTATATGGGAAATCGAAGCTGTCTGTTCTATCAAAGATTTCTTTAGGAAGATACTCCTGGAATTTTCCTCCTTCCAGCTGTGTGCCAAGTACTGCAGGTCCTGCAAGGATTTTTTCACAATCAAGTTCTTTTATGAGATGGGTAATTTCTTTTAAGGTTCCTGGAATCGCTGAAAGGTATTTGCCAGGCGTATGAACACCAACAATAACTACCAGTCTTGTTGTGTTTTGTAATATTTCTTTGATTTTATTTATGTTTTTTGTAAGGTTATATATTTTGATGTTTGTTTTATGGTTTATTTCTTTCTTTTTTTCATCTAAGTTATAATATTTAAGAAATCTTAAGTCATCTATTGTTAGGTAATTGACTTGTTTATAATAGCCTGCTATATACCTTGGGTATGTGCCTAAGTATGGTGGAACGCCTAATCCTGCAGGTTCGTCTGTGTAGCAATCAAGTATGGTTATCATATTATATATAGAAGTATGTTATCTTATAAAAAGCTTAACATCTCTTATTATATAATTTAACATTGTTGCATAAGCGAGGATTATCATTGCTATCAGAAATAGGTTCTTATATGCAAAATTTATTAAGAGGGCTATTATTGTAATATAAGCAAAGGCATATGTTATCTTTCCTATTACTGTAGGATTTGTTTTTTTTGTTTTCTTTATGTATATGCTTTTTGCTATTAAACTTGCAATTAATGGTATAAGGAGTAGAATAATTATGTTTAATGGAATATACTTTTTTATAATAAGAAATGTTATAAGTGAAGATATAATGACCAACCAGTCTGTTGTTGAATCAAATAATGCTCCAATCTTTGTTTTTTGCTTTGTTATTCTTGCAGAAAGACCGTCTAAAGCATCGCTAAGAGCAATAGCTGCAAATAATAAAACTGCAATCTCTATTTTATTATAAACCAAAGAGAGCACGAAAAAAGGTATTGCTATAAAACGACAAAGGGTTATTATGTTTGGTATTGTAATAATCTTTTCATTGTTCATTTTATTCCTTCAAAAATCTTTTTGCTTTTATGAAATAATCCAGACCTGATATTAAGGTTAATATTACTGCCACTAACATAAAATACCAGTTAAACGGGAAATTAATTATGACTGCAACTATTGCTATTATTTGGGAAATTGTTTTTATTTTACCCCATTTAGATGCAGGTATTGTTATTTTCTTGGCTGAAGCAGAGAGCCTTAGCCCTGTTACTGCGAATTCTCTTGCTATTATGACAAAAGCCATCCATGAAGGTACTCCTCTTCCAATCAGGAATATTAATGCAGCAGAGATTAATAATTTGTCCGCTAATGGGTCAATTAGTTTTCCTAGTTTTGTTATTTGTTTTTTCTTTCTTGCTATGTAGCCGTCTAGGGCGTCTGTTAGCGCCAGTACTATGAAAACGAGTGCTGCGATATATTCTATATACCTTATTTTGATGTATAATAAAAGAATGAAGATAGGTATAAGTATTATTCTTAGAAGTGTGATTTTATTTGGGGTATTCATACTGGTATATTTTTTGTTTATATTATTTAAGCTTTTTCTTGATTTGGTCAGAATGGTTTTTAAATACTAAGTTAACAATTGTAAATGTGATTATCTTTGCCGAGATGCTATTTAATAAATATGTGGTTTTAACAATTGGTGTTAATAAAAGGTTTATGATTTTCATTTTCCCTTAAATGCTTTATTCCATTCACCAACCATTTCCTTATTCCTGTCTATTAGTATTACTTCCTGTAAGCTTTTTTCGTTGAAGTTTATAATTGTTTCGAGCATTGCTTTTGCTGCTTTGTCTCTTGGAACTCCTCCTACGCCGGTGCCCATTCCTGGGATGGCTATTGTTTTTAGGTTGTTTTCATCTGCACATTCCAAAGCAGCTCTTGTTGCTTCTTTTACATTGTTTATGTCTATTAAGGAAGCGGGCTGTTCCATTGTAGGGGAATGGATGACATGTTTGCATTTTAAATTTCCTGCTGATGTTATGATTGCCTCACCAATCGGAATAGGGGCTTTGCTTACTGCTTCTGTTTCTATTTCTTGCCCACCGATTCTTTTTATTGCTCCAGCTACTCCCCCGCCCATGTAGCCATAAGAATTTGCTGCATTTACAATTGCATCTATAGCTAATTCTGTTATATCGCCTTGTTTTATGGTGATTTTCACAGTTATAAGAGAAAATATTTTATACTTAAAAAATTATTGGTTTATATATGAGATTTAAGCTGTCGCGTCTTTTAGGATTTATCGGGTTTTTTGTTGTTTTTATTTTTTTATTATTTATTATTTTCCTGAATCAGATAGAATATGAGATATCAAATCTCATAGCCGGTTATGGCTATGGTGCAATTTTGGTTATTAGCTTTATTGTTGATGTTTTAGCCCAGCCAATAGGTCCTGAGATTCCTTTATTTTCCGGCAAGTTATTAGGCCTCAATATTTTTTATGTGGCATTATTGACTATTGTTGGGAGTATAACGGCAACATACATTAATTATAAGGTTGGGGGATTGTTTTATGATAAGGTATGCGAGGAAAGGAACTGCAAAAAATATCTGGAGCTGTACCAAAAATACGGCAAGTATGGCCTTTTTGTTTCTGCTATCGGGCCAATTCCTTATGTCCCTTTCTGTTGGCTTTCAGGCGCTTTTGGATTTCCGATAAGAAAATTTTTATTTTATGGTCTAATACCGAGGATTATCAGAATAATAGTGGTATCTATAGCCTTATTTTTGTTTTTTTAGATAGTCTAAAAGTTTTAATACGGCCCTTCTTCTGAATTTTTTTATCTCTTCGCAGTTTCTCATTTCTCCATATGTTTTTTTATTACCTTCTGGGATAAAGATTGGGTCGTGGCCAAAGCCGTAGTTTCCCCTGATTTTTTTAGCTATCTTTCCTTTTTCTGTTCCCAGGAAACTTATAGATTGCTTTTTTGGTTTGCAATAAGCAACTGCTGACATATACATGCATTCTCTATTTTTTATTCCTTCCATTAGTTTTAGGATTCCTTTTAAGCCTATTCTCTTATGAATATATGCTGAGCTTGTTCCTGGAAAACCGTTTAGTGATTTTATGAATAAGCCGGAATCTTCTACAACTACTGGTTTTTTTAGTATATCTGCTAGCTGTTTTGCAGCTAATTTGGCAATTTCTTCTGGGTTATCACTTCTTAGTTCTGGATAGTTTATTGCAATTTGTTGGGCAGTTATTTTTGGTCCTAGAATTTGTTTGAATTCTCTAACCTTGCCTTTGTTGCAGGTTACAAAGAATAATCTCATTTTTTGACAATATCCAATTTAATATTCAATTCTTTTAATTGCTTTTCATCAACTTCTGATGGAGAGCCTTCCATTAGTGATTCTGCGTTTTTTGTTTTTGGGAATGCTATGACCTCTCTTATTGATTCGTTATTTGTCAGGATTGCTACTATTCTGTCCATGCCGAATGCTATGCCGCCGTGAGGTGGGGCTCCGTATTTGAAGGCGTCCAAAAGAAAACCGAATTTATTCTGGGCTTCTTTTTGGGATATTCCTAAAACTTTGAAGATTTTTTCCTGTATCTCTCTTTTGTGGATCCTTATTGAGCCACCGCCAATTTCTACTCCGTTTAATGTTAGATCATAAGCTTTTGCTTTTGCTTTTTCTGGTTCTTTGTCTAACAATTTTATATCTTCATCTTTTGGTGAGGTAAACGGGTGATGAACTGCAACATGTTTTTGCTCGTTTTCATCATATTCTATTAAAGGAAAGTCTGTTGCCCAGATAAATTCATAGGTATTTGGTTTTATAAGATTTAGTTTTTTTGCTAAATGATCTCTTAAGGCTCCTAAAGCAGCGTTTACTATGAAATGCTTGTGGTCTGAGACAAATAATAACAAGTCATTTTTTTGCGCTTTTAGTTTTTTTATTAATTCTTTTTGGATTTTTTCATTTAAGAATTTTACAATTGAGGACTCCAAACCTTTATCTGTTACTTTTATCCATGCAAGGCCTTTTGCATCATATATTTGAACAAAGCTTATTAGTTCGTCTATCTCTTTTCTTGACAATGGTGAGTTTTTTACATTTATGGCTTTTACTATGCCACCTGATTTAATGTTATCAGTGAAGACCTTGAAGTCTGAATTTTTTACAATGTTTGTTATATCTGTTAGTTCCAGACCGAATCTTATATCAGGTTTATCGGTTCCGTATTTGTCCATTGCTTCCTGGTAGGTTATTCTTTTGAAGGGTGTTTTAACATCAATATTAAGGACTTTTTTCCATATGTATTTCATTAATCTTTCATTAACATCATAGATGTCTTCCTGGTCTATAAAGGACATTTCAACGTCTATTTGTGTAAATTCCGGCTGTCTGTCTGCTCTTAGGTCTTCATCTCTAAAGCATTTAACAATTTGGAAGTATTTATCACAGCCTGATACCATTAACAGCTGCTTGAATAGCTGAGGGCTTTGTGGGAGTGCATAGAATTTTCCGGGGTTAACCCTTGATGGTACAAGATAATCTCTTGCGCCTTCTGGTGTGGATTTTGCCAGCATTGGCGTTTCTATTTCCAAGAAGCCTTCCTTATCAAAGAAATCCCTAACTGCTTTTATTGCTTTATGCCTTATTTCCAAGTTCTTTTGCATTTTGGGCTTTCTCAGGTCTATGTATCTGTACTTTAAGCGCATATCTTCGTTGATTTCAATTCTGTCATCAACTTCTATAGGCGGAGTTTCTGCCTTGTTTAGTATGTTTAATTGGTCTACCAGAACTTCAATTTCTCCTGTTTTTAGCTTTGGATTTTCTAGGCCTTTGCCTCTTGGGCGTACTTTTCCTTTTATTTGAATGACATCTTCTCTTCTTAGATGTTCTGCTTCTGAATGTGTTTTTTTGTTGTGTTTTGGATCAAAAACTATTTGTGTTATACCATACCTGTCCCTAAGATCTATGAATATTATGCCTCCATGGTCTCTTCTGGTGTGGGTCCATCCGCATAGTGTTACTTCTTTCTTATTATCTTTCCTTGTTAGTTCTCCGCATGTATTGGTTCTTAGCATAGTATCATAGATTTATGGGATAATTTATAAACTTTATTATTGAGCGTAGCGAAATAATAAAGGTTTAAAAATCAAAGATTTTAAAAACTTTATTATATTCTCGAAAGGTATGACGAATGAATTACTGTGGATTTTATTATTAATAGTAACGTTTGTTTTGCAGATAGCAGCTTACAGGCTGTTTGGTAAGAAAGGGTTATATGCCTGGATAGCTATGGCTGTTATTATAGCGAATATCCAGGTTATGAAAACAATAGGTATTTTTGGTTTAGTAACAGCTATGGGGAATATAATTTATTCTACTACCTTTTTGGCAACTGATATATTATGTGAGAATTATGGGAAAAAAGAGGCTAATAAGGCTGTTTGGGTAGGGTTTTTTATTTTAATTTCTGTTACGATTGTGATGCAGATTTGTATTCAATTTGTTCCGCATGAATCGGATACTTTGAATCCTGCTATACAACAGATTTTTGGTTTATTACCCAGGATTGCTATAGCCAGTTTAATAGCCTATATAGTATCACAGCTGCATGATGTTTGGGCTTTTATGTTTTGGAAGAGGTTATTTAAGGGAAAGTATTTATGGCTGAGGAATAATTTTTCAACAATGACTTCACAGTTGGTTGATAATATTATATTTACATGGATTGCTTTTGTTGGGTTTTTTGGGTTGTTTGGATGGGAGCAGGTCTTTTCATGGGATATTATTATCCAGATATTCTTGGTTTCTTATGTCATGAAATGGATAGTTGCTGTTTTTGATACTCCCTTTATTTATTTGGCTAAGGTTATTAAGAAGAAGTATTGGAAGGATTAGTTAAGCCATTGCTTTTTTAATTTTTTGAAGGTATTTTCTTTTATTGATTGTCTGATTTTTTCCATTAGTCTTAGGATAAAGTTCATGTTATGGATTGAGGCTAATCTGAAATAAGTTAATTCGCTTGATTTGAAAAGATGTCTTAAGTAAGCTCTTGAGTGATTTCTGCAGGTATAGCAGTTGCATGTTTTGTCAATTGGTTTTTTATCATATTGGTATTTTTGGTTTTCTATGTTAAATCTGAACTTATTATTTTTGGTTCCTTTTGATTCTGGAGATATATATAGATGACCTCTTCTGGCCCATCTTGTTGGTGCAACACAATCGAACATGTCAATGCCTATTTCTATTGAGTTAAAAAGGTCTTCGACTGCTCCTATTCCTAATAGATGTTTTGGCTTGTTTTTCGGCAGTAGAGGAATGGTCCATTCCAGAATTTTATGCATGTCTTCTTTGGATTTTCCTAATGATCCTCCAATTCCGAAACCACTGAATGGAAGCTTACTGATGAATTTTGCACTTTTTATTCTTAGGTCTTTATAAGCTCCTCCCTGGACTATTCCGAATAATGCCTGCTGTTTGTTATAGTATTTTAGGCATTGCTCTGCCCATTTATGGGTTCTTTTTAATGCTTCTGTGGTGTAGGTTTTGTTTGATAATGGGGATGTGCACTCGTCAAAGGCAAAGATAATATCTGAGCCAAGGTTGGATTGAATCTCCATGGAGTTCTTTGGAGTAAGCTTTAGCTTATGGCCATGAATTGGGTCTCTGAAGCTAACTCCCTGGTTGTCTACATGGGCGAATTTTTTATGGTCTGTTTTTTGGCCTATTCTTTTGTTTGCAAAGTCCAAATAATTGTCTGCTATTTTTCCAACATTATGTTCAATAGCAAATCCTAAAGAGAAAGCCTGAAAACCACCAGAATCTGTGATAATTGGTTTGTCCCAGTTCATGAATTCATGCAAGCCGCCAAGTTTTTTTATTAATTCATCTCCTGGTCTTAAATGCAGGTGGTAGGTATTTGCAAGAATTACTTCTGTGCCTAGTTCTTTTATATCTCTATTGTCCAAGGCTCTTATTGTGGCAGCAGTTGCAACCGGGATGAAAACAGGAGTATAGAATGTGCCATGCTTTGTGGTTATTTTTCCAAGCCTTGCTCCAGAAGAGTTGTCCTCTTTCAGAATTTCAAATTTCATTTCTTTTTAATGTCATACATAACTTCTTCCAGCTTCTTTAAATTCCATTTGATAGAATCAGATTTTTTTCTTAGCTCTGTATTTCTCAGATCAAATTTTAAAAATTCTCCAAATATTTCTTCTACTAAATCTTTTATTTTTTCAACTTCTTTCGGGTTTTTATGGGCTATTGTCACTGCTTTTCTTGCCAGCTCTCCTGTTAGATCACAAATTCCCATTAGATAATTCTCTTCATTTACTTTTAGGGATGAGATTATTGGTATTTTTTTGTCTTTTATGAAACCATAATATGTTAAGGCTTCTACGTATTCCTGCATTGCCTGAGAATAGCTGCCTTCGTAGAATAGTTTTTTGTCAGAAGATGCTATTTTATCTAGTTTTTGCCTTTCCTTTTTAAGATCAGCAAGAAGAAGTCTTGCTTCTTTCAGGTCTTTTCTGTGTATAGTGTAGATAAGCTGTTTTGAAAGTTTTAGTACGTCTCTTGATTTTTTGATCAGGTTTTCCCTGTTATAGTCATATTTAGCTAATTTTTCCCTTATTTTCTTAAAATCTTTTCTGTTAATCATCTCATTGGTGGTGAATTTATAGACCTATTTAAAGGTTTGGGAAATATAATATAAAATAGAAAGTTGTTAGGAATAAATTCCTAAACCTTTACGTTTTTTTACAAAAAACGCAAAGTTTAAATATAAAGATAGTTAGGGTTAGCTATATGACTACTGCGTTTAGGAACGTAATAGAGTTTTTTGAAGATATTGGGCTATATGATGTAGTTTTGCCATTTCTTTTAGTCTTTACAATTGTCTTTGCAATATTAGAAAAGACAAGGGTTTTTGGAACAGAAACAATTGACGGGAAGCAATATTCAAAGAAAAACCTTAATGCGGTAACGGCTTTTGTTATAGCCTTTTTTGTTGTTGCTTCGTCAAAACTTGTCGAGATTTTGACAACTGTTTCCTCTTATACGGTTGTTTTATTAATGCTATCGGTTTTGTTTTTATTATTAGTAGGTTCGTTTATGAAAGAAGGAGAAGGGGGATTTTTAACCGGTAACTGGAATTATTTCTTTATGCTGTTGATGTTTGTCGGTATTGTTTTAATTTTTATATATGCCTTAGGATGGTGGGATGTCATGTGGGATTTTTTCAGGTTCGAGACTGGCGGAGAGGTGGTTGGTTCTATAATACTGCTTGTTATAATTGTCTTATTCATTTGGTATATTGTCAAGAGTGAACCTCATAAAGAAGGAACTGTAAAAAAGGAGAATCAAAAATAAATAAAGAGGTGTATTAAAAAATGGTAAGTAATGCGTATAATCTTGAAGAATTTATTAGGATTCTGGATTCCTGGGGATTAACGGATGTGATGTTGCCATTCTTATTGATATTTGTTGTAATATTTGCATTAATGGCAAAAACAAGGATATTGGGGGAGGATAAAAAGAAATATAATTTAGTGGTAGCATTAGTTATTGGTTTATTGGTTGTAATTCCGCATGTTTTAAATTATTACCCTCCTGAAGCTGATGTTGTGGATATAATGAATGAGGCTTTGCCACAAGTTTCTATAATTGCAGTAGCTGTAATAATGTTATTAATACTAATAGGGTTATTTGGAGGAGAAGCAAAATGGATGGGTTCCAGCATGTCTGGGTGGATAGCTATAATCTCTTTTATAATAATATTGATAATATTTGGAGGAGCAGCAGGATGGTGGGGGGACTGGTCATGGTTTTATACTTTCTTTGGAGCAGAAAGTGTTGCGATTATAGTAATGATTCTGGTGTTTGCTATAATTGTATGGTGGATTACCAGAGGTGAAGGTAAAGAGAAGGAAGCGAATGCTTTATCGCAGTTAGGTAAATGGGTGGGGGAGATGTTTGGTGGTGAGAAAAAATAATTAAGCAGAGCTTAATTACTTTTTTTGAGCCTCCCCACCAGTAGAAAAACGCCATAAATTGGCTACGCCAATTTAAAAGTCGGTCCCGCCCCGACAGGCAATGTTTTTTATTGTACAACTAAATTGATGAGGGGATATAAAATATGGCGACGTTTTTGGATATAGGGGGATTAGAGCAATTTTCCGTTATTTTTGTTTTTATCTTTGTATGGTTAGCTGTATATGCTATATTGACTTATACCAAAATACTGGGTGAGAATAAGGGAATTCATATTGTTATAGGGTTGATAATTGCTTTATTGGTTTTGTTTTCTCCAATTGCTACTGGTACTATAGAGTATATTGCGCCTTGGTTTGCTGTTGTGTTTATTTTTGTGATATTTACTACAATTGCTTTGAAGTTGTTTGGGGCGACAGGCATGGAGAGTTTGGGTTCTTTGAGGCTGATTACCTTTGTTGTAATAATCTTGATTTTAGTTGTAGGAGCATTGAGTTATGTAAGGCAGCAGATTACAGTGCCCGGAGAGAATGAGACAAGTGTAGATTATGGCAAAACAACTACGATTTTGTTTCATCCGAAGATTTTGGGGGTAATGTTCATTTTGGTGATTGCTGTTTTTACGATAATTCTTATGGCTGGGAAGCAGTACATATAGAATAGAAATTTATTTCTTTTTTACAGGACCTGACATCCTCTGTAATTTATTTACACTATCTGTCAAAGAAGGGAGAACTTTAGAGAAGACTTTTTCCATGGCTTTTATTTCTGTGCCAACGTTAGTCAGGTTTTCATCATATTCAGTGATTTTACCAAGCATTCCCTTATGGAGGGAATCGAATGAGGCTTTTAAATCGTCCATTTGTTGCTGTAGTTGGGTTAGTTTAGTTGTCATTTCTTCTTTCCATTCTAATATTTTGTTTATTTCTTTCTCTTTTTCTTTCCATTTTTCTTCTACGATTGCTTCTGCTATTTCTTCTACATTTTCTTTACTGGGCTCTGAAGAAGGAGGGGCCATGGGAGGCTGTTGAGCCATAGGAGCTCCTTGCGGGTATTGCCCTTGAGGATAAGATTCGGGAGGATAAGCTTCTGGAGGATATTGCCCGTAACCCTGCCCGTAATCTCCGTAACCTTGGTCTGCATAACCCTGATCAGGGTACATTCCTGTAGCTGGGGGCATATCTGGAGGCGTTTCTTCTTTTTTCTTTCTACCGAATAAAGCCATAACCTACCATCCTCTTTTTTATTAATTATTACCAGTTACATATATAAATTTATCTTTTTTGGGCTAGTTTTTCATTAATTATATCTTCAACTTCCTGATGGGTGACAAAGTTCATTGGATCCCACATTCCTATATATTTTTGTAAAACCTTAATTTCTTCTTTTTTAGCACAACCCTGGAGCTCTTTAATGATTGTTAATACTTTATTTTTTATTTCATCTATCTCTTTTCTTATTTCGTTTATATCCAGGGTTAATGTTTTTATATCTGTTGTTAACTTTTTGTTTCTGTTAATCATATTCTCTTCTGTTACTCTTAACTCTGTCTGGAGGTTAGTGTATCTTTCTTCCAGAACCCTTAACCTGCTTATTGTGCCTTCTAATTCTTCTGAGATAGGTGTTGGTTCTTGGGAGGTTTTTTCGTGCTTAAAAAAACCACCATGTTTTTTTGATTCTTCTTTTTTCTGAAAGGGATTTAGTAATTTATCTACCATAATCATGTTAGAATGTATAGAGAATATAAAGTTATGTTAGTATTTTAAAGTAGTTTTATTTTAATCTTGTTCCGCACATTGGGCAGAAATTTTCATAACGATTTAAGACATTTCCACAATTTGGGCAGTATCTCGTTGCTCTTTTTTGGGTTGCTCTCTGGTAGATATTTCCTCTAATTTCCTTTTTCTCTTTTGGGCTTTCCCTTTTTTTATTAATATATCCAAAAACCAACTTGGCTGTACCTATAGCTATAAATAAGTACGCCAACCAAATGAATAATTTAAATTTTTGAGAATCTATTTTGTAGGAAGTAAATAAGATAGCAATTCCAATGATAAGGTAAACAGTCCAGTGTATTTTGACCATTTTTCTGATTTTTAATTATCTTTCTCCAATAATTTTTATATTGTTCATATATGGTTGTAAAACTGTTGGAACTTTAATTGTTCCATTCTTCTGTTGATAATTTTCTATAATGGCTCTCAAAGCCCTTCCGGTAGCGATTGCAGTTGAATTTAGGGTATGGGCATATTCCTTATTTTCCCCTTTTCTATATTTTATATTTAACCTTACTGCCTGGTATGAGGTGCAATTAGAGCAGCTTACAACTTCTTTATAAGTTTTCTCACGAGGCATCCATGCTTCAAGGTCGTATTTTTTTGAAGCAACAATTCCTATGTCGCCTGTGCAGATGCTAGTTATCCTGTAAGGCAGCTTTAATTTTTGGAATAGTTTTTCAGCGTTGCTTATCAGCTCTTCATGGAGCTTCCATGAGTCTTCTGGCCTGCAGAATATGAATTGTTCAACTTTATTGAACTGATGGACCCTGAATAGTCCTTTTTCGTCTATTCCATGGGAGCCTATTTCTTTTCTGAAGCATGTTGAGATGCCACAGAATTTTGATGGCAATTCTTTTTCATCGAAGATTTTATTCATGAATAAGGCAGCAATTGGATGTTCTGAAGTTGCGATTAGATAAGAATCTTCATCCTGGAGCTTATACATCATTGTTTCAAAATCTTTTAAGTCAGTGACACCTTCGTATGGTTTTCTTCTCAGGATTAATGGCGGTTCTATTGGCTTGTAGCCTTTTTTTGTCAGGAAGTCAATTGCAAATTTTTGCAGAGCCAGTTCCATCAGGGCTAAATCTCCTATTAGATAATAGAAACCTTTTCCTGAGACTTTGGCAGCTTGTTCGAAATCACCTATTTTTAGTTTTTCGATTATTTCTCCATGGGTTTTTAGTTCGAAATTGAATTTTGGTTTTTTTCCGTACTTTCTTATTTCCTTATTCTGGGTTTCATCCTTGCCTATGGGCACGCTTTTATGAAGTATGTTGGGAAGCCTCATCAAATAATAATAGATTTCATTTTGCAGTTGCTTGATTTTTTCATCAACTTCTTTTATTTTATTTGGGAGTTCTTTTGCTTCTTTTACTTTTTCCTTGATATCCTTATCTTGTTTTTTTAACTGGTTTATTTCATTTGTTATTACGTTTCTTTTGTGTCTTAGGTCCTGGTTTAATTTTAACAAAGTTCTATATTCTTTTTCTTTTGTTATTATATCATCTACCCAGCTGAGCTTTTCTTTTTCGTTTCTTTTCTTCAGGTCTTGTTTTACTATGTCTGGGTTTTCCCTTATGAATCTTATATCCAGCATAATAGCTGTTTAATTATTGTTTATATTTAAACGTTTTGATTAATAGAATATGTTTTTTACTAGCAAACTAACTTAATGTCTTCGCCATTGTTATAAGCATTAATCAACATTCTACCAATGGAATTGTTTTTCTTTATTTTTATTATCCCTGTCTTGCCTGCTTTTGCTGTCAGGATGAATTCATTATTAAGGTAAATGTCTATATCTTTGCTTTGCATCTTAATACCTGTCTGGAAGAGAATAGAATTCTTTTTGATTATAACGTCAAAAGGAACTTGCTGCTTGTTTTCTTTTGAATCTCTGGAGGTTTCTTTTATATCCAATGTTTGAACGTCAATAGACATTCCTAATTTTTTTTCTAATTCATTTATATTTTTTCCTTCTTTTCCTATAATTCTTGCTATATATTTTTCAGGGACTTTTACAATGCATTTGTTATCTGAGATGCAGGATACATTTATTTCGTCTGTATATCTTAGAAATTCTTTTTTGATGTTTTCCTCTGCGAGCTTGTGAACTCCAGATTTTGATATTTCTTCCTGTACCGGAACCACTACTGTTTGTTCACCATAAGAATATATTTCATAGATTAGTTTTCCTGTTTCAAAATCTGTTACAACAACTACTGGCCTTGCCAGGTCTGCTTCTGTCATTCCTGAAGGGACTTTAACTGTCATTCTCAGGCTTAAGGCCTTGTTAACCTGGCCGTTTTTTATGAAGACGACAGTATCAATAATTTGTGGGATGACTCCCATTTCAACTCTTCCGATGAATCTTTGTATTGCGTCTATAGGATTAGTTGCATGGACAACTCCAACCATGCCAACGCCTGCTAAACGCAAATCTGCGAAAAGTTTGAAATCATCTGTGTTTCGCATTTCATCAAATATTGTGTAATCCGGCCTGCTTAATAACAGTATATCATGGATTTCCTGCTGGTCTCCATGGGAAATAGCGTATTGTGTGATTTCATCCGGAAGTATTAAATCTCTCGGGGCTTCTACTGTTTTTACGATTTTTTCTTTTGAGGAGTAATCTATTGCCAGTGCTTGCGCAAATGTAGTTTTTCCCATTCCAGGAGAGCCTGCTATCAGGATTCCTTCTGCCTGCTCTGCTATTCTTTTTTTCAGTTTATCGCTTAATTGGTAGTCATTTAAGGTTAAACTTTTTATTGGCTTTACAGCTGTTATTTCCCATCCGTCTGCAAATGGGGGCTTGGTTATTACTATCCTGTATGTTCCTAGTTGCACTATTGTGGAGCCTGGTCTTTCTATTTCAATAAAGCCATCATCCCTTAGCTTTGCATTTTCAATTATTTCTCTGGAAAGTTCCTGTATTTCATCCTGTTTTACAACATTTTTTCTCAGAGCTATGAATTGCCAGTTTCCTGGAAAGCCTTTTTTGGCATAAGGAATAACGTTTTCTCTCAAATGGACAGACATTGTTGTTTCGTCAAAGAAAGTGTCCAGCTTTAATTTTTTAATGGCTGTTTTAGGGCTGAAGTAGATGGTTTTTATTCCTCTGGCCAGTGCTACTTCATTTTGAACTTTATCTGATGTGATTAAAGTCCCTCCTTCATCGTATGCTAATTGTCTTATCAGGCTGTCAATTTCTCCCAGAGAAGCCTGCCTTATTTCAGAGGCTTTTGGTCTCTGTCCTTCAAATCTTAATTCGAAATTTGTTGCCAGTTCTCTTATTTTTTTTATTTCTTCCAATCCAAGAAAACCAATTGCCTTGTTTTGATTTGCCTGATGCTCCAGTTCAGCAATAACTGCTTCATGGATTATTATTGAGTTTGGTTTTATCTCCTTTTTGATTATTTTTTTTGATAATAAGCCTTCTATTATTATGGAGGTATCTGGGATTAGTTTTTCTACTTTGGTCAGCATAGTGTTAATTTAGGGAATGTTTGTATTTATATATTTTTGTATTGCAATATCAAAACTTTTATATATTTATGATTTGTAGTGTGTATTATGTTAAATCTTAAAAAAGAGGTAAAGGATATAAACAGGTTTAATCATATAATTTTTATTCTTGGGCAAGAGGGTTTTGGTTATTTATTTGATAAGGTAAATATTGGAAAGTTTTTTAGGAAGAAAGAGGCAAAGGAGAAGTATAAGCCTGAGAGATTGAGAAAGGCTCTAGAAAGATTAGGGCCTACATTTATAAAATTAGGGCAGATATTGAGTTTAAGGCCTGATTTATTGCCGAAGGAGTATATCAGGGAGTTGGGAAATTTACAGGATAAGGTTCCTCCTTTTCCTTATAATAAGGTTGAGAAGATAATTAAGGAAGAGTTGGGTAAGCCAATAGATAAGCTGTTTTCAGAGTTTAGTAAAGAACCGATTGCTTCTGCTTCTATATCCCAGGTTCATAAAGCTAAGCTTAAGAATGGTATGATGGTAGCTGTAAAGGTACAGAGGCCTAAAGTAAAGGATGTAATGGAGACAGATATTGAGATAATGTTTTATATTGCAAAGTTGTTGGAAAAGCATTCCAAAAAGATAGGGAAGTTTAAGCCTATGAAGATTGTAGAGGAATTTAAGAAATGGACAGAGAGGGAGATTGATTTTAGGATAGAGGCTGATAATGCCAAGAGATTTTACAAGAATTTTAGAGGTTCAAGGATTGTAAAAATACCTAAGGTATTTAACAAATATTCCAGCAGGAAGGTATTGACTACAGAGTTTATAGATGGAATTGAATTACACAATATATCTAAGATTAAGGGGAAGAAAGGGTATAATATCAGGAAGATAATGAAGAATGGATTTGATAGTATATTGACCCAGGTTTTTATCCATGGGGTTTTTCATGCTGATCCTCATCCCGGGAATATTCTTGTCCTTAAAGGGAATAAGATTGCATTAGTTGATTTTGGTATTGTTGGTTATTTTGATGATGAGCTGAAAAGAAAATCTATCGAGCTATTTTATGGTATTGTAGAGGAAGATATGGATGCTATTATTAATACATTTTTGCATATGGGTTTAGTGGGGGAGGAAGAGACAGATATAGAAGAGTTTAAGAGGGATGTGAAGGAGATTATTGATCCTTTACAGAGGAGTGAATTAAAGGATGTTAAGATTAGTTATATTTTAGAAGAGGTTTTGGATATAGCATTTAAACATAAGGTTAAGATGCCTCTTGATTTTGTACTTTTTGGTAAGGCAATAGTTGAGATTGAGGGTATAGGTTTAGAGTATGAGCCTGATTTTAGATTTGTAGATAATGCCAAACCATTTTTAGAAAAATTGATAAAGAGAGAGGTTAAAATAAGCAATATGGCGAAGAATTTAAAGAAAAATATGGCTAAATACAGCAGATTTTTTAGTGAATTGCCTGATCAGATAAGTTCAGCTTTGAGAAGAATACAGAAAGGAACTGTAAAGGTAGATGTTGAGGATACTGATGTGAAAAGATTGGGAAGAGATATAGACAGGTCCAGCAATAGGCTAACTTATGGTATGGTGATAGCTGCTTTTTTGATTACAGGGGCTTTGCTTATAAATATGGGGAGGCCTGTGTTTTATGGTTATTCTTTAATATCCGTAATTTGTTTTGTGATGGCTTTTATTTTCTTAATATCTTTATTTGTTTCTATAATGAGAGAGGGAAAGGACTAAAAATAATTTAACAAACAAGAAAATTTCATTAATTTGTGAAATTTTCTCTACACGAAAAAATTCCAAGGGAATTTTTTGTGTCTCAGAAATGCTTGCATTTCCGAGAGTTTAGTAAAGTATAAATTGCATTTATACTTTATAAACAAAAATAAAGGAGGTGAAATTAAATGGCAGATGTGATAAAAAAAGGATTATTGACTGCAATCGGGACTGCGAGTATTGCTGCTAAGAATGCGGATAAGATTTTGAGGAATATTGCAAAAAAGGGGTTGATAAGTACAAAGGATGCCAGAAGCTTGGTTAATAAGCTGGTTAAGGAGGCTGAAAGAGAAAGGAAGAGGGTAAATAAGATTATTTCTGCGGAGCTTAAGAAACAGGTTAGAAAGACTAAACCAATTGTAAGAAAAGGGGGAAAAGCAGCTAGGAAAGCTGTTTCTAGAGTTAAAAAGGCACAGAGAATGGCTGAGAGAAAAGGGAAGAGGGTTGTTAGGAAAGCAGCAAGAAGATTAAGATAATGAAAATCAAGGATTTTCATTCCGTCAAATTTCGGAGAAATTTGAAGTAAGATGCCTCATGCAGTAACTCATGTAATTTTAACAATTGTTTTTTTAGACTTTATTAGAGATTATGTTGTTAAAGACAGGAAGAAGTTTCCTCTTCATTATATTTTTATTGGTGGGATAGCAGGGTTATTGCCGGATATAGATATTCCTATTTATTGGTTGCTGAATGGAGTTTTTGGTATTGAAATAGGATGGTTCCATAGAACTTTTTCACATAGTATATTTTTTGCCCTTATTTTCTTGGCTGCTACTATTGTAATATTTCTAGCTTCGAGGAATAAGAAGTGCTGGCTGCTAATGGCTGTTATTACTTTTGGAGTAAGTTTTCATATATTATTGGATGGAATTTTTTCAGGTTATGTTATGTTGTTCTATCCTTTATCTATAGTTCAGTATGGTTTTAATCTGGCAGACAAGATAGCTTGGCCTGGATTTATGGAAGGCTTAGATGCTCTGATTCTATTAGTTTGGTTATGGGATTTGGACAGAAGGCATAAATTAAGGGATTTTATGTGATTGTTGTTCCTTTAAATTTTTTATTATCCAGGACTTTTTTTAAATTATTTAGGTCATTTCCTACGATGATTAATTTTAGTTTTAGCTTTTCTGCCAATTTTGCTGCTATCGGGTCAAAGGGCATGTTAAGGCCAGGTTTCCATTTATTTCCTACGATTTTTTTTAATTGTTTCCATGTTGTTTGTTTGATAGGTTTTGCTCCTGGTTTTTTCGGGTCTTTATTATATAGATAAGGTACGTTTGTTATATTTATTATTTTGTTTGCTTTTATGTTCTTTGCTAACAGCACTGCATCATAATCTGTTGAGAAGCCTGGTTTCCATCCTGCTGCTATCAGGATGTTATTTTTTGAGGTTATTTTTTCTTTTGGATTTATTATTATTTTTTCTTTTATGTTTAGAATTTTTTTTAAGACTAAGGCATTTATTCTTGTTGCATAGATTCCTAACCAGTCCAGGTCTTTGTTTGTGATGTTTTTAAGTTTTTTTGCTTTTTTTTGCAGATTTCTGGCTAGTTTGCCGCCCCCTACTATTATTATGAATTTATGTTTTTTGTGGGTTTTTATTAGTGCTTTGAATTTTTTTAAAAAATTAAGATCCAGCTTGTTGGGTATTATTACCGAGCCTCCTAATGAGATGATTATTTTTTGCATAAGGCTGATTTATTTAATTTGTATAAAAATGTTGTTATTTTGTTTTTAATATCGGTTTAGACCAAAAGATTTAAATAGGTATACCAAGATATACTTAGGTATACCATAAAAAAATGAGAAAGGGTATTACCACTATTAAGATTTCTAAAGGATTAGTTGAAGAACTCTCTGAATTAAAGATTCATCCAAGGCAGGCATATGAAGAGGTGATTGTTAAGCTTCTTGGGTTTTACAAGAAAGATGATATATTAAGGAACAAAAGTAAAGAGGAGAGATTATTCAGGAAAAAAGGCATTACCACTATTAAGATTTCTAAGGAAGTAGTTGAAGAACTCTCTGAATTGAAGATTCACCCAAGGCAGGCATATGAAGAGGTAATTGTAAAGCTTCTTAGTTTTTATGAGGAGAATTTTTTAAAAAAAGGTAAAAAATGAGAAAGGAAGACAGAAAAAAGAGAGAAGAATTTGATGTAGAAAAAAGAATAAACAGAGAACATAAGAAACAATTATTAAGATATATCAAAGAAAATCTTTCCAGTGGTTATTCTCTTGCTGCTATCAGAAAAGCTTTAATTGTATATGGCTATGATGAATGGTATGCAAATTATTTAATAAAGGCCTATAAAAAACAGGTAAGTATTGCCAAATGCTCTATTGCGGTATTTATGCTTGTTTTATTCGGCTTAGGTTTGTTCTTTATACAACCAACAAAAGTAGGGTTTATAACAGTAGAGAAGGAATTTAACTATTCAGATGTTGTTGGTTTAACTCTTGATGATAATTATAATTATACATGGTTTATTGGTAATTACGGTGTATTGAAATCTGTCAGATTGGATGGAACTGTAAGTAAGGATGGTTATGCCAAGGCTTATTTGAAGTATGATAATGAATCATATTTAATATTTGATAGTGATATGTTGACCAATGGAGGAGTTGGTAAAGTTACTGGTTTATTTGTTGGGTATAATATCAACCAGAGTTTGCTTGAATATATTGATGAAAAAGAATTGGTATATAATGAAAATAAATCAATAAAAATAAATACTTTAAGTGAAGGGTTAAAAGCAATAGACGATGTTTTTGAGTTTAATATAAGCGGTGAGTTTGAGTGGGATGTTAGTTATGATAAGCTATGCAGTAAGTGGGATATTAATGATGTTAGTGTTTGTTATGGAAATGTGGATTGTTGTGCTTTGATTGGGTTAGAAAGTTTGGGTAAATGGAATGATACTTTCTATTTAAGCTATGGGAGGTATGGTGCTGGTCTTTCAAATGTTGTTAAAGCTCAAAT
>Ga0307435_1000144_pt1 | contig 31066 bp, 22 predicted proteins | sample SalMarWE160470MG_FD_202164 | JGI IMG/M metagenome (GOLD analysis project Ga0307435, IMG submission 202164) | Salt marsh sediment microbial communities from the Plum Island Ecosystem LTER, Massachusetts, United States - WE1604-70 | ecosystem: Environmental > Aquatic > Marine > Intertidal zone >... | reverse complement strand
AACTCCTTTGGAAAATTCCACAGTGGTTATTCCATGGAGTGGGGAATCAGTTTGGAGAGGGATACGATATAAAAATATTATTGGAGAACCTAAATATTTCTCCAGCTATGAAGAGGCCGAAGCCTATGTCTCAAGTCAGAAATCGGGGAATTATGCCATAGGAGGGCTCGATCCCTTTGCCACCCCCGTGCCTCTTGAAGAGTTGAACAGCTATGATCGCGTATACTCATCCGGGGCCACAACATCCGCAACAACTGTAAAAATTTTTGAGTATCTTGGCTCAGGTGAGTCCTGAGTAAAAACACAGCTTATTGAGCCTTCTTGGCATTGCGAGCCCTTCGCTTCTTGTCATTCTGAACGGAGCGAAGAATCTCCCCTCCGCTCAGGCCTGTCCTGAGCGACGTCGAAGTAGTAAACTCGGCGCGGCAAGCCCATGCACCTCCACGAGATTGCTTCGGCACTGTCGTGTCTCGCAATGACAGGAAGAGGTGTGTGCCTCGCAATGACAGTTTGCGTTGTCAAACGCTATTTTGATAAAGTGCTTGAAAAGTAAGAGGGTAGTGGATTAGCAATCTTGAATAATGGAGTTAAGCAACGTGATATAATATTTGCTACTCCATAGGGAACGACATTTGAAATGAAAGCATTAATATTGGCTGGTGGGAAGGGAACTAGACTTAAGCCACTGACCAACACTCTGTCTAAACAACTTATTCCGGTGGCTAATAAACCAATACTTTACTACGTTTTGGAGCAGGTCATTGAGGCTGAAATAAGTGATATTGGTATTATTATTTCACCGGAAACAGGACAGGGGATTGAGGAAGCGGTGGGAGATGGTTCAAGGTGGAATGCTCAAATTACTTACATTTTACAACCCGAACCTCTGGGTCTTGCCCATGCTGTGAAGACAGCGCAAGACTTCCTTGGTGATTCTTCTTTCCTGATGTTTCTTGGCGATAATCTTATCCAGGGCGGCGTCAAGAGCTTTGTTAAAGAGTTTACTACAAACAAGGTTGATGCACTTGTTCTGCTTAAAGAAGTTCCCGACCCACGCCTGTTCGGCGTTGCCGAACTAAACGAAAAAGGCGAAATAACCAGGATTGTGGAAAAACCACGCGAACCGAAAACAAATCTGGCGGTGCCCGGCGTTTACCTCTTCACCAGAGACGTACACCAAGCAATAGACAGGATAAAACCCTCATGGCGCGGAGAACTTGAAATAACCGATACCATTCAACAGCTCATTGATTCCGGCAAAAAGGTGCGTAGTCACATCCTCACCGGCTGGTGGCTGGATACCGGGAAGAAAGATGACCTCTTGGAAGCTAACCGTGTTGTCCTTGATGAATTTATGAAACGAGATTTAAGAGGTGAGATTGATGCTGCCAGCCAGGTGGCAGGCAGAGTCGAGGTTGGAGAAGGAACAAGCATAGAAAACAGTATCATCAGGGGGCCGGTATCTATTGGTGATAACTGCCATATCATGAACTCCTATATTGGTCCTTTCACCAGCATTGCTGCGGGAACGACTATTGAACGGTCCGGCATGGAACACTCGGTTGTCTTAGAAAACTGCTCTATTCGGAATATCGAGCGCTTGATTGACTGTGTCATCGGCCGGTGTGCAGTGGTGACCAGGCGGGGAGATGACTTCAGGGCAACCACGCTCTTTATCGGTGACGATGCCAAAGTGGAACTGTAGAAATTAGGGGACGAGATGCCATTTGCTTTCAAGGGGTTAGAGATTCCCGAAGTAGTCTTGATAGAACCTAAGGTTTTTGAGGATGGGAGAGGCTTCTTCATGGAAACATATAAAATGCCAGATTTTGTTACTGCTGGCATAAAGGGGAATTTTGTCCAGGAGAATCACTCCCGTTCTACTAGAGGAGTCCTGAGGGGATTGCATTATCAAAACCCGCCTTTTGCACAGGGAAAGTTGGTGAGGGTGGTAAGGGGTGAGATATTTGATGTCTCCGTTGATATAAGAAAGGGCTCGCCAACCTGGGGCCAATGGGTAGGGGTAATCTTATCGGAAGAAGATAAGAATAGTGTCTATGTTCCCGAAACATTTGCCCATGGTTTCTGTGTGCTTTCAGAAATTGCCGAAGTCATATATAAAACCACCAACGTTTACTCTCCTGAATCTGATGCTGGTATTCTCTGGAATGATGCGGACCTGAATATCGAGTGGCCTGTTAAGGAGCCGATTCTATCCGAAAAAGACAAAAAATTACCTTCTCTAAAGAATGCGGATATCAGGTTTTACTACGCAAAGGAGGCAAAATGAAGCTACTTGTCACTGGCGGCGTCGGCTTCATCGGCAGCAATTTCATTCGCCATATCCGGCAAGAACACCATGATTGGGAGATAACCAATCTGGACAAGCTCACCTATGCCGGCAACCTGGAAAACTTAAAAGACATACAGGACCAGCCCGGCTACCACTTTGTGAAAGGAGACATAGCTGATAGAAAGTCGGTAGACAAGCTACTGGGCCAGGGATGCGACGTCATTGTGAACTTTGCTGCTGAGAGCCATGTTGACCGCAGCATCTTGGATGCCTCGCCATTCATCGAAACTAATGTCAAAGGGACCCAGGTGCTCCTCGAAGGAGCAAAAAAGCACGGAATTCAAAGATTTATCCAGGTGTCCACTGATGAAGTCTATGGCTCCATTGATAGCGGTCGCTTTACTGAAGAATCACTTTTATCTCCCAACAGCCCGTATTCAGCCAGCAAAACCGCTGCTGACCTTTTATGTCGCGCCTACTTCAAGACCCATCATCTCCCGGCAATCGTTACCCGCTGCACCAACAATCTCGGACCGTACCAGTTTCCCGAAAAGTTAATTCCCCTGGTTATCACTAATGCCCTGGAGGATAAACCAGTCCCTGTCTATGGTGATGGCCTCAACATCAGGGACTGGATTTTTGTGGTTGACCACTGCCGGGCTCTGGATGTTGTCATCCAGAAAGGCCAGCCCGGTGAGATATATAACATTGGCAGCGGTAATGAAAAGACCAACCTGGAAATTATCCGCAAGTTGCTGGAGCTGCTGGACAAACCACAGAGCCTGATACAATTCGTTACCGACCGTCCGGCCCACGACCGCCGCTACGCTCTGGATTGTGCCAGGATAACCACAGAACTGGGCTGGAAGCCAGCTTACTCCTTTGAAAAAGCCTTGAGCGCTACTGTTGACTGGTATCTAAAGAACGAGTCCTGGTGGCGGTCGATCAAGAGCGGCGAGTATTCCAGATACTACAAGAAAATGTACCTCAAAAGGTGAAAGTAGCAGTCACAGGCGCTAATGGGCAACTGGGCACTGATTTATGCCGGGCCCTGCATAACTTCGATGTTATTCCCTTGACACATGCTGATATCGAAATTGCCGATATGGCTTCTGTCAGAGAAGCCATGCTCAAACATAAGCCAGCTATTATTATAAATACCGCCGCCTATGTGCGAGTTGATGACTGCGAAGATGAAAAAGAGAAAGCCTTCCAGGTGAACGCCCTGGGAGCCCGCAATGTCGCCGTGGTTGCTCAGGAACTCGGAGCCAGGCTGGTGCATCTCAGCACAGACTACGTCTTCGGCGGCGAAGTTGAGCCGCGAACTACCCCCTACACCGAATTCGATACACCTATCCCCCTCAGCGTTTATGGTAAGTCCAAGCTTGCCGGGGAAAACCTTGTTCGCCATTTTTGTCTCAGACACTTCATCGTCAGGGCTTCGGGGCTTTTCGGCGTTGCCGGCTCCAGCGGCAAAGGCGGTAACTTCATTGAGACCATGCTCAGGCTGGCCGGAGAGCGCGATGAACTCAAGGTGGTCAATGACCAGGTCTTTTCCCCCACCTACACCAGGGATTTAGCCCAAAAAATAGCCCAGCTAATTGCCACCGAATATTACGGCATATTCCATATCACCAGCAAAGGCGCCTGCTCCTGGTACGAGTTCACCACGGAGACACTTAAGCTGGCTGGCATAACGACTACGGTCGTCCCCATAACTTCAGACCAGTACCCCCAGAAAGCCAGGAGACCCCGCTACTCGGTGCTGGACAATTACCACCTGCGGCTCCTGGGCATGGATGACATGAGACCCTGGCAGGAAGCGTTAAAGGATTACCTGGTAGCCAGAGGGCACATTGTCTGAAAGCAACCAGCCCTTTTCCACCGTGTCATTGCGAGCCTTTTTTGTCATTCTGAGTGGAGCGAAGAATCTCACCTCTGCTCACGGTAAACTCCGCGTGGCAATCTCATTATCTCTCAAACAGCCACACCGGGCGCACTTGAAAATACACCCCTACACAAATTGACAAATACGTATCGGTTGGCTAATATGTTCAGTAATCAACACAACACGAAAGGGAGGAGCAGCATGAATCGGTTAAAACATCTGGGAGTTACACTCGCCGTCGTTATTTCGCTCTTCTTGATTTTCTCGCAAACGGTTTATGCCTCTATTGATGCTGGTACATTCGACCAGGCAGCTCGTGCCTATTATATCGACCCCGGCACAGGTAGCATCATCATCCAGGTACTCATCGGGGCGTTTGTCGGGGGACTGGCACTAATTGGTGTATACAGGATGAGGGTAAAAAATTTCTTAACCAATTTATTCACCGGGCGAAAACAAGATAAGGAGAGTGACGAAAATAAGGAGAGTGAGGAGAGCGAGTAGTGCACAGCTCCCGGCTTCCTTCCGCGACCCCAGCGGCTTCCTTTTCCGGCAGAATGATACCATATACCGTCAGGTAAACCTGGTCTACAAGGACGACTATGACCATCTGATGGATTCCGGTCTTTACCAGGCACTTGTTGGCGATAACCTTTTGGTTCCCCACGAGGAAGTCGGCATTGAGCCGCCGGTACCTGAAATTGCTTATAAAATAATCAGGCCAGAGGTGATACCATTTATCTCATATCCCTACGAGTGGTGCTTCAGCCAGTTAAGAGACGCCGCCCTGACCACACTCAAAATACAGAGAAAAGCCCTTGACTTCGGCATGTCGCTGAGAGACAGCAGTGCTTACAACATACAGTTCAAAAACGGCAGGCCGATATTCATCGATACGCTTTCATTTGGGAAATACCGTGAAGGACAACCCTGGGTTGCTTACCGCCAGTTCTGCCAACATTTCCTGGCACCACTGGCCTTGATGGGCTATAAAGATATACGGCTGAGCCAGTTGCTCTGCATTTACATAGACGGGCTGCCCCTTGATTTGACAGGCTGCCTGCTGCCGTGGCGTACTCGCCTGAGATTCTCCCTGCTTTCCCATATTCACCTTCATGCCCGGAGCCAGAAACATTTTGCCGATAAACCGGTAAACGTCGGACAACAACGGATGAGTCGCTACGCTTTCCTGGGCATTCTTAACAGCCTGGAATCCACTGTCAAAAAGCTAAAATGGCAGCGCGGGGGCACTGAATGGGCTGATTACTATCAGGACACCAATTATTCACCGCAGGCCTTCGAACACAAGAAGACAATTGTAGCAGGCTTCCTGGATAAGGTGAGACCGGCAACTGTCTGGGACCTGGGCGCTAATGTGGGGGTATTCAGCCGCCTTGCCAGTGACCGGGGAATTCCTACCGTATCCTTTGACGTTGACCCCGCTGCCGTGGAAAAGAACTATCTGGACTACATTGCCAGGGGTGATACCAATATTCTACCACTGGTGATTGATTTGACCAATCCCAGCCCCGGCATCGGCTGGGAGAACAAAGAGCGGATGTCCCTTAAAGAACGTGGTCCTGCCGATGCCGTGCTCGCCCTGGCACTGGTCCATCACCTGGCTATCTCCAACAATGTCCCTTTGTCCAGGATTGCCGGGTTTCTCAGCGACATCAGCCACTGGCTCATCATTGAGTTTATTCCCAAAACGGATTCACAGGTCCAGAGGCTTCTGGCTACCCGGGAGGATATTTTCCCCGATTACACCCGCCAGGCGTTTGAGCAGGAGTTTAGTCGCTATTTTACCATAGATAATTCCGCCGATATCCGAGAATCACAACGGACACTGTATCTGATGCACCGGGTACAGAGATGAAACAAAAATTAAAGGCTATTTTTTTAAAGGGGCCGGTGGTTTTCTACCCGCTGCTGTTTGCTGCTTTCCCCAGCTTTTTTCTACATACATTGTGCTGAGAAGATTACTTGAGGACTTTATATCTGATGCGAAGGCATAAGCTATGAAAAATCCGGGATTGAAAGAGCGTCTGCTTGATAGGCTGGACATTATTGGCCTTCTGGCCTTCTCGATAGCGGTGCTCTTTATCACGTTTCCCAATCTCTTGTTTTCAGCCAACGTAGAGCACATGCCGCAAGCAGTTATTTACTACAGGTATCTTTTTGCTGCCACTTTTGTTATTCTCTTTGTCCTCACATTCATTTTTATTTTCTTGCCCCGGCGAATCGCCCTTATTGCAGCCTCGCTGCTGGGTGCATACGCCCTCCTGGCAATTATATTTGACATCGTCTATCCCCTGGGCATCGGTCCACTTGAGAAAGGTACTGAGTCAGTGCCAGCCGCGCCGGTCGCCGGAGCGATTCAAATCGTTCTCATGGTAGCCGCATTCTTCGCCTTGTTCTATATGCCTCGAAAAGTGCGCGGCGTGCTTGCCTGGTCATTTGCTGCCGTGCTTTTAGTTTCTGGTATCCCATTGCTGTTTGCGCCTGCTTATTCGCAACATATCCCAGACACCTCCCCCGTCTCTGATAATGAGTCGGCTCCTGATTTCAATATCTACCATATCGTGTTTGACTCTTACTATGGTCCCTGGCTTGAATGGTCGCTCAGTGAGTTATCAAGAAACACCTCCGAGCTTGCCGGGTTCACACACTACCTGCGCAATGTATCCAACGGCATGTATACGGAAGCTTCCTATCCGTCCTTTATGAGCGGCACGATGTATTCGCCCGACAAGACAATTACAGAGTGGCATGAAAGCGCAGACAAAGACTCCATGACTGATGACCTTCATGAGCGTGGGTTCTCAACGACTTACTATGGGCTAGGACTATATCATGGAATGGGCCAAGTTGAAGTGGCATACACTGATGATGCCAGCAAGGCTGGCATCGTGTATATAGGACTGGCAGCGGATTATTGGCTGCTGAGGATAGCTCCGGTAGCGCTCAGACACCTGGTGCTCGACGACCACGGGGCAGGTCCGTTTAGTCGGTACATAGGAGGTAGAGTGGGAGTCCCCAGCGGCGACATAAGGACACTTGTATCCTATCGCCAGTTTGAGAAATTTCTGGCCGACGAGCGCCTCCGGCCCGCAGGCGGTCAATATGTGCACGCCTACTTTTACCCGCCGCACGGTCCATATCAACTGGACAGGCATGGCAACTATGTCGGTGAATCGTCTTATGATGAGCAGCTTCTCCTGGCCACTAATATGCTTCTGGAGATAGTGGAAACATTGAAAGAGCTGGGCAGATTTGAGGATAGCTTGATTATCGTTCATGCAGACCACGGTTTTGGCAATGGCGCACTAGAATGTTATGCCGGTGACCCATTGCGTGACTTTATTCAGATTGATGAGGCTACTGCCAACGCGATAGGGGAGGTTAGTGTAATAGATTGCACCGGTGCTGAAATTGAGGCAAGGTATCTCCCTTTGCTTCTTATCAAGCCGCCTGGAGTCGGCGAGGGCGCAGGCAACTTGACGATGAATGACGCCTTGGTACAGTTACTGGATCTCAGGGGGTATGTTAACAAGGTGATAGACGAATGGGACTATGCTTATCCAGAAAGAAAACAGGTGGACATACATCATGGGCTTGTTATTCAGGTCCGTGATGGTGAACGCATTACGGTTGGCCGCGATATTATGTCGGGATACATCAACCATTATATCATCCGGCCGGGCGGACAGTGGGAGATCTGCGACAATATACCATTTGAATACAAGTGACCGCAGGCATACACTGTCTTAAAATCACCTGGACGGGCCTATATTTTTGATACCAATGTGGAAGGGCCCAAATTTGTCTTTGCCCATTTGATGTGCCCCCATTCACTGTATGTGTTCGATACCGAAGGTGGGTCTGTTGAAGGTATAAATTGGAAAAACCACAAGGACAAGCAGTTCTACCTCGAGCAGTATATCTTTATTTCCGGTGAGATAGAAAGGCTGGTTGATGCATTGCTGCAATAATCCGAAGTACCGCCTATTATCATTCTGCAATCGGACCATGGACAACGACCACACCATCCCAGCATAGTCATAGGCGACGATGAATGGCACAAGATACTCAACGCTATGTATCTCGTGGGCATGGATACCGAAATGTTGTATAATAATATATCGCCGGTGAACACGTTCCGTCTGATATTCAACCAGTATTTTGGTGCCGATTATCCGCTGCTGGAGGATGATTAGGAACGGGAATTCCCCATTTCAACAGGAAGCTGACTTAAGACGCAGATGAAACAAAGGTTGAAAGAGATTTTCAAAGGACCGGTGGTTTTCTACCCGCTGCTGTTCGCTGCTTTTCCCGGTTTGTTTTTCTACGGACATAGTGCCGATTAAAGATTCCCTGAGAACTTTATATGTGATGCAAAGGAGCGAGTCATAAGAAGTCTGAGATTGAAAAAGCGCCTGCTTGAGAGGCTGGACATTATTGGCCTCCTGGCCTTCTCAATAGTGGTGCTCCTTATCACGTTTCCCAATCTCCTGTTTTCGGCCAACGTAGAGGACATCCCGAAGGCAGTTATTTACTACAGGTATTTTTTTGCTGCCGCTTTCATTATTCTCCTTGTCCTCACATTCATTTTTCTGTTCTTGCCCCGACGAATCGCCCTTATTGCAGCCTCGCTACTGGGTGCATATGCCCTCCTAGTGCTCATCTTCGACCTCATCCATCCCCTGGGCATCGGTCCACTCGAGACAGGAACTGAGTCTGTGCCAGCCGCGCTGGTGGCCGGAGCAATTCAAATCGTCCTCATGGTGGGGGCCTTTTTCGTCCTGTTCTATATTCCGAGAAAAGTGCGCGGCGTGCTTGCCTGGTCATTTGCCGCTGTGCTACTCGTTTCCGGTCTCCCGTTTATGTTTGCGCCTGCTTATTCGGAACATATCCCAGACTCCTTCCCCGTCTCTGAGAATGAATCGGCTCCCGATTTCAATATCTACCATATCGTGTTTGACACTTACTATGGTCCGTGGCTCGAATGGTCGCTCAGCGAGCTATCGAGAGATACCTCCGACCTTGCCGGGTTCACGCACTACCGGTGCAATGTTCCAAATTACGGTTCTACGCATGGCTCATATCCATCCTTTATGAGCGGCTCCATGTATTCGCCCGACGAGACAATCACGGAGTGGTATGACAGCGCAAACAAGGACTCCATCATAACCGACCTTCATGAGCGTGGGTTCTCGACAACTTTTTACGGGTTAACCTTACGAGATGGGATCAGGCAAGTTAAAGAAGCATACACTGACGACCCTGGCGGGACAGGCGTTGTAGACATATGGCTGGCTGCGGACTACTGGCTCCTGAGGGTATCTCCTGTGGCACTTAGACACATGGTATTTGATGACCGCGGGGCGGGGCCAATTACCAGGCATCTGAGAGGTGCCGAGAATGCCCCCAGTGGGGACATAATTAACTTGATATCCTACCGACAATTCGAGAAATTTCTTGCCGATGAGCGCCTCCGGCCTGCGGGCGGGCAGTATGTGCATGCCTACTTTTACCCGCCGCACTCACCCTACCAACTGGACAGGCACGGGGACTATGTCGGCAAATCCTCCTACGATGAGCAACTCCTTCTGGCAACAAACATGCTCCTTGAGATAGTGGAAACGTTGAAAGAGCTGGGCAAGTATGAGAATAGCCTAATGATCGTTCAATCCGACCACGGTTATTGTGGGGCTGCAAGTCAGACGTATGTCGGCGATCCGTTGCGGTATTTTATCCAGATGGACGCGGTTACCTCCGAGGCGATACGAGAGATCGACGTAAGGGGTTTTGCTGGCACTCTCCTCGAAGCAAGGTTTCTAGCTTTACTGCTCATCAAGCTGCCCGGGGTCGGCGAGGATGCGGGCGACTTGATGGTAAACGACGCCCTGGTACAATTGCTAGATCTCAGGGAGTATATTAACAAAGTGATAGATGACGGGGACTGCACTTATCGAGAAAGAGAACAGGTTAGCGTATATCATGGCCTCTATATGCAAGAACATGGCGGTGAACTCGTTAGGGTAGGGGCGGGCATTATGTCGGGGTACATAAATCACTATATCATCCGGCCGCTTGGAGAGTGGGAGATCTGCGACAATATACCGTTTGAATACAAGTGACCAAGGACATGCACTGTCTTAGAATCACCTGGCCAGACCCGTATTTTTGATACCCAAGTAGAAGAAAGGCCAGATGTTACCCGGCATTTTCAGGAGCCGGACGCAAATCTAGACTATTCGGGATTTGTGGCTCTTATTCCAGCAAGGAAGATAGCTAATGGAGAGTACACCGTTGGGATTTATATCACGAAGGGTGATATCGAAGCGCTGCAATATACAGGCAGAGCCATAACAAGATCAAGAGACACCACAAAGACCAAGTGAAGGCTGAGTTTGCGAGGCATGTGGATGCCAAGAAGAGCCAATGGTATATCCGCACGAGACAGCCGACAGCAGAGGAACTCCAGCAAGCAGAACACTCCGCCTGCTCCGTTTTCGACTACTATCATCTCAGGCCCTTGGACATGGACGACATGAGGACTTGGCAAGAAGCCCTCAGAGAGTATATGATGGAGAAAGGGTATATTGGGTAACGGTGTGGCGGTCAGCATAACAGAAACTACCTCGGCTAACGCGGGAGGCATTGAAAGGGCATGGTCAGTCGCAAGGTGTCAAATAAATATTCAGGGAGTAAAATAGTTGAAGCTCACACATCAGCCGGGTGTCAATAAATACCTCGCTCGCTTTATAAAGAAGACTGCCGAACTGTGGCGCTTCCTGTTATTGCTGCTGGTGGTATTTCTATTCGTCTTGGCTATTGTCTTTAACGCACTGGCGATAGTCGATACAAACCATCCAACACCGGCTGCTGCAATGTTTCGCTCCTCAGACTATACAGGCATGATGACCACGGTGTCAATAGAAAATGACCCCAACCTCTTCTATGCAGATCAAGCACTGGACAATATACTTCATATGTGGCCCAGGCTTGAGCCATACCAGTATGAAGATGAGATAGATTGGGAGGTGGGTGACAGATCAAGGGTCTGGTACATATGTTTTCAGTCCCTTAGAGTCGTCGGTTATCTGTCAAATGCCGCCGAGGTCAGTGGCAATGTGAGCTACCTTGTAAAAGCTGCCGAGATTATTGAGAGCTGGTATGATTTTCACCACGACAATAAGAAACCACCGCCTTACGCCTGGTATGACCATACAGTAGCTTGGCGGATTCAGAATGTCATGCATTTCTTACGTGCTTATAATTCGCTTCACGATATCCAATTACCTGGCTCCTTTGCTGAGAAAGTTGCCACAGTGCTGGACCAGGATGCAACCTGGCTCCTGGATGAGAGGAACTACCACCCTAACAACCACGGTATGATGGCCAGTATGGCACTGACCCAACTGGGTCTCACCTTCCCTGAGCTTGACGACAGTGTGCTGTGGAAGAAGACAGGGCTAAGCCGCATTAGGGAGCGCATCCAAGCTGACCTCAGTGTGGAAAACGTTCACCTGGAGCACTCGGCAGCCTATCACCTTTTTTTCCTAAACTTGGTCCTGCAAGTCAAGGGATACCTCAACACCAAGGGTGTGATGCTATTCGAACCAGCTGATAGAACTATCGAAGAGATGAAGCAATATGTGGCTTATATGGTGAAACCGGACTGCCGTATCCCGGTGATCGGAGACACTAATGATTCTCCACTGGCAACGGACTATGACCAACCCTGGGTCAGGTACTCCTTGAGTGCTGGTGAAGAGGGAGTTGTACCGCCCGACAACAGCGTGGTCTATCCAGATGCAGGCGTTGCTATATTCCGCGATGAATGGAGGACGGGGAGTGAATTTCCTGACACGACTTACCTGTTTTTCGAGTCTGCTTTCCACTCTACGACGCACAAGCATGCTGACGACCTCGGTTTCATACTCTACTCCCGGGGAGAAGATATTTTCGTAGGTCCAGGCGTATATGACTACGACACTTCTAAATATCGACAATACATCACGTCGACACAGGCACATAATACCCTGACTGTGGATGGGGAAAGCTATGTGATATCTGGGGACAAGGTCGGAAAAGCAGGTATCACAGCCTACAAGCTTGGGGAAGCATTCGACTTCGTTCAGAGCAGCCATACTATGTATGATGATGTAACGTTAAAGCGTGGCATAGTATTCATCAGGCCGAGCACAATCCTGGTAATTGATGAGGCTATATCAGAAACCGAACATTCAATACAGCAAATATGGAACCTGTCGCTGGCGGCCCACGATTTGAAATTTGACAGGAATGGCGTGTCGTTTCTCGTTGGCGAAAATGGGGTGTCGGTTGAAATTCGACAACTCAGTCCTGTGGCTGGTGTAAAACATTACTGTGGGCAGGAGGACCCCGTAAGGGGTTTTATATCACCGCGGCAGTTCGAGCTGGTGCCTGTTGACCAGCTTGAGTTTGAGAGCTATGGAAGTGGTACCGCTTTCGTCACTCAAATAACGATAACCGGGCCGGGCGAAGATATTCCGACCATTGAGGTTGACCTGGACAATCCCTATCAGGCCATTCTGGTTCATCATAGCGACGGCACTACCTTGACAATCAACCTCGAATCTGACCTGCAACCCTAGATTTGGTCACAATGAGAAGCACAAATGCTCTCCCGGGCTGAATCGGGAAGCCGTAAAGGGAGTAAACACGATAACAGGATCAGGCTGCTGGCGTTCAAAACTTGATCTGGTAAACTGAAAAGAGGGAGTAATCTCGCCGGGTACTTAATCATAGGTCTCGGATTGCCCCATCACTGAAACTCGTAGATCAGCAATTGAGCAGAGTTACGATTTACGCAATTTCATCTGATCAATCGCATATCATACTTCCACAAGCACAGGACCGTATCTGGGGTCAATCCACGCCAGGACGTCTCTGAAATGTTGTATCCGCGCGACAGCTCAGGCGAAAAGTCGCGAGTTCCGTCAGAAAATTTGCCGAATCTTAGAATTTTGTCCAGGAGTTGTCTATATCGTTGCATTATCGATGTGCATATCCGTAGACACAAATGCGGATCGATTGGGAGACGGGTGACAAACGAATTTGCTGATGCGCTCCAGTGCAGCATCCCACTCTAATGCTGACACCGTCTTTAATCCCCCCTCTACAATCCTGCGCCTCAGTTTCTCGTCCTGAAGGACCTCGAGGATACGCTCTGCTATGCACGTAGGAGTCGAATGGGCCAGGGCCGCATTTTCTCCGTCCCGTAGAAACCACTGAGTATAGCGATTGAAATTTGATACTGTAGCGCAACCGCTCGCCATGAACTCAAATGGCTGATACGAAGGGTGAGCCGTGTACATGAATACGAGACCTGCATCACATGACCGGTAGAGCGCTGCGAGTTCCTGTAGTGATTGCAGGACGCCAAGGTTAGTTAAAATCCCCTTAATGCCGTAGTCGGATTCTGAGAAGTCGGAGCCGACGGAGAGAATCTCTACGGCATCGCCCAATTGGTTTTTTACAAGACTCAGGGCCGTTATCCCTAACTCGAAGGCGTTGCGAACGTTGTGAGGGCGACCATAAAACACTATCCGCCATGTTCCTTTGCATTCACTGCGCTCTGGATCCGGATGAAAGATGGATTTGTCGATCCCTGGGATGAAGTATTGTATCCAGGGATTGTATTGCCGGTACAGTTCGCCAACGCCGGGCGTGTTAGCAACTCCGTTAAAGCCGAAACGGTAGGTCTGCTCGATTAGCCCGTATGTCGAACCTGCGGGGTAGAAAGCCGGCTCGAAATCTTGCACAAAATAAAATTTACCCTTGCACTTGCTGTAGCGTACCAAAATGTAGGCCGTGGTCCAGAACGTGCAGAATGCAGCATCGGACGGCGGAAGGCCGTCAGCTTCCTCCAAACTGGACACTGTGGTGAGCTCAAATTTTAAGCTGGGAAAAGCCTTTCTTATCATAGTCTCCGCTTCAGGGAGAGGGATGGTTTTTCCACCATGGAGCACGATGGTGTTATTGGTACCAAACTGGCGGGAGAAGCTATCCGCCACTCGGAAAATCGTATAGATACCTCCTCTGTAAATATGGTCGAAGGACGGCAAAATCCAAAGCGCGTGATTAAGCTCTAGGTGCGGGTCCTTCCGGAACCTCTCGATAACCGCCCAATTCTCTCTGAGAATGTCGCTAGAGACATCGTTAACTAAAAGGTGCGCGTTCTTCGCTAGCCGAGAGTTACAGGGTAATGCAAGAGTAGATCTGTTTCGGGGTCGACTTTTCCCACTTTTCTGCGGCAGAATGATGGCTTCGCCTATGAACCGCTGTTTCAGTGCTATGCGCATCCGGTACGGAATCATCGCCTTGACCCGCAGCGGCACGTAGCGCTGGTAATAGGGGAGCAAAGCCTGCCCCGCTCGGTTGAACCCGCTGGTGCCCAGCCACCAGAGCAGTGTGAATGCGTGGTGCGTATTCCGCAAGAACCGCCGCACTCTAAGACCGTCAGAGGCCGCTCGTATGGGCCAGGTGATCCGCCACGAAGCCGAAGCGGACACGGCTGCAAGTTGCGCTTCGAGCTCTGTGACCCGCTGGCGCAGCGCCTCTGCCTCACCCACCCGCTGGTTCAGTTTCTTAGTCATATTTCAATCTTTCCATCAGTCAAATTATAGCTGACACGTGAGTTTTCATCAACAGGGCCGTTCATGCAAGCTTCCCGCCTGCCCCCAAATAACTGAAAAGAAGGAATGCCTTCGTCAGGCACTCGAGTGTAATAAACAAGTTTCCCCGGAAATTTTGTTTGGCAAACAGCCAGAATATGGTAAGATACATTTAAATTCTGGGGGAGCCAAATTGTCGCCGTTGAGAAAAACGGAAGGAGGCTGCGAAGTGTTCAGTTCTGATATGTGCGTTATCGGAGGCTGCGGGAGAGTGGGTCTACCCCTGGCCATTGCCTTTGCGAATAAAGGGTTAAACGTCCTTATCTATGATTTGGACAGAAACAGAATGGAAACGGTGAGGAATGGCGTGATGCCCTTCTTGGAAGAGGGATGCGAGGAGAAGCTAGGCCGGGTGATTAACAAGAGCCTGAAACTCATCGACGACCCCGCTTCAATATCCCAGTCGAAATTCCTCATAGTTGCCATAGGCACACCACTTGAGGAGCACCTGAATCCGATATACGCAGGTATGCGCAAATCATTTCAAGCCCTGTTGCCATACCTGGCCGAAGGGCAATTCATAATTCTCAGGAGCACTGTATATCCCGGAACTACGCAAAAACTGAACGAATTCCTCAAGGAAAACGGTGCCCAGGTGCACCTGGCGTTTTGCCCCGAGAGGATTGTCGAAGGGAAGGCCCTGGCTGAACTTGAAAGTCTGCCTCAGATAGTGAGCGCGTTCGACGACCAGACCGTTCAGGTAGCTTCGGACCTGTTCAGGGTGTTGACCAAGGATATTGTGGTTTTGGAGCCCATAGAGGCCGAACTCGCCAAGCTGATTACCAACGCCTGGAGATACATCACGTTTGCCGCAGCCAACCAGTTCTTTATGCTGGCTGATAAACACGGATTGGATTATCGCCGCATTTATCAGGGTGTGAGTTATAAGTATCCGCGAATTCAAGACTTGCCTAAGCCCGGGTTTGCTGCCGGCCCCTGTCTATTTAAAGACACGATGCAAATGGCAGCGTTTAGCGACAATACCTTCTTCCTTGGACATGCGGCAATGCTGATCAATGAAGGGCTACCTAACTACATAATTCAAAGGCTAAAGGAGAAGGTTGACCTGCGAGATAAGAGTGTTGGGATACTTGGCATGTCATTTAAGGCCAGTTCCGATGATGAGCGTGACTCTCTGTCGTTTAAGCTGAAAAGGCTTCTGACGATGCAGGCGAAGACAGTCTATTGCACTGACCCCTATGTATCGAGGGATTATTTCGTAACCGCTGAAGAACTGGTTGAAAAGTCCGATATCATCATCGTGGCCACTCCGCATGCCCAATACAGAAGACTGAGCATTGCGAAGGACAAGCTGGTGGTGGATATCTGGGATTTTTACAGGAAATAGCCAGGAACGAACTGCAGTGTGCATTGATTCACGACAACCCCGTTACTAGCCACTGCTTCCCCAAAACTATAAGCTAAATCTTTTTACAGGCAAAAACAATGTTATAGCCGTTGATATACTCGGGGCGCTCATCTTCATAGGCCTCAACTTCGAAACCAACTTTTTCCAGCATTTTTGTAAGGTCGGGGCCGAAATCTGTAAATACCAGGCAGCCCCCGTAGCGCAGACTATCACCGTGATAAACTGCCGGCAGCAGATGAATAATCTCCTTGCCTTCAATACGGGCTCTCGTTACAGACTGAGTCGAGCGCCTGTTGAAAGGGACCGTGAAAATGTGATATCCGCCGGGCTTTAGCACCCTGTGAATCTCCTTGAACCCCGCTTCCGGATTAGCAACATGCTCAAAGACATCCTGAGTAATGACCATGTCAAAACCGGCATCCGGGAAAGTCAGATTTTGTACGTCTTCGCACCTCACTTTACCTCTGGTTTCTCCAGGAGAAACGTCGTTCCAGTATTCAGAGCACACAAGATTGGGGGAATTTGATAATACGGCGTGAACGGGTCCGCGAGATTCAAGTAAGAAGATTTTAAATTCCCATAAATCATCACTGGCTTCCGACAAACAGCTTGCATCGGAACCAATCACCTTCAGCACAACACGAGCCAGGTCAATCTTCCGCTTTGAGGCTCCGCAGTTAGGGCACAAACGTGTTTCGCGGAAATTGGTCACGGTCTGAGGGTCGGGCAATTTGTATAAGGCTCCACATATATAGCACTGCGGCACGTCCAGAATAGGGAGCAGCTTCTCAAGAGCCGCTTTTTTGGAAAAACGTTCTTTCACATACTGAAGGCTATTTTTTGAGAGTCTCTCCCACATATTCTTGTTGGAATATAGTTTGACAACCTTTCCAGCGAAAATCTCCGGCGTATCTGCAATAAGGACATGTTCACCATCGGTTAAACTCATTCCCTCTGCGCCCAGAGAAGTCGTCACAACGGGGACGCCATAATACATACTTGTCACGATCTTGCCCTTGACGCCGGCGCCCCACCGCACAGGAGCGACGCAAAGCTTTATCTTCTGGAAATACTGCTTCAAGTCTTTTACATGTCCCGTCACGACTATATTTTCTGAATGCAAATCCATTATGTCTTTGGGCGGGTCACTGCCAATCACAAATAGTCTCACATCGGGAAGCTGGGCAACTACGTGGGGGAAGCACTCCTTCACAAACCACACGACCGCGTCGACGTTGGGACTGTGTCCGAAGCCGCCCAGAAAAACAATGTCGTTCCTATCGTCGAAAGGAGGCAATACGTAATCTGATGGGAACCCCTCAAACGGGAATTCGTCGTATAGATACGGCGGTATGATGACGATATTGCGCTTTTCTGGTAAATCTTTGGATATAGCGTCAGCCTCGAATGTGCTGAATGTCAATATTGCATCCGCGTTCTTGAACAGCATGAGTTCCATTTCTTTCAGTCTCTGGCTCACTCTCAATGCCTGCTCGCTTCGTTCTACCTCATACTTTCTCTGCCATCTCAAGTAATGCAGGTCGCGCCCACAGTACATGATTTTGGCACTGGTATTGTCTCTGATTTTGTCGATGTATCTTATGGCAACACCCGGCCGTGATAGCCACGCGTAGTTTATGTGCTTACCGTTTTTGCGTAGCCACGAATCAAAATTGAACCTTCCATAAATCACCTCTATGCCGTACTGCTGCAACTCGCTGGTGTAGGGTTCTGTTCCACGTAAATCAGCCGGCAAGAATATCACTTTAAAACCTAAATCAACGAACAGCTTTGTGTACTGGTACATTCCCAGCGCACCGGCGTATCTGTCATAATCCGGCACCTTGTCGTCTATTATCAATATTGTTCTTTTTATTTTCTTGCCTGAGATTTTCTCCCTTGCGAGGAAGATGTTTTCGGCATCGGGCGCATAATGGTTTCTTTGAAGCACAGAACGCCATTTTTCTACGAATTTTGGCCTGTTTATCTCTTGATATTTCTTGATGCCAGCGTGGATGTCCCTGCCACCGGTTACCCCCTCAAAGTGAACGACGATTGACATTGGTTGATGCATAACCTTATAGCCCAGGCTCCTTATGGAGAAGCACAGGTCAACAATCTCCTTGTATGCAGGCTTATACCGCTCATCAAACCCGCCTATCTTCTCAAACAAATCTCTCTTTACTAGGAAGCAAGCACCCGGGCAATAGTCAACCTCTCTAACATAGTTATACTCTGGCTTGTCCGGATCGTCGCCGCGCCCATAGTTCCGAGCGGAACCATCATTCCAGACTATTGAACCGGCTTCCTGCAATGTGCCATCGGGGTAAACGAGCATGGAACCGACAGCGCCGACATCCTCTCGGCTTATGATCTCGAGCAAAGGCGGCAGCCAGCCTCTTGTAACCATGGTGTCGTTGTTGAGGAACAGTATGTATTTGCCCTGACTGGCTCTGGCGCCCCGGTTGCCGGATTCTATAAATCCCATGTTTTGTTCATTTGTAATCAAATGCAGGTTCTTAACTTCAGATAGTACCCTGGCTGTTTCATCGGTAGAGGCGTCGTCTATGATAACGACCTTGTAATCGCCATCTGTATTTTCGGCAATTGATTTCAGGCAGTTCAGTGTATACACCAATTGATTGTAGACAGGGATAACAATAGATACCTCCGGCTTTTCAGAAGGCATGGGGAAAACTAATTTGGTCGCTTCTTTCTGCGATATAGAGCCGTTGAACTTGGGCAGGTCATGACAAGGTTTCTTTGTTGCAGTCGAACTGCGGGTGAGCCGTCCCCACGCCTGCCTGAAGAAGCTTCTCCAGCCTTCGTTGAGGATGACCCTGATGCCTGAGAGCCCAAGCTCGTAATAGTCTCGGCGACGGGTGCCGGTGCGCAGCAGCTTTTCGACGAGTCCCTGATAGCGGTCCACAAGCTGTATAGGTATGCTGTGCTGAATCTGCCATATCTGAGAATCCAAAAGGTGTATGCGGTATTCCAAACGGTGTATCAGGTATTCCAAATGACGTATCTGGGCGGTCTTGGTTCGCAGCTCAGCTACTTGCCTCTCATAATCATTGAAGAATGTATTGGAAGCATCTGTCAGCCAGCTATCGGTAATGGACATCAGCGGTTTTAAGCTGACATTTGAAGCCAGAGCTATGTAGAAGAGAGGTTCCTTGCTAACTCTTTCCGCAAAATAGAATTCCATGTCTCCCTTCTTGATAACTTTCTCTATATAAACGGGGGATTTGTGCTGGTGGATACTCCACATGTTTGAGCCGGCGTAGGTCCGTTGACCAAATATACGCACATGCGCGAAGGACTGACTTAACAGGCTTTTGAATTCATCAAAATAAAGCTCTTTTACGTGGAAGTGACTATGATGATCACGCGCATCTGTGTATACTGCCTTGTTGGGCGTTGAAACTATGAATAAGCCATCATCCTTCAGCAGCCGTTTTGCTTCCGAAAGCAGCTTATCATGCTCTGCTATGTGTTCAATAGCTTCGAAGCACACAACTACATCAAACTTCCTCTCACCTTCTATAGGGACATCGAGTATCGAGCCTTCTATAAACTCCAGATTATCTTTTGCGTACCTGCTTCTGGCGTGCTGGACAGTTGGTTCATCAATTTCCACGCCGGCAACATATTCGGCTTCTCTGGCTAACATATATGTGCCATAACCTTCGCCACAGGCGAGGTCCAGCACCTTTTTGCCCTTCACGAAATGAGCGGCAAAGGCATACCTGTGGAGGTGTTCATAGTGAGGCTGCGCCCCCCCTATCCAGGGCAAGAACCTTTCGCCTGTCCATTCAAGCATAGGATACCTTCCTATTCTCGTTGCTGATGGGACCTGTCCCGCTTTTCTAGAACGGAAGACGAAGGCCACATCCAGCTCGTCGTCTGGGTCGAAAAAGAGAACATCCGTAGCGAAGCCAGTCAACTGTAACTTGTGCACTATATCCATACCGAAATCAGTAAAGACAAGCACATCTTCTCGTTCCCAAAGACCGTGGTACGCCGGCGCAAGCAAAGATTGACGTTCGCCATCAACAAGACGTGCACGTCTGATTGTTGTGTCCTGAGAGGGAATTACGGGAACGGTGAACAGATGAAACCCACCGGGCTTCAGTACGCGGTAGATTTCATCAAAAGCCTTCTCAAAGTCCGGTACGTGTTCCAGTGTGTCGGACGTCAAAATAATGTCGAAGAAGTCGTCGGGGTAAGTAAGGTCCTGCAAATCTTCGCAGCGTCTTCCGTTGTGTTCTGAGCCGCAAGGTACGCCTGGTACGTACTCGGAATAGTACAGGTTAGGGTGTTGTTTCAGATAATTGTGAAGGGTGCCGCAAGCATTGACTTCAGCAATCCCCATGGAACGGAACTCTTCTTCGTTGAGAAGCTCGACGAAAGATCTGCAGGACTTGCCGGTAATCTCTGAGAATGTTTGGATTAGTGCTGAACAGAGTCGCCTTACGCGCAGGCTGCTCCCGCAATTGCTGCAGTACATGCTCTCTCTACGGTTGAACGCTTCGGTAAGGCTGTCTGAAAGCCCCCATACTTGTTTGAGTTGGGCGCCAATCTTTGTTGGGTCAAAACGAAATGTCGAGTTCTGACCACAGACTATGCAATACCCTGTTTCTAGTGTGTCCATGCTCTGGCTCTTGTCAGAACGGGCCAGGTGAACGCCTGCATTCACCTTGCATTATGAAGGTTCTTAATTTTGCCTCAGGTTTGGTTTTAGCTTCGGCTCCACTATTTACCAAGGTTTTCACCTCCAAGTTTTGTAGTTGCGACGCCTCAGAGTCGCCCGGTGGGGCTAAAGCCTCGCAGCTACATTATTCAGACACCCTCATTATATCCTAATCCGTTCCGGTCCTGGTGTTACTGATGTCCCTACAGCATCGCCCGATAGTCGTGTATTACTTTTTCAGAGTCACCCATGGTGACAATCCGACCCTCGTTCAATAACATCGACCGCTGGCACAGGTCCTGCACGGCATCCAAGGCGTGGGAGACAAAAACTATGGTCTTGCCCTCAGTTTTGAACTGGCTCATCTTGTCCTGGCATTTTTTCCTGAAGGCTTCATCGCCCACGGCGAAGACTTCATCTATGAGCAAAGTATCAGGAACGGCATGTATGGCGGTGGAGAAGGCCAACCGCAGGTTCATGCCGGAAGAAAAGTTTTTCAGCTTCATGTTTTCAAATTTCTTGAGCTCAGCGAAGTCGAGGATGTCTTCGTACACCTTGTCCACAAGTTTGCGTCTCAGGCCCAGGATGGAAGAGTAGATGTAAATGTTCTCCCGGGCAGTAAGCTCGGGCTGAAAGCCGACGCCCAACTGGAGGAAGGAGGCAATCTTGCCATCCAGGCTGACCGAGCCGCTGTCGGGGTATAGGACCTTAGCCAGTATTTTGAGCAGCGTGCTTTTTCCCGAACCGTTCCTGCCGATTATGCCTAAAGCTTCACCTTTGTTGACCTCGAAGCTGACATCTTTCAGCGCCCAGAACTCTTCATAGGAGAACTGCCTTTTAATCAGGCCGATTATATTCTGGAAGACTGTAGTCTTTTTTTCATGGGGGATGCGGAACTTCTTGGAGATATTGTCAACGATTATGGCGCTCATCATAGCTCCTCGGCGAAGCGGCGCTGTAATTTGCTGAAGACAAGGCTGCCCACAAGATAGGCAGCGACGGCGAGACTGCTGACAACCACGATGCTGTACAGTGAAGGTAAATCGCCGGCGATCATTACATCGCGGTACATGATTATAAACTGAGTTACCGGGTTGAGCAGGTAATAGGACATTAGGTAATCCGGAATTATGTTCAAGGGGTAGATAATAGGTGAGCAGAAGAAAAGGACCTGGGTCACAACCTCCCATATCTGGTTGAGGTCACGGAAGTAAACGAAAAGGGAGGACAGGAGCAGCCCGGCACCATAAATAAAGAAGAAGTAGATGATGTGAATTAGGGGGAACAAGAGTACAGTGACGGGCAGATATCTGAGCAGGACAAATATTATAGGCAGCAGGACTACGAACTCGAGCAGGGAGCTTATGATGTTGGCCAGGGTATTGCTCAAGACCAATATCTGCCGGGGTATATACACTCTGGTCACCAGGCTAGCCTTGCCCACGATGGTGCGAAGAGATGATGAGGTGCCGTTGACAAAGAACCGCCAGGCCATAATGCCCACCAGCAAGTTTATGGCGAAGTCCTGTTCACGACCCCATAGGTGTCTAAAGATAAAGTACAGTACCAGTGCCAGCAGCAGTGGGCTGAGCAAAGACCATAAAAAGCCGAGGGCAGTATTCTGGTAGCGGTTTTTTAGGTCGGTTGCGGTCAGGTTCCAGATTAACTCTCGATATTGCCACATTTTATGGTTTGTATTATAGCCGCTCAGAGGCGCTGTGTCATCTCCAGGAGGTGCAATCTCCGGAGGTGAATGCAAGGCGGTGAGATTGCCACGCCCTTCTGGCGAAGGACTCGCAATGACAAAACAAGAAAGGGTCGTAATGACAAGAGCGGATGGGTTCGCAATGACACCTCCCTTCTGTCGTTGCGAGGAGCCCTTCCGTTGAAGGGCGACGCGGCAATCTATTTAGACGGATGGAGGGTGTTGAGATTGCCCTGGCGCTACACGTTTCTCAACACTCTTCCTGTGGGCCATCCCATTACTACACCCAACAGTTTGCCAGCCTCGTAGGCCATACTATAGAGTCAGATTCCTAATAGGCTCTCTATATTGCGAAATCTTGATTTCATAACGAGAGGCTACCGTTGACCTTGGTTGCGCCTCACTAATCCAGATTTTCCTAATAGTAGTCCGAAATATTTACTTGTGTCATAAACTATAGAATATGGTAACCACTTCAAATATCCACTGGCATGTAAATATTTAAGCTCACCGCTAAAATACTTAAAGGCTCTTGTTATAACTGACTTACGCGATTTTGGTAAGCCACCGGCTCCTTGGTTCAAACAGATTCCAAAATCCAGAGATTTCTGGAAGGCTGACCAGAGACTGAGATCATGGGCATGGTAGACAGTAGCCGCGGGTTCGTAGATGATAGTCCAGCCGGCGGACAAGATGCGATTGGCGAATTCTTTATCCTCAGCCATAATGATAGCTTCAGAAAATTTGAATTGCTGCCAGACATCCTTCCTTATTGCTGAGTTGACGTTGGATATAAAGACGTTATCAAGGTAGTAACTGGAGGATTTAGGCTTTACGATAATCTTCTGCTCAGGAAAATTATGCACATAGAAAAACTTCTCTGGGGGCTTGGTGGTTTGCCAGGGGATTTGTCGGCCAATAACCATGGCAACATTCGGGTCTTTAAAATTATTAGCTAATTTCTCTAGCCAATCATTATTGATGGGCAAAGCATCCTGCGTTATATACACCAGAATCCTGCCACTGGATAGCTCAGCGCCTAAATTTCTGGTTTTACCATGATGAAATGCCTCAGGCTCTATCTGGGTTATTTTTACCGGAAATTCTTTAGCAGTCCTGAGGGTATCATCAGTAGAGCCGGAATCTATTACCAGGACCTCATATAGACCGTCAAATTTCTGCGTTAATATATGCTGGAGTAAAGGAACAAAATTTTGTCCGGCGTTCTTGGTCAGGATTATAATACTAGCGTCCATAGCCCGTATCACGAAGTGCTAAATCCTGTAGAATTCGTCTCTCAAAACTCGGCTCAATCTCCTCTCCTCAAAGCTGCTCTCCTTAAGCGTGGCTATCACTCCCAACTTGTATAATTGTTTATCTGACAATTTTCTATTGTTTTGTACCACCCGCCTTTTGGCTAACATCTTCCTCAGATTCTTGACAAAGTCAACATGAGCTGTGGCAACAGATTTGATAGAGGCGAAGTTCCCCTGGGCCAGATACCCGATGCTGCGATACAAATTGAAGCCAAAACTTATGAATAAAGCTCTTATCACGTTTTTTGCTTCCAGGTTCTTGATGATGTTATACAGCCTGTTTCTGGTGATGAAATAGACCTTTGTTGATTCAAAAGTGCTCCGGCTTCCGAAAGTGCCACTTTCCTTATGATACATCACTGCTGTGGGCACATAGAGCACTTTGTAGCCATGAAGCCACACCTTCCAACCCAAATCGTGTTCCTCACAGGAGGCGAAGTAGTCCTCGTCAAAGCCTCCTACATATTGAAATAACTCTTTCTTCACCAATACTCCAGCTCCACAGCCAAAACCAGTATACTCAAGCTTGCTATATTTAGGGCCATCTTTATCACCATACCCCTTATAGAAGCCGCCACCGATAATAGTAATCTTTCCCCCGGCTGTATTTATCACATTCCGTCTGTCATAGTAGAGCATTTTGCTGGCACATGAGGCAATCTGCTCTTCTGAAAGAGCTCCTTTTACCAGCTCGAATAGCCACCCATTAGTTACCGTGGTGTCATTATTTAGAAATACTATATATTCACCGTTTGCGATTTTGACTCCGTCGTTATTGGGTTTGCAAAAGCCGTAGTTTTTGTCGAGCTGTAATATGTTTACCCAGTAAAAGTTTTCTCTAACATACTGGACAGAGCCGTCGGTAGACGCATTGTCAACAAGAATGACCTCGAACTTATCTCTCGGATAGTCCAAATTCTCCAAAGAGGCGAAGCATTCTCCCAGGAAATGCTTGCCATTGTAATTGACCACGATGATGCTTACAAAGGGAAGGTTATCGTTATTCACGGCTCCTCCCGATGGGCTGCTTTGCAACCATAACTTCACACTTCACAAGATCACCTCATAGTGTCCAGTAATTGAGCCCACTCCAGATTCCAATTCAGCCTTCGAAGCAAGGCGAAATCGGAAATCTTTCTTAATAGCTGATGCTGAGCTCGCCTCTGCTTTATGACGCTCCGCTCTTTCCACAGGGAAGCCAAGGCAGCAAATTTGGCCCTAATATATGGCCGGCCCTTGACCAGACTGTAGACTAGTATCATGAGCTCTATTGCCAGGAGAATGGGCAGACAGGCTAGCAAGGTTAAAGGCTTTAGCGTACTCAATAGCAGACTTTGCCGATTCTTCTCGAGACGAAATAGTTTCTCAGGGTCCATCTTCAGGCTGTATTTATGGAAGACTATTGATTCGGGCAGGCAATATACTTCATAATCCATCAAACGCAGGAGCCAGGAGACGATGACGTCATCGTTCCCCATAAAGCACCATGCGGGCGCGCCCCCCATTTGCTCGAGTAATTGACGACTGATTAGATAAGAACATCCGCTGACCCCGGGCACCCTAATGGGAGTGATGGAATTATCGTCTTTCTTGTTCAGACCACGGCAAAAGCCCAGGCCAGTGATATGAATATTCAAACCCACGGCATTGATTTTAGTCCGGTCATCAAAAAACAAAACCTTAGGCGTTACGGCTCCTACCTGTGGGTTCTCATCTAAAAAAGCTACCATAGCACCTAGCCAGTTTGGAACAACTTCAGTGTCTATATTAAGCGGCCCAATGTAGTCACCAGTAGCATAAGGTAAGCCGCTATTAATGCCACCCGCGTAACCTAAATTTTTATCATTAACAACAAATGTTAAGTTAGGGAACTTGGTTCGAGCGTACTCCAGGCTCCCATCGCTGGAATTGTTGTCAACGAAAATAACCTCGAAATTCGTATAGCTTTGTTTCAGGACTGATGAAATGCAAGCATCAAGATGTGACATCCCATTATAATTTACTAAAATCACCGACGCTCTCTTTGCCATAGCTTCCTTCAGGCAGAACGCATATTAATTATCTCTCTTCATAGTATCCAGCGTCAGGCGCTCTTGAGAACCAGTCAATAGTCTAGAGTTGGGAGTTAGATTAGTCAAGGGAGATGCTGTCGGTTCTTGATGGGCTGATTTATGCTCCGGTTATTTTCGCCTGCTTAAGGTGTTCAGGATTATGCCGGTGAATATGCTCAACATACCAGCGATGATGAACATGGTGGTGAGTATAGTGCTGCCTATGGCCAGATTGCCTGTTGCGGCGGCTATATTAATCACCCTGATGCCGATGATGAGACCGATCACCAGCAAGATGACACCTGCCAGTCCGAAAAAAAACAGAGGTCTCCTCTGCGAAATCATGACTATTATCCGACTGAGAACGTCTATGCCATGTCTTATCGGGTTGAGGGTCGAGCCGTCTTTGGTATATATGTTTGAGATTGGCACCTCGGTTATCTTGAGGTTTTTATCGGCGGCGCGGGTTATCATCTCTGATTCTATTGCGAACCCTTGCTCCCTCAAATCAAGTTCTTTTATTGCCTTCGGTGAAAGGGCCCGGAAGCCGGATTCGGAATCGGCGATATTGGTTTTTGAAGCGAGACGGCTTGAGCGGAAAATGACTTTTTGCCCGATGCGGCGATAGCGGGGAGTCTTATCTTTCTGGGCCTCTCTGGAGCCGATGACGAGGTCAAAACCCTCCGAAATGGGTTTGATGAGAATGGGAATCTCGTTAGGGTCATGCTGAGAATCAGCATCTAGGAGAACGAGGATGTCTGGATTTCTCTTCTTCGCCTCTGCCAGTATGCTCTGGATGGCTGCGCCTTTGCCTCTGTTTTCATCGTGGCGGATTACGGTGGCACCAGCGAGCTCGGCAACCCTGGCGGTGTTATCCGTGCTTCCATCGTCAACAACAATGACCTCGTCCACATGTTGCTTTGCCTGGAGGACTATGCTTCCGACATATCTTGCTTCATTATAGGCAGCTATGCCGGCCAGGACACCAATCTTGTGTCTTGTGTCGGGAGTCTTAAGTACAGAGTCTTTCATTCCACCTTTACTTCACAGTTACCGATTTTGCCAGATTGCGGGGTTTGTCAGGGTCGCATCCTCGATTGATGGCGAGATAATAAGCCATGAGCTGAAGCGGAACTACGGCGACCATGGGATAAAGTAACTCATCAACTTCGGGAATCTTGACCCAGGAATCATAAATGTCGCTTTCTTTGTCGGAGACACCGATAATATAGGCGCCGCGTGATTTAGTCTCCATGGCATTGCTCAGGGTTTCGAGAAATGTATAGTCGGCGGGGCAAATCACCACTACTGGTGTACCAGGCTCGATGAGGGCTAAGGTGCCATGCTTGAGTTCCCCTGCGGGCATACCTTCAGCATGGATATAGGAAATCTCCTTGAGCTTCAAGGCGCCTTCAGAGGCGATGGCAAAGTTAATTCCCCTGGCTATGTAGTAAAAATCGTTCTTATCTTTCAGTTTCTGGCTGAGCTTGACAAGCTCGCTTTTGTTCCAGTCCAGAACCCTGGTTATCTCGCCGCTCAGGTCGGTAAGCTTAGCTGCCGCTTCGTCAAAAGCATTAACCATGGAGAAGGACAACAGGTAGAATATGGCTAGTTGAGACAGGAAGGATTTGGTAGCGGCTACGCCTATCTCAGCACCACAATTCAGGTAGATGACCTGGTGACTGAGGTCAGCCAGTATAGAGTTAGGTCGGTTGACTATAGAGATAACTTGAGCCCCGGCGTCTTTAGCAGCCTTTACTCCCTCGATTACATCAGCAGTCTCGCCACTCTGAGAAACGGCGATGACAACGGTACTTTTGTCCACAGAGTCGGCAAAGTAACCAAACTCAGAGGCCATGACTACATCGCAGAACTTCTTGCCCACTTTAGAGAAGAGGTATCTGCCGACCAAGGCAGCGTAGCGGGAGGTGCCACAGGCAGTCACAATCACCTGCTTTGCCCTCAGAATGTCCAGGGCAATCTCTGTGAATCTCTTCCCATCCTGACGGACTATTTGGCCAAGCACCTGAGCCTCCTCCATTATCTCCTTGAGCATGAAATGCTGGTAGCCTCCTTTATGACTCTCAGCCCAACCGTGGTCGAGTTTTCTGGCTTGCTTAACCAGCTTGTTTCCCTGCGCATCGAAGAATTCGATTCCTTCTTGTGTCAGCATTACCACCTCGTTATCCTCCAAGTTCATCACCTGATTGGTATATTGAGAGAAAGCCAGGGCATCGCTGCTAACGTAATAATCGGGGGCGTCAATGCCCACAATCAGGGGATTATTCCTCCTTGTGCCTACGACCTTGCCCTGATTATCAAGGGATATGGCCAGAAAGGCATAGGAGCCCTCAAGCCTTGGCGCTATATTTAACACAGCCTGTTCCAGGGAACATCCGTTTTTGAGCTCATCTTCGAGGAGGTGAGGGATAAGTTCGGTATCGGTTTCTGAAGTAAACTTGTGTCCCATTTTGATGAGTTCCTGGCGGAGTTGTTGATTATTCTCAATGATACCGTTGTGAACTACAGCCACTTTGCCACCGCAATCGGAATGAGGGTGGGCATTGAATTGGGTGACAGCACCATGGGTTGCCCAGCGAGTATGCCCGATGGCTATATTGCCGGGAAGGCTTGCCAGGTTCTGTTTCTGGATGACTTCGTCAACTTTGCCGACATCCTTCCTTATCAGCAACCTGCCATCGCACAGGGAAGCTACGCCTGCTGAGTCATAGCCCCGGTATTCCAGACGCTTTAAAGCCTCGAGAACAATGGGAACCGCTGGCTTCTGACCACAATAGCCAATGATTCCGCACATTTTACTCCTTTAACCTTCGTAATAATTCTTGCCTTTTGCCTTCGTCGAGTCTTGTTTTGTTGTCCTTTACGTAGTATTGGGACTTAGGCAAAACTATCTTATTCGCCCTCAAGTCTTTGTGCAAGCATATCTGGGGTCCCACGAAAGAATCAGAGCCTACTCGAACCCCGGGCATGAGGCTGGCATTTACTCCAATGCGGCAACCTCGACCCACAATTGCCCCTAGTTTATCATAGCCGGTATCTACCAGACTATCACCGACTTTTACCTGGATATTCCTTTCGTCGAGTTGGAAGTTAGCCAGCACAGTGCCGGCGCCCAAAGAGCAATTGTCGTCCACTATGGAGTCACCAATATAATTGGAGTGGAACCAGCAATTATCGCCGATGTAGGAGTGCTTTACCTCAGTGGAATAGCCAATAACGGAGTTAGAACCGATGTGGCTGTAGTCTCGCACCAGAGCATTATTGCCAATGATGGAGTTTGTCCCGATATACACAGGACCTCGAATGACAGCATTTTCTAACACCTTAACATTATCGCTCAGGATAACTTTGCCTTCGATGTGCGCTTTCTCGGAGACGCGGGCTGAAGGGGCAATATAAGGTTGAGCGTTGTCCAGAAAATACTCCATTACTTTGAAGATATGCCAGGGATATTTTATTGGTGCCCAGAAATCGTTGTAGAGAACCACCTTGATCTTGTGTCCTCCCTTTACCATGCTGTCCAGGGCGCATTCATAGACATCGTCCTTGGTAGTCTGGGTGGTGTCTATATAGCGTAAAAGTTCTTCCGAGTTGTTATGGCAGTGAATTAAGATATTTACTAGGTTGCTGGGTTCCTCACCGGGATTGGGCTTTTCCACGATGTGTAGTAACTCATTTTGAGAGTTTACCTGGAGGTAGCCTCCCGGGAAGTACTTCTGGACTTGATAACCCAGAATATAGGAGGAGGCAGGGGCTTTTTCAGCTTCGGTGATGATTTTGGTGTATGCTGAGCTTGAGAAGACGTCATTGGGATTTATTACTAAAAGCTGCCCGTGCAGGAAGGACTCAGCACTTTTCAGAGCGTCAGCGATGCCTGATGACTCCTTTTGTAGAGCAAGGTCGACTTTTACCCCAGGAATTTCTTTGGTTATTTGCTCTATCTTCGCTATGTTTTCTGGATTCCCAATAATTACAAAATGACTTAAACCTGCCTCGCAGGCTACCTTTATTTGGTGTTCGAGCAATGGTTTCCCCAGAAAATCAAGGAGGAACTTGTCTTCAGTAATGGGAAACATCCTCTTGCCACGGCCACCGCAGAGAAATACGGCTTTCACCTGTTAGCCTCCACCAGACTTTTAACTAATTTTTTGCCTTTGCTTATAAGCTCAGCGGTCTGTGTCTGCGACGTTGACTCGGAGATTACTCGGATGACAGGCTCGGTGCCACTAGCTCTGATAAGCATCCAGGAGTCAGGCAATTCCAGCCTCAGACCATCAAGAGTATTTATCTCATCGGGAGCAAAAAGTTGAGCCTTTTCCTTTACCCGAGCCATTACTAACTCTTTAAGTTCATCAGGACAAAAGACCTTTGTTTTTTCAAAGAATAGCCTGGGAATATCTTGGAAGAATTGCCTGATTTCGCCGGCATCGCTTAGCTGACTTAACAGGGTGAGGGAAGCAAAAATGCTATCGGGGTAATAGCCCACCTCGGGTATGATGTAGACGCCTACCTGCTCCACTCCTAAGGCAGCATCGAGCTCCCGGGCTAAATGAGCGACGGCGACATCACCGACCCTGCCTCTGACCACTTCCACCTCAAGGTCCTTCACCGCCAGGTCAAGAAGGGTTCCAGTTTCTACTGTGGTAGCAATCGTTTTTCTTCCCGTTCGCTTGACAGCCAGTCTCGAGATGAAGGCGATGGGCTCGTTGAAACCGAGGAAACCTTCTTTATCGCAGAAAACAACACGGTCGGCATCGCCATCAAAGCAAATAGCTAAGTCAGCATTATGTTGTTTCAGGAAATTAACTGTGCCCTGGAGGGTATCCGCTTTCGGCTCGGGACTTCTCCCCGGGAAAAGGCCATTTTGCTCATCATTTATAGGTATTACATCAAGGCCCATCTGGACAAAGATGTCGCTTGCAAACTTGGAGGCAGCACCATTGCCAGGGTCAACGACTACTTTTAGCTGGTGATTAAATCCTGGCAGAGAAAGCTTGCCTTTAATA
>Ga0307435_1000143_pt1 | contig 31123 bp, 46 predicted proteins | sample SalMarWE160470MG_FD_202164 | JGI IMG/M metagenome (GOLD analysis project Ga0307435, IMG submission 202164) | Salt marsh sediment microbial communities from the Plum Island Ecosystem LTER, Massachusetts, United States - WE1604-70 | ecosystem: Environmental > Aquatic > Marine > Intertidal zone >... | reverse complement strand
TTTCTACCTTCTTTATGTATGCGACTTACTATACGAGTTGCCATATCTTTTAATCCTGCATCATTTATCTCTTTCTCTGTGAAACTGTTACCTCCATTTAAAGAATATCCTAACCTTACTCCTACTTCTCCTATGAATGTAATAAAAATAGCTACGCCTCCATTACCTAGGTAAAGGTTTTCCGTTTTACCGTCTAATCCCCCATATTTCTGATATCCTAGTTTTTCCATAATTTGGTCATAGGACGGTTTATCTCCAACGTCCTCTTCCTCGGCTATATTTAATTTATCTGATAGTTGGTTAGCATCAGATTTATGTGTCTCTTCAACTATATCACTAATATTTTCTTTATCAGTATCTATCATGATAATCCCTCGTTATCATTCCAGAATGCTGATTTTTTTATAAATCTTTGTAAATCAGGGAATTATGTGTATGAATTCACTTCCTCTTGGCCTTGTATCTTCCCCTTTTCTCAACCTTTTCTAATCTTTCAAGAACTTCATGAGCATCTTTTCCTTCTTTTTTATATCCCTTTAAAGCAGCCTTGAAACATTTTTCCCAGATTTTGTAGTGTTTTGATTCTAATGCTTGCTTTAAGAGATGCAAATCAACTGCCTTATCTTCTATTTTGTGGGAGAAAAAGCTTAGGCCGAAATCAATAAAGTAAATTTCTTTGTTTAATATCATATTAGATGTTGTTAAGTCGCCATGGATTATGTTGTTATTATGCAAGATTGCTATTTTTTTGCCAATTTCCTCTGATAGTTTTTGATGATTTTCTTTTTCTAAAATATCTCTTATCTTAGGACCTTTAATGAATTCCATTATTATTTTTTCTTTATCATCACTTTTTATTAATCCTGGAGAAGGAAAATCAATAGCTGATAATTTATCAAATAGTTTTGCTTCTCTTCTTGTTCTTGATTTTCTTAGTTTTTTATCTATTTCTTTTATTCTGTAATCTTTTCTGAACCTGTCTTTTATTATTTTGTTGTCTGTCAGATAGAGCTTTGCTTCTGCTCCTTGGGAGATTTTTTTCATACTAAATTCATATTCCGGGATTATTTAAATATTTTTATGAAAGAGCAGATTATTTCTTTAATTACTTTATAGTAGATAAAACAAATAAATTTATATACTATTAAATTATCCTGTGCCTTATGCAACTTATGCAATCAGAGAATTTGTTGGATCTTGTTAGCCACGAAGGTGGTACCGAGGAAGTTGATAGAACTTTATTGAACCTTATTAATAAAAAGGTTAATGAAAGTTTATTAGAAAAATTAGCCCCTAGCAAAACAGCGGTTGTAAGGCTATCTAATATCTTAAAAGGTTATTACAGTGAAAAAACAGGAGACCAAGATGGACTACCTACAAATCGTTATGCATTGAAACTAATGGTAGACACAGAAGGATGCAGGGGAGCAAGCGGTAATATTAACTTCTCAGATACTAGCTTACCAGAGGGGTATGGTAAGGGCCTTTATGAGTTATTGCAAGAATATGTTAGAACTATATTTGTCAAATTCTTAAGTAATGAATAGCCCCAAGCAGATTCGAACTGCTGTCAAGAGGTCCAGAACCTCCTATGCTTGACCACTACACCATGGGGCTTTATAAAAACAGAGAATTAACTTACTATAAAAACTTTATTTTTTGGGCTCTTGTTTTGCTTCTTCTTTCTTCTCTTCAATCTCTTCTCCTTTTGGCTTCTCTTCCTCTTTAACCTCTTCCTTCTCTTCAGCTTTTTCTTCTTGCTCTTCCTTAACCTCTTCTGTTTTCACTTCAACTTCTTTTTCAACAGGTTTCTTTTCACTTTCAATATGAAGTTTAGCTATTTCTAAGATTCTTATTGGATAGACCTTCTTTAATACAGCTTTTAGCTCTCTTTGTAATTTATTAGATATTAAATCCTTAATTATATTTTCAAAGGTTGTTTTTGCTGTATAGGATGTTAAATAATCAGCAGCATTTTTCTTAAAGGCGGTAGCTACAGAACCTTTTACTTTACTATAAGGGATTATCAACGGCATTATCCTTATCTTTTTGTTGTCAGATGTTTTGCAGATAATAGTCAAACCAATCTTTTCTTTTCCTCTCCTTACCAGTCTTTTAATAGATGTTGCATTGAGATAATACCCATAGAATTCAGTGATTGCTTTATCTCCTTTGATATTAGTAATAATGAACTTTATGCTTGTGTTTTGTTTTTTCATATCCCGCGTTAAACCCATTAGATTTACGCTTACAGCTCTTTTTATTAGAAATTTTGGTTCAGTAACAGGTATTTCCCCTATTAACTCGTTTCTGAATAATGCTGGGGAGAGTATTTGAACCCATTTTTTCTTCTTTACTTTTGTTTTTGTAACTTTTTCTTCTGGCATTTTATTAACAATTTGCAGGATATTTTTTTCCTTTAGGCAGCATATGAATGCTATTCTTCTGCAAATTCTTAAGAAATACTGTTGACTTTAGTCAACAGTATTTATTGTTGAGAAAAAGGGGTTAATTTATAAAACTTATTGTTTTACACATCCAAATTAACAACTTCCTTTGCGTGCTCTTCTATGAATTTTCTTCTTGGTTCTACTTCATCACCCATTAAGATAGAGAATATCCTATCAGCTTTAATAGCATCCTCTAATGTAACCTGCAATAATACCCTTTTAGAAGGATCCATTGTTGTTTCCCAAAGCTGCTTTGGGTTCATTTCCCCAAGACCTTTGTATCTTTGGATATGGAAATCTTTTTCCGTCTCTGTTGTGATTTGCCTTAGTTTTTCATCATTATAAACATATACCTCTTCTTTGCCTTTTTTAACTCTATAAAGGGGAGGTTGGGCGATATAGATATATCCTGCTTCAATTAAAGGCTGCATGTATCTGTAGAAGAACGTTAGCAATAAGGTTCTTATATGGGCTCCGTCTACATCTGCGTCTGTCATAATGATTATTTTATGGTATCTCGCTTTATCTATATTGAATTCTTCCATTATTCCTGTGCCTATAGCAGTTATCATTGTGGTTATCTCTTCATTATGGAACATTCTGTCTAATCTTGCTTTTTCCACATTCAGGATTTTTCCTTTTAAGGGCAATATTGCCTGGAATTCTCTGTTGCGTCCTTGCTTTGCTGAGCCGCCTGCTGAATCCCCTTCTACAATGTATAATTCACATTTTGAAGGTTCTCTATTAGAACAATCTGATAATTTTCCAGGTAAGGAGCCCTGATTCAAGGCGCCTTTCCTTCTTGTTAATTCCCTTGCTTTTCTTGCAGCTTCTCTTGCTTTTGCCGCATTAATCGATTTATCGATTATGGCTCTGGCAACATGGGGATTTTCTTCCAGGAAATGTGAAAGTTCAGTGTTGATTACTGAATCAACAATTCCTTTGACCTCAGAATTGCCCAGTTTTGCTTTTGTCTGGCCTTCAAATTGCGGCTCTAAAATTTTAACTGATATTACTGCTGCTAAACCTTCTCTGACATCTTCTGAGCTTAATTTTATATCGCTTAATCTGTTTTTTTCTATATAGCTGTTTATTGTTCTTGTCAGGGCTGTTTTAAAGCCAGAGAGATGAGTGCCGCCTTCAATTGTGTTTATGTTGTTTGCAAATGAGAAGACATTTTCCTGGTATGTGTCGTTGTACTGCATTGCTATTTCGACTTCGCAATGGTTCTTTTCTTTGCGGAAATATATGGCATCATGTAACGGATGTTTGTTATGGTTCAGATATTGTACAAAACTTATTATCCCCCCTTCATAATAGAATTCTTCTTTTTTGTTTGTTCTTTCATCCTCAATAATTATTTTTGTCCCTTTGTTTAAGAAAGCCAATTCCCTTAATCTGTTAGCTAAAATATCAAAATGGAAATTAGTATCCTGGAATATCTGATCATCAGGCAAGAAATTTATTTTTGTTCCTATTTCATTGGTTGTTCCGGTTTCTTTTAGTTCTGTGATTGGATTGCCCCTTTCATATTTTTGCGTGTAAATTTTTCCATCTCTTTTTACCTCCACTGTCAGTTCTTTTGACAATGCATTTGTAACTGAGATTCCTACTCCATGTAGTCCTCCGCTAACTTTGTATGCCTTTTTTTCAAACTTCCCACCTGCGTGTAGTTTTGTTAATACAATTTCTACAGCTGGCTTGTTGAATTTAGGCATTATCTCAACAGGAATTCCCCTTCCATCATCAATTATTGTGACTTTACCGTCTACATGCAGTATTACTTTGATGTTTTTACAGAACCCTGCCATAGCCTCATCTATTGAATTGTCTACTGCTTCATAGACAAGATGGTGAAGACCGGTTAAAGCTGTGTCTCCTATATACATGGCTGGTCTTTTTCTTACAGCACTTAACCCGCCCAGAACCTGAATGTCTTTTGCTGTGTATGTTGATTGTTCCATTTTTAACTAATCTCCTTATTATTTTTTCACAAAATTTAGAGGTAATCCCTAATGTTTCAAAAGAGGCTTTTCTTTATAAATCTTTCGATAAAATTTTGGCTTTAGAAGCCTTGTAGTGCCAAAATTTTTGGGTTTCAGCTGTTCTAATTTATCATTATTTTATTGATTTTATTGGTATGACATTGTTGTCTTATAGAAATCAAATTTTCCAAATAGAAACAGTTATGTCCAAAACAAAACATTTAAATATTAGTTATTTTAAGATAAGATTATGCAAACTGATTTATCAGATTATATCGATATTAGTCCTATTTTAATAGAAGAAAAGATAGTTGATTTTATAAGAAAGGCGAAGATTGAGATGCAATAGCACTTACCATGAAGACTAAAGTTGGGGGTATCCTAAGGGGGATTTATACTGATAGCAGTGTGAGTTCTATAAAAAGGTTTAGAAAAGGGGTCATTAATGAGACATATGACGTTAAGGTTAATGGCAAATCATTGGTTCTTAGGATATACCCAAAAGATTTTTGGAAGATAGAAAAGGAAGAGTATCTTTATGATTTGATAAGGAAGAAGACAAACGTGCCTGTTCCAAAGATAATCAAAGCAGGAAAGGATTATCTGTTAATGTCTAAGGTTGAAGGAAAAGAGCTTTCTGTTGGAGATAGGGTTTTGGTAAGAAAAGCAGGGGAGTTATTAGCAAAGATACATTCTATTAAGTTTCCTTATTATGGCTGGATTATCGGTAAAGAAATAAAGCCAAAATTCAGGAAATGGTTAGATTTTGTTAATTATGATGTTAAATCGAAGTTTAGGAAGATTCCTGGGGAATATAATGGATTGAAAAATAAGATCAGGGATATAATTGATAATAATAAGGATTTATTGAATATTAAATCCAAGCCTTGTTTGCTGCATAAGGATTATCATTCTTCCCATATTATTGTTGATAAGAATAAGATAAACGGCATAATAGATCTTGAATGGGCTATGTCAGGGCATAATGAGCTGGATATAGCAAAGTCATGCTTGTGGATGTTTAAGGGAAAGCATAAATTAGAAAAGATTTTTTTAGATGGCTATAAGAGGTATGGGAAAATATCAAAGGATTTTATTGAGAGGAAAAGACTGTATAAATTGATTATTTCACTTTCTTCATTATCTTTTTCATATGAATGTAAAAATAGGAAGTGGTGTGTTTATAACCTAAAAGAATTGAAGGGTGAAATAAATGAATATAACAAAGCTTACTGAAAAATATATCAATGAGCATCCCAGCATTAAGGACTGTGTAAGAAAAGGATTGATTAATTATTCCTCTCTTACAAGACAGATTGCTGATGAGTTGGGTTTGGATTTGAAGAAAAATTTTGATGCTATTTTAATAGCCTGCAGAAGATATTTCAGAAAGGTAAAGAAAGAGGATGTTTTGGAGAAGAAGATTATTGATATATTAAGACAGAGTAAACTAGAAGTTAAGAACAAGATTATTGTTGTAGTTGTGGAGAAGGATATTTATTTTAATCATTTGATTGAGCTGCATAAGGAAGTCAAGAAAAAATCAGGAGTATTTCATATTATTGAGGGTTCTAATACGATTACTTTGATTACTGCATCTGAATTTTTGGAATATATCAAAAAATTATTTAAGAATAAGATTTTAAGGGTAACTGAGAATCTAGCAGAGATAAATCTGAAAAGCTCTGAGGAGCTGGAAAAAACTCCTGGAGTTATTGCTTATTTAACAACCTTATTGGCCGAGAACGGAGTTAATATCATAGAGACAATGTCTACTTGGACAGATACACTTTTTGTAATTTCTGAGGAAGATATAGCTAAGGTTATGGGAGTTTTGAAGTTTTAATCTTTAACTATCCCTTCCTTGTCCAGCAAATGCCCTAATTTTTCTTTCTTAGTTTTAAGATATTTTTCAGTGTATTTGTTTGGTTCGATTATTATTGGAATTCTCTCAACTATTTTTAATCCGTATTTTTCTAAACCTGTAATCTTTGTTGGGTTGTTTGTTAATAATCTTATTGTTGTTAAGCCTAAATCTGCCAATATCTGGGCTCCTATTGTATAATCTCTTAAATCCGGCTTAAACCCTAGTTTTTCATTTGCTTCTACTGTATCCATTCCCTGATCTTGTAAATTATAAGCTTTGATTTTATTTAATAGACCAATACCCCTTCCTTCTTGTCTTAAATAGAGGAATACGCCTCCTTCTTTGCCGATAATTGAGAGCGCTTTTTCCATTTGCTCTCCACAATCGCATCTTAGGCTATGTAGGGTGTCTCCGGTCATGCATTCAGAATGTACTCTTACCAATATATTTTCTTTTCCTTTTACGTTTCCTTTGACTAAAGCAATGTGGTGGTTTCCCTTATTGTCTTCATAGACATGAATAACAAAATCTCCGTAGAATTTAGTTGGAAATTTAGCTGTTGCTTTTTCTTTTATAAGATTCATATTATACTTTAGAATTGATTATTTTTTATAAACTTTATGATTAGAGCGAAGCGAGAAGCATAAAGGAAAACCGAAAGTTTTATATACTATACCAAACTATAGTTTGCTATATGACAACTACAATCCAAATAAGTGAAGAATTACAGTCTAAATTAGCAAAGAGAAAAATATTCGATAGAGAGACTTATGAAGAGGTAATCTGGAATTTGTTAGAAGACACAATGGAGCTGAGCGAAGAAACAAAAAGGGATATGGCAGAAGCACGTGAAGATATCAAAAAAGGTAAGGTATATTCTCTTGATCAAGTAAAAAAGGAAGCAGGACTATAGATGTATGAGATAGTTTTCTCCGAAAAGGCAAAGAAACAATTTTTAAAGTTAGGGAAAGACATACAAAAAAGGATAATTAATGCTTTAGAAAGGATTAGAATAAGACCAGAGGCATATGTTACTAAGCTTGTAGGAGATCCTTCTTATAGACTCAGAGTTGGGGATTATAGGATTATTATGGATATTGACAAAGAAAGGTTGATTATTCTCATCATTAAGGTAGGCCATCGAAGGAATATTTATAAAGAATTTTTTAAAAAAAGATAAAATCAGGATTCTTTCTCCTCTTCTTCTGCGTCAACTTCGTCTTTTCTTTCTTCAGCTTCTTCATAGCCTTTCATAAAGCCTTCTTCCTCTGCTGACATTTCATCAGCTGCTACGAGATCTTCTCTTCCTTCTTCGTCATAAATACTGGTTTCGTCAAATTCTTCATCATCAAATTCTTTTTCCTTTGCCATGATGAAATCCCTCAAAAATTCGTAACTTTAGTGGTTATTTATATAGTTTACGTTTATAATTTATATAGAAGCAGTTTATTTCTTTTTTATCAATTTCTCTGCTCTTTTTATCATCTCTTTTTTTAGTCCAATAAAACAGCCCCCCATTTTACCTGCACAGTAAGTTGCTTCTCCACTTTTTATTATTTTGTTTATTTCATCACTTTCAATATCAATGTGGGTTATCCTGGCTCTGCTTTTTCCTTTTTCGTGAATGTAGACTTTTACATTCTTTATTTTATGCTTGCCTTCTCCTGGGCCTGACATCTTATTGGGTAAATTAATTTTAATATTTTTAAATTTATCCTATAATAATAACTCTAACATATATATTGGAGTATACTATAAAACCAAAAGCTTTAAATATCACTAATATACAGATTTGTATACTAGTTTAAATATATCATATATCACACAAATATAAAAAGGAGGCAGGATTTGGCTGGTGAGGCGTAAACGAGGACAAAATCATACCCAAATGTGGCCTATAGATACGCCATCACTATTGCCTCTGATATTTAAAATGGATTCAGAAACAAAAAACTTCGTGGAAAATGTGGATTCCTGGATAAAGCAGATTAGAGCTGAGTTCAGCCAGATTACTGATGTTTCTGGTATTGTGGAAGAGAATGTTAATAATGTTCAGCATAACTACGAGTTAATTTATGAGCTAAAGGAGCAGATGGAAGAGTTAAAATCAGAAATAAAGGCCTTAAAACTAATGCAATTATTACAGCTTAAGGATGGTTTAATAAAAAGGCAGCATTAAATCTGTTCTATTATTTTCTTTAAAGCATTGTCAGTAGCCACGAATAGATTGTTTTGGGTATCTTCTGTTGCTATTTGAGAGCCTCCTGCTTTTAGCTCTGCCTTTATTGTTGCATTGTTTTCGTCTCCTTCCAAGGTAATTTTTAGATTTTCATAGTCGCTTTTCTTTTCCTGCATCTGCTTTACATAATTTCCGATTACCTTCTTCAAAACAATCATCTTTGCTCCTTCTATATTTTGAAATCCATTTAATTCAATATTGCCTCCTAAAGAAATAGTTTCTTTGTTTGGTTGTTCCATCGCTATGCACCTCGATTGCTATAGTTGAGTATATTTTTGTGATTATATAAAAATATTGTTGTTTGTGGGGTGAGCACTCTGGGGCTTATCGAGGTATGACGCAAGGGGCAAAATCACAGAGTGAAACGATACATTAATTAACAAAATAAAGAGCAAGAATTAATAATTCTGGTCTAAATCAATACCTGCTTGTGCTGCTCTATCAGCATATGGTTTATACTTATCTGGTTCATTGGAATAGGCAGCTCTAAGCCATTTTAAACTTGCTTGTAGTAGCTCTGTTGCTTCCAGTCTAAAATCTGATGGAATTTGTGGAAAGATTTTCAGCATATCATCCACTGCGTCTCCTAATACAGGAACATTTCTACCTAGTGTCGCAACCGCAGCAATTTCAACATTTAGTTGAAAATAATCAGCAATTTTCCCATCTAGTTGTGCCTTATGATCCAATAATTGAGCGAGTCTATCTGATTCTGTCATTATAATTTTGTGAATTGAAGTTAGTATTTAAATCTTTCGGTTTTGTAGTCATCTGTAGGTAGTGAATAAATCTTGCTCTTCACACTATTTTGCCCCTGAGTAATACTTTGTATCATCAAATATTAATAAAACTTATATTCTTATTAACACTATTATTTACTTATTAACCCATGCTCCATTAATTTTATAAACTATAGATTTTTCTTAAGGTATATGCTTATCCAATCATTTTCAGGTATAAGGGGGATTTATGGCAAAGATCTGACAGATGATATTGCAAGAAGATATGCTCATGTTTTTAATGAATTCCTAAGAAAAAGGCTTAATAAAGAGCCATTAATTGTAGTTGGTCATGATACCAGAGCTTCGAGTAATGACTTAAAAGAAGCTGTTTTTGATTCTTTGTTTGATATAATTGATGTTGGTATAATGCCTGTAGCTGCTATTGAATTAGCGGTTAGAGAGTATAAGGCGGATGGTGGGATAATGATTACCGCTTCTCATAATGATCCAGAGTTTAATGGCTTTAAGTTTTTGGATAAGGATGGAGCTGTTTTAAGGCCAGATGATATTAATATAGTTATAAAACAGTTTAAGAATATAAGTAATCTAAGTGAAGAAGAATTTCTGGATAAGCATTTGTATAAGGAAGAGCTAAAGGAAAAAATAAAGAAAGTCAATAAGAAAAATAAAGACTTAATTATTAGATATTCTGATTTCCTAAAAAAGATTGTTGGTGAAATCGATAATAAAGTTAAAGTTATTTTGGATGTTAACGGAGGTTCAGGAATAATTCTAGATGAGATAATAAAAAAATTAGGTTTAGCTAATATAAAACTAATAAATGATAAAGCAGGAGAATTTAAAAGAAAAATAGAACCAAATGAAGAATCATTAAAATATCTTAAAACTATAATGAAAAAAGAAAATGCAGAATTTGCAGCTGGTTTTGATTGTGATGCAGATAGGGTTGAAATATTATTAAAAGATGGAAGTTTGGTAGATGGTAATTATTTACTGGCTTTAATTGTTGATGATATTTTAGGCAAAAATAAAGGCATTGTTGTTACAAATGATGCTACCTCTAATGTTGTAAGGAGAGTTGCAGAAAAACATGATTGTGAGGTTAAGGAAGTAGAGGTTGGGGAGATTAATGTTGTTGATGAAATGTTAAAATTAAAAAGCCCTATTGGTGGTGAAGGGAGTAACGGCGGGGTTATACTACCACCTTCAAGATGCAGAGATGGTATTTTGTCTATTTTGTATTTATTGAAGATAATTAATAATAGAAAAAAATCATTGAATCAATTAATAAAGGAATTACCCAAATATTATACCTTGCAGAAAAAAATTAAAGTAGATAAACCAATAGATAGAAATAAAATAAAAAAATATTACTTAAATAAAAAATATTTGATTCAGGAAACCGGAGATATAACAGGAGGATTAAAGATAATAATAAATAAGAATAATTTTGTTTGGTTTAGAGTTTCAAAAACAGAGCCAAACTTATTGAGGATAATAGCTGATTCTGAAACAGAAAGTAAAAGATTATTGGCAGAAGCTTGCTCTCTTCTTTAAAAAAAGATAACTTTATAAATAAATCTTCACATAGCTCTGTAATAGAGGGTGGTTTTATGGCCGAGGATTACGGTCAATGCAGCCTTTGTAAAAAGGGTAGATTAATTAAAAAAGAGGAGAAGGAGGTAGGCGGAACTACATATTTTATATTAAGATGTGACAAATGTAATCATCAAGTTGCAAGAAGCATAAAGTAAAAAGGTAAGTATTGAGCAAAGCTCAATACTTTTGACCTCCCCACTAACGCATATCAACTTGTGCGTGTCCCACCCCGACAGTTGATTTTAGACACATATAAATAAATTTGATTAAAATGGCAGATGAAGCATCATTGCAAAAGGTTGAGGGGCAAGGCACAAAGAAATGCCCTGAATGTGGAAGTACAGATATAGTCAGAGAAGATAATGAAGTTTACTGCAAAAAATGCGGTTTTGTAATAGATTAACTAAAATTATTTTTCTAATTTTACAGATGATTTTATATTGTTTAGAATGAGAGAGAAAGAAAAGAAGGTTATTGAAGATTTATTCTTGATTAAAAATATTATTAAGTATATCGTTGCTGATGATTCTGAAAATTTAAATAAAAAGCATGAAGAGCTAAGCAGATTAGAGGAAAAGGTTCTTAATGATAAAAAATCAAATAAGAAAAAATCACATAATTCAGAATTCTTGGAAGAGGTTTTGTTTGAGTTAAATAAGAATAAAAGTAAAGATGATTTTTCAATTGATATAAAGAAAGAGAAACGGGAAAACAAGTTTTCCCTATCTCAAGCAGAGCTTGAGAAACGGGAGATTGAAGAGGCTCAATCTTTTGTTATTAAATATCAGGAGAATGAAAGAGAAGAGAGACTACAAGTTGAAGCTGAGGATCAAAATAAGCAAAGATATTCTTTTGAGATTGTAAAAGAGAAAGAAGTTTCTGAAAAACGGCCATACCAATTACAAATAACTTATGAAAGCGGTAAAAAAGAAGATAAGTTAGAGATTAAATATAATCTTAGGGATTATCCTTCTGAAAGAGAGAATGCTTTGCAGGATTTTACTAACCAACTTGATAAGACTCTGCATATAATGCCAAAATCTTTGATGGGTGGTGTATTAGGCTATACATATCTTGGAGAGAATTTCATGGCAAGGAGGGAGGATTTAAACGGTAGTAAGGCTTTAATGGTGGATGTTCATGAGGCAATACATACTGATAATGAGTACGAAACGAGAGTTTTGACTAGTTGGATTCTTACAAGAGAAAGGGTTAAGTATAAGAGATAGCTTTATAATTGAATATTAATTCTTATTTATTATGACCAAAATCTACTTCCAAACCCATGGTTGCAGCACTAATCTAAGCGAATCAGAGATAATGATGGGTTTATTAAAGAAAGCCAATTTTGAGATAGTTTCTGAGCCAGAAAAAGCAGATATTTTGATAATTAATATTTGTACAGTTAAAGGAGAAGAAACTGCTTTAAGGGAGATAAGAAAACTGAATGAAAACTTTTCTGATAAGAAGTTAATAGTTGCAGGTTGTATAACTAAGGTTATTCTGAAGGAAGCCAGAAAAATAAGGGAGGATGTTAGTTTTATTAGCACACATAATATTAAATCAATAGTTGGTGTTGTTGAAGAGGTTATTAATAATAATGTTATTGAAGCAACTGGTAAGGATGAATACGAAAAGATTAATCTGCCCAAAATAAGGAAAAATCCAACTATTGGGATTATTCCTATATTGAATAGTTGTGCTAATTATTGCAGCTATTGTTCTGTTAAATATGTTAAAGGTAAACTTTTTTCTTATGATATGCAGGATATTAAGGTTGAGGCTTTAAATTGTTTAAATGATGGTTGTAAGGAATTGTGGATTACTTCTCAGGATAATGCTGCTTATATGTTAGATAATAGAAAGATAAGCAAACTTTCCGAGTTATTAAATGAAATAGTAACTATTAATAAAGAATTTTTTGTTAGAATTGGGATGATGAATCCTGCTCATTTGTTGGATATTTTAGAGCCAATGATTGAGGTTTATAAAAAGTACAAGGTGTTTAAGTTTTTACATATTCCTGTGCAGTCTGGTAATGATAAGATTTTAGAGTTAATGAAAAGAAATTATATGGTTAATGATTTTAAAAAGATAATAAACGGATTCAGGAAAAATATACCTAATCTTACTGTAAGTACAGATATTATTTGTGGTTTTCCAAGTGAAACTGAAGAGCAGTTTAATGATTCTTTAAATTTGATTAAGGAAATAAAACCAGATGTTCTTAATATTTCAAGATTTCAGGCAAGGCCAGGAACAGAAGCTGCAAAGATGGAAGGACAGATTGATGGAGGGATTACTAAGAACAGATCTAGGCTGTTAACTGATATATTCACAAATATTTCAAGGATGAATAATGAGAAATGGCTTGATTGGAAAGGTGAAATTTTAATAGATGAAAAAGGGAAACACGATACATGGATAGGGAGGAATTTTGCCTATAAGCCTGTTATAGTTAGGGGGGATGTTAAGTTAGGGGATTTTGTGAAAGTTAAGGTCAATAATATAACCCCTTATGATTTGAGGGGAGAAATAATTTAAAAAAAGAAATTGAAGATTTATTCAACAGTACATTCCTTGCAATAATCTATCTTCAATGCCTCGTTTGTTTTCTTTATGGAAACTTTTCCGTTTTCAAAACCCATTGCTGCTCTTATTGCATCTATATTTTCGCAAACAACATCTGATTCCTGGTGTATTGCCTGCATATATAATAATTTATTACCAGTAACTCCTATTGCTTCTTTCCAAATTACAATTTCTGGCATGTCACACCTGTTTCTGCCTAGTTCTTTTGCAAATTCCATGATTTCTGCTGTTGATCTTACTTTAGAAGCATTGTCTACAACCCTTATTCTTGTTGTGTTTTCAAATAGTTTTAATACTTCATCAACGTTTGGCGTTTCTTTGCAGTCTACAGTTACTGAATGGAGATGCATTAATGTGCTTGATACAGATAAAGCTGTTGTGAATATTGGCATATTATTTAATACAGTCTGCACATCAGGGCCATGGTGCGATGGCAGCTCTAAAACAGGGACAATTGCGTTAATAGGACCATGTCTAATGTCCCATGGGTCTGCCCCTCTTCTTATCATTGTGGCATGTACCGCATCGATTCCGTATTTTGATTTAATTGCATTTAATGTTCTGCATAATCCTGTTGTATTGCAGCTTACAACTCGGATGTAATCTTTGCCAACAGCTTCGTCATAGTTACATTGAGCAACAAAACTACAATCTGCTAAATCTGCTTTTTCTCCTCCTTCAAAGATGGCTTTTATCTTATTTGGCAAATAATATTTCTCTTTATTTTCTGCTCCTATTTTTTTTCTTGTGCAATCAACAATAATATCTACATTTTTTAAAAGGTCATTTAAATCTCCTGCTAATTTTAAGTTATTCAATTCTTCTGCTTCTGGCATTTTGTATATGGGGATCTTCTTAACCTGTGCAGAAGTCATTTTGTAATTATAGCTGTGTGCGGTTACTCCTACGAGTTTCATATCATTCTGGAGCCTTACAGCATCTGCAACCCTCTTTCCGATAGTCCCGTAACCTACAATTCCGACTTTGATTTTATCCATTTTATCACCCTTGTAATTTTTCTCTAACTATAGAAGCGCTACCTTCAGCATTAAATGCCCTGATATGGTCACAGGCAGCTTTATAGGATTTTTCCTCTACTTCCTTTTTACATTCATCAGACATTGAATAGATTTTATCAAAGAAGACCTTTACTGCATGTTTTCCGTTCTTTCCGAATATTTCTTCTGGTTTTTTGCCTTCTATTGGCTTGTTTGTTTGCACCCAATCAAACATCTCCTGCCATAAATTATTGTGATATTTTTTTAAGGCATCAAAGACAATATTCTGGAATAAGGTTGCAACATTACCTTTCAGTATGTCACCATGAGGGAATTTGTCTTTTATTATCTCTAATGGTGTACCAGTAATTCCATGTTGCGCAATTCTTACATCAAATCCATTATCCCTTAGTGCTTTGGCAACTGCCTGAGTTTGTTCTATATTGATTGTAGTTTGTGCAATTGGGTTTCCGTTTTCATCATATATATTGCCATGGGTTGAGCCGTTCGCAATTGCTATCAGGTTTGGGTTTATGCCCGCTTCTTTTAGTTTTTTAATATAAGTTACAGCTTCTTCTGGTTTTGTTAAAACCATTCCTTCTTTGTCTGTTCTCCCTATTTCTCCCACTTCCACCTCTAAGCCGAAATCCCCCTTTGCATTTTTTTGTATAAATTTTCCAACTTCTATTGTTGCCTTTAGGTTAGGGGCAAGTTCTTCTTCAACTGTCTTTCCCTCAAAATTGAATAGATGGGAAGCATCAATTGCAAATGAGGTATAGCCAGCTTTAATTTGTGCTTTTATAAGATTTTTTACTTCTGCTATTTCTTCTTCTGTTCCTTTTTTTATTTGAATATGATCAGCATGCAATATCCATATGTCATGTCCTACTTCCTTATTAGCTTTTTTTAGATTTTGAGAAAATGTTTGGGGAGTTAGACCAGTGTAACCAACCTTATGGTTGCATTCTGTTCTTGCCAGTTCCATAATTAATGCTGCATCTAAATCTTTAGCAGCTTTGAAAACAGCCTTTGCAACACCAATAGTAATTCTTGGATTACAAGCAAGGATTATGCATTGTTCGTTTTTTAGGGCACCAAATACTTTATTACCTGGTAATGGCTGGTTCATTTTTAATCAACCTCAAAGAATATTTTAGCTTCATCATACCTTTCTTTAGGAACTGTCTTTAGCTTTCCAACTGCTTTTTGAATAGGTACTGCTACAATATCTGTTCCTTTCAAAGCAGCCATTTTTCCAAACTCCTTTTTATCTATCATTTCAGCTGCCTTTATCCCTAATCTTGTCCCCAGTACTCTGTCAAAAACAGTTGGTGTTCCTGCTCTCTGTAGATGGCCAAGGACAACATGTCTGCACTCAATGCCTGTTCTTTTTTCAATCTCCCCGGATAATTTTTCTGCAATTCCTCCTAACCTTACATGACCAAACTCATCTTTTTCCTCTACCTGTAATTCCATCTGGCCTTTTTTTGGAACAGCTCCCTCGGATACAGCAATTATAGCGTAATGTTTTCCTTTCTTTTTTCTGTTTAACAGGATTTTACAGACTTCATTAATATCAAAAGGCTCTTCAGGCAGTAGTATTATACTTGCACCCCCGCCTATTCCTGCTTCTAAAGTCATCCATCCTGCATGTCTTCCCATAACCTCTACAATTATTGTCCTGTGATGGGATTTAGCAGTTGTATGGAGGTTTTCAATAGCTTCTGTTGCTCTTGTTATAGCTGTGTTAAAACCAAATGTGTAATCTGTTTCTGACAGGTCATTATCGATTGTTTTTGGTACACCAACAACCTTCACACCTTCTTTAGAGAGTTTGTTAGCTACAGTCAGTGTGTCTTCTCCTCCAATTGCTATTAGATAATCACATTTTAGTCTCTTTAAGTTTTCCTTTACCCTTTTAGGACCATCTTTCACTTTGTAGGGGTTGGTTCTTGATGTGTGCAGTATAGTACCTCCTAACATATGAATATCCGAAACCAGGTCCAGGTCTAGAACACCACACTCTTTACAGTCCAATAGACCCTTCCAGCCATCCAGAATGCCAAGAACATCATAGCCTAGGCTTTTAGCCTTGAAAACTATCCCTCTGATTACTGCATTCAGACCAGGGGCATCCCCTCCTCCTGTTAATACAGCAATCTGCTTTTTCTTTTTTCCGGTAATGCTCATATTACCACCCTCTATGAATGTTTAGAAAACAACTTATATTTAAATGTTTCTATTGTCATATAGTATCATACAAAAAACGAAAGGTTTATATATAAGCTTTAAAAATATCTATTTTTAGGTGGTTTCATGAAAGAAAGAGTTACAATAACCCTTGATGAGGATTTGATTAAGCAATTAGACAAAAGAATAGATGGGGAAGAAATTAGGAACAGAAGCCAGGAGATAGAGAAGATATTAGAGGATTCTCTGGGAATTTCTATTCCTAGCAAAGCATTAATATTAGCCGGAGGTAAGGGAACAAGGCTGAGGCCTTTGACTTATAAAATTCCCAAGGGTTTAATTGAAGTGCAGGGAAAAACTCTTACAGAATGGTTGTTTGAGTTGTTTAAGAAATATGGAATTAGGGATGTGATATTGTCTGTTGGTTATTTGGCTGATAGGATAAGGGATTATTTTACAGATGGAAGCAAGTTTGGCATGAATATTGAATATGTTAAGGAAGATCCTGATAAACCTTTAGGAACTGCCGGGCCTTTAAGATTAGCTAAGGATATGTTGACCGATAGCTTTATTGTTTCTAATGGGGATGAGCTTAAATGTATTAATATTCCCAGGATGTTTAGGCTGCATAAAAGAAAGAATGCTTTGGCGACTATTGCTTTGACTACTGTTAATGATCCTTCACAGTATGGTGTTGCAAGATTGGATGGTTCCCGTATTATTGAGTTTGTGGAAAAGCCTAAGAAGTCAGAAGCGCCTTCTAATCTCATTAACTCCGGCTTTTATATCATTGAGACAGAGATTATTGAAATGATACCCAGAGGAAAATTCTGCTCTCTTGAGAGAGAGATATTTCCCAAACTGGCAAAGGAGGGGAGATTAAGGGGATTCCCTTTTTCCGGGCAGTGGTTTGATACCGGAAACATAGAAAGGTTAGAAAGAGCGAGGAAGTTTTGGAAGGGTATAATAATTAGAGATACAGAGTGAGCTAATTTTTCAATATGATTATTTTAAAAAAATTAAAAAAATAATAAATTACTTCTTAAAGATTAGGTATAATTCATACAATGCAGAGATTGCTACTAAAGCATATACTATATTTATCAATACCCCTATTCTAAATATTAAGGGTACCAAGTTAATGTCGAAAATAGCTAATCCCCAGTTCAAACCGCCGACAATCAGTAAGATCTTGGCGATAAGAGTAATTGCATTTTCTGCCATATTATCACCCCCTAGATTTTATTCTAGGCTTTACACTTTATAAAGCTTTTGTTGCTTTCTTTACATTTTAGTTGATTGTTTTATTTATAAATATTTTGTTTAATAATTAAAATTTTTATTTTTTAAAATTGTGCGAAACTTTTAAATACCTAATATAGCTGATTTTTTATTATGTCAATCTTTAAAGCATATGATGTAAGGGGAATTTATCCTTCTGAGTTGGATGAGGAATTAGCCTATAAGATTGGCAGAGCTTTTGTTACATTTTTGAAGGTTAGTAATGTGGTGGTTTCTCAGGATATGAGGGAGAGTTCTAAATCTCTTAAAAAAGAGCTTATTAGGGGAATTACTGATCAGGGAGCAGATGTTATTGAGGTTAAGGGATTATGTTCTACACCCCGAAGTTATTTTGCATGTTGGTTTTTGAAATCTCCCGGTAGTATAATGGTTACTGCTTCCCATAATCCAGGCAAATATAATGGTTTTAAATTTACAAGGGAAAAGGCAATTCCTATTTCCGGCGATACCGGAATTAAGGATATTGAAAAATTAGTTTTGAGGAATAGGTTTAAAGACGTTAAAAAGAAAGGAATTGTTGTTAAGAAAGATATTACTAATGATTATAAAAAACATATTTTGAGATTTATTGATGTTAAGAAAATAAAGCCATTAAAGGTTGTTATAGATGCTGGAAATGGAATGGGCGGAAAGGATATGGAATTAGTTTTAGATAAATTACCATTAAAAGTAGTTAGAATGTATTTTAAGCCTGATGGTTCTTTTCCTAACCATGAGGCAAACCCGTTGAAGGAGGAAAATTTAATTGATATAAAGAAAAGAGTTAAGGAAGAAAAGGCTGATTTTGGTATTGCTATTGACGGAGATGCTGACAGGGTATTTTTTATTGATGAAAATTCAGAGACAATACCTGCTGATTTTATCACCTGTTTAATTGCTGAAGATATATTGAAGAAGAATAAGGGAGGGAAGGTTCTTTATGATTTAAGGAGTTCATGGGTTGTTAAAGAAGTTATTGAGAAGAATGGCGGCAAGGCAGGAATGAGCAAGGTAGGACATTCTTTCATTAAAGAGCAGATGAGAAAGGAAAAGGCTGTTTTTGCAGGAGAGTTATCCGGGCATTTTTATTTTAAGGATAATTCCTATACTGATTCTGGTGTTATAGCTGCTTTAAAGGTTATACAAATAATATCGGAGAAAGGAAAAAGGTTGAGCGAGTTGGTAAAGCCCCTTAGGAAGTATTATGCTTCTGGTGAGATTAATTCAGAAGTTAAGGATAAGGAAGGAAAGATTAAGGAATTAGCTAAAAGATATAAAGACGGAAAGATTTCTTGGCTTGATGGTATCAGGGTTGATTTTGATGATTGGTGGTTTAATGTGAGGCCGAGTAATACTGAGCCATTATTAAGATTGAATTTAGAGGCTAAATCTAAGGAACTTATGGAAGAGAAGAGAGACGAGGTTTTAGGGGTTATCAGGGGTTGAAAACCGAATAATTTAAATAGGATAAACTAATTCTAAACTGTGAAGTGAGAGAAGAAAGGAGAATTTAACTGTTTTCTCACAATGTTTTAAAATGAGAGTAAAACCGAGTAAAAAACCAAAAAAAAGGTATATTGTGTTTGAGGTAATCTCACATGACTTAAATGATTCAGCTATTCATAATGCTATTAAAAAGTCTGTTTTGAATGTTTTGGGAGCCCAGTACAGGAGGACAGGCATAAGGTTTTTAAAGAATAAATATAATCCCAGTATTCATAGGGGGATATTCAGGGTAAACAATAAATATGCCAAGGCGGTTATAAGTGCTCTAAATAAGAGCAGAAATATTAAGACATTAGGGATGAGCGGGATATTAAAAAAGGCTGAAGATAAATATTTTAAAATTGCAGGTTAGAAAAGATATGTTATATGTATATGAGGTGAAATAAGATGGTTGAACCAATGCCACATCAATTAATGGGTTATGACAGGGCTATTACTATGTTTAGTCCTGACGGAAGACTTTTGCAGGTTGAATATGCTAAAAAAACAGTAAGGCAAGGCAGTACAGCAATTGGGATGGTTTGTTCTGATGGTGTTTTATTGGTGACGGATAAAAGGGTTGTGGATACATTAGTTGTTCCAGAATCTGTTGAGAAGATATGGCAGATAGACGATCATATTGGAGCAACTGCTTCTGGTATTTTGTCAGATGCCAGGGTGCTGATTGAAAGAGCACAATTAAGGGCACAGCAACATAGAGTGACTTATGATACCCAAGTTGATGTAATTACAATAGTAAAGGATATCTGTAATTTAAAACAGATATGCACACAAAGCGGGGGATTAAGACCATTTGGTGTTTCTATTTTAGTAGCAGGAATTGACGTAGATAAGCCAACGTTATATGAAACAGATCCAACAGGGATATTTTTTGAATACAAGGCAAGCGTTATAGGAGAAGGCGAAGTGGAGATAGAGGAGATTCTGCAAAAAGAGTACAAACCAGAGTTATCTATTGAAGAAGGTTTAAAACTTTGTTTAGGAGCTCTGAAAAAGGTTCTGGGGGAAAATTTCTCTATGGAGAGGATAGACGCTGCTTATATAAAAAAGGATGAAAAGAAATTTAAAAAATTTTCAAAAGAAACAGTTGAGAGGAATTTAGGCGAAGCTAAGCTAAAGAAAGCCAAGAAGAAGTAAATGTTAAAATGACTGGTGTAGATGAAGCAAATGTTCTGAAACTTAGAACACATGGACAGAATTTTGAGATTTTGGCGGATAGTACTAAGGCCTTAAATTTTAAGTCAGGGGGCGCTGTAGATATAAGGGAGGTTTTAGCTGTGCAGAAAATATTTACAGACGCAAAAAAAGGTATGGAGGCTTCGCCAAATGCTTTGAGAAGCATTTTCAGAACAGAGGATCCACTAGAGGTTGCAAAGATAATAATACAAAAAGGAGAAGTTCCGTTAACAGCAGAATACAAACAGGGCTTAAGGGAGCAGAAGAAGAAACAAATCATAAACATTATACACAGGAATGCTGTTGATCCAAAGACACATGCTCCTCATCCTCCACAGAGGATAGAGGCTGCATTAGAGCAAGCAAAGTTTCATATTGATGAGGTGAGGGATGTTAATAAGCAGGTTGAAGATGCTTTAAAGGTTCTTAGGCCGATATTACCTATAAAGTTCGAGGTTAAGGAGATAGCTGCCAAGGTTCCTCCTGATTATGCAGCAAAGTCATATTCCATTTTGAATTCATTTGGAAAGAAAATAAGAGAGGACTGGCAGACAGATGGAAGTTTAGTTGTTGTTTTGGAAATTCCTGGCGGATTAGAAGAGGATTTTCATAATAAACTGAATGCATTATGCCATGGTGATGTTGAGACAAAAGTTTTGAATGTAAAGTAAAATTAATGTTACAAGGTGATAAAATGAGCAAATTATTAGTAAAAGATAAGGAAGTTGTGGTTCCTGGAGAGATACTGGCAGAGGGAATGGACAATCTTCCAGGCGTGGGAACATACAGGGATGAGAATGAAATAGTTGCAGGAAGGTTAGGATTAACTTATATTGATGGAAGAACAATTAAGCTGATTCCATTATCCGGGAAATATACCCCAAAGAGGAACGATGTGATAATCTGCAAGGTTATTGATATTAATTTTAGCGGTTGGCGCGTAGATACAAATTCTGCCTATAGTGCTATGTTATCTATGAAGGATGCTACTTCAGCTTATATCCAGAAAGGAGCAGACCTAACACAGTATTATAATTTAGGGGAGTATATAGTTGCTAATGTTACAAATGTGACTTCTCAAAAATTAGTTGATATAACTATGAAAGGACCTGGGCTGCATAAACTAAAAGGGGGAAGGATTATTTCGGTTAGCCCATATAAGGTTCCTAGGATAATCGGAAAGCAGGGTAGCATGGTTAGCATGCTCAAGAAAGCAACTAATTGTAGGATTATTGTCGGGCAGAACGGTTTAGTTTGGATAGAAGGCGAGCCTGATAAGGAATTGTTAGTTGAAAAAACAATAAGAAAGATTGAGGAAGAAAGCCATTTAGCGGGCTTGACTGACAGAATACAGAGGTTTCTAGAGAAAGAGACCAATATTAAATTAGGGTGAAAATTATGGTTTACAAAAAAAGATTAGATAATAGGAAAGCTGATGAAACAAGGCTGGTAGAGGCCAAGGTTGGAGTGATAAAAAGAGCAGATGGCTCTGCATATTTTAAGTTTGGAAATACGTGGGCTTATGCTGCTGTTTATGGCCCCAGAAATTTATATCCAAGATTTTTACAGGATCCATCAAAGGGCATTTTAAGATGCAATTATAATATGATGCCTTTTTCTTCCAGGGGTGAGAGAGTAAGACCTGGAGGTTCGAGGAGGGCAAAGGAGATTTCAATGGTTACAGAAAAGGCTTTATTGCCTGTTTTGGATTTGAATGAGTACCCTAATTCTGTTGTTGATGTATTTATCGAATTGCCGGAGACAGAAGCTGGCTCCAGAACAGCAGGGATTAATGCAGCATCTATGGCATTGGCTGATGCTGGTTTGTTAATGAAAGACCTTATTTGTTCGGTTTCTGTTGGCAGGGTTGATGATAAATTATTAGTTGATTTAGACTATTTAGAGGAGTCTTATGAGGACGGTCCTGTTGCAGATGTTCCAATTGCTTTTCTGCCGAAGTCAGGCAGGATTGCTCTTCTCCAGATGGATGGTCTGGTATCAAAAGAACAGCTTGCCAAATTAATTGAAATGGGAAGGGAAGCCTGTAAGAAGATTTATGATGTACAGAAAAAAGCGCTGAAAGATAAATATAAAGTAGCGGGTGATATCGATGGATGAAGATTTGAAAAAGCATGTAGTTATGCTCCTTGGATCAGATAAAAGGCTGGATGGAAGAAAACCCCTGGAGTATAGGAAACCAATAAAGGCAGAGTACGGATTTACAAAGACAGCAGAAGGTTCAGCTAAGGTTAATATTGGTGAAACAGAGGTTATGGTTGGCATCAAAATGGAAGTAGGAGAGCCTTATCCTGACAAGCCTGATGCAGGAACTATTATTGTCGGAGCAGAGCTATTGCCTTTATCCAACCCTGATTTTGAAGGAGGGCCTCCTGGAATACAGGCTATTGAATTAGCAAGGATTGTTGACAGGGGTATAAGAGAAAGCAAGACTATTGATTTTGAGAAATTATGCATCAAAGAAGGAGAGAAGGTATGGCTTATCCTGATTGATATCGTCACATTGAATGATTCGGGAAATTTATTTGATGCATCTGCATTAGCTGCGTATGCTGCTTTGCAGAATACTGTTTTTCCAGAATTTGATGGAGAGAAGGTTGATTACGGGGAAAAGACTAACAAAAAATTAGATTTAAAGAATATTCCTTTATCTGTTACTGTTTGCAAGATTGGGGATAAGTTTATTGTTGATCCCACTACAGAAGAAGAGAAGGTTATAGATGCCAGATTGACAGTTGCAACTATAGAAGATGGTACTTTATGCGCTCTGCAAAAAGGAGGGGAATTTCCTTTGACACAGGAGGAAATCTTAAAGATGATAGATATTGGTGTTGAGAGGGGGAAAGAACTGAGAGGTGTGCTTAAAAATGGATGAAGCTGATAAATATACAAGATACGAAACAGCAAGAATATTGGGAGCCAGAGCTTTACAAATCTCAATGGGCGCTCCTTTTTTGATTAAATTTGGCGAGAAGGATTTAGGGAATGTAAAATATAATCCAGTTGAGATTGCCAAGATGGAGTTTAAGGAAGGGGTAATCCCAATAACTGTTAAGAGACCTTATCCTGTTAGTGAAGCATATAAGGAAGGTAAGGAAAAAGAAGCAAGTTAAATGAAAGCAGACTCAAAACGACACAAGTTCGTTTTTCGTAGCTTTTATTTTTCCCTTCGGTCAAAATGAAAGAAATAACAGAACAAAAGATAGATAAATACATAGCAACCACAAAAAAGGCAATAGAAAAAGCAGAGAAAAGCAGGAATAGGACTTCTTTGGTTAAAGAAAGGGAAGATTGTCTGGACATGATAAAAAGATATTTCTCAGATGCCCTTCATTACAAAGAAAAAGGGGATTTTGTTACATCTTTTGCTGCTTTGAATTATGCGCATGGATGGCTGGATGCCTGCGCCAGAGTAGGTATATTTGATGTGCATGACAGTAAATTATTTACTGTAGACTGAATATATTTTAAAGCATAACATTTATAAATAAGTTTGAGTTTTGCCCTATATAGTAAAATGAACGATGAAGACAAGATAAAACAAATAAGAAGGCATATAGACAGGATTGATACAGTTATAATAACTGCATTAGCAGAAAGAATGTCTTTAATGCCAGAGATTGCAGAATACAAAAAAAGAAATAATATCCCTATTTTTGATGAAGAAAGGGAGGTGGAGATAATGAAGAAACTGAAGGAAATATCTGCAGAGCAAGGCCTAGAGGAAGGTTTTGTTGAAGAGGTTTTCTTAAGTTTGTTCAACGAATCAAAAAGAATACAGAACGAGGTTATCAGTAAGTCTAAGCCTGAATAAAAACTTTATCTGTTCTTATAGCAATTCCCTTATCATTCTTTATAATTTCTTTTGATTCCATTAATGCTGTCCCTAATGCAATCAGTTCTTTTTTTAGAGTCATTATTGCAACCGGGTCTTGCTCTTTTATTCCTGATTCAACCTTGCTTATCCCAGGTATGGCCAAATCTCTTCCATGAGTTAATGCTTTTATTGTCGTGTCTAAAACCCAGATTTTTGGCAAATGTTTTACTGCATTTTCAATTGGTTGTATGACTTTTCTTATGTATCTATCGTTGTTTTCATTTTTGTAATAGTAAAAGGCATCTGTCAAATCCTGTAATGTGAACAGGGTAGATTCGTCAAATGAAGCTACTTTTGTTCTTCTTAGCTCTGCCATATGTGCTCCACAGCCCAGTTTTTTACCTAAATCGTGGATGTATTTCCTTATGTAAGTGCCTGCTTCACAGCCTATTCTGAATAATACGTTTTGCCCTTCAATTTCCATGATATTTACATAGTAAATTTTTCTTGTCCTTTCTATTCTTCTTACAGAGCTTTTTATTGGCGGCTTTTGTTTTATATTGCCTGTGAAATCCTTAAATGCCTTTTTTATTTTCTCTTCTTCCATTGGTTTGTGTAAATACATTAAGGCTATGTACTCTTTTCCTGCCGGTAATAGAGCCTGGACTATCCTTGTTGCTCTGCCCAATGCTATTGGCAAGACGCCAGTAACTTTTGGATCTAGGGTGCCGGAATGGCCTGCTTTTTTAATATTCAGAATCTTTTTGGCATAATCACTTACCTGATGAGAAGTTGGGCCTTCTGGTTTGTCTATATTGACAACTCCATAATTAATTAACTCTTCTGTTTTTCTTTCTTCTGGCTTACAGCCATAACTGGGTGTTGATTCTTTTTTTGTTAGGATTTCTCTTTTTATTTCTCCAAAAGGTAATTGATTCATAATCGTTTAGAAAAAGTGTTGTCTATTTTAAATTTATCCTTTCTGCATCGGAGCACTTGGATGCTGCTCAACCTTTTTTGGCATTGGCGGCTGTTTTGGAGGATGATGCACTTTAGGGTGTTCTTTTTTCAATTCTTTTATTTCCTCTTTTTCAATCTCTTTTGCTTTTTCTGCTTTCTCTTCTTTAATATCCTTTTTTTCAACGTCTTCTCCGCCTAAAGCATCTTTAACTGTTATTTCCTCTTCTTTTTCTTTCTTTTCTTTTTTCTTTGGCTCTTTTGGTTTTTCTTCTGGTGCCCCTACCAATTCAACTTTAACTATACCTTCTTCTTCTTTCCTGCAGTTTACCTTTATATGATGGGGAGGGTTTCTTATGCCGTGTTTCCATAACTCCAGATTAAGATATTTTCCTATTTTTACATTATCTGATTTCATATGTTTAGCAACAAATTCCCTGACAGCTCTTACTGCCCTGTTTGTTCTTTTCCATCTTGGAGCTTTTTGATATTTTTTTCTGAGAGGAATATTATAGACTCTATCTAAAACGATTTTCGCTTTCTTTTTATCTTCTTTTTTTGCCATCTTTAAGCTTTAGTTTTAGTCCTTTTCCAGCTTCTTTTAATAGCAGTATGTCTTCCTGGATGGACCCTTCTTCCCCTGCCGTATTTCTTGGGTACTGTCCAAAAAGGAGCCCATCTGGTTTGTCTGTTTAATTTGCTTAATCTTCTCTTTCTTGAAGGATGTTTGTATCTTGCCATTTTATATTCTCTTTATTTTGAATTTCTTTTTTTCAGGCTGTAATTTTTTTAATATGTTTTTTAATTCCTCATCAGTTATTTTTTCTTTTATTTGGCCCTGCTGTATTGCCTGGCCTAGTATAACTAATAATTGAACTGCTTTATCCTGATGAGCTGCTTTAAGGTTTCCATATCTTTGTAAAGCTTCTTTTGATAAATATTGTTTGACCACAGCTTCAAGCTGCTCGAGCTGTGCTTGTAATTGCTCTTGTTCCTGTGCCTGTTGTTTTAATGCTTCCTCCTGCTGGTTTTGTAGTTCTGCTAATTTTCTTTTTTTAATTTCCTCTAATTCATCCATTTTTTTCTTTAGCTTCTTTTTTCTCAGCAAGTTCAGTTGCTGTTGGAACTTTTTCAACTTCCTTTTTTTCAATTGGTTTCTTTTCTTCTTTTTTTATCTCTTCTTTCTTTTCCTTAGGCGCTTCTTTTGTCTTCTCTTCAGCTTCTTCTACTAATTTTTCTGCTGTTGGCGTTTTGCCCTGTGCAAACTCTTTTGTTTTCTTAGCCAGTTTTTCCACTTTTGATTTTATGTCTTCGGTTTTTTCTTCTTTCTTTTCTTCAATCCTTTTTTCAACGGGTTTACTGCCGGTTATCTTCTTAGCAACATTATCCATTAATTTAATACCTTTTGGAGTTATGAGCCTTCCCTTATGCACCTCTTTTTCTCCTTTTTTTATTAATTCAGCTTTTTCCATCTGCTGCAGTATTTTTCTTATGATATTTCCAGAGCCTTTTTTGAATCTTTCCGGCTGATGGCCCCTGTTCTTAAGTCCACCATATAATACTCTTAATTTAGAAACACCAATGGGTCCTTTTAGTCTTACTTTTCTCAATACAGAAGCTGCTCTTATATGCCACCAGTCTGCTCTTGCAGGAGGCCTTTCTTTACTTGCGCCTGTTTTTACATAAACAGCCCATTCAGGTGGCTTTATTAATTCTATTTTCTGAAGCTCTTTAGCTACTTCTTCTATCAATTCAGTTGGATCAACATCGTATATTGTCATCTTAACCTTTGTATTTTTAATCTTTCATGCCTTGCGGCATTAGAATGGTTATATTGAAATAACCTATGTGGTGGGATTGTTAGGGTGTTTATAAATGTTTCTGAAATGGATACTGTTGCAAAATCGAGAGGTTTAGAAAACCGTTGCGTTTAGTGGTAAATAACCTCTATGAGATTTACCCATTAATTTAGGTGCGTGAGTGAGTTAAACTTATTTACAGGTAGGCTCTCATTTTTTAGAAACGTGGAGGGAGGTGATAATGCAGAAAGGTTTAAATAGGAATAAGAATAAAAACTCTACTATGGAAAAAATCCATAAAATTCTTATATTACTTTCATTTTTTATTGTTTTAGCCATAATCTTATCAAGCTTTTCAATTAATACAAGTTTAAGGATTTATGATAAATTAGATTCAAAATTAGGTAATCTAAATACCGAAACTAAACTAATAAATCAGAAATTGGATTCTATAAATAACTCTTTATGGTTAGAATCAGAAAAACATTTTTTGGAGGTGATGAATAAGATTGATAATTCTGTTGTTGAGATTAGGGTGTATCCTGCACAAAAAAATTCAGGCAACTTAAATGCTGTCATCTATACAGATTGTCAAGGACGTGATTGGTCCATAGGTACGGGATTTTCTATAAATAGTGATGGACACATCTTGACAGCAAAACATGTAATAAAGGGTGCAGAGATTATACTTATATCATTAAAAAATGGAACTTTGATGGAGGTGGGTGGTGGAATAACTTCTGGTTATGCTGATGTTGCTATCCTTCATGTAAAATCTGGGTTACCCCCTGTGAAATTTATTGAAGAAGGTTTATTAGAATTAGGTTCAAATATAGGTTTTATAGGTTTCCCTTTAGGTCCTAATGTAAGAACAAAAACTAGGGGGAGTATTAGTTCTGTTGTTCCATATAGATATGAAGGAGATAATTTGGATACAATAGTTTATATTATAAATTCCTTTGTAAATAAAGGGAATAGTGGTGGTCCTATATTCTCTTTAAAAACTGGGGAAGTTATTGGGATAATGAATGCACGTAATGAAGAAATGAGTGGAATTGCTATTTCTACAGCACTTAACAAAAAGGGATTATCTGAAGTTGTATACTAATATTAGAAGGTTGAAGCCAACCTAATTAATTCCCTCCATCTATTACCTTCCAAACTTCCATCAATCCCACAAGCCATAGCAGGAGTAACACCTAAAACAGAATGTGTCTTTATATGGTTATAGTAATTGGCGAATGCCTGTGTCATTAGGTCAGCAGTTTCTAAATTCTGCAATCCCCTCATAACCTTTAATCGTTCCCTTATAGCTCTATTTAATCCACTCTATCTTCACTTCTCTCCTAGGCAATGCCTTCTCAGGGAATTTCTCAGGATAACCAAGGGCTATGGTGGACATTACTCTATTGGATGAGGGAATGCCTACGCTCTTCCTTATCTTTCTGTTGTTGTTAAAGACGATGTCTGCAAAGCCTATCCAGCAGCTTCCTATGCCTAATGATCTTGCTACCAGCATCATGTTCTGGGCTGCACAGCTGCAGTCCTGTAAGAAGAATCTTTTTTTTGGAGTATGAATTATAATAACAGCAGGAGCATGATAGAAGAAAAGGTCTTTCTCGGACTTTACCCTTTTTCTCATTTCCTCTACTGATTTTCTCACTTCTTTAAGGAAATATAATGATGCTCCAAGCTTTGTTAATGAATTATACCATGATCTAATCTCTGCTGAGAGCTTGTCAATGGCTTTTTTATTTGTTATTATAGTAAAATTCCATGGCTGCCTGTTATGGGAAGAAGGAGCGTATTTTCCTGCTTCTATTATTTCTTTAATCAATCTTTTTGGAATTTTTTTATCTTTGTATTTACGAATGCTTCTTCTTTCTTTGATATTCTTAATAATCAGATTCATTTTTTGCCTATAATTCATTAAAGGTACCTTGAGAATTCTTCTTCCTCAATTCTTGCAAGTTTTAGTATCCCTTTTAAGGTTCCAATCTTTAACTCTTTATGCAATGGCACTACTGTACCAACCTTGCCTTCTTCTGTTTCTTTAGATAACCTAACATGAGAACCAGCTCTGCCACTTAATTTAAAACCGAGCTTATTACAAAGAATTTTGACAGCCTTTTCTCCAGATACTTTTCTGAGTCCAGGCATTTGTTGCTACCTCAGGCTGCTACCTCAAAAGTAGTCAATAGAGATTTAGATGGTCTTTTTATTGGAAATTCTTCAAGATACAGTTTAGTGGCCTCTTTAAGGTTATTTAGGGCTTCATCAATACTTTTTCCCTGACTAACTGTGCCAACTTCTGGACATTGGGCTATATACATTTCTTCTTCTTTATGCAAAACTGCTGTAAACGTTTCCATTTTTCTCACCTGTATAAATTAAGTAGCTCTAATTATTTAAATTTATTGTTTTCAATATAGAAATCATTATCTCTTTTTTTTAGAATTAAAACTCTCAAGTTCTTTAATCTTCTCTCTAATGTTTTCTATTGTTTTAGAGTTATCCTGCTGATTAAGTAAATTTCCACATTCAGGGCATTTAAAGTCAAATTCTGTTGCCTGCTCAAAGTCTAGTCTTGCGCATGCCTGGGAGCATATGAAGAAATTGCCTTTATTTGCCTCTTCTTTTTTTAGCCTTTCGTTTAATTTTACTATTTTTTCTTTTCTTAGCTTTTCTGTAAGCTCTTTTACTCTTTTTCTGTTAAAAGTCCAGTAGCTTATATACCATCCTTTTTTTCTATCCTTCCTTCTTATATATGTGGCAACATTATAGGAGTTTAGGGTATACAGTATGTTCCTTGTAGTCTGCATGTCCATTTTTACCTTGTCAGCTATAATAAACTCAGAAACATTCTTCCGGTTTTTCAGATATTCAATTATCGGGACTGCCTTTTCACCGGCAATTTCGTTTATTAATCCGTATATCTTCTTGTTTGTCAATACCATTTTCGATTTGGGTAGCTATACCTCTTATTACCAGTAACACCCTTTTTTTGTGTTTGGTCAGCCTTTTTGTTGTTAGCAATCTAAGTTACTGACTTACATTGGCTTTTCTAGAGCTTTGTCGTTGACACCCCCTAGAAAAGTACAACTATATCTATTCCTTGGATGAACTTATATTTAAATGTTTCGTTTTGTTCACTGAGAAGTAACTATTTATCTTGTTTTTTCTTTTCATAACAGCTTCTGCAATAGGTATGAATGGTTTTGCCGTCATTTGTTGTTAGTCTGCAATCTTCTGCTGTTTCTATCTGCTTGCCGCAGGATTCGCATTTATTCCACATATTCTACCCCCTAATAATAGAGATATACCAGGCAAATATATAAATTTTGTGCTTAATTTATTTAAAAAAGAAAGAAAAAATAGATTTTATGCTTTACCAAGGATTCTGAAGACTTTTGTTCCGCATTTAGGGCAAACGCCTTTTACTGCTTTCATCTTGTTTTTCATAACTATTTCTTTGCCATCTTTAATCTCTACCTGCTTTTGACATTTCATACATCTTCCTTTTGCCATATATATTCACCTCTATATGTTGTTTAGGTAAAATTCCCCCTATTTTTAAGCTGTTGGGATAAGTAGTATATAAATGTTTGTGTGATTTATAGGTAAATGGTTAGTTATTAAGAAGTAGGGGAGGATTATTTTACAATATTTAATAACTCTTTAATATCGGTGATTTCATGGTCAGCATTGCTTTTTTTTATTTTTGGATTGCCGTATTTAGCAAAGCAGGTTTTCATACCTAGCTTTTTAGCACCTTCAATATCCCTGTGGGGTAAATCACCTACCATAAGACATTCCTGTGGTTTTACTTTAAGTTTATTTAAGGCAGCCTCAAATGGCAGGTTAGATGGCTTTAATTCTTTAGTATCTTCGTATGCTACTACAACA
>Ga0307435_1000139_pt1 | contig 32301 bp, 36 predicted proteins | sample SalMarWE160470MG_FD_202164 | JGI IMG/M metagenome (GOLD analysis project Ga0307435, IMG submission 202164) | Salt marsh sediment microbial communities from the Plum Island Ecosystem LTER, Massachusetts, United States - WE1604-70 | ecosystem: Environmental > Aquatic > Marine > Intertidal zone >... | reverse complement strand
AAAGACCTAGTAGACGGAGGTTATTATAGCATATATGTAGTTTCTATTGATAATGCATCAAACAAGTTGAATGGCTCAGCATCCTTTACAAGAACATTCTTTTATGATGCATCAGATCCAACATCTGTCAACATAACCAATTTTAATACAAGCACTATGAACTTTACCAGTTCAGGTTTAGTAACATTCAAGACGTATGATGCTTCAGGGCAAAACCTAAACTATTCTGTATACATAAATGGATCAACAGTACCCAATGCTTCTTATAGCAATGGAAGTAACGGAGGAGCAACCTATTTTTCATTGAATATAAGCCAGTTAGTAGATGGAATTAAGTATAATATTACAATAGAGATTAAGGATAATGCCAGCAATGCAATAAATTCAAGTGTAAATACATTCTGGTGTGATAAATCACCACCTCAAAACCTAAGTATTGTAACACCATCTGCGAATGGAGCTTCAGTAAGCAACTTATTAGTTCAGTTTAATGCTTCGGACTCTACGCATAATAAAGCAAACTACCCATTAAATTATACAATATTGGTTAACGGAACGATACACGTCAACGGGACAAATTTAACAAGCGGAATGAGATTACACAATGCATCATTAAAAACTTTGGCAGGGGGTTATTATAATATTACTTTAAGGGTAACTGATTATGCAGGCAATACAAATGAGACATCAAGGTTGGCAACTGTTGATACTGAAGGACCGGTTATAACGACACCCAATAGTAATACTACCGCAACAAATACAAGGGAGGTTAACTTCTATGTGCAGGATAGCATTATTGTAAACCAATCCTCAATAACAGTGCAAAGCAAGAATGCAACAGACACAGCAGGCACATTTTCCAACTCATTCAATTACTCGATACATTGCACAGCATTAGCAAACGGTTCAAACGGGTATAACTGCTCATATATTGAAATGGGATTGGAGGCTGGTGCAAATGTACTTAATATCAGTGCAAAGGACAATGCTTCGAATGTAGGAACTGTGTTGGATATACAGGTGATAACTAGTGCAAAATATAAATATAATCTTTCATTAGAGGAAGGATGGAATTTGCTATCTACTCCATTGATATTAGAGTCTAGCGTAATATCTAATGTTGTGGCTAATAACACTAATATTTCTAAGATTTACTACTTCAATGGCGCGTGGCAGACATGGAAAAGGGATATAGCGTGTACAAGTAATTGTTTAACTACAATGGAGCCATTAAAAGGTTATTGGGTCAAAATAACAGCAGATACAACTATGCAGTTTTTTGGAAATTACACACTTGATGATGGAACTACTCCATATGGTGCGGCCCATCCTTTAAGCTTAAGTGCAAATACATGGTATACAATTGGTCATTACGACTCTGGTGCAGCAGATAATGTGAATACAAGTAAAGCATTGATACCTTTATGTGGTAATATTGATTGTGACTCTAGCGCAGCAACTAGAACATGGGATGCGTTATACTACAATGACCCCAATAGTGATCCTTCATTGATAAATATGTTGAACGGAGATATTACTGTAGACTCTTTATGGGACAAGGGTAGGGGCTTTTGGATACATATGACTGCAGCAGACTCATTAACCGATTAAATTACATTTTTATTATTTATTTGATTTAATTAATTGTGAGGGGGTTTAATATGAATAAAACTTTATTTACAACAATTTTTAATGTTTTCCTTTTAGTTGCTATATCTTTGTCGGTATATTCTATAAGTTGTGATACTATTCCGGAAAAACCACATGGATTTCATGGTTACGCAAAATATGGTAGTAGTGTTCTTGGAGGTAAAACGGTAACCGCAACATTAGGAGGTAATGAATTTTCTACAACAACTAATGCAGACGGGTACTATGGATTTAATGTTGAGAGATGTAGTGGTTCTTCTGAAACAGCAATAACCTTTACTGTGTGTACGCGAAGTGCAACGGCTACAACTACGACATATTCGAAAGATACCGAAACTGAACAGAACTTAACTATCTCATCTGCATGCCCAAGTGGTGGAGGTGGAGATGGCGGTGGAGGAGGAGGCGGTGGAGGCGGAGGTGGCGGTGGAGGCGGAGCAGGAGTACCCTCTCAAATTAATTTAGATCTTAAAGCCACATTTACTACTGTTGGCTATACAGCCAGTCAAACACAGGGAGATACAGCTACTTTTACAATGGGAGGAATAAAATATACAGCAGAATTGACACAATTGAGGGACGATTCTATTACAATTACTGTTGCAGGGCAATCAAAGGTTTTGAAGATAGGCGATACAGCTGAGTTTGATGTTGATGGAGACGGTGTTAATGATCTTTCTGTTACATTAGCCAGTATTGAGGGTGGAAGGGCAGAGGTTGTTTACAAGGCGCTTTTTGAGACTGGGATGATGGCTCTGCTTAATACAATCAGGGCATTCTATGCTGGCACTTCTGGTCTTACGATGATGGAGTTACTCGATATTATAAGAGCATTTTACGGGGGTTAAAGAGAATGAAAAAGATTATTTATTTGGTAATATTTTTGTGTAGTTTCAGCATGGTTATAGCAGCTTCATTGACAAGGGATATGCCAAATCGAGTAAGTCCAGGTGAAGAGGTTACTGTTACTTTTAGTATAAGCGGTATGGAAGTGGGCAAAGAAGCGGGAGTATCTGAGATTGTGCCAGGGGAGATTACAGTTAAAGAACAGGAGGTAGAAGGAGCAGAAGGAACCCCTAATTACCAGGTTGTTGATAAGAACCATAAGTGGGCATTTAAGGCTGCAAGCTCTTCATGTAGTGTTGAATATAAGTTTAATGCTCCAAGTGAAGTCGGACAATATAATTTTGATGCTGTTTATGCTTTGCCACCTGCAAATATTGATAATATTAAATCTACATTAACAGTAAGGGTGATTACTTGCGGTGATGGTTATTGCGAAGGTGATGAGAATTCTGATAATTGCGAAGCAGACTGCCCAAAACCAGCAGAAAAGGTTGAGGAAAAGCCAAGCGTTGTAGGGTGGGTAATTGTTGCTGTAATTGTAGTAGTTGGTTTGATAATTTATTTTGCTGTTGTTAAGAAGAAGAAACCAGCAGAGTAAAATTATTTCTTTTTTTATTCTATTACAATAGCTCCATAGCCAACTGCAGAGCTGTAATCTCTCGTAATATCACCAGATGTATAGTAGTGCAGTAATTTGGCTTTTTTAGCTCCTAAAAGCTTGCAGGAGGCTATTGCAGCAGCGATGGGTATTTTTCCGCAAATTGTGGCTCCTGTATTGCCTATATAATCCAAGAATGCCTGTGCATCTAGTTTTTGGATATGTTCTATTGCTTCATTATCCAATTTGTACATATTTTCTTTAATATTGTCAGAGAGTGGGAAAAAGCCATAGTTTATGCCATAATGGGTAAAGTCAGACGATGCTATGATAATTGCTTTTTTTCTTGTTTGCTCTATTGTTTTTGAAATTGCCTTTGCTATTTCTTTATAATCTTTATCTTCAGAGACAATGACTGGAGCTATTTTTAGTTGTTTTAGATATTCTTTATTGGTGAATTGCAGGAATGGTAACTGGACTTCTATTGAGTGTTCCTGTGCATGGGCTTCTTCATTTTGTTTTAAAGTAGAGTTTGCCATTAAAACTTTTTGGAATTCTTGATCTACTTTTACTATGCCAAAGGGGGTTTCCCAGTCTTCCAATGATATGCAGCTTGAAAAACCAGAATGGGATAATCCTAGGAGAATGTAAATATCTGCTAATTTGCTTTCAGCTATTTCTTTATATGCCCATGCTGCTCCTGGGCCTGAGAATTGATAGCCTGCATGAGGAGCTATTATACCCATAATTTCTTTTGTTCTTTTTTTTAATGGCAAGGATCCCGGACCGAATTTTGAATGGAAGGAATCATTAATCTGGTTGCTTAAATCATCAAAGTTATCAGGATAAAACATTCCTGATACTATTGGTTTTCTCATATAAACAAGAAAAGGAAGAGAATATAAAAAGGTTATGTTCCTTCTTGCCTGCTCTAAGGGCTACGCCCGATAGACCCCTAAGGGGAACATAAAGTTCCCCAACGCAACCCTATCTCTAATTTTGAAAGTTGCGAGTGGCGATTATTTTATGTTCCTTCTTGCCAGCTGGAAAGATATTTTTTCTGTTCTTCTGTTAATGTGTCTTTTTTAATCTCTAATGCTTCTAATTGTAGTTCTGCTATTTTATTGTCTATTTCTGCTGGTAAATCAACTACACCAGGTTTTAGTTTAATTTTATTTTTTGCTGCATATTCTGCTGATAAGGCCTGCCCACAGAAGCTTTGAGCCATGACAATAGAAGGGTGGCCTTCTGCAGCTGCTAAATTACAAAGCCTGCCCTCTCCGATTAGATAAACTATCCTTCCATTTTTTAAGTAGTATTTATCTAAAGAGGGTCTTATTCTTTCTTTATTTTTTGATATTTCTTCTAATCCTTTAACATCTATTTCAATATCAAAATGTCCAGAATTTGCCAATATTGCTCCATCTTTCATTGATTCTATATGCTCTTTTCTTATGATGTGTTTATTGCCTGTTACGGTTACAAATATGTCCCCTTTTTTTGCTGCTTCTTCGATTGGCATTACTCTACAACCATCGTGTAAAGCCTGTAATGCTTTCACTGCATCAACTTCACATACTATTACATTTGCACCCATTCCTTTTGCCCTTAAAGCAACTCCTTTACCACATTGTCCATAGCCGCATACAACAAAGTTTTTTCCTGCTATTAAGATGCTTGTGGCTCTTAATATTCCATCAATAGTGGACTGGCCGGTGCCCAAAAAATTATCAAAAAGATGTTTGGTTTTAAGATCGTTTACAGCCAGTATTGGATATTTTAAAGCATTGTCTTTTTCCATTGCTCTTAATCTTATAATGCCGGTTGTGGTTTCCTCTGCTCCTGCTATAATATCTTTTATCAATTCTTTATGCTTTTCGTGTATTTCAGAAACAAGATCACAGCCGTCATCCAGGGTGTAATTTGGTTTAGTTTTTATTACATTTGTTAGAAATCTGTAATAGTCTTCTTTGGTTTCTCCTTTGTAGGCCCATATTTTAATTCCTTCTTTTGCTAATGCAGCTGCTACGTCATCCTGCGTGCTTAGTGGATTACATGCACATATAGCTACATCTGCTCCACCTGCTTTTAATGTTCTTACTAAAGCAGCTGTTTCTTTGGTGGGATGCAATGCCATTCCTATTTTCATTCCTTTTAATGGTTTTTCTTTTTCAAACCTTTCCCTGACTTTTAATAAAGCGCCCATCTGGGATTCTGCCCATTCAATGTTCTTTTTTCCTTGCTCTGCCAGTTTTAAGTCCTTAACTTCATAGTTTTCTCCTTTGTCCATAAGTATCACCACTTAGAACGGGTGTGGGACTATTTATATATTTTTCCTATATTTTACTTAAATTTGTCCAATTTTTCTTAAATTTTATGGACAAATAACGAAAAATTTAAATATAAGTTGTACAATGTTGTTATTAATGGATATTGATCATAAGAATTTTGTTATTATTAATGTTTTAAAAGAAAATTCAAGGCTTTCGATAAGGGATATTGCGAAAAAGGCTAAATTAAGGCCAAGTACTGTTCATCAAAGGATTTTGAAATTAAGAGAGAAAGGAGTTATCGAGAAATTTACTGTGAAGTTGGATAATAGAGCTGTGGGGGAGGGCTTTATTGTTTTTATGCTTATCAAGACAAAACCTTCAGCTATGCTTGATAAAATTGTTGGTAATAAACATGTAAAGGAGTTTTTTGGTGTTACAGGGGAGTATGATTTATTATTGAAGTTGAAGTTCAAAGATGTTGATGAATTTAATGATTTTGTTATTAAGTTCAGAAAAGAGCAGTCAATCCAAACAACCTTGACTATGGTTGTAACTGCAAGTGTGAAAGAGGATATATAATCATGTGTCGGGAATCAAAGATTCCTGAGCACATTAAAAACCGCCCTTTTCAAGGGCGGTTTTTCATGTTTATTTATTGGAACTGGGATATTTTTTAAAACACCCCCAATGTTTTAAAATCAATTTCTAGAATATCCCGGTTCTTTTTTTATTTTTTTAGAATTATCTTAGACCAAAGATTTTTGTTCCTATCCTTACCATATTTGCTCCTTCTTCGATAGCAATTTTATAAGAATCAGACATCCCCATAGATAGAATTTCCATATCAACATTTGGAATATTTAATGAGCTTATTTTATCAAATAATTTTTTTGTTTCTTTAAAATAAGGCCTGTCTTTTTCTGGATTATCAAAATAAGGTGCCATTGTCATTAGACCTTTAATTTTTATATTTGCTAAAGCTGATATTTCTTTTATTAATGATTCAGCATCTTCTGGCATTACCCCATCTTTATTTGGTTCTTTTCCAGAATTGATTTCTATTAAAACAGGCATTACCTTTCCTATATTTTTAGACCTCTTGTCTATTTCTTTGGCAATTTTTACAGAATCAACTGTTTGAATCATATCAAAGATCTCTACTGCTTTTTTTATTTTGTTTGTTTGTAAATGACCAATGCAGTGAAATTTGACTTTGCCTTTTAATTCATCAAATTTTTCTTCTGCTTCCTGGACATAGTTTTCTCCAATAATTTCAATTCCTGCCTCAATAGCTTGTTTTATATCTTCTACTGTTCTTGTTTTTGTGGCAGCAACTAGTTTTATATTTGACTGCAATTCTTGTTTTATTTTTTTAATATTTTCTTTTAGAAAAGTCTTCGACTTTTCTAAACCTTTCTCACTATCGTTCGAAAGCTTAGTTGACATTTTCTATTATCTTTTTTATCTCCTGCATAGGCATTTTATCTAATCTTGCTCCTTTTACTTCAACAACTTTTGACGCTATGAACGAAGCTATTTTACCTGATGTTTCCAGGTCTAAATCATTTAACAGTCCGTATAAGAAACCAGCTGTATAAGTATCTCCTGCTCCTGTTGTGTCTATGGCTTTTACTTTAAAGCCAGGTATTTTTATTAGTTCGTCTTTATTTTTTATCAGAGAGCCTTTTTCTCCAAGTTTTATTATTGCAATATCTACTATTTTTGATAATGTATCTATTGCCTTTTCTGGCTCCTGGTTTGTGAATTCTTTTGCTTCATTTTCGTTTGCGATTAATATATCTACATATTCTTTGGTTATTGATTTAAGAAGTTCCTTGTTTCTTTTTACAATATTTGGATCTCCTAAGTCAAGACATACTTTGACATTATTGTTTTTTGCAATACCCAAAGCTTGCATTGCAGCATTCCTTGTTTTTTCTGTGTTGAGTATATAGCCTGTTAAATGAAGGAATTTGGCATTTATAATGTCTGCTTCATTTATCTCGTTATCTTCCAGTAAGGTTGCGACTCCTAGATGGGTTGCAAATGTTCTTTCTGAGTCTGGTGTTATGAATGTTATGGCTCTTCCTGTTATGCCGTCAACTTTAATTACTTTTGAGATTACACCATTTTCCAGGAGTTTTTTATGGTAAATTTCTCCATTAGAATCGTGACCCACCTTTCCGAAATATACTACTTTATGGTCAAGCATAGACAAGGCTGCAAGCGTATTTGCTTCAGAACCACCAGGAGTTAGTTTTATGTTGTTTTTATCCAGCTTATTTTCTAATTTTTTTATTTGTTCTTCATTCAGAAGGTGCATATTCCCTTTTGCTAAGCCCAGCTCTTTTAGGAAACCTTCTTCTACTTCTATTAGTATGTCCATTAAGGGGTTGCCTAAGCTGACTACATCGTGTGCCATAATTTTTAGAAAGATCTGTTTGTTTAAAAAACTTACCTAAGAATATCTTCAATTGGCTTTGCTGGCTTTTTTTCTTTTTTAGCTGTTTTTTGTGCTTCTTTTACAGCTGCTTCCAGGTCAACTCCAAGGTCTTTTAATCCTTTAATGTGCATCTGCATTAATTGCTCTACTATTTGCAGGATTCTTAGCATTTCTTCTCTTTCTTTAGCTAAGGTTGATAAAGAACCTTTGTGGAAGCCAATCTGCTCTTCTTTGCTTACATTTGCTTGTTGTACAACTTTTTCTTGTTTTTTCTTTGCCATGTTGGTTGAAAATATACGTCCGTTTATAAAGATAACTATTTCAAGTGAACCTCTACAATATCATCATCTTCTAATTTATGTTTTAGTCCTGCCTGCATAGCTGAAAAACGGGCAGATTTTCCCCATACCCTGGCAAATCTGAATTTTTTTATGAAGTCTTTATGGATGTGTTCTGCCATATCAGCTATTGTTGCTCCTTTTTTTATGCATACTGGTTCATCCTTTTTAACCTTTTTTCCGGGCTCTTTGGTGTAGACCTTTATTAAATCCAAATGCCGCCATATCTCATCTTTTAGGTTTTCTATATCTTTTTTATTAAGGGAAGATATCTGAATCCTGTCAAGATTATAATATTTGCATAACTCCTGGTGGACTTTTTCAATATTAATAATATCTTTTTTATTTATTACAATTATCCCATTTAGTTTTATCCATGATTCATCTTTATCTGATATATCTTCATTTAGCGCTATACTGGCTTTGTCTAATTCACTAAATATAAAATCTATACCCGGATTGTCAGTAACAATAATCACTAAATCAGCCTGTCTTAAAATGGATAAAAATTGGGGTCCTTTTTCACTTTCTGAATAGCCTTCAACTATTGACGGGATTTCAATCGTTTGTATTTTAAGTCCCTTGTATTTCATAATGCCTATTTCTGGCTTCTTTGTTGTAAATTCATAATCTGCCACTTTTACTTTAGAGTTTGTCAGTTTGTTTAATAATAGGCTTTTTCCTGAATTTGGAGGCCCTATCAAGCAAATAGTTGCTGCGCCTTCTTTTTTTATTGATATTGATTTTCCTTTTGCCTTTTTTTCTAAGTCCCTTTTCTTTTTTTCCTTTAGTTTTGCTAACTTTGTTTTTATTTCCTGGCGTAATTTCTCGCAGCCTTTATGGGTTGGGCAAGTAGAAAGCATATTTTCTAAGGCTTTTATTTTATCTTCTACTGTATCTGCCCTTTTATACTCTTCTTCTGCTGCTATATACTCTGCAGTAACATTAGTTGGCATTTTTGATTAGAGTATTACTATGGTGTTTATAAAATTTTTTAAATCACAAAGTTTTTATATAAGTTAAACTTAAAATTAATATTGAAAGAGGTGCTTGGATGTATTATATTGAAGGATTATTAAAGATTGCAAATTTAGTGTTAGCATTTATTGCCGGTATTATTGGCATAAGTTTGATTAAGGTTTCTAAAAGAAGAAAAGACCTAAATGCCTGGGTATTATTAATAATAGCTTTAATGTTCTTTGCTATCCAGGAAATTTTAGGGGCCTTAAGGGCTTTTAAGATATTTGAAAGTCCTTATTTGACTCATATTATCCCAACTGTAATTTTAACCTTTTTAATAATAGCCTTACTTATGCAGATAAATATTCATAAAGGGAGATAAAATGGTACAAAATTTAGCTTATTGTTTAGGGATAGTTGCTCCTTATTATAATCTGGTTCTTGTATTTATAGTTATATTGTTGTTCTTAAAATTATTTAAAACTCCCAATAAGAAAACATATCTCAGGCCATGGAAGTTTTTGTTTGCTGCTGTTTTGATTTATGTTGGTGAGGAGGTTATAACTGTGTCTGATATGGCCGGCACTATTATCGTATCTCCAATGGTTTTTCCTTTGCTTGAGACATTAATTATAACTTTATTTATTTATGCTCTTTTATTACAAAAAGAAAATGTAAAAAAATGAATGTTGAAAAACTTCGTTTTTCAAATTTCCCTCTGGGAAACAGAAAAGGATTATCACCGTTAATAGCAACTGTTTTGTTGGTTGTTTTTGCATTAGTTATAGGAACGATCACTATGAACTGGGGGAAGTCCTATGTTGATAAGATAAAGGAAGAGCCAGAAGCAGAAGAAAAAATAAGCGGTTTTGATAGTGCAATAATAATAAGTATTAAGGATGTTGATACACCATTAAAAGAATTGCAGCTTCAGCATATAAGCGGGAAGATAACAGAGGATGAATACATCGAGAAAGAGAAGGAATTAATCAGTGATTGATTTTTTCCAGGATTGAGACAATATTCCAAATTTGTGTTCTTGTATATGACTCGAGATTGGGGTCATTGGATATTTCGTCTAATTCATTTAAGGCTTTGTTGGTTTTAATGGAGATTTCTGTATCTTCTTTTAGTATGCCTATGATTCTTTTTATCTTAATTTTGATATTTTTGGGTATGTTAACATCGTTTTCCAATTCTTGCAGTTTTTCAATTGCTTCATCTGTTAATTGTTTAGAAATCATTTTAATCTTTTATCTTTTTCGAGACTTCTTCCTGCAGTTTTTTTGCTTTTTCCCTTATTTGATCTTCCTGTTTTTCCAAGGTTTTTATTCTTAGGCTGACAGTTTCTTTTTTGGATTCCAATTCCTTTTTCAAATCTTCTTTTTTTGATGCGACCATTATATTACCTACAATCTTATAGGCTTCTTTTGTTGTTTCCAGCTCTTTTAGAGCGGATTCTATTTCCAATGATTGTGATTGAAACTGCTGTTTTTGTAATAAGATATTCTGTAAACTCTGTTCATATAGCTGTAATTGGGCTATCTTTTGTTCTGTTTCTTTTGATAGTTCAGCCATTTTTACCTCGCCTTTACTTTTGTTATAACGCTTCTAGGTTTGAATAGTATTTTAGAGCCGCAATAAGGGCATCTTACCTTTTTTCTCAGGTAATCTTGGGATACTCTTTTATTGCAATCAAAACATCTGTATTCAGTCATTTTTAGGTACCTCTTCTTTTTTTAATTCTTTTATTTCTTCAACCTTCTCTTTTGGTTCTTCGGTTTCTTCAAATGTTATCTTTTTTGCGACAGAATAAGCCTTGCCTGTGAATTTAGAGCCGCATTTTCCGCATTTCCATATACCTAGGGCTATTCTTTTAACTTTTGGAGCAGAACAATAAGGGCATTTATGCCTTTTTCTTTGTTCAGATTCTACTTTTCCGAATCTTTCTTTAAGTTTTCTTCCGTATCTGGCTCCAAATCTTTTTGTTGATTTGTATTTTTCTATCTCGACCATTTTAATCTAGTGGAAAGGGTAACTATTTATAAATTTAACTCACCCCAAAATGGGGCTACCCGGATTTGAACCGGGGTCGTCCGCTCCCAAAGCGGAAAGGATTATTCCAAGCTACCCCATAGCTTAACGTTATATCTTAGCAATATAATCCCGTTCTATTGGATAGCCTTTAGGTTGAGGGTAGCCTTTGATTTTTAAATCTATCGGTAAATTTTATAAATAAACCTCTTACTCTACTACTTAATATGGCACTTACAGAGCAACAAAAGCATAAATTGAAGAAGTTTATTAAAGATTTAAGTAGATATAAGGGTAGACATACAGAGCTTGTTTCTGTTTATATTCCCCAAGGTTATGATATTAATAAGATAATACAGCATTTATCGCAGGAAAGCGGGACTGCAACCAATATTAAGGATGCTACTACAAGGAAGAATGTTATTAGTGCTTTAGAAAAGATGATTCAGCATTTACGTTTGTTTAAAAAGACTCCTGAGCATGGATTAGCTGCATTTTCCGGTAATATTGCTGCACAGCAAGGAAAACAGGATTTTAATGTCTGGAGTATTGAGCCTCCTGTTCCACTGAAAACAAGAATCTATATGTGCGATAAAACGTTTGTTCTTGATTTATTGGAGGATATGCTTGAAACAAAAGAGGTATACGGCTTAGTTGTTATGGACAGGAGGGATGCAAATATTGCTTATTTGAAGGGTAAGACAATAATCCCTCTAAAAAAGACCCATTCAGAGGTTCCTGGAAAACAAAGGGCAGGAGGACAATCGGCAGCCAGATTTGCAAGGATTAGAGAGGGAGCTGCAAAAGAGCATTACAAAAAGGTTGCAGAATATGTTAAGGACCAGTTTTTAGGCAATGAGAATCTGAAGGGAATAATTGTAGGTGGGCCTGGACCTACTAAATATGACTTTGTTGAAGGTGGTTTTATAACGACAGAATTAAGAAAAAAGATAATAGGAATAAAGGATTTGGGCTATACAGGGGATTTTGGATTACAAGAGCTAGTGGATAAATCACAGGATGTTTTGGCTAAAGAAGAAATTATGGAAGAAAAGAAGATAATGGGAAAATTATTTGATTTATTGGCTAAAAAGCCGGGAATGGTAAGTTATGGTGAGAAAGAGGTTATGGTGAATTTAAAGAATGGTACCGTAGATATATTGTTGTTATCGGAAGAGCTGGAGGATGAGAAGATAGAGGAGTTTGAGAAGGAAGCGAGTTTAGTGGGGACAACTGTCAAGCTTATTTCCACTGAAACAAGAGAAGGCGTGCAGCTGAGGGATATTGGTAAGGTTGCTGCTGTTTTGAGGTATGAGGTGCAATAAAGTTTATTAATTAATGGATAATCCCTTTTTCTATGATTAAAGAAGCAGTTGATGGGCTTTATGATGATTTTCCATATACTTATTCTTTGAAGTATTCTGGCAAGTTCAAGCCTTTTAGGGCTAATGTTAAGTTAAGTGGAAATCATATTGAGTTTGCTCTTTCTAAAAGATGGAAGAGGATTAGCAGGGATATACAGATTGGCTTGATACAGGAGTTATTGCTGAAAATTATGAGGAAGAGGATAAAGCCTTTGAGAACTAATACGTATAATATTGAGCTTTATAATTTTTTTATGAAGAAGATTCATATTGCTGCTCCAAAGACAGATATCGATCCTGTTTTAGAAGAAAGCTTTGACAGGGTGAATAGCAGGTATTTTTATGGTTTGCTGGAAAAAACTAATTTAAAGTGGGGTAATGCTTCATTATCAAAGTTGGGTTCTTATGAGTATGGGACGGATACAATAGTTGTTAGTAAGGTTTTAGAGAATGCAGACAGAGAATTACTTGATTATATAATGTACCATGAGATGCTGCATAAAAAGCATAAGTTTAGTAAAAGAGGGACTAGGAACTATCATCATACTTCTAAGTTTAAGAAGGATGAAAGAGATTTTGAGAATAGCAATTTGATTGAGAAAAAACTGAGTAGTTTTTTGAATAGAAAGAGGTTTTCTTTTAGGAATATGTTGAGGGAGATTTTCTAATAGCCATATTTTCCTTTTAATGGAACAAAAACAAAAGAGCCTAATGATTGCGTTGTAATGCCTGTTTTTGTTTTTCTTAATTTTAGCATGTCCTGACCGAATACTAAAGAGCCGACAGGAGCTACTATTATTCCTCCTATTTTAAGTTGTTTTATTATTGGAGGAGGGATTCTTGGGCATGCTGCTGTAATTATTATTCTGTCATATGGTGCTTCTTTTTTATAGCCTTGTGAGCCGTCATAATTTATTACATCAACATTTTTTATTTTTGCTTTTTCAATATTCTTTTTGGCAAATTCTGCAAGTTCTGGGATAATCTCTGTTGTTATGACTTTTCCTTTTTTTCCTATGATTTTTGCTATAATAGCAGCCTGCCATCCTGAGCCTGCACCTACTTCTAAAACCTTTTGGTTTTCTTTAAGTTCTAATGCTTGAGTCATGAGCATTACTGTTGTTGGCTGAGAGATTGTTTGGCCTTCACCAATTGGCAATGGGTAATCTCCATAGGCTTCTTCTTCAAAGCCATCTTTTATGAATAATTCCCTTGGGACTTCATTGAATGCTTTTAATAGTTTTTCATCTGTTATTGTTCCTGTTTTTCTCCAGTAATCTATTAATCTTTGTTTTTGCATTATCATGTTTGGTTATTTTTGTTTAATTTAAAGTTTTTGTTATAACTGCTTATTCTTCCTCTTACCTCCAGTGGCTATTCTAGAAGTACTTATTCGAAACATTTATATACAATATAACTAAGTTAAAAACTAAAAAAGAGGCAGATAGATGAAAGAAAATAAATTTATTCTTTGGTTTGATGAGATAGGTATAGGAGATGTTCCTTTAGTTGGAGGAAAAAATGCTTCTCTTGGAGAGATGTATAGAAGTTTGAGTAAAAAAGGTGTTAATATACCTAATGGTTTTGCTATAACTGCTTATGCCTATAGGTATTTTTTAGAGGAGGAAAATATCAAGGATGAGTTAAAAGAGATATTAGGTAAGGTTAATGTTAAAAGTGTTGAGAGTTTAGGCAGGGTAGGGCATGAAGCCAGACAGCTTATTTTAAGAGCTGATTTACCTCCTCCCTTAAGGATTAGTATAATTGATGCTTATAGAAAGTTATGCAGGAAGTATGGCAAACATTGTGATGTGGCTGTTAGGAGCAGTGCAACAGCTGAGGATTTGCCAGATGCAAGTTTTGCAGGACAACAGGAAACTTATTTGAATATAAGGGGAGAGCATGCTTTGGTTGATGCCTGCAAGAAATGTTTTGCTTCTTTGTTTACTAATAGAGCCATACATTACAGGATTGACAAGGGATTTGATCATTTTAAGGTTGCTTTAAGTGTTGGTGTTCAGAAAATGGTTAGAAGCGACTTATCTTCAAGTGGTGTTATGTTTTCTATTGATACAGAAACCGGCTTTAAAGATGTTGTTTTGATTAATGCAATTTACGGCTTAGGGGAGAATATTGTCCAGGGGGCTGTAAATCCTGATGAATATTATGTTTTTAAGCCAACTTTAAAGAAAGGTTACAATTCAATAATAAGCAAGAGTGTCGGCGATAAGAACATTAAGATGATTTATTCTACAGGGGGTAGTAAAGAAACGACAAAGAATGTTAGTGTTCCTGAGGAAGACAGAAAAAGATTTGTTTTGGATGATAATGAGATATTAAAATTAGCTAAATGGGCATGTATTGTTGAAGAGCATTATGGAAAGCCAATGGATATGGAATGGGCTAAAGACGGGAGGAGCAAAAAGCTGTTTGTTGTACAGGCAAGGCCTGAGACAGTGCAAAGCCAGAAGGATTTTAGTGTTTTGGAGGAATATGTTATTAGTAAGAAAGGGAGGATTATTACAATTGGGAGGAGTGTTGGCTCTAAGATTGGTAATGGAAGGGCGCATATTATAAAGGATGTTCATGATATTAAGAGATTCAACAAAGGCGAGATTTTAGTAACTGAGATGACAGATCCTGATTGGGAGCCGATAATGAAGATAGCTTCCGGGATTGTTACAAACAAGGGAGGGAGGACGTGCCATGCTGCAATTGTTTCCAGGGAATTGGGAATACCATGCATTGTAGGGACAAATAATTCAACTACTGCAATAAAGAATAATCAAAAAATTACCGTAAGCTGTGCAGAAGGTGAGGATGGTTTTGTTTATGATGGTTACATTCCCTTTAAGATTAACAGGCATAATCTCAAGAATTTTAAAAGGCCGCATACTAAAGTTATGATGAATGTTGGCAACCCAGAGCAGGCTTTTGAGTTTTCATTCATACCTAATGATGGCGTTGGATTAGCCAGGGAGGAGTTTATAATTAACGAATATATTAAGATACATCCAAAGGCCTTGATTTATTTTAATTTAATTAAAGACGATGAAGTCAGGGAGAAGATAGAAGAATTAACTGTTGGATATAAAAACAAAGCACAGTTTTTTGTTGATAAGTTAGCTTATGGTGTTGGGATGATAGCTGCTGCTTTTTATCCTAAGGATGTTATTGTAAGGATGAGTGATTTTAAAAGTAATGAATATGCAAATTTAATTGGAGGAGAGATGTTTGAGCCTGTTGAGCATAATCCTATGATTGGATGGAGGGGGGCTTCAAGGTATTATTCCCAGTACAGGGATGCTTTTGTTTTAGAGTGCAAGGCAATGAAAAAGGTAAGGGGGGTTATGGGGCTTACTAATGTTAAGCTGATGATTCCTTTCTGCAGGACAGTTGAAGAGGGGAAGAGAGTTTTGAAGGAGATGGAGAAGAATGGCTTAAAGAGAGGGGTTAAGGGATTACAGGTTTATGTTATGTGCGAGATACCTTCTAATGTTATATTAGCAGATGAGTTTTCTAAAATCTTTGATGGTTTTTCTATTGGTACTAATGATTTGACACAGTTAACTTTGGGGTTAGATAGAGATTCTGAATTAGTAAGCCATGTTTATGATGAGAGGAATGATGCGGTAAAGACATTAGTTGCTTCTGTTATACATAAAGCCAGGGCGAATAAGAGGAAGATTGGTTTGTGTGGTGAGGCTGGAAGCATACCTGAGTTTGCACAGTTTTTGGTTGAATGTGGTATAGATTCTATTTCTGTTGTTCCTGATGCAGCTATTAAGACTTCTTTGGTTGTTTTAGAGGCTGAGAGGAAATTCAAGAGGAAACACTGACCATTTGCCACTAATGACGTAAACTTTATGTAGCTAAGTAAAAATAAAATACTTTATAAATCAAAAATAAAAAAATTAATTTGTTTTAATCAAGGGCACTTTCCCAGCAGGCACATCTCTTACACCATAATAGGCCATTGTCCCTTCTCCAAAAATATTTTCCATCATTTGCGTATATAATTGCTGGAATTTTCTTTCTATAACTGTTAAACTTGTGCCTGCAATTCCTCCTCCATGGACTCTTGCCGCCCCCCCGTTTGTTTTTGTAAATCTCCTGGATATATTATAGCCATTAAAAAGTCTTTGATTATCCCAATCATCCACCGGATAGGTAGGATCTATTACATTATGTAAATATTTCTCTGAGCTTGTTCCAGATTGATTTATAGCATTTAAAAATACCCTCATTCTTTGAGTAGCAGTTTTGTTTGCGTCATCAAGAATTGGACCAGTAGTCAAAACTCTTCTTTCTTCATTGAAGTAATGTTTTGCTCTGTCTTCCTGTCTAGGAGTGATAGTCCTCTTTAATACTAGCCTTTCCAATACTGCTCTTTGCCTTCTTGAATCTGGGACATCTCTTAAAACTTTATAATTACCTAGAGCGCCTGCAACAAATCTCATATCATCTCCCATTTGATTGTAAAATTCATCAAGTCCTCCATGACTTCCATATTGAGCTATTCCAACTACCAAATCTTTTTCTTGCATGTCTGAGGCAAGGAATCTTAGCTTTACTACCTCTGGTTTTGATGGATTTGCAAAATCGATAAACATAGCTCCTCCACGTGCAGATGCGTTTTGATCCATAAGCCCGCATTTCTTACCCCAATATTTATGTTCTGCTTCCTGACAAATTTCAGATATCTTTGCTTTGTCAATCTTTCCCTCATTAAATTCTGAGTTCAACATTTCTGCAAAATTAACAGCAATATTTGCTGAGCTTGATATGCCTGATCCAGATTCGATTTCAGACATCATGGAGTAATCCACCCCTCCAACTTTTAGCCCCCTACTAACAAATGCTGCCACAACTCCCTCATAGAGTGATTTCCATCTCTCTCCTTTTGATCTTTTTAGTGCTTCATCTGGGGAAGTAATACTTTCTAGGTTAATGGTATGCTCAACTTTATATTTAGCATCATATATTTTGATTAATTTTGATTCATTTTTTGTGGCTATTCCAACAGCTCCGGCATCAACAGCTGATGTAATAACCGGTCCATGTTGATGGTCTGTGTGGTTCCCAATCCATTCAATTCTTCCGCTAGAAACATAGTAGCCACATTCTGCCTCAGCTCGGTTTTGAAGAAACTTTTCCCTATGTATGTTTGCTAACTCTATCCATTTTTGTATCCTTTGTTCTCTTATAAGATTGTCCAGATATAATCTTTCAAATATCTCAGGTTTTTTTTCTATTGCGTTTGTTAGTTGTGTTAGTGTTGCCATTTTCATTTACCTCCATAGGTTTAACATTATATGTTGATAGTGTTTTAAACTGCAGGTTGTCGGTATAAATGTGCATATTTATGGTCTGCTTCTGGCTGCCTGACTCCTCTAGTAAACTCTTTTATGTCCAATAGTTCTGCCATTACTCTATTTAAGGGCACAGGTACTTGCTTTGCCTTTTGCATTTTATCAAATTCTGCTTTTTGTTCGTTATTTGTTAGAGTCATTGCATCGTGTACTGATTTGTATTGTTCGTATAGCGCTTTGTAGACAGCAACATTTTGCTCAATTGGCTTGTAAGTTTGTTCCCTTACATGAGCCATAGCTTTTTGTGCTTCTTCGAAATTGTCATAACCTCCATTAGCCTTTCCTGCTGCAACTGCAGCCACAATAGCTGAGCCCAAGGCTGCAGTAGTCATTGGCTTATTGGCAATTTTTATCTCTCTGCCTGTAACGTCAGCATATATTTGCATAACTAAGGGATTTTTGTCTGCAATTCCGCCGCATGCTGTAATAGTACTAATCTTAGTGCCTGACTCTTCCAGACGATTTATCACATCCAATAGCTGGTATGCAGTGGATTCAATATAAGCTCTGAATTTTTCTGCTGCTGTGGTTTGCAATGTTTCACCAATAATCCCTCCAGTAAGCCTTTGGTTAACAGGAACAGACCTGCTTCCATTATGTAGCGCAAGAGCCACTAATCCACTGTGTCCCGGTTGAATGCTTTCGGCTTCTTTTGTTAAGATATCTATACTTTTGCCTGTTGTAGTAGCATATGCATTAAAAACATCTCCTACTGCAGATGAGCCTGCTTCAACACCTAACTTACCAGGCAATATGGAACCATCTACGATACCACATATCCCTACTATGTTGGGTATTTGACTTCCATCAAGAACAGCCATGTCACAACGGCTAGTGCCAATGTTTATCACAAGTGTGCCTGAACCGATACCTGAACCAACTGCACCAATGTGTGCATCGTATGTACCTCCACCAACTGCAATTCCTTCCTTAAGGCCGAGTTTTCTTGCCCATTCTTCGCAAAGTCCTCCTGCTTTATGGTCAATTGTATCAGTTTCATTACCCAGAGTTTTTGCAACCTCACCCAGCTTTTGGGCTGAGCCTGTGTCAAATTGGTTAAGGAAATCAATAGGATAACCACCCAAATCTGTTGCAAACATCGCTTTGTGACCTGCTGAAGTCCTCCATCTCTTTATCTTGCTTGGTTGTGTTGTGCCAGTTAAAACAGCAGGCATATAATCTGAATGTTCGTACCATGTAAAAGCAGCTTTTGCAACATCGGGTGCTACCCTCATGCAGTGCAGTACTTTGCTAAAGAACCATTCAGATGAATAGGTCATACCACATCTTGTTAGATGTTCAAGATCTTGCTCCTTTGCTTTTTCCGTGATTTCTGCAGATTCTGCGTGACCTGAATGATCTTTCCAAAGCCAAGCGTATGCATTAGGATTTTTTCTAAATTCATCAAGCATTGCTAGGGGTGTGCCTTTTGAATTGACAGGCATAGGTGTTGAGCCGGTTGTGTCGGTTGAAATTCCAATGACATGTTCTATAGCATTGAAACCATCAATGCTATTCTTTGCTTTCCTAAGTATAGCTCTAACAGTCCTTTGCATTCCTATTAGATATTCATTAGGATCCTGTCTTGCAACATTTGGATCATTTCTATCAGTAATAACTCCATCTACTTTTCCCTCCAATCCTTCTGGTACTTTATATTTGTAAATAGATTCAGCAACTTCTTCTCCTGTTGCTACGTTTACCAGTACAGCTCTAACTGAGCCTGTTCCATAATCCAATCCAATTGTATATTCCATTCTATATCCCTCCAATTATTTCAAAGTTTGAGTTTATAGCACAATCCCTCCTATAGAAAGAATAGAACTTCTCCTTTTCTTGGGACTTGAAATGTGCCGTTTTAACCCCCTGTTAAATTAATCAAGATAATACACTTATTTATTAATGTTTTGAATTTATTGACGAGAAATGTGTCTCAAGATAGTGACTAAAAATCTCTTTTTTAAATAAAACCGAAAGATTTATATATAATTAGGTCTATACAATGTATAGACTTAAAAAATGGCAACCGAGACTATTGCAATTCAGGAGCAGCTTACTAAAAGGGTTGTGAGTTCTGGAAATGGGGGGGCAGTATGGGTGCCAAGAAGCTGGTTAGGGGAGGAAATAATAGTTATAAGGCCGGAAAAACCAGAGCTGGATATTAAAGAAAAGATAATAAAAATACTTATTCCTCATTTAAAAGAGGTAATTGCTGTATTTTTATATGGTTCTTATGCAAGGAATGAGCAGGAATCAGATTCTGATATTGATGTTTTAGTTATTGCTAAGAACAAATTTAATATTAAAAAATATAAAAAAATAGATATTAAGGTTATACAATTAGAGAAATTAAAAGAAACTATAGAAAAAAATCCCATTATGTACCTATCGATTTTGAGAGAGGCAAAGCCCATTATTAATTCTTCTTTATTGGACGAATTAAAGAAAATAGAAATTGATTATAAAAACTTTAAATGGTTTATTGAAACTACATTAGATCATATAAAAACTAATAAAAAGTTTATAGAACTTGACAAGCTTGACGGGCAATATCTAACTTCCTATTCAGTAATATATTCAATTATTCTAAGGTTAAGGGGGGTTTTTTTAATAAAATGTTTTATAAGTAAAGAAAATTATTCTAATAGGTTATTTAAGAAATGGTTGCTTGTCTATAATATATCAAATTTAGAATATAGGGCTGTCTATGGTGCATATAGGTCTGTTAGAGATAATAAAAAAGTAGACAAGAAAATAAGAATATCTACTGCTGAGGCTTTATTGGGTATCTTAATAGGGGAGATTAACAATTTAAGGGGGAGAATATATGGCAAGTAGAAAAAAGAGACTGAAAAAAGGAATAGAATCATTGAATAAGCAGATTGAGCTTCATGAAGAAAAAAAGAAAAAGGCAGAGGAAGAAGACAATATAGAATTGGCTGATTATTATGAGAAGGAGATAGAATCTAAAAGGAGGGATAAAGAAGAGAAAGAAAGAATTTTGGAGAAGGGAGGATAGTTTAACTCAAAACTATAATCTCCCTTGTCAAACTTCCGTGAACAAACTGAGAAAACTCTTTTTCTAGCTTTAAGTTAGCTTTTTTGATTAGCTTTTTGTAATTAACATAGTGGGGAAAAATAATAACAGCCTTTTTTTTCATTATTTTTTTAAGATTTTTTAGGAATTTTAGATAAAAATCTTCCAGATTGTTTATCCTCTGTTTTTTATTGGTTTGCTTTAATGAGATTTTTTTGTTTTTATTGCCTTTTTTAATCCATATTGATGTATTCAGACCATATGGTAAGTCTGTAACAATATAATCATATTTTTTCTTTATCTTTAGTGCATCTTCATTAATTAGTTTATAATTTTTGATTTTGTAATAATCAAGGTTGATTTTTGCTCTTTTTAGCATAATATTATACAAATCATAACCAATTGGTTTTAAGCCAATTAAGCCGGCCTCTATTAATATTCCTCCTGCTCCACAAAATGGATCCATTACCTCTTTTTCTGCTCCTGCTAAGTTGATTAAAGCTCTTGCGAGTTTTGGATGTAATGCTGTTGGGTGTAATTCGGGTTTTTTGTGGGCTTTTCTTGATTCAAAGTCATGCTTTAATTCTTTTACTAGCTTTGTTGCATATATCTTATTTTTACTTATGAAGAATTCTATTGATGTTTTTGGGTTTTTAAGATTGACTTTTGGATTACTTAATTTTTGCCAGATATGGTCTGCTAGTTTCTTTTCTATGTTCCCGCCCACCCACCCCCTACCGACCGCCAGTGGATTCATATTGTGGACTCTGACGCAGAAATTATCTTTATAGATGGGTTGCCAGTTGAATTCTTTTATTTTCTTTACTAAATCTTCTTTTTTTGTTTCAAAAAGGAATTTATAGATCTTTTTTGTGTAAGCTAATCTATTGGCTGATTCAATATTTTCTAAATCCAAAAATAACAAATTATTGATTAGTTTAGCTTTTTTAATATTAAATAAGGATAAGATTTCTTCCTTTGCCAGCTTTAAGTCTTCTTTGGATAAGAGAAATATGTATTTCATTTCCTGAACTTTTTATAGCCCATCCATATCAGAATTGCCAGAACAATTCCTAAAATAACAGTCCTTCCAACGTCTGCCAAGTCGCCCCAGTATCTTACTGTTCCGTAAATGATGGATAGAACTCCTCCGCCCATTATTCCTGCAGAGACGCTTTCTAATTTTAAAACTATACCTCCAAGGATGACACAAATCAAACCTGCCAATACAGCTATTACAAAAACGTTTCTGTTGTAGATTTCTCTGGCTTCTTCATATTTTTTATTGCACATATCACATATATCTGCAACCTGGCAGCCATTTTCATCTGTTTCGTACCTAACTATGCCTCCTTGTTTGTAGCATGATTCTTCAAGCGCCTGATTTGCTTTTTCTACTTCGTTACATTTTGATATGTTTTCTTCCCCTATTTTTACTGGTCTGGGAAATTTTTCTTCGCAAAAATCTTCATATTTTGGGGATTTATAGAAGGTGTTTATTCCGTAACCAATAAACAGAACTAAGATAATAGCTATGCTTATTCCTAATATTGCTCTTTTTATTTTTGAGATTTCAAAAGCCACTGCAAAAACTATGATTATACAGTTTATAAATCTTTTCTTTAATTTTTTTTACTTCAGAAAGATAATGACATAAAGTATTTAAATATAACAGCAACCACTTTTGTTATGGGAAGGGGGAGACCAGTTAAATCAGAAATAAGGCAGAATATAATAGAGCTTCTTTTTTTTATTAAAGAGGGTTATGGTTATGATCTTTACAGGTTATACAAGGAAATTTTCCCTCCTGTAAGTATGAGGGTTATTTATTATCATTTAAAGAAAGGAACTGATTTAGGAGAGTTTAAGATTAACAAGATAATAAAAGAGAATGGTGATTTTTCCTGGGGTTCAGAGGCTGAGAAGATATACTATTCTTTGGGAAAAGAAGCACAGCCTGTTGGTAATGAGAGGGTTAGAGAGATTGTAGAAAGAAAGAATGGTTTAAAGTCCTCTGAAACCTCCTGAATTACCAAGTTCTTTTCCGAAATCTTCTTCTTTAAAGCTGCTTTCTTTTCCTTTTATTAGTTTTTTTAGGAAGAATGAGATGAGTAAAACAAATCCACAGAATATTATCAAGTCTATCAATACCCAGAGGGTTATTTTTAGTTTTCCATATGTCCATAAAATGGCAACACCTGAAAGATAATAGGTTGTAGTCGGGGAAGCCAGGAGGAATGATACCTTTTCTCTTAATTTATGCGAGAATGAATTGATTATTATGAAGACTGCATAGAGCATAATTATCAGCAAAGCAATGAATTTTATCCATTCAAAATTTTCTCTTTGATTGTCAAAGAGGAATTTCATTGAGATGATTAAAACCCAGAATACGCTTAAGCCATTTCCTAATGCAGTGTTCCATCCAAGCTCTTCTGTTTTGTATTTGCTGAAGTAGATTTCAAGTATGAACCAAAAAAACAGAATTGGGCCGAGGTACCAGAATAAGGTTGGATCCACAAACATAGGTTTGAAGATTTCTACAAAGCCTTTTAATATATCTCCTACAAATCCTTCTATAGCCATAGGTTGTTCTATATGGGTTTATTATTTAAATCTTTTTAATCTCTGATATATGTTATTAATAACAATAATGTTTTTAAATTAAATGTTTGGGATTCTTTTTTATGGGGGAATTAAAGAAAACACCTTTGTATGGCGAACATATTAGATTAGGAGCTAAAATGGTGGAATTTGGGGGGTGGGAGATGCCTGTTTATTATTCTAATGTTATTGAAGAGCATACTAATGTGAGGGGAAAAGCAGGGCTGTTTGATGTTTCTCATATGGGAGAATTTATTATTGAGGGGAATGATGCTTTTAAGCTTTTGCAGAAACTTATTACAAATGATTTGAATAATTTAGAGGACGGAAGAGCATTTTATTCTTCTATGTGTTTGGAGAATGGGGGGATAGTTGACGATTTGTTTGTCTATAGGTTTAATGAAAATAAATTTATGGTTGTAGTTAATGCTGCTAATGTTGAAAAGGATTTTAAATGGTTTTTGAGGCACAAGGATTTTTTTGATGACGCCAATGTTATTGATAAAACAAATGAAATGACAAAATTTGATTTACAGGGGCCTAGGTCAGAAGAGATTCTGCAGAAGTTAACTGATTTTGATTTAAAAAATTTGGATAGGTTTTGTTTTGTTGAAGATAATGTGGATAATGTTTCTACTGTGATTTCCAGAACCGGATATACTGCAGAGGATGGTTTTGAGCTTTATTTTAATAGTGGGAAAACGGTTGAGATGTGGAATAAATTATTGGAAATCGGGAGGGAATTTGGTTTAAAACCTATTGGTTTAGGTGCGAGAGACACTCTGAGGATAGAGGCTGGCTATAGTTTGTATGGGCATGAGTTAAGTGAAGATGTAAATCCGTTTGAGGTTGGTACCGGTTTTACTGTTAAGTTTAATAAAGATTTTATCGGGAAAGAAGCTTTGCTGAAGGCTAAAGATGATTTAAAACGTAAGATAGTTGCATTTGAGATGTTAGAGAGAGGAATACCGAGGCAGGGTTATTCTGTAGTTAAAGACAATAATACTATTGGGCAGGTCACTTCCGGAACAATGTCTCCTACATTTAAGAGGGGTATTGGTATGGCTCTTGTTAATATTAATAGGGCTTTTTTAGAAAACGAAATACATATAAAGATAAGGGAAAAACTATATAAGGCGAAGATTGTTAACAGGCCGATATATGCTTTTAATGGTAAAAGGAATTAGTGGGGGATGAAAATGGAAAATCCAGCTGAGCTGAAATATAGCAAAGAGCATGAGTGGGTTAAGGTTGAGGGAGATATTGGTGTTATTGGGGTAACGGACTTTGCCCAAAAACAGCTTACTGATATTGTTTTTGTGGAGTTGCCTGGTAAGGGTAAGAAGGTTGAAGCTGGCAAACAGATGGCTGTTATCGAATCTGTAAAAAGTGTGTCTGATGTTTTTAGTCCTGTTAGGGGGGAAGTTATAGAAGTAAATGAAAAATTAAAAGATAATCCTGATGTTATTAATAAGGATCCTTATGGTGAAGGCTGGATAGTTAAGGTGAAGATAGAGAGCAAGGATGAATTGAATGATTTGATGTCGGCAGAAGATTACGGAAAGTTTACAGAGGAAAAAAGGAATTAATTATTTTAAAAAGGAGGTGATATATTAAAAAATAGGTGAAAGAATGGATTTTATTCCAAACACAGATGAAGACAGGAAATTAATGCTTAAGGAAATAGGCATTAAGAAGATTTCTGATTTGTTCAAGGATATACCCAGTAAATTATTGTTGAAAGATAGTTTAAGGATTCCTAAAGGGCTTTCTGAGATTGAGGTTAAGGAGTTGTTAAGGAAAATAAGCGAGAGGAATAGGGTAAATTTTTCTTATTTTTTAGGTGCAGGCTCTTATAAACATTTTATCCCTTCTGTTGTTAATCATATCGTTTCAAGAAGCGAATTTTACACTTCATATACTCCTTATCAAGCGGAGATTTCTCAAGGGATGTTGCAGGCTATTTATGAATACCAGACAATGATTTGCGAATTGACTGGAATGGATGTTTCTAATGCTTCTATGTATGACGGTGCTTCTGCATTGGCTGAGAGCTGTATAATGGCTGCTAATATTACAAAGAGAAAAGAGATATTAATATCTAAGACTGTTCACCCTCATTATAGAGCTGTGGTTAAGACTTATTGTAAGGCACATAGTCTTTCTTTTGTAGAGATTGATTTTAATAATGGCGTTACTTCTGTTAATAAGCTTAATGCTAAGATAAATGATAAAACAGCGGCTTTTTTGGTACAAAGCCCTAATTTTTTTGGATTTATAGAAAACTTAGAAGAGATTGAAAGGGTTGTACATTCTTGCGGTGCTTTATTTAATGTTTGTGTTGTTGAGCCTACTTCATTAGGTATTTTAAAGAGCCCTGGTTTTTTTAATGCTGATATTTTTGTTGGGGAAGGACAAAGTTTTGGGAATAGTGTGAATTTTGGTGGGCCTTATCTGGGGATTATGGCTACAAAGCAAGAGTATGTTCGTTACCTTCCTGGGAGGATTGTAGGAAGGACTGTTGATAAAGATGGTGAAAAAGGATATATTCTGAATTTGCAGGCAAGGGAGCAGCATATCAGGAGGGAGAAAGCGAGCTCTAATATTTGTTCGAATGAGGCTTTGAATGCTTTGGCTGCTGCTGTTTATTTGGCTGCTTTAGGTAAAGTGGGTTTGAGGAAAGTTGGTGAGTTGTGTTTGCAAAAGGCTCATTATCTGGTTGATGAATTAATTAAGGCAGGTTTTGAAATTAAATTTAATGCTCCTTTTTATAATGAATTTGTTGTTAAGGTTGATAGTGCTAAGAAGGTTAATTCAGAGTTATTAAACGGTGGGATAGTTGGTGGGTTAGAGTTAGGCAAATATTATCCTGAGCTGGGGGATTGTTTGTTGTTTTGTGTAACTGAGTTGAATAAAAGAGAAGAGATTGATAGATTGGTTGAGGTGCTGAGAAATTTATAAATAAATTTCTGGCATGCTTAGAAAAACCAAAGGTTTTTCTGGCACACCAGAAATTTCTTAGTGCTTACAAAATAAAATTTTGTAGGTTATTAAGAATGCAACTAATATTTGAAAAATCAGTTAGAGGAAGGGTTGGAGTAAGTATGCCTGAGTTAGACGTTCCTTTTAAAAAGGGTTTGTTAGATAAAGATTTGATTAGAGAAGATCTTGAGCTTCCGGAGATTTCTGAGGTTGATTTAATAAGGCATTATATTGCTTTATCCAGAAGAAATTTTGGGGTTGATAGTGGTTTTTATCCTTTAGGTTCTTGTACTATGAAGTATAATCCCAAAGTTAATGAGGATATTGGTAAATTTTTAGGATTTACTGAATGCCATCCTTTGCAGCCATATAACCAGGGTTGTTTGAAGCTTATGTATCATTTAGAGAAGATGTTGTGTGAGATTTGCGGGATGGATGCTTTTACTTTACAGCCCGCTGCTGGTGCTCATGGTGAATTAGCAGGATTGATGATGATAAAGGCTTATTTTGAGGATAAAGGTGAGAGAAGAATAAAAATAATTACAACAGACAGTTCTCATGGAACAAATCCTGCTTCGTCTTCTATGTGTGGTTTTGAAACTGTGCAAATAAAAAGTAATGATGAAGGGAAGGTTAATATTGAGGAGTTGAAGAAGGCTTTAGATAAGGATGTTGCTGCTGTTATGTTGACTATTCCAAATACTTTGGGAATATTTGAAGAAGAAATTTTAGAAATTACAAAGATAATTCATGAAAATGGAAGTTTGGTTTATATGGATGGGGCAAATATGAATGCTTTACTGGGTATTGTAAAGCCAGGGGATATGGGTATTGATGTTTTGCATTTGAATTTACACAAAACTTTTAGCACGCCTCATGGTGGTGGTGGTCCAGGAGCTGGTCCTGTTGGGGTTAAAAGGCATTTAGTGAGGTTTTTGCCTAATCCTTCTATTATGCTTAATGATGATATTTATGAGTTTGCAAATAATTCTAAGTCAATTGGTAAGGTCAGGGCTTTTTATGGGAACTTTGAAGTAATGGTTAAGGCTTTTGCTTATATAAGGGCGTTAGGCGGAGAGGGCTTAAAGAAGGTTAGTGAGAATGCTGTTTTGAATGCTAATTATCTGAAAGAGAAGTTGAAGAAATATTATAAGCTTCCTTATGATTTTGTTTGTAAGCATGAGTTTGTTCTTTCTGATGAAGGATTGCCTAATAATGTTACTACATTAGATATTGCGAAGAGGTTGCTGGATTATGGAGTACATCCTATGACTGTTTATTTCCCTCTGATTGTGCATGGAGCTATGATGGTAGAGCCGAATGAAACTGAGAGTAAGGAAACTTTAGATTATTTTATTGAGGTTATGAAGAAGATTAGGGAGGAGATTGATAATTCACCAGAGAAGGTTTTAAATGCTCCTTCTAATACTGTTGTCAAAAGATTAGATGCTGTGAAGGCTGCTAGGGAATTGGATTTGAGGTATTCAAATAATCAGAAGCCTGTTAGATAGTTTATTCCAGACAATGCAGCTCCCATGAAGTGCGGTCTTTTTTGTTGACCAAACGGGTTGTAAGAGCTTATGTTTTTATATATAAAATCTATAGGATTATAATTCTTAAGTGGGTTTATAACAAATTTTGTTATATACTTGACAGTTAAGCCTATTGTTTTAGTTGCCAAATAGAATCCAACAGATGCTGCTGCACAGGCAATATAACTATAACCTGCGGATATAGTGCTTAATAATATTTTAACTGCTCTGCTTGAGCTGTAAGCTGCTACAAAGAAATCCCATAGTGAAGATTTTGTATCTTCTTCTATTCTTTGTTCAAGCGATTCTTCTGACATATAATTTAAAAAGAGATTTATAGTTATAAAATTTAGTTGTTGTACTATACCACAACATTTTTAAATAAAAGAATATTCCTACTTAGTATGCTAGAAGAAAACCTTTCAAAACTTGGTTTCAGTCCTTCTGAGATTAGGGTTTATCTGCATCTGCTTAAGACAGGAAGCAGCTATGCCAATAAAATAAGCTCTGAAACCAAAATAAACAGGACAAATGTTTACGAGGCATTAGACAGGTTAATTGCGAAGGGGGTTATTTCATTTATTACAAGGAATAAGGTTAAATGGTTTGAAGCGAAATCTCTGAAATTATTATTTTCTCTGGTTAAGGAAAAAGAAGAAGAATTAGAAATCACAAAAAGGGATCTTCTTAATGATGTAAATAATTTCAAAATAAGCCCTTATAAAAAAACACTGGAAGCAAATGTTTTTGTGGGGAAGAAAGGATTGAGGATGTTATTTGAGGAGATTTTGGAAAACGGAAAACCAATTTCAATAATAGCTTCCGAACTGCAGTTTAAGGCTTTATTTGGGCCCTATTTTGAGTTATGGCACAAGAAGAGGATTGAAGGAAAAATTAGGCAAAGGTCTATATTCCCTGAAAGTTTTAAGGGAAAACTGAAAAAAAGAAAATTTTTGGAATATAAATTTGTGGATAATAGATTTACAAATCCCACTACAACCATTATTTATGGGGATAATTGCTTATTTATCCAATGGTCAAAAGAACCGATTGCTATAAAGATACAGAATAAGGAAATAGCTAAATCGCATTTGAATTATTTTGATATTTTATGGTGTTCTTAATTTCTATCTAATAAAAGCAAATAAAATATTTATCAGAACTAGAGCTAAGAAAAATATGCCTATGTTTTTCCAGTATTTTACTGCTTTTTCTTTTTTAAAGAATTGCTGTAAAGCTACTAATAACATTCTTCCTCCGTCTAATGGGCCCATTGGAGCTAAGTTAAATAAGCCAATGCCTAGGTTGAGGACATATAACCAGTAAAGAAGGCCCATGAGCCATATTATAACTATGGGTGTGAATTTGCCATATTTATTTATGAAGCTTTCTTTTATTTTTGTGTTTTGTTGTACATAAACTCCCAGGTAAGATCTGCTTTTATTCTCTGGATTTTCTGCTAATGTTATGTTGTATGTTGAGCTGTTGGTTTCTAATATTATTGTGTCTCCTGGTTTTTTTGTTTTTAAGATGTTTGAAAAATTGGCTAAGCTTGTGATTTTTGTATTGTCTATGCTTTTTATTATCTCGTTTTCTTCAATTCCTGCCTGTTTTGCAGGATATTCTTCAATTACGCCTGTAATCAGGACACCATCCTGTTCGATAAGTGTTGTAGCTATAGCTGGTGTTATTAAAGCAGCAATTCCAACAACAATAATTGCTAATAATATGTTTGCAAAAGGGCCTGCTGCAAATACGCTTAGTTGTTGTTTAGCTGGTCTTTTTTTGAGTTCTTCTTCGTCTGGCTCTACAAATGCTGCTGGGATTACTGGTAATAATATTCCAAGGAAAGCAAAGCCGCTTGATTTTATTTTCATATCATACTTCCTTGCTAATATTCCATGGGAGAATTCATGGACAAGAGCTATTATGAAGATGGAAATTATCCAGTAGAAGAAGGGAACATAGAAAGCTCCTTTTACTTCAAATGGGAGAACTAAAGCTGCTCCTGGAACTGCTGTTGGTTTTGTTAAGAGGTTGTAGGCATTTTTTACTAGGGCATAGGTTATCATGAGCATCCCAAAAAATCCTAGGAATATTGCAAAATAGCCGATGTATTTTAGAAGTTTTGAGAATTTTTTTGCGAATTTTTCCATGAAATTTAATCCTATTTTTGTCCTGTACATTGCAAAATAGAGCAACGGGAAGAGGAAGATTCTTTGTATTTTGATATTTTTTCTTTTTATAATTAGGAAGAGGAGCATGAGAAGTATAAAGATAATTGCAGAGATGTATTGGATGTTCATTATTTAAGAAATTAAAACCTATGTTTTTAAATTTTGCTATTTGGTTTTTAGAATGAATGAAATTGGCGAACGAGCCTAGGATTGAACTTTTCCGAAGAATTGTTCAAAAGGTTCGTAATACCGAAGTATTTCTTACCTTCCTAGGTTGCTCCACCAATATGCAATATAAGTAGTATAACTTATATTTAAAGTTTATTATTATAAATTGTGTCTATTATTCAACTTAAAGTTGAATATTTTAGAAAAATTTAAATAATAGTTATTATTTACCCTGAAAAGCAAATGGTAAAGGCGTTAAAGCAGTTTACAGTTAGGAAGCTAAGGGAACCTATAGAAAATGATCTCGATAAGGACATAGAATGGATTTGCAATAGCCTGGGTTTTTTGAGCCTTAGGGATCAGGATAAGACTGCTTTTAAGATATTAAAGGCTTTGGTGAAATCAGCAAAAGAAGGAAAAGGGATGACGAGCGAGGAGATTACAGAGCTGGTTGAGCCTACGATTGGCTCTGTGATATACCATTTAAAGAAGTTGATGAGGGCTGGTCTTGTGGTTAAGCTGGATTCATACTATGAATTAAGAATGAAAAGTTTACTGACAACAATAGAGGAAATTGAAAAGGATATCAATCTGACATTAGCTGATATCAAAAAGGTTGCTTTTGATATAGACAATAAAATAGGTTTGGAGCATAGGGAATAAAGAGGAAAACAAAAAAATTACAAATTTGTTTATTTCTAGATGATAAAAATGAAAGAACTAATAGGTTTTTTGGAATATAGAAGTGATGAATTTATAGCTGAAGTAGTAAGAAAACTAAGGGAGAAGGGGTATCAGGCAAATTATATCAAACTTAGGCATTGGAAAGTACCTTTACACTCAAAATACAAGATTATAGTTGACAGATTAAGTTACAGCATACCTATACTCAGAGAGCTTCTCAAGAATTTTGCTCTTGACGGGACTTATGTAATAAATAACCCTTTTTTTGCTTCTGTTACAAATAAGATAATTGACTCAAAGATATGCACGCAGAATAATATCCCAATACCTACAACACATATACTGCCAAAATTGGCAGAAGGAGATCCCTTAGAGATGATATCCAAGCCATATTGGGAGAAAATAGAGGGAGATATAGGGTTGCCTTGTGTTCTGAAGCCTTATGATGGCTATGCCAAGGAGAAGGTTTTTATTGTAAATACATTAGATGAGCTAAAGAACCTGTATTCTATCCTAAAAACAGACCACATATTGCTTGTTCAGAAGTATATTTACCCTAGTTCTGTATATAGAGTTTTCTGCGTTGGGAAGGAGAAAACAACAATCATTAAGTGGAATCCTCCGCAGGTTACAGACTTATCAGAAATAAGATCGTCTGTGAAGGATATAGAGTCAATGACAAAATTAATCAGCAGGAAAATTAATTTTGATTTCAATTCTGTAGAGTGGGCGGTTGATGAAAAAGGAAAGCTATTTCTTATAGACGCTTTTAATGATGTGCCTTTAGTCAGCTTAAAGGAGATGCCAAAGCAGTATTATGATTTGATTTTGAATAATTTTATTGAGTTAATTGAACAAAAATTCAATTCCAGTAGTGTCAATATTAAACCGGAAGTGGAAGATATTGCCAAGGACATAATAAAATATTAAATAACATTGGGGGCACGAAATGCAGGAGATAATCTCCTTTGATAAGAGAGTATATGAACTCAAGAAAACAATATCCATACTAGATGGAGGTGCAAAAAATGGACGAGTGGGAAAACCCGAAATCTTATGATGAAGAAGAACAGGATCCAGAAGATGAAGAAACATGGTAAATAATCATAAATCTTTTTATTCTTTAATTTAGAATGATTAACAGAAAGATGTGAAAAATATGTTTTATTATATAAAAATCCGCAAAAAAGGCGATTTAATTTGGAAGACCTTGAGAAAAGACGGAAAAATTCTTGTTTT
>Ga0307435_1000138_pt1 | contig 32308 bp, 32 predicted proteins | sample SalMarWE160470MG_FD_202164 | JGI IMG/M metagenome (GOLD analysis project Ga0307435, IMG submission 202164) | Salt marsh sediment microbial communities from the Plum Island Ecosystem LTER, Massachusetts, United States - WE1604-70 | ecosystem: Environmental > Aquatic > Marine > Intertidal zone >... | reverse complement strand
TCTGGGACCTGATCGGCAAAGGTGCGGGGTGCTCTTTAAAAACGCTGCTGGGAGGCGTCCGGCAGCAAGTGGAGGTGGGTGTTTCTGTGGGATTGCAGGACACACCCCAGTTGCTGGTAAGGCAGGTATCGTCTTACCTGAATCAAAGCTACGGACGGATAAAAATAAAAATCAAGCCAGGACGTGATGTGGGCGATGCTAGAGCAGTTCGCAGGGCATTTCCAGATATACGCCTGCAAGTCGATGCCAATTCGGCCTACACGTTAGAAACAGCCGCAGTACTGTACCCATTAGACCAATTGGGTCTTCTGCTGATTGAACAACCTTTGGCGGAGGACGATTTATGGGATCACAGCCAGCTACAGGAGCATTTCACCACGCCTTTGTGCCTGGATGAAAGCATTCTCACACCACGACATGCCCGGCAAGCGCTGGAGATGAAAGCCTGTAAGGTAATAAATATTAAAGCTGGTCGAGTGGGAGGAATCAGCCAAGCGGTGGCGATCCATGATTTATGCCGTGCACAAGGTGTGCCGGTGTGGTGCGGCGGTATGCTAGAGACAGGTGTAGGACGGGCTGCCAACTTGGCTCTAGCGAGCTTGCCTGGTTTTACTTTACCGGGTGATATCTCCGCCTCTGAACGTTACTACACAGAAGATATCACCCAGGAGCGCTTCAGCCTCAACCCTGATAGCACCATCGAAGTCCCAAAAGCGCCTGGATTGGGGGTGACGATTGACCAAAAAGCGCTGGAAAGCGTCACAATTGCCACTACTACGATAAGAGGATAAACCCTACAATCAGAATTGAAGCAGGAGGCGGAGAAAAACGCCTCCCGCAGAGAGTTTTGAGGCCATCTAATCATTTGTGGAAATGACCAGTACCGCTTTCGCAGATTTTACGGTTGGTTTGGTTTATCCTTATCGACAGGGAATTGGATCTCGGTCACATAGTCTTCAGGGTCAAGGGCTACGTAATCAGCATAGCCGATTAATTCAGAATCCTCGTAATCATTATCGGGGCAACGCAAGTAGACCTCGCGATTGGGGCCGATAATGCGGTAACCGTTGGCCTCTATCCAATTCATCAGGGCGGCGTAGGCATCTCCAATGGCCTCATACGGGCCGCGGTGGATAACGCAAGCCATCTTTTCAACTCCGGCTATCTCTCGGACGGAAACTCGCTGGGTGCTGGGAGGCCGGCTGGTTACTGGTGAGGCTGTTTCCAGGTCCACATCTTGTTCGCGGTACTCAGTGTCATAGTAGATGGTCAGCGAAGGATCGCTTGCTCTGGCGTTGTGATTCTTCAAATAAATAGCCATTTCTTTCCAAAGTGAACTTTGTTCCCCGAAGGAAGGAACGATATCACGGATGGCGGCAACCATCTGTGGTTCAATTTTCTTAAGCACAACATCGTAAGTTGACATGGTATTCTCCTGTTCAATTTGTCTAAGTCGGACCTCTACCTGCATCAACCGTGTCTGCATATGTTCCATTTGCTGGTGGATGTCTGCCTGCCTCATGCGCAGCATACCGCGTATTTGAGCTGCTGGCAGGTTTTCATCCAGCAATATGGCGATCTGCTCCAAGGTGAATCCCAGATCCTTCAATGCCAGGATACGATTAAGGCGAGGTAATTGATCAAAAGTGTAATAACGATAACTTGTGAAGCGGTCGGTTTTGGCTGGTTTCAGAAGTCCTATCTGGTCGTAGTAATGCAGGGTTTTAACAGAAACCTGGCTGAGTTTTGAAAAATCACCGATTTTGAGCATTGTTTACCTCCATACAATTGCAACTACCCTGGAGTATCGATAAGGCGCTTTGTATTTATAGGCAGTATACAACCTCCAGTTATGGGAGAGTCAAGGGGCAATCTGGAACTTGTTTGCTTTTTTTGAAACTCTCATATATACTTTTCTTATAGATCTGGAGGAGAAATGCGCACTTATGACATCTCCATGACGATTTCACCTGATATGCCCATCTGGCCTGGTGATCCAAAAGTCGTTTTAGAGCGGATCGGGAAAATTGAAGAAGGTGCAGAGGCAAATGTTTCAAAGCTTAATATGTGCGTGCACACCGGCACGCATGTAGACGCGCCTTTCCATTTCCTTCAGAAAGGGAAAACTGTAGAACAACTCCCCCTCAAATTGCTGACCGGACGCGCCTATGTGTTACATTTACCCGAAGCAGACGAGATCACTGCGGAAGTGTTGGAGGGATCTGGAATCCCGCCGCGCACCCGCCGGGTATTATTCAGGACTCGTAATTCGGACCTCTGGACGAAACAAGGGACCGAATTCCAAAGCGGTTATGTTGGTCTGAGTCCCGATGGCGCTGACTATCTGGTAAACCGGGGTGTAAAATTAATTGGCATAGATTATCTCTCCGTGGCTCCTTACGAGAGGACAAAAGCTACCCACGAAATCCTGCTTGAAGCAGGAATTATCATCGTGGAAGGTTTGGATTTGTCCGAGATCACCCAGGGTCGTTATACACTCTACTGCCTGCCCTTGAAAATTGCTGGCTGTGATGGGGCTCCAGCACGGGCGATCCTTATAGGGGTGTAATAACCCTGAGAACTATGCGCAGGGTTGGTGGGGGTTTAGCGACGAAGTTGATCATTTATCAGTCAACGAGATTTTGAATCGGTGGTTTTGACGAGGTACCATGGGCAAAAAGGGTTTTGTGGTTTTATTATTATTGTCAGGCTTGTTAGCTACGGCATATGGGTGCAATAGAAAGCCCGATACGCTATCCATGGAAAGAGAGGTCCAGATGACAGTACAATTAACCAGTTCTGCCTTTGTCGAAGGCGCTAGCATCCCCCGGCAGTACACTTGCGATGGCGTAAATATCTCGCCTGCGCTGACTTGGACGGGAACTCCTGAGGAAACAAAAAGTATAGCCCTGATCGTGGATGACCCTGATGCGCCGGCAGGCACGTGGGTGCATTGGGTGTTATACGATTTACCCTCAAATCTGGCCTCTTTGCCTGAAGGTGTTCAAGGCATAGGCACCCAGGGGATTAATGACTTTCGAAAGACAAATTATGGGGGTCCCTGCCCTCCCAGAGGATCGATGCACCGATATTTATTCAAGATATACGCCCTAGATGATAATTTGAGTCTTGAACCAGGTGCGAGTAAAGCAGCATTGGAGAAGGCAATGCAAGGACACATCTTAGCTCAAGGCCAGCTGATGGGGATTTACAGTCGCTAAGGTGGGGTTTATTACAGAAAGTGTTCTGGAGCGTAATATTAAATACGCCTCGCTCCACGGGGAAATGCCGCGGGGCGAGTGCGATTAAGATCAGATTTGTGTGTTTGTCTTAAATCGGTAAGGTGTATCCCCCATCTACCAGGATAGTTTGTCCGCGGATCATACTGGCAGCTGGCGAGCATAAAAACGCAACGACCTGAGCGATATCTTCGGGCTTGACCAATCTCCCGGCAGGAGTTTTGGCGACGGTTTCATCGATGTAATTTTCTTCTTGCATGACGTCGAAGTGTTTTAAGGCTTGGGTCTCCACTATTCCTGGAGATACGGCATTGACAACGATGTTCTTGGGTGCTAATTCAATCGCCAAATAACGGGTGAGGGATTCGAGGGCAGCTTTGCTGGCTCCCACAACAACATAATCTGGCAAAACGCGCGACGAGCCGGGGCTGGAGATGCTAACAATCGAACCGCCGCCGCGCTTCTCCATCAAGGGTACGCACCGTTGAGAAGAGAAAAGCAAGGCGCGCGCATTAATGTTCATCGTCCAGTCCCAACCCTTGGGTTTTTGCTCCAAAGCGGGACGGTTGTAGCCGGAGGCAGCGTTGCTGATAAGAATATCCAAAGCACCGTAATAGCGCTCTACTTCGTCAAAAAGGTGGTCAATACCTTCAAGCGAACCGATGTTGGCTTTAACCAACAAAGCCTGACGGCCGATTTCCTGGACCGCAGCGACAGTTTCTTGCGCGGTAGTACGGTTGCGAAAGAAATTGATGACAAGGTCAGCTCCATCACGGGCAAAATGCAAGGCAATAGCGCGACCGATGCCACGCCCAGATCCTGTGACCAGAACGATCTTATCTTTAAAGAACAAGCTTTCATTACTCATACGGATAACGATATTTTAAGTAATTTTCTCATTGGATAGTATGTCCAGAGGTGCCAGAAAAAGTCTGATGAGCGGGGTTTTGACGATCTATCCTCCAGAGGCGAATACCTGGCAAACATTCATCCGGACAGGGATGATAAGTATATTATAGCCCTAAGACCGATCAGAAAGATAACCATTCTGTTCTTCTCGAAACGAATTCTTCAGGACATAGGTTATTGAGAGATCTGTACTGTAATTGGGCGTATGACACAACCCCAATTACCTAGAATACTTCTAACTGCGCAAATCCTATTCTTCCTGATTAGGCTTAAAAAGGCAAAGGAGCCACTCTTGCAAGATGACCTTTTTCTAGCTCCCCTACGGTAAGCATCGTTCCCGTTTGGTGGTAAGGTCGCTTAAGGATCGCCAGAGTGATGTAACCATAACGAGGGGAATTGGTTGCAGAGGTTACCTCACCCACAGTCTTGCCTTCCTCTTGAGACCAGAGTCGGTCACCTGCAACAGCCTGGCTGGTGAGATGCAGACCGACCAACTGGCGAGTGATCTTATCGTAAGTGATCTGACGAGCTAGCACTTCCTGCCCGGTATAGCATCCCTTTTCGGCGGAGATAGCCTCCGCCAAGCCAGTCTCTAGAGGGGTGTAGTCTCCCGTAAGCTCGTGTTTGGCGGATGGTACTCCAGCTTCCACTCTCAAGGCCTGATAAGTTTCGGTGGAAAGGGCTTCGGAACCAGAACGCGCTAAAGCAGCCATCACAGTAGGTTCACCAGAAGAGGGTACCAGCAACCGGCAGCCCAGGCCGAAGTGGTTGAAGGCAAGCACCGGCGTGGAGCCGATTTGCCCGTAATGGGTATCATCTGAGACGGGCAAATCGGCTATCTTAACCATGCTACTGCCTGAGGACTTGAAAATATAAAAAGAAACGCAAAATGGGACTATTTGCAATCCCTTTTACGTTTCTAAGACATGATTTTATTAGGCGGCTTGGGGTATTGGGGTGCCACTTTTCTTGGGTACAGGAGGCGGAAAAATGCTCTCAAATTCCTCGCGGGTGATGGTCTCTACGTCAAGCAAGCGTTGGGCAACAGCATCCAATTTTTCGCGGTATTCCATTATGACTGACTTAGACTTGTCATAGGCTTCGTTCACCAAACGGCGTACTTCATTGTCGATCTGTTGGGCAACAGCTTCTGAGTAATCGCGTTGTTCAGAAATCTCCCGTCCGAGGAAAATAAGTTCTTCTTTCTGGCCATAAACCATGGGACCGAGCGAATCACTCATTCCCAAGCGAGTAACCATGGCGCGAGCCATGCGGGTGACACGCTCCAGGTCATTTGAGGCTCCAGAGGTAATGTCGTCAAAGACGATTTCCTCGGCAGCACGGCCGCCTAACAAGCCGACCATCTCAGCGATGAGTTTTTTGCGGGGCATAAGGGTACGGTCTTCCTCGGGCAGCATGATGGTATAACCACCTGCCATGCCTCGAGCCGTGATCGAGACCTTATGAACGGGATCGGCTTCGGGAAGGGCGTTGGCTACCACGGCATGACCGGCTTCGTGGTAGGCGATAATCCGTTTTTCTTCCTCGTTGATGAGGCGGCTCTTACGTTCGGGGCCGGCAATAACGCGCTCGATAGCCTCTTCCATTTCAGGCTGACCGATGACCTTCTTATTGCGCCGGGCGGCTAAAATGGCAGCTTCATTCACCAGGTTTTCGATGTCCGCACCAACAAAGCCTGGGGTAGAGCGAGCCAGGACTCCCAAATCCACGTCAGGTCCCAGGGGCTTACCTTTAACGTGCACCTGCAGGATGGCTTCGCGACCGCGCATGTCAGGACGATCTAAAACTACCCGCCGGTCGAAGCGACCGGGGCGTAGCAAGGCCGGATCGAGGATATCCGGGCGGTTGGTAGCTGCGACGATGATCACATTGGTGTCAGTGTCAAAGCCGTCCATCTCGACGAGCATTTGATTGAGGGTTTGCTCACGCTCATCGTGGCTGCCACCTAAGCCGGCACCACGTTGGCGGCCGACTGCATCGATCTCATCCACAAAAACGATGCAGGGAGATTGGCGTTTGGCTTGATCAAAGAGATCACGGACGCGACTGGCACCAACGCCTACGAACATTTCGACAAATTCAGAACCGGAGATTGAGAAGAAAGGCACCCCGGCCTCACCGGAAACGGCTTTGGCTAATAGGGTTTTGCCAGTGCCCGGAGGACCAACCAGAAGAACGCCTTTAGGAATGCGTGCTCCCAAAGATATGAACTTTTCTGGTTCGCGTAAAAATTCAACCACTTCGAAAAGTTCTTCCTTGGCTTCTTCCACACCTGCGACATCATCAAAGGTGACCGTGGGCTGATCACCGGTGAACATCCGGGCGCGAGATTTCCCAAAAGAAAGAGCAGCATTGTTGCTACCCTGAGCCTGGCGGAAAACGAACCAAAAGACACCAGCTAAGAGAATGAACGGTATAAAGTATCCCAAAGCTGTGGCAATACCTAACCAAGCGCTAGGTGGTTTAATTTCGATCTTAACATTGCTGGACGCGAGTTGCTCGTTATTAACGCCCAAGGCTTTCATCTGTTCAACAAAAGTGGCGTTTGATTCCATCTGGGCAGTGCCCTCGGATCCGTTGGCAAAAACAACCTGTAGCCGATTTTCGTCTACAGTAACGCGCTTGACGGTACCGTTCTGGATATCAGCTGCTACTTCGTTAATGGATAACGCCTCTTGGGTAGTGGCCTGCTGTTGAAAGTTATATACTACCATTACGATGATGGCAATAAACAACAGTAAATAAATTATTGATGAACGGTTGCGGGTCGGGTTCACAGATACCTCCAACAAAAAAACGACGGACCGCAGATCTTAATGAAATTATACCAATCTATGGCTCTGCCTGGTAGAAGTTACCATAATAATATCAGATTTCTAACGCTGTTCTAACATTTGACTTCTAATTTGGTTTAAACTATACTGATTTGGATAAGTTAGCACATCTAACAGCACTAATACTATAAAGTCATGGGAGGCAGTTGACGAAATGAGTGATGAGGATGAAGGCAGGATGCCTGATGAGGAAAAAAGACTAAAAGAAGCATACAACCAGAGTGAAAAGACAGGTCAAGATGATGTCAAACCGGGAGAGAGGCCTAGTGGTGAAGGAGAGCCAAGCGAGGCTTCTGCGGCGGGAGATAATTCTGGTATGCGAGCCTATGAACCTCTAAACGAAGTTGGCGAGATGCTCGAGTTATCGCAAAACCCGGAAGCACCTGGAACCTCACTAGAAGGGGGAATGGGGGCTGCATATCCAATCCTGCGTGATGAGGAATTACCTCCTCCTCCGGGATTACCTACAGAGGATATCATAAAACCAGACGAAAGTACATCCATGCGCGGCGCACCACTGTTCTCAGCAGCTGCTTTCCCGCTTCCAGGACCTACTACAGGAACAGCAGGAGCTGCAGCGCCTACACAGATAAAATCACGGATACCTAAAGGTGAGATGACTGCTTTGCTGATCAGCGATGAACAGTTAAAAGAACTCTGGCAACGCGCTAAAAAAGCAGCCACCGGCGTTGAAGAGGGAGTTTTGGCATTGCAGATCGGACGATCATTGTTGGATGAAATCCAATACTTCCGCAACGAGATTCTGAGCGGCAGTGGTCGTTTTGAGGAAGCCGAACGACACTTGAATGAAGTTGAATTCAGGCTGGCAGTAAACAAGCGATCCCAGAAATGGTCGTACGGGATCGGGATTAGGTTGTTCTTATATGAATTGGTGTGGGCGATATTAGTCTTAACAGTTTTAATTTACTGGCTGGGTGGGCCAGCGTTCTCTGGAGGGTCCTCAGATCTTATTTATCTGATTGGAAGCATGATTTGGGGCGGCCTGGGCGGTGTAATCGGGGCTTGGTATGCCCTGGTGAAACACATCGCGATTGAACAGGATTTTGACAAACAGCACAGCATCTGGTACTTGAACAGTCCAATAATGGGGATTGGTGTCGGAGCAGTGGTCTATGCGATCTTAAGGGCCGGTTTGCTTTCCATAATGGGACCAACAGAAAGTATTGCTTCTCCCTTTGTCATCTATTTGTTAGCCTGGCTGGCAGGTTACCAGCAAAATGTGTTTACCGAGATCGTTAAACGAATTTTGAAAGTGTTTAAACTAGAAGACGGCGGGCAAGTTGAACAAGGAAATGTTCCCGCGCCACCCAGCTCAGAGAAAAGCACAGATCAGACCAGGCAAACTGAGGAGCAAGAAGAATCAGTGCCAGGCGGCTAAATTCAAAAAGGGGATTATTGGCGCTTTTTGAGTTCATTTTAGCCTCAAAAAGCGCTTTTTTGTTATTTTCCGCGCCCCCAGATCAGGCCTTCGATTTGACGGATGAGGCGAAGGAAGATCGAGCGCAACCGCACCAAGCGGCGGTAGCGTTGGGGTTGAACCTTACGGGGGCTCGGGAAGGGACCGCTCCATTTAACGACCGCTGCTCCCCATGTTAACCCGGCACCAAACCCTACAAAGGCAACGTGATCTCCAGGTTTAAGGCGACCCTGCTCGATAGCTTCACATGTGGCGATGGGGATGGAGGCGGTGGAGGTGTTGCCATAGCGATCTAGATTGACCATGACACGGTCCATGGAAATATCTAAACCTCGGGCAGCCGATTCGATGATTCGTTGGTTGGCCTGGTGGGGGATTAATAGGTTAACATCATCCAGGTCAAGGTGGGCTGCTTCGACAACTTCCTGGGTGGCTTGAACCATGACTCGGGATGCAAACCTGAAAACCTCGCTGCCATTCATCTGGATAAAGTGGAGTCCGTCTTGAACGGTTGTTGCGCTGGTAGGGAAGCGGCTGCCTCCAGCTGGTATGCACAATAGATCGCCTCCTGAACCATCAGAGCGCATTACGGCCGAGAGCAGACCGCCGGGTTCTTCCCCTGGTTGGAGGACAAAGGCACCAGCTCCGTCTCCGAATAAAATACAGGTGCCGCGATCCTTCCAATTCACCAGCCGTGAAAGCGTTTCGGAGCCGATGACTAAAACGTTCTCAAGAGTACCGGAACGGATAGACTGAGTGGCTATGTTTAAAGCATAGATGAATCCAGTGCAAGCAGCTGAGAGATCAAAAGCCCCTGCTTTGGTTGCGCCGATCTGGTCTTGGACCAAGCAAGCCGTGGCCGGGAAGAGGTACTCCGGAGAGGAGGTAGCCACAATGATCAAATCTAATTCATCGCTCCGAAGGTTCGCGACGCTAAGGGCGCGTAAGGATGCTTCGATGGCCAATGAAGCCGTAGTTTGATCGGGGCCAGCAATACGACGTTCGTAGATGCCCGTCCGGCTGCGGATCCAACCATCATTAGTATCAACGATCTTCGCCAGGTCGTCATTAGTCAAGATTTTTTCTGGCACAGACATTCCCCAACCGGTGATATGGGCATAGTGGTTCATAAATCTTTCTCCAAAACCGTTATCCACTCGCTGGGGTATAGCGGTTGAGAATTATAGTGGCGTTGTGACCACCAAACCCAAAGGAGTTCGACATGACTCTATTCACCTGGGCAGATCGAGCTTTATTGGGGACATAATCCAGATCACATTCTGGATCGGGGGTCTCATAATTAATAGTAGGAGGTATGATGCCTTCCAGCATCGTTTGCACGGAGATTACCGCTTCAACCGCTCCAGCAGCACCCAGCAAGTGACCGGTCATGGATTTAGTAGAGGAAGTGGGGGTATTATAGGCATGGGCACCAAAAACGGTTTTTATAGCAGCTGTTTCACTTTTGTCGTTGAGCAGTGTGCTGGTACCATGGGCGTTGATGTAGTCTATATCGGTCACCTCCAAACCCGCATGATCCAGTGCCATTCGCATGCACAGGGCTGCGCCAGCCCCATTTTCTGCGGGCGCGGAGATGTGGTAAGCATCATTAGTGTTGCCATAACCAACTATCTCGGCGAGGATATTGGCATTACGATGACGAGCGTGTTTGAGAGATTCAAGCACTAATATAGCTGCGCCTTCACCCATAACAAACCCATCACGATGTAGATCAAAGGGGCGGGAAGCGCCTTCGGGATCTTCGTTGCGGGTAGAAAGTGCGTTCATCACGCCCAAGCCAGCCATAGCAATCGGGACAATGGCAGCTTCTGCCCCACCAGCGAGGACAACATCGGCATACTCTCGCCGGATAATCTCAGTTGCCTCGCCAAGAGCGTTGGTTCCGGTGGCACAAGCGGAAACTACCGCCATATTGGGACCACGAATTCCCAGGTGGATAGCAACCATTCCGGGGGCGGTATCAGGGAGCATCATGGGAACCAGGAAAGGACTAACTCGTGAGGGTCCTTTTTCCATAAATACCTGTATCTGCTTGTGAAGCGTGTTCAGCCCGCCAATACCGGTACCAATAACTGCCCCAATACGATCACGATTTCCGTCATTGATTTGCAATTGGGCGTGATCAAGTGCTTGTAATGCAGATGCCAAGGCATATTGCGTAAATGGATCCATTCGACGAGCTTCACGATTACCAAAAAGGGCGGCACCATCGAAACCTTTTACTTCGGCAGCGATTTTACATTTGAATTCACTGGAATCGTAATGGGTGATTAATCTAACTCCGGATTTCCCAGAGATGATATTATTCCACATCGTTTGAACATCATTGCCGAGCGGGCAAACGCACCCCAGCCCGGTGATCACCACGCGGTTGGGCATGTTTTCCTCCTTTTAATTATTAGCGATGGCAGATTTGATAATTATGGCAGAGATGAAAAGATGACCTAAGATACAGGTTATCCCGGAGAATACATGACGAGTGACCACCCATAAACTCTAAATAAGCCAGCTTTGCCAGGGTGGTTTTGGGTGTTATAACACTAGCAGTTGAAATTAGAGGCGCTTGAAACCAGTTTTATTGGGAGCAGATTCAACCTATTTGATTCGTCCGATCTATAAATTGTGAATTAGGATGCACTATAATTACAGAGCTAAGTGTTTGATGTATCTGTCGCAGGTGGAGCCTATCATGGGTTGCTATGATGTTGACAAGTTCCTGTAAACTGGTGGGACCTAAGATGGCATGCCGGGCTAAGCGTTGCCAATCACCTGGGGTCAGGTCACCTAATAGTGATAAAACCTCAATACGCACCTTGGTAAATTCAACTAGAGCGTCACGACCATTTTGACAGATATACTGGCGTTCTTCAGCCCATGGATCAGTATCCATTCCTGGCAAAAAAGGATTTGCCTCATAGATCACCGATCTAATGCGAGGTAAATTGACCTCATTGTCGACGTCACGTAAATGACAGATTATCTCTGTGAGACACCATTCACTTGCTTGGGGGCATTCAGTCAAGATAGCATCCGGTAAAGTCTCCGCCAGGCTGCCGAGGGCAGCCGGGGTTGCTCGCAAGGTCGCCAATTGAGCCAGGGATGTTTCAAAATCAGGTAGAAGTTCTTCAAAAGGGGTGGCATGCAACCAGGGCAGCACATTTTCTAAGGCGCCTGCAGAGGTCGGCCCGAATGGCCCATTGGAACTCTGAGATCCATCCAGGGTGATCCAAAAAGCCGGAATTCCTAACTGACGGGCAGGAGTGATGTCGTTATATAAGTCATCACCTACCATCACTGTGGGTCTATCCGGCCATCCCAGATGGGCGAGGATCTCAGCGAAAAAAGCAGGGTTTGGTTTGGCAAAGTGGAAATCCTCGACAGAGGTGACCAAACTCAGGGGATATTTCTCGAGGGATAAGCCAGCCCAAGCCAGACGTTGCAGGATAGCGGTGCGGGGGAACAATGGGTTGGTAGCTATGACGATCTCGTAACCGAGATCAAGAGCCTGCTCAACGAAATCAACCGCTTGAGGTCGAAAAACGGTATAGGATTGCAAGCGCGGAAAAATTTCCGCATAGAAAACATCAAGCGCCTCTTGCATTTCATTGATCGAGATGCCAAGGGAACCGTAGAAGATGGCGTCGAAAGACTCTTTCAAGCTACGATCGGGCTGCGGGTTTTCGATCATCTGCTGGGTTGCAGACAGCAAAGTGGAGATGAGGCGTTCAGGTTCGGCATAGGATGACAGGTGTTCCCCCAGGGCATGCAGGTAAGCGGGCAAGAAGGTGCTCATTTCATTGCCCAATAAGGTGTCATCCAAATCAACCAGCAGAGTCAGTGTCACCAATCTCTCCAGAAAATACCGGTGGTAGGGGATGGCATTCACCACAGCCGATTCTTGGTTCGGGAACGTCTCTCAAGGTCTTGCTACAATAAGCTTTTATAACGACCTTTCTTTTCAAGAATGGGAAAGGCCGGTTAATTTTTCCTTCCAAGATGAGATGAGTACATGCATTCGCTCTTAGAATATCTGGAACTGGACAGTTAAAGCAAAGATCTGGAGTCCATTCTTGAGGGGTAGAAGCATCATCTAAAAGACGACATTCTTGATGATTACGACCCCGATAGTAATCTGCGTAAAAATACCGACATTCTTTTCCTGCAGGAGTTTTCATAATCAGTAAATTATAGCATGTTGAGCAGGTTAACATTCCCCGCCTGGAAAGTTATTAACTGCGGTTAATGACCGGTTTGATGAAAAGTAGACCAGCCTTTGCAAGGCCGAGCAATCGATATGAGAGGAAAAAGGGCTTGTAGATAGGTGAATTTACTAGGATATTTGTTATACTCGCGTGATATATGCGCCAGTACGTGTGTCGACGCGAATCGTGTCATTCTCTTCAACAAAGTTAGGTACCTGAACTTCTAGCCCGGTTTCTGTGGTTACCTTCTTTGTCACACCGGTAGCAGTGTCGCCCCGCACGGATGCTTCAGCTTGAACAACCCCTAAATCAACCGTGATAGGTAAATCAATGTCGAGAGGTTCGTTATTAAAAAAAGTGAGTTTAACTTCCAGCCCCTCTTTTAGATATTGGGTGGCCTCTCCCAGGATATCGGTCCGGATGGCAGGTTGTTCGTAAGTTTCTAAATCCATAAAATGATAAAACTCACCATCGTTGTAAAGATATTGCACATTGTGATAATCTAAGCGAATATCCTGGACGCGATCACCAGAGGGAAAAGTCATATCTAATGTGGTTCCTGTACGCAGATCTCGAACTTTAACTCGAATTGTGGCTTTGCCCCGACCGGGTTTATGGTGTTCGTAATCAAGTACTTTGTAAATTGAGTCATCTAATTCAAACGTTACGCCTTTACGGAGTTCGTTGACATCTATCATAGGTAATGCCTCTTTATAAGAATTGACTGTTAAAAACAGGAGGATTATAGTCCAGCGTCATAGGCGTGGCAAGGGCGATGTGTTTTGAACGAGGACCGCAGCTCTCTCATTACCTTGCGCTTATGGTAAACTTGGGCTGATCTATTTTGAAAGTTCTACTAAACCTGGAGCATTGAATGACAGACACTTACAGGCGTTTGATTTATATCGAAGATGAGCAGGATATGATTGACCTGGTTGAGTTGATTCTCAAAAGGAAAGGTTACGAAGTCACTGGTGTAATTGGTGGGCGAGAAGGTCTGGAAGCGGTACGGCGAGAATTACCCGATTTGGTCCTGTTAGACTTGATGATGCCGGATATGGATGGCTGGGAGGTTTACCAGCAAATAAGAGCGGATGTATCCACCCGGGATATCCCTGTGATCGTGATAACAGCCAAGGCACAAAGCATAGATAAAGTGCTTGGACTGCATATTGCCAAAGTAGACGATTATATAATCAAACCTTTCAGTCCCCAAGAATTAGTGGATAGCGTTGAAAGTGTACTGGCTCATAGAGAGCAATTGGGAAGCCAATAGGTTGATAACCAATAAACCACTAGCGCTTCTGTGAATGCGATAACCTTATGCGAAAGGTGGTCATCCGTAATTTAAATTCTCCTGAGGCGCAACCTTTAGTTGCCACTTACTGCTCCTCCTTTTCTTGCCAATTGCGGGGCTTGACGTTTCGCCGCCAGCTGGGATCAAAGGAGGGCTTGTTGTTAGTGCAGCGGCGTGATAGCCGCCTGGAGGCAGCCATCCACATGTTAGGAATGCTGATGGACTTGGCTGTGGTGTGGATCAACACAGGCATGCAAGTAGTGGATGTCCGTCTGGCAAAACGCTGGCGGCCTCTTTATGTGCCGAAACTGCCAGCTCGCTATGTGCTTGAAACTGCTCCCGAACGATTGCGGGATTTTAAGATCGGCGATGAAATCCATTTTGATGAAAGCATTTAGAACTGGCATAGGCTTGATGCTGAGCGTTGGGTTGCTTTGGCCAGTTGGCCTGGTGAAGGCCCAAGAACAGCAACCCCCTGGTCCGATCTATATCGTGCAGGAAGGCGATACGCTCTGGAATATCGCCCGGCGATTTGGCGTAACAGTGAATGAGCTGGCTAGTTATAATCAAATCGCTGATCCGGGTAAGATTTCTCCCGGCGATGAGCTGGTTATTCCGGGATTGGAAGGAGTGCAGGGTGTTCTGGAGACCAGGACGGTTCCATATGGGGAAAATTTACGCAGTTTAAGCCGCCGCTATCAAATCCCAATCGAGATCTTATTGCGTTTGAATCACCTCACCAGCCCTAATGAATTGTACAGCGGGTCTGATTTGATCCTCCCTGAAAGTAATGCAACTGCTCTAAAGGCACGGCGGGTTTCCCTGACACCCGGTGAAACGCTGTTGGAATTAGCCGTGACTCAAGGGATTAATCCCTGGAGCTTGGTCACCTCTAACGGGCTTCGGGGAACCTGGGATGGCATTCCCGGCGATGTATTGAGATCCCCGTTTGATGGGGCTGAGGATGGGCCGGGAGCATTTCCTGAAGAGATATCCGATTTTGAGATCTCCTCATCCCCGATGAAACAAGGAGGTACAACCGAAGTCAAATTAACCACTAACAGCGACCTTTCAATTACAGGTTCATTTCTCGGACACGACCTGCAGTTCTTTAAAGATAAAGATGGCTCGTTAGTCGCTTTGCAGGGAGTGCACGCCCTGACTGAGCCTGGATTTTATCCCCTCGCGGTTAGCGGTTCATTGAAGGACGGTATACCCCTGGCTTTTTCACAGTCGGTTTACATAACGGATGGTGGTTATCATTACGAGACGTTAACCGTGAATCCCGAGACATTGGATCCGGCAAATACGAAACCTGAGGATGATTTGTGGGATAGCCTGGCAGCAGCAGCTACACCGCAACGGATGTGGCAAGGTGCCTTCCAAAGCCCTGTTCCACCGGTTTTCGCCAATTGCTGGCCTTCTTTTTACGGCAACCGGCGCTCTTACAACGGCAGTCCCTTCACTTATTTTCACACTGGTCTGGATTTTTGCGGCGGTGTGGGAACGGACATATACGCAGTAGCAGCTGGTGTGGTGGTTTTTGCTGGCCCGTTAACGGTAAGAGGCAACGCAACAATGATCGATCATGGCTGGGGAATATACACTGGTTATATGCACCAGTCAGAAATCCTGGTTAAAGTGGGCGACAAAGTAGAAGCTGGCCAATTAATCGGACGAATAGGAGGCACTGGAAGGGTAACAGGCGCTCACTTACACCTGGAAGTATTCACAGGGGGCGTTCAGGTCGACCCGATGGAGTGGTTAGAGAAGGTTTTCCCTTAAGTCGAGTTCGATGGATCTCTTGCGCCCATGATCTACGTTGCTGTATGCCTGCGCTAACTATACAAAGGGTTAATCCTCTCCTTCATCCTGCGTGTCTTCTAGGTCATTGCCGGATTCATCTTCTTGGGTTTCGAACAAGCCTGCATTGTAATCAGCAAGCACCCGGCGGGCGCGCTGGCTATGACTAGAGGGTACCAAGATTTGTATTTCTCCCAGAGGTCCCACATTGATTCCATAGGCGCGACCAGCTCCTTCCTGGATCAATGTTACTGGGATGCCCTGAGCTTCAAGCAGCCCGCGCAATAATTCCGCCTGTAGTTCTCCTAATACCTGAGCAACCATTTCCCAATGCTCTGCGTGCATTTGAATACTCCATTTATTCCCAGTGTACTGGTTTAGCTATTACTTCAAGCTTCATAGAGTATAATATTATCCGACAAAAAAGGCAAAAGAATATGTGTGGTTTCTTCCACACAGGACGATGTTTTTAGAGGCAATTTATGGTTACGGTTTCGGTTTCACTCCGAGAGGATTATTGGGAGACCTTTCAACTTGATGAAGACGATATAGAGTTTCTTTACAACTATCTACTCGAGCTAGAAACTCCTTTAACACCAGGTGAGTTGGTGGCAGCGCTGGTCGAGGAACGTATTCAGCGAGAAATTCGTACGATTGAACAACAACGTAGTTCAGGTGGGGACCTGTATTTCCCAAAAGAACATTACGAGATCGGTTTGAATCTAGTTTTTCCAGCGCTGGATTGGCGCAAGGGAAAGGTGTTGGGAATCCGTCAAGGAATGAATCCGGATCTTCCGCCGTTTGATGTCATCGATGTAATGATGGAGAACGGGGAGGAACACGAGTTTGCTTCTGGTTTAGAAGATCATGTGCTAAACAACCCTCCCGAGATCGCCTCGCAAGATGCGACCCTGGATAAAGAGTATGTGTTGACAAATTACGGTGATGTATTAACCGAGCGTTTGGAAAGAGACCTGGAAGAACACAAGGATTTTGTGAGGATAGCCGGTCGCTGGTTCCCACGAGCTCTTCTGGTGGATGTCAACGCTGGAAATTTGAACTTAGCGGAAGCTTTGCTGGACATGGAAAGTGGAGGACCGCTGGCCACTTCAGTGCTACTTGAACAGGTGGAGCTGCCTTCTAGCGCCAGTTCGAAATTAGTGGAGTTTTCCCTAGACTTAGCGCTTCAGGAAGACCCACGCTTTGATGAAGTAGGCCCAGCCGGAAAAGTGTTGTGGTTCCTCAAGCGATTAGAGCCACAGGAAGTGCGTGAAACTCCAAGGTATCTGCGTTACCACGAGATGGAGTATGATCGTTCACTGCTAAGTGATGCGATGTTAGCCTTAGAGCAAGAGCTGGACGATGAGCTCTCGCCAATCGAAACCGGACCCAATTTTGATGAAGAAGCAGTAGTCCGGTTGATCTTTCCCCACTGGAGAGTTGGGTCTCTGCCGCTTTCTTCGCGTATTAGCCATCTGTTCCCGACTGCCTATGAGGCGCCACGAATTCGTTTTATGTTCGTTGAACAGGATAGCCGGCAACAATTTCCTGCCTGGGTTGTGCGGGAAAAGTGCTATGTCTTTGGCTTGAAGGATTGGTATGAAGAGCAAGGTTTGATGCCCGGAAGTTTGGTGCGCTTGCGAAGAGGTAAAAACCTCGGCGAGGTTATGGTGACAAGCGATACCCGACGCTCGAGCCGAGACTGGATTCGCACCGTATTAGTAGGTACGGATGGCGGCATCGTGTTTGCCATGCTTAAACAGATCGTGTCCGCGGCTTACGATGAACGTATGGCTATCGCTCTGCCGGATGTGGATGCAGTTGACGGCATATGGAAGGTTGCTCAGAGAGAACAACCGCCTTTTGAGCGCGTAGTGGTAAATATGGTGCGTGAGCTTGCCAAGTTGAACCCACAAAGCCATGTACACGCCAGCGAGCTATATGCGGCTGTCAACATCGTGCGGCGTTGCCCTCCAGGTCCTATGCTGGCACTCTTAGCTTCTCGCCCCTGGTTTGTGCATGTTGGTGACCTGCATTTCCGTTTTGACGATTCTGAAAAGGCCTAACCGGCAAAGACCAGGTTCATATCCATGATGACGGATTTTTTCAACTGTAAAGGGTTATTGTAAAAAAGGTTGATCGGGAGAAGATAAGTGACCGAATTAAAGCGATTTAGTCTGGTCAAGCCCACATTACAAACGCGCTACCATATCGATTTCGATTGGTGGGGCCAACATGACCGTGATTGGCGTGTATATTTGTACGGTCTCCTGTGTCCGGAACACCAGGGAGCATTTGCTGAAATGAAAGGAGATGAACAGGTCGATTGGGTGGATCCAGAGAGCGCCGAGGTACAAAAGGTTGATGGCTTGCAGCATGTGCTGATCACTCATTGCGCCAGAGAGGATGGGTTCATAAGTGAAAGGACCGCGTTGGTTGACGCCGTTTTCCGCATCTTCCTGGCCAATGGTAATACTCCGATGACGCCATTGGAGCTGGCTGATCAATTGGGTAGACTACCTGAGACGATTTTGCGCACGCTTTCCGGGATACGGGTGTACAAAGGGCTGCGTCCATGCCCGGAATGTTAGCTGCCAGAAACAAGCCCCCGTAGCTCAACGGACAGAGCAGAGGTCTTCTAAACCTAAGATTGTGGGTTCGAATCCCGCCGGGGGCGCCTTAATCTGAGGGTGGATTGATCCAAAGATCGGGAGGAGCTGGAAAAATTAGTGCAAATTAATCACATTTCATATCTGGATTTAGTGACGAGCCTTGCATTGAAGAAGAGCTAGAATGCGACTAGCAAATATATTGGATAGATTTTTGAAGGAGAGTTTGCTATGGTAGAAATATCGTTAAAATCTGATCCTAGGCGGAATATATGGTACAGCTCAGAAGAAGCACATGAATTCTTACAGGCCGCTAACCAGCACCGTAAGGTGATACGCTCCCATATCTGGAGACCTCCAACAGATGTATATGAAAATGAGGATACTGTTACTGTGCGGGTGGAAGTAGCCGGAATGAAAGAAGAAGATTTTTCGATTTCATTGACAGGCCGATTCCTGGCGATAAGAGGCGTTCGCTCGGATGTGAATGAAAGGCGTGCTTTTCACCAGATGGAAATTTTTTTTGGGGAGTTCATGTGTGAAGTGGAACTGCCCAGTCCAGTCCTGGCGGAAGACACCAAGGCTGATTATAAGATGGGTTTTTTGCGTATCGAACTTCCTAAAAAGCACCCGCAGAGAATCCAAATAAAAGAGTGAAAAAGTCACACTTGAGAGGTGATTACGCATTGAAAGAAATTATTCTTAATCCGATCACGACACACATACTCCAAGACGAAGAAGGGTTGGAGGAGAAGGATATTTCTAAAGGAGAAGTTCTGCAGAGCCAAATCCCTTCTGCTCTGCCGATCTTACCGTTACGCGGCGTGGTTGTTTATCCTCAGACTGCTGTGCCTCTGACAATCGGACAGCCCCGCTCCATAAGGTTGGTTGATGATGTTGTGGCTGGAGATAACCGTCTGATCGGTTTGGCGGCTTCGAAAAACCCGGAGATCGAAGTTCCTGAACCCAATGACCTTTATCCGATAGGCACAGTGGCGGTGGTGCACCGTCTATTCCGTGCGCCCGATGGCACGATCAGGTTGCTGGTCCAAGGTCTTTCTCGTTTTCGTCTGGGGGAGTTCCTTGAGCTAGACCCATACCTGAGAGCCAATATTGAGTTGATTCCAGAGACCGTCGAGCAGGGAATCGAGATCGAGGCGCTCGCCCGCAACGCTCGAGAGCAATTTGAGAAAATTGCTGAAATGATCACATCTATCCCACGCGAGCTGGTGGCCTCTGTGTTGAGTCTGGAAGATCCGCTTCAGACGGCCTATACCATCGCCAACTTCCAACGAATGGATCTAAAAGACGCACAAGAGATTCTAGAGATCGACTCGGTCTCAGATAAGCTCCGGAAATTGGCAGGTATCCTGGCGCGGGAAGTGGAAGTTCTTGAAATTGGCCAGAAGATCCAGAATGAGGCCCGTTCCGAGATCGAGAAGGTGCAGCGGGAATATTTTCTTCGTGAACAGCTCAAGGCGATCCAGCGAGAATTGGGTGAAGGCGATGAGCAGGCCGCCGAAGTTGAGGAATTTCGCCAAAAGATTGAAGCAGCCAAGATGCCAGAAGAGGCAGATAAGATGGCTCGGCGAGAGCTGGACCGCATGTCTCGGTTGCCCACTGCTGCTGCGGAATACGGTGTGATCCGTACTTATCTGGATTGGCTGGTATCCATACCCTGGTCGGTGATAACGGAGGATAACCTGGACATCGCACATGCGCGTGAGGTGTTAGATCAGGATCATTATGGATTAGAGGATGTCAAGGAGCGCATCCTCGAATATCTGGCGGTGCGAAAATTACGACACGAGCGGCGGGAGGAATTAGCAGCGCTTGAAAACGAAGATGAAATCCGGCGGGTGCGAGAGGGTGTCATCCTTTGTTTTGTCGGGCCGCCAGGTGTAGGGAAGACCTCATTGGGGCGTTCTATCGCCCGCGCCATGGGGCGAGGATTCATCCGGATATCATTAGGCGGCGTGCGCGACGAAGCTGAAATCCGAGGACACCGCCGGACCTACATCGGGGCGATGCCAGGGCGAATTTTACAAGCCATTCGTCGGATTGAAACGCGCAATCCAGTTTTTATGCTGGATGAGGTGGACAAACTTACCTTTGATTTCCACGGTGATCCAGCCTCGGCATTGTTGGAAGTGCTGGATCCGGAACAAAACTCCGAATTCCGAGACCACTACCTGGAAGTCGCGTTCGATCTATCACAGGTGATGTTCATTACGACGGCGAATTTGCTAGAGCCAATTCCTGGACCCCTGCGGGACCGGATGGAAATCATCCACATTTCCAGCTATACCGATAACGAGAAGATAGAAATTGCCAAAGGTTATCTTATTCCACGGCAGTTACGAGAAAATGGTTTGAGAACCCAGGAGGTAACTTTCACCCCGGAAGCTCTGGAAACCATCATTCGATCTTACACACGCGAAGCTGGTGTGCGTAGTTTAGAACGAGAAATTGGAGCAGTCAGCCGTAAGGTGGTCACCCAGATTGCCGAGGGGAAGACCGAAGAGGTGGTGATAACACCAGATATGATCAGAGAGTATTTAGGCCGCCCGAAGTACTTTGGCAATGAGGAGATCGCTGAGCGAACTTCCATTCCAGGAGTGGCAACCGGGTTAGCTTACACACCGACCGGTGGCGATGTGCTATTCATCGAGGCAACCCGGATGCCAGGAGGAAAAGGCTTCCAACTGACAGGCTCCTTGGGAGACGTTATGCAAGAGTCGGCCAAAGCTGCTCTGTCGTTTGTGCGCTCGCGGGCAGAAGCATTAGGCCTCCCCAACGATTTCTTTGAAAAATCAGACTTCCATCTGCATGTTCCCGCGGGAGCGCAGCCAAAGGATGGCCCTTCAGCCGGGGTTACCATGGCGACTGCACTGGTATCTTTGATCTCTGGGAAGCCGGTCCGAGAAGACGTGGGGATGACAGGCGAGATCACCCTGCGAGGGCAGGTGCTGCCGATTGGAGGGGTCAAGGAAAAGGTTTTAGCGGCCCATCGTAGTGGCTTGAAAACGGTAATACTACCAGAGCGTAATGAAGCTGATCTTGAAGACCTGCCGGATGAGGTTCGAAAAGATATCAAATTCGTGTTCGTTGAGACGGTTGATGATGTTTTGGAGGCAGCCCTGGAACCCACCAAGAAAGTGAGAAAACGGAAGAACAAGACCAGCGAGAAGGCAATCGAAGAAATCGCCCATGCCTAAGGTGATGCTCGTCGAAGACGATGAAAATATGCTTGCGGTGCTCAGGATGTTCTTAGATCTGGAAGGATTTGAGGTCGTCCAATTAAATAGTAATAAAGATTTTCAGAGCATCGAGGAAATTTTAGGATTCATCCAAAGGGAGCTGCCTGAGCTGTTAGTAATGGATGTTCACCTAAACGAAATTGACGGTTTTGAGCTCTTACGCAGGTTAAGGAAGGATATAACCCTCCCAGGTGTCCACGTCTTAATGTCCTCAGGGATTGATTTCACCAACAAATGCAAACAAGAAGGGGCAGATGGCTTTATTCTAAAGCCATACATGCCTGATGAATTAATGGAAAGCATTCAAAAGATCTTAAAGGAATAACAATTATCCAACCCATGGCAGTTTCAACATTGCCCCGATATTTTTCCGGGTCACCGAGCCCAAGGGACGTTTCTTGGGCGGTGGTCCAATTCAATTGATAAAAAAAATGAGAGTGTAACGTGGGAAAAAAACATAATCGTAATCCGATGCAATGGCGGACGGTAGATTTACATCTACATACCCCTGCTTCGGGTGACTACCAAGAGCCAGCAGTGACACTGTTAGATTTGCTTCACCGAGCTGAGGCGCGCGGCTTAGATATGATCGCGATCACCGATCATAATACGGTCGCTGGTTACCGTCGCATGCAGGAAGAAATACAACGGCTCGAGTTTCTAGAAAACTTAGATCGATTAATACCGGAAGAAAAAGCTCGATTAATGGAATATCGCAGATTGCTGGGAAGAATCCTGGTATTGCCAGGTTTCGAGTTCACGGCAACATTTGGTTTTCATATTCTGGGCATCTTTCCACCAAACAAACCAGTGCGTGAAATTGAACACTTGCTCTTGGATCTGCAGATACACCCGGAGCAACTGGATGGTGGCTTGGATACGATTGGAGCGACCAGCGACGTGCTGACAGCATACCGTTTGATCGATACTGCAGGCGGTCTGGCGATCGCAGCGCATGCCAATTCCAGCAATGGCGTTGCCATGCGAGGATTCGCTTTTGGTGGACAGACAAGAATCGCATACACTCAGGATTCGCATCTGCATGCCCTGGAGGTAACCGATCTTGAGCAAAAAGGGAGGCGAACAACCGCAGCGTTTTTCAGCGGCACCAAACCCGAGTACCCGCGCCGCATGCACTGCATCCAGGGTTCAGACGCACACAGGTTGATGGCAGATCCAAAACGTAAGAAGAATCTGGGTGTGGGTGAGCGACCTACGGATGTGCTGTTGCCTGAAGTCAGTTTTGAAGCACTGAGGGACCTATTTCTAAGCAATGACTTCGCCCGCACGCGGCCGCACCGCCACAAAGAAGAACCGGCTTTCGATTTTATCCGAGCTGCCCGGGAGGAAGGCCCGAATATCGTCCAGGATTTTCACGAAAGTCTGTCGGTAAGAGGGGGCAGGCTATACGCGATCGTGGCTGATGTGTGTGCTTTTGCTAACACGAACGGTGGCACACTTTTTGTTGGTTTAAACGCCGATTCACGAAAACCTGCTCCGGGCATTGCAAACCCTGAGCAGGCTATCTCGCAGTTAGAGAAAGAGATCAGTAATCGCATCAGCCCAGCGCTGCCATGCGCCATTGACATGCACGCAACCAACGGCTTGAAGATAATGCGCGTGCTGGTGCCCAGGGGAGATGACCCACCCTATGTCGTAGACGACTATAAGATCTACGTAAGGGCAGAATCGGAAACCGGTCTAGCGGTTCGAGATGAAATCGTCGGCTTGGTTAAGCGCGGTTTACAAGAACAACTGGAGACGAGGGGTCTGACTGAATCTGCGGCGCGCGAAGTGGATGAAAGCGCCAAGCCAATGACAAAGGAAGTAGCAATTGATCTGGCACCCCGGACGGGCGTGGAAGTTGTCTCCGTGGAAGAGCGGGATGGAAAACGCTACTATACCGTGCGCGATCTGCGTAATGGCAACGTGGTCAAGAACGTGACCCGCCAGTCGGCGCGCCGCTTGTGGCATTATGCCCTAACCCAATATGCAGATTTACCTGTTGATTTGTCGCGAGCAAAAATAGAGTGGAATGGCGATTATGGTCTGCTGCGCCGTGACAAACAGGGAAAGCGCGAACGCTTTGATCTGGTCCAGAGCACACCAAAGGGCTACCGTTATTATTTTGGGGTGACAGAAGATGGTATCCATGGTCCCTGGAAAGGGATCGTCGGTCACGAAGACGAATAAATCCATCGATGCACCTGCGCACTTTTATATTCCTGGATGACTACCCGGCTGTTTATGCCTTGTGGAAGAGAGCCGGTGCGGGCATTCATGTGCGCCGATCGGATGAGGCAGATGAGATCGCTAAAAAGATCCAGCGCGATCCAGATCTATTTATAGTGGCCGAGATAGACGGAAATATCGTAGGCAGTGTGCTGGGTGGTTTTGATGGTCGCAGGGGGATGATGTATCACCTGGCAGTCGCGCAAGCGTACCGTAGTCATGGCATTGGTAATGCCTTAATGCAGGCGCTAGAAGATAGGTTGCGCGAAAAAGGTTGTATCCGTTATTACCTGCTGGTTTCCAAGGATAACGATGAGGCGATCGACTTTTACGAATCCCGCGGCTGGCAACGACTGGATTTATATGCCTATGGAAAAGATTTGGATTAACTAAGCGCGGTCGTGCTCCCAATTGAGTTATTTCCTTATGATCTGTTGATGTATATGATGAATCTGCGTTTAGGTATCCTTACGATTTCTGACCGATCGGCTGAGGGGAAGCGCCTTGATGCTTCAGGCCCGGCTCTAGCAAGCGCAGTGGTATCCCAGGGCTGGCAGATAGCCCGAGAGAAGATTGTGCCTGATGATCTTCGGACTATAAGAGATTTGTTGGTTTCGTGGGCTGATAGCGGAGAAATGGATGTGATTCTGACCACAGGAGGGACAGGATTTAGCCCCAGAGACGTAACTCCCGAAGCGACCAGGGCGGTGATTGAGCGTGAAACCCCTGGATTAGCAGAAGCGATGCGGTCTGCCGGTTTGCAGGTAACACCCCATGCGATGCTCTCCCGGGGGCTGGCAGGCACTCGTGGTCAGGTTTTGATTATCAACTTGCCGGGTAGCCCTAAAGCCGCCTTAGAGAACCTGCAAGTGGTGCTGCCGGTGCTAGAACACGCGGTACAACTATTGCGGGATGACCCGGCGGCTGAACTGGGACATTGACCCAGTCTTTGTAAAGCCAGGAGTGTATAAAGCCACCAAGCTAACACACTTGTATGTTCGGTATTTAACATCATGTGATAAAATCATGAAAATTGCCAAAAAAGTTGAATCGGATAGATACTGCTAAAGGGAATTGCTATGGAAAATAAGAAAAAGCTCAACTTGATGCGTTATTGGTTATTTGGAACATTCATCATATTCTTCACCGCTATCACGCTTTATATCGGAGTCGTACTCGGTACAGGATTGATGGTATTCCAATTTCCTGATTATTGGCTAGCGATAGGGGTGATAGCGATCCTTTGTATGGTGACCAACAGCCTTTACAAAGTGTATCTGGGACGAAATGTCTGATAGGGGAACCCCCACTTCTTGATTGGATTAGCCGAATATAGCCCACCAGTCCCTGTGGTGGGCTATTAAATTCGGTTATATTGGTTACCTTACCATCCAACCCGGAAGACCTAGAAATTAAACCTCATTTCCCCAGGATGTGACGCGAGATGACCAGGCGTTGCATTTCGCTGGTGCCTTCACCGATCGTCATAAGCCTGGCATCCCGGTAAATACGTTCAACTGGATATTCGCGACTATAACCATAACCGCCGTGAATCTGAATGGCATTCCGGCAGACTCTTTCGGCCATTTCTGTGGCGAACAGCTTAGCCATAGAAGCCTCTTTGGAGTAAGGACGATCTTGGCTCTTAAACCAGGCGGCGTAATAGACCATCAGACGGGCGATTTGAATTTCCGTAGCCATATCAGCCAGCATCCACCGAATGGCCTGGTGTTCGCTTATCGACTGACCGAAAGTCGTTCGTTCTTTGGCGTAACGGGTGGCCTCTTCAAAAGCAGCCTGGGCTAAGCCGAGAGCCAGCGCCCCTATGCCGATACGCCCCCCATCCAACACGGTGAGCGTCTGGTACAATCCCTGACCTTCTTCACCTAACAGATATGCAGCAGGAACCCGAACATTATCATAAGTAACGGCGTGAGTGGGGGAGCCTTTTAAACCCATTTTCTTTTCCGGTGGACCGATGACAAGGCCTGGAGTATCCGTGGGTACTAGGATCAGACTCAATGAGTGAGAACCCCCTTTGGGATCGCTGCGCACCAACGTGACGATGATATCGGCGATGCTGGCGTTGGTACACCACATTTTGCTGCCATTAATCACCCACTGATCCCCTTCTCGATGGGCGCGGGTAAGCACACCGCCCTTTAAATCTGAGCCTGCTCCAGGTTCGGTGAGGGCTAAAGCAGCTAGATTGCTGGGGCTACCGTCTGCGGCGCGACCGGTAGCTGCGGGAGGCAAAAACTTGCGCTTCACTTCATCTGAGCCGTACAGAACGATGGGCGTGCAGCCCAGACCGTTGTGAGCTGCCAAAACCAAACCGGTACTGCCACAACCCCAGCCAAGTTCCTCGATGGCAATGGCAGCGCTAACCGCATCCACCCCAGCCCCACCGTATTCTTCAGGCACATTCAAACCTAATAGCCCGAGAGGGCCCATTTTACGGGCAGCCTCCCAGTTAAATTCGGCGGCTTCGTCGACATGCTGAGCTAGTGGCTTGACTTCATGGGCAACGAAATCGTGTACTGCTGAGCGCCACATGCGTTGTTCTTCGCTAAGATCAAAATCCATTTGATTCGCTCCTCAAGGGATGTAGATTGTGTAGAGGATAAGATGGGATCCTCTACCTGATAGGAAGAAAAGTATGCAAATAAGACCGATTAACACAGCAATGATGATCGGGATCAAAACGATGCCAATGGTGTATGCGCTATACCAGAAGAAATCGGAGCGGCTGAAGTCCGATTGTTCTTCAGATTCTCCAAGGTCCAGCCGAGCACCGCAACGCGGGCATTTCTGGGTACCTTCTGGCAACATGGCATGGCATTCTGGGCACCAAAGGGGCATGACAATCCTCGTTGTGATAGGTTATCGGGCAATCCGGATCTCCTCTACTGCCTGGGGATTAACCAGAGAGGAGGTATCGCCAGGGTCCTGACCAAGATAAGCTGCGCGAATCATCCGCCGCATAACCTTGGCATTGCGGGTTTTGGGTAGATCGCTCACGAACAGCACCTTACGAGGAGCCAGAGGTCTCCCAAGCGATGAGGCAATCAACCCTTTGAGTTCAGACCTCAGCGCTTCGGATGGGATATGATCTGGATCTAAAACACAAAAAACCACTACCTGACTGCCTTTGATTTCATCTGGAACGCCGATAGCAGCGGCTTCTACCACGGCTGGATGGCTTACTAGAACAGATTCAACTTCTGCGGGGCCGAGGCGTTTACCGGCAACCTTAATGGTATCGTCAGAGCGACCTAAAATGTACCACAGACCGTCCGAATCGATGGCGGCGAAGTCGCCATGAACCCACACATCCGGCCAACGCGACCAATAAGTCTCTTCATAGCGCTGCGGGTCTTTCCAGAAGCCGCGTGTCATGCCTATCCAGGGGGTTTTGATGACCAACTCACCGACTTGATTTCGCACGGGGTGCCCTTTTTCATCAAACACATCCGCAGCGATACCAGGGCAGGGGGCGGAAAACGCACATGGCTTTAGCGGTAGGATCGGATTGCCCATCACAATACCCCCCGATATCTCGGTGCCACCGGAGTAATTGATAATGGGAAGTTTGCTTTTCCCAACTTTTTCGAATAGCCACAACCAGGGGTCAGGGTTCCAGGGTTCACCGGTGGATGCGAAGAAACGCAGTGATGAGAGATCATGGTTGCGAAAGGGTGTCTCACCGTGGGGAATCAGGGCACGGATCAGGGTAGGGGAAATACCCAGGGTGGTAATCCTATGCCGCTCGACCAGTGCCCAAAGGCGATTGGGACCGGGATAGTCTGGGGCACCATCATAAATGAAGAAAGTCCCACCAAGGATTAAGGTGCCGAAGACCAGCCAAGGACCCATCATCCAGCCCATATCCGTCATCCAATAGAGAATCTCTCCGGGGTGCAAGTCCGTGCCAAAAGCCATGTCTTGGGCAGCTTTGACCGGAAAGCCAGCATGGGTATGAACGGCTCCTTTGGGGCGACCTGTAGTTCCTGAGGTGTAAATCACCATGAGGGTATCTTCGGCCATGGTGACTTCTGTTTTAGATTGTTCGGATTGGTTAGATACCAAATCGTGCCACCATCGATCGCGTCCTGGAAACATATCGACATCTAAATCAGCGCGGTTTAATACGATCATATGTTTAAGAGAAGGTACCTGGGTGGCTGCAGCATCCGCCGTGGGTTTCATCACCACCGGAGTACCACGACGGAAGAAACCATCGGCGGTGAACAAGGCTTTGGCATCCGCATCGGACAGACGGGCAGCGACTGCACCGGGACCGTATCCTGAGAAGAGAGGTAAAATGACTCCCCCTATCTTAGCGATCGCAAGCGTAGCGATGACAATCTCAGGAGTCATGGGCATAAACAAACCAATGGCGTCACCTTTACTCAATCCAAGAGAGCGCAGGGCGTTGGCTGCCTGGTTGACACAACGGTATAATTCTCCATACGTAAAGGTGCGGGTGTTGCCTTCCTCACCTTCCCAGATGAATGCCGGGCGCTTCTCAGCTTGGGTATTGATGTATTTGTCCAGGCAGTTGTGTATGATATTCATTTTGCCACCAACCACCCAGTCAGGCCAAGCGATACCTCGAGAAAGATCCAATACTTGCGAATAAGGTTCGTAAAACTGAATATCCAGATATTTGAGAACTGCCTCTGTAAACCAGGCTACATCCCCGGTAGAGCGTTTCATGAGCTCGTTGAAATCAGCGATAGTATGCTTTTGCATGAAGCGGGTTAAGTGGGCATTTTCGGTGTATTTGGGTGTGGGATTCCAAACAATGTCACCCCCAAAAGGAAATTCTTCGGTCATTCAGCGCCTCCAAAGGTTAACATAACAATATACATTGAACCTCAGTTCGGGACAGGGGTTATGAACATCCATAAAGGAGGAGAAGTATTAGTTTCTGAGCGTTAAGTGCTCAACAACTACTACAGCACAGCTCTTGATGGCATGTCGCCGCTAAACTCGAATTCAAATAATTTATTCTATCCGCAACCGTCTTGAGGCGCAACCCGTTTGTGTGTATCAACTGCTAAAAAATATATATATGTATGAAGGATATAGATTATTTGCTGGTTTTTCTTTTTTCGACGACCATTTATCAGGTATGATTATTTGATAAACTATGAGGGGAAATTAAAGAGATAATGGGTAAATTGTTTTCGGACTCAAAAAGGTTCTGTAAATTGAAGTATTCTCGCTTTCTTACAATGTAGGGACTCTGGAGGTTTTATGACAAACTTACCTGTTATGGTTGTCAGCGGGGCTTCATCAGGGATTGGCGCGGCAACAGCACGATTATTCGGGCAGGAAGGCTATCGGGTAGTCCTGGCAGCCCGGCGGTTTGAACGGCTCGAATATCTTGCAGATGAAATCCAATCAACCGGGGGCCAGGCTTTAGCGGTAGCTGCGGATATGACCAAATTAGAGGATATTCACAACCTGGTAGAAACCTGCCTGGAGCACTATGGGCAGATCGATGTTTTGTTAAACAATGCGGGTTTTGGTCGCCTGGATTGGTTGGAGAATCTGGATGCGCTCAAGGATATCGAAGCGCAAATCCGAGTTAATTTGTTGGGGGTGGTGCAGCTGACCAGAGCCGTGCTTCCCCACATGATTGAAAGGCGATCCGGGCATATTATCAATATGGCTTCGCTGGCTGGTTTGGTAGCCACCCCCACTTATACTGTATATGCAGCCAGCAAATTCGCAATTAGAGGCTTTAGCGATGCACTACGGCGTGAAGTGGGGGTATGGGGGATTCACGTATCAGTAATCTATCCGGGTAGTGTTGAGACTGAATTTACCGAGCATGCCAGGATTAAGCGGAAGACGGGAACCATCACACCCAAGGCTCTCCGGCTTCAGGCGCAGGATGTCGCCCAGGCGGTGTTAAGGGTGAGCCGCCATCCGCGCAGAGCATTGATCATCCCCTGGCCGATGAAGATCGGAATCTTGATGAACAACCTGTTCCCAGGGATAACGGATTGGGTGATGGAACAGCGCTTCACGAAACCGGAAAGGGGTTTATAGCAATTCGGGGGGTTGTAGAAAAAAGAAAAATCCGAAGTTTAATAGCGCCCTCTGAGCAGGTGTGCTTCTGGATTGGGTAGTTCCTCCAGACTGGCGGGAGTGACATTGACCGCGCAAGCCTTGTACTCCGGGATGAGAGCCTCAGAGTCAAGGGCATCGATGGTCAAGAGATTGGCAGCTGCTTCGGGAAGTGGAAGGGAATGAAAACCACGCCAGCGGATGTTTTCGGAGTCACGGAAGCCCGCAGCACGATGGAACCGCGCCGGGAAGACACCCGCACCACCTGGTTATCAGAGATGCCCATGAGGGTGGCATCGGCTGGATTTACTTCTACGCGAGCCTCTGGATAAAGATCGTCTAATTAAGAATGGCGCGTCATGGTGCCACCATGCCAATGCTCCAGGACACGCCCGGTTGTGAGGATATAGGGATATTCTTCGTTCGGCTGCTCGACAGCAGGGACAAATTCGAGCGGGATGAATTTACCTCTGCCGCGCGGGAAGGACTCACCGAAAAGGTAGGGTGTACCTGGATGCTGATCATCCAATACGGGGGTCTGCAAACCTACTTTTTCGATGCGCTGATATTTAACACCGGCATAAGCAGGAACAACACTGGCGACTTCCTCCATGATTTCTGAAGGGTGGGCGTAATTCCAGCGGGCAGAATTGGGTCGTCCGAGACGCCTTTCGATGCGCTGAGCCAGATCACAGATGATCTGCCAGTCGGGCCGGGATTGACCGGCAGGCTCGAGCGCTTTGCGCACACGTTGTACCCGGCGGTCGGTATTGGTGAAAGTGCCATCTTTCTCGGCCCAAGAGGTGGCGGGCAAGAATACGTCAGCAAAAGCGCCGTTTTCTACATTCCAGGCTGCTTCCCATTTGGATGCATTGGTGGGGTCGTCAACTAACATGTAACCAGGGTAGTGATAGGGCATGGCTCCCATGTCTGAGGCGCCCTGAACGTTGTTTTGCCCACGCAGAGGGCAGAGGGTTGAGACCAGTGCCCACCCGCCCAATGTGACCAGTGAGCAGCGCTAAATGAACCAGGGAAAGGGCGCTGGCATTGCCATGGGATAGTTGAGATATTCCCATACCCCAATAAATGGCGCCGCGTTCGGCTGTAACGTACATACGGGCTGCTGCGATGATCAGATTGCGATCCACGCCGGAGACCACCTCGGCATATTCGGGAGTAAATTTCTCGACCGTCTCAACAAATTCCTGGTATCCTTCGGTGCGGTTGGCGATGAAGGCATGGTTGACCAAATTTTCTTTGATGATTACATGAGCCATGGCGCTGAAGACCGGCACATTAGTGCCCGGTTTGAGGGGTAGCCATAAGGTGGCATACTCACACATTTCTAACTGGCGGGGGTCAACTACAATTAATTTGGATCAATACTTTTCCACAGCAGCTTTCATCTGTAAGGCGATTATGGGGTGGTTTTCCGCGGTGTTCGACCCGGTACTAATGAAGCAGTCGGTTTTGGTGACTTCGGAAGCAGTGTTGCTCATTGCGGAAGAACCGATAGCCTGTAGCAAGGCAGCGACCGAACCGGCATGGCACAGGCGGGTGCAATGGTCTATGTTATTCGTGCAGAATAAGGAGCGGAATAACTTCTGAAGCAGATAGTTGTCTTCATTGGTAGCTTTGGCACATAGATAGGTGGACAAAGCCCCAGAACCAGCACGTTGGTAAATCCCTACCAGCCGGTCGGTGACATAGTCCAACGCTTCATCCCATGTGACTTGGCGCCACTCAGATCGATCAAAAGCCTGGGTGCGCGCACCCGGTTCCTGAGTGGTTTTACGAATGAGGGGATCTGTGACCCGTTATTTGTGGTAGATGAAGTAATAGCCGAAACGCCCTTTGACGCATAGATTGCCCCGGTTCACAACAGCATTGAATGGCGAACTGATGTGGAAAATGTAATCATCTTTAATATGAAGATCGAGCTGGCAGCCAACACCGCAGTAAGGGCAGGTGGTAGCAACGATTCGATCAGGTTGAAGCATGGGCGCCTCCAGATGGCAAGCGGAAAATCGACAACGATCAAGGAGAAATCAACAACGAACGGCTTTCCTTCAAGATGAGGGTGAGACGATAATTGCCGAATTACTCAATTCTTTCGTCTAGCTTTTTTTCGTTCTGTGCGGGTTAAATTCATGATCTCATCGGGTGTCTCGCCTCGCTCGAAGAGCCACTGGCGCTTGGATTTGAGCACCCCAGTGGGACAAACATCGAGGCATTGCCCGCAGAAGACACAGGTGGTTTCAGGCATGGGTTTGTCGAAGAAAGTGCCGATGCGGGTATTATAGCCACGCCCCTCAAAATTAATAGCAAAGGTGTATTGAGCGTCATCAGCACATACTTGAAC